>ERZ773196.8-NODE-8-length-171669-cov-21.158647_pt1 | contig 171669 bp, 149 predicted proteins | sample MGYA00581009_ERZ773196 | MGnify/ENA primary metagenome ERZ773196 (study PRJEB29015, sample SAMEA2738162) | human oral metagenome | biome: human oral; feature: human-associated habitat; material: saliva | place: China | collected 2243 ... | reverse complement strand
GACATGACTACTCTTGGTGCTAGTGTGTTTGGTGTTAAAGCACACGGTGGTACTTCTACTGGTGGTAAAGTCTATGGTGGTACAGCTATCGGTGAAATCAATGGCGTTCAATTCACTATCGAAGATGGTATTACTACTGGTGGTGCAACTGTTAAAGGTATCGTTACTGACGGTATTGTAGATGGTGGTAAACTAATTGGCAAAAGTATTGTCGGTTCTATTATTAGAGGCGGTAAGAATACTGGCGGTGTTAGCACTGGTGGTGTCACTGTTCTTGGTCCTAAGGGTATTATTCGTCCTGGGTATTCTATTATACCTGCTAACTTGATTACACCTGGTGGGGATTTCAAGAAATTCCTACATAAAGAACCTAATGAATTGATTTTATGGTGGAAGCACAATGTATTCAAAACTACATTGGGTGGATACGTTGGTCCTCATATTCCACAGTAAATAATCACAAATTATATCCATGACAACATAATAAACTTGAAGAAAGGAGGTTAAATTATGGATCAAAAGATTCCGACGTTTTTAAAACGCGTAGGTGATTCCATAGTCTTTAATCAAGATGGCGAATTCCAATTCTATATTCCTGAAATCTTTTTCGATCGAGGTTTAGCTGCCTATGCTGGAGAATTTATTAATGTCATGGGTATTATGAACTATTGCTTAGTTTCTAAGACTGGGACAAGAGGTTCTCTAAAGCAGTTTAATTATCCTACTAGATTCTTAACGAATCCATATAAAGTAGATAAAATTAAAGGCATTAAACTAACTAAAGAATCAGAGAAACAAGATTATCGGATTCTTCGTTATAAAAAAGGCAACCCGGTTATTGTAAATATCTTTGTACCAGAAGATATCGAAAATACAGAACAATTCTTGAAATTATTCGCAATCACTGGTGCTATTCCTAATACCATTGGTTATGATGAACTTCAAAATTATTTCATAGATAATATTGCCTATAATGGTGCTTCATATAACGTAGCACTTCAATTATTTGGCGTTATGATTTCTGAACTGTGCCGGGCTAAAGATAATATAGACGTGCCATTCAGGTTATCTGGCGAAACCAATATGAAGAATTATACTCCAATCGGTATTAAGACTATCGCCAAAATAATCAGTCCTTATTCAGCAATTACTTCTGAAAACTTTAACGAGTCAGTTGTATATGCTGCTCTGAATGATAGCGAGGTTGATTCTCCATTAGAGAATATCGTTACTGGTAAGGATTTATAAGCGATATACCGGAAGTGGCCTTTAACATATGATTAAAGTTTGCCTCTCTTTGAGAAGGTTTATATAAACTTTTTTAACTTCTTAAGAATTAAAAGAAAAATAAAGGAGGAACTAAGACTATGCCAGCTCCTGGAACACAGTTCATTTGGGACGACCAAAGTCAAATTAATCCTATTGATAATACTATCAAAGTTACTATTGATAGACCTATCAATTTCAGTGCATTTTCCTCTGACAAAGGGCCAGAAGAATTTACCAAAATCGAGAACGCTCAAGCTTTCGCCGACTATTACGGCGATAACATTGATTTCGCTCGCCATGGTCAATCTTTATTGACTGCTGCTAGCTTTGTAAAAGCTGGTGGTCGTCTTTTCGCTCGTCGTGTCGTAGCAGAAGATGCTAAATTGGCTAACATTGCTGTCATTGCAAATGTAACAAAAACCAATATTCAAAAAACAGATGAAAACGGTAAAGCTCTTTACCGTGATAATGCTACTGGTGAAGAAACAACTTCTTCTGTAGCTTCTACACCTATCATGACTCAAGTTGCTGATCTTGAATTCACACTTCAATCTGTAGATATGGTGTCTAACAACCCTGATGACTATAAGACAGCTTTGAAAGCTTCTCATACTCACAATGGTTTGGGTAAAGATGGTTCTTACCCACTCTTCTTGTTCACTGATATCGGTCGTGGTGTTTCTAACAAACGTATTCGTATCTATAGAAACAACACAACTAAATACCCAATCGTTTATGCTTCCTATATCTTGAAAGTTATGGAAGAAAACCAAGATGGTACTTTAACTGAACTTGAAACATTCATGTTCTCCTTGAACCCAGACATTCGTGACTCTGGTTTGAACATGTCTCTTACTCGTGTTGTAAATGCTAAAACTTCTCGTCAAATTCGTACTCGTATCTTCGAAGAATACTGGGAAGAATTCTACAAAAACTTAGCATACATCTCTGGTCGTGATGAAAAAGAAATGGCTCTTTGCGACTTGCTTTACAATACAGACTTGTATGGTAAAAAGATGAGCAACATCCGTGTTAAATCTACTTCCGTTAACCTTAACAACTTGAATGGTATTTCTTTGCTTAATGGTTCCAACGGTCGTTTTGGCACAAACCCTATGGCTAACCTTGAATACTACTACAAACAAATTCAAATGGTATTCAATGGCTCTTGCGAACAAGGTGATTCTATCTACGACGTAGATAATAACCGTATCGACGTTATCTTCGACTGCAACTATCCTGCTGCAATCAAACGTTCTATTGAAGAATTAGTAGCATTCCGTGAAGACTGCGAATACTTCGAAGATATGGGTACTAAAGGTTTGATGTCCTTCCAAGATATTAAATACCAAGTATCTAAACTTCCAGAATCCGCTCGTTCTAAATTCGTTATGCTTTACAGCAACTACTGGGATATCCTTGACCCATACTCTGGTAAACAAATTACAGTAACTTCCACTTACAACATGGCAGTTAAATTTGTTAACCATTACTTGAATGGTGTATCTCGTCCATTCTGTGGTCAAGCTTATGGTATCGTATTTGATGATGTAATTGATGGTACTATCAACTTCACACCAAAACATACTCCTAAATCCGGTGACCAAAAACAATTCTTCGATGACAACCGCATCAACTATGCAACTTACTATGATGGTGTCTTGACTATGGACTCCGAATTCACTGCACAACGTGCTTACACTCAATTGAGCTGGGGTAATAATGTACTTATGGTACAAGCATTAATTCGTGAAATCCGTCAACGTTGTCCAATCAACCGTTACAAATTCTTGGATGGTGATGATTTGGTACAATACAAACAAGACGTTGAATCCATCATTGCTCGTCACTCCAGTAAGTTTGAAACAATTCAAGTTATCTACACTAAAGACTTGAACTACGACATGAACAAAATCTTCTATGCTCGTATCCAAGTTACATTCCGTAACTTCATTCAAACTGAAATCTTCAAAATCGAAGCTATTCGTAACAGCGAAAACGCTGTATTATAATAGAAAGGAGGACGACATACTATGGCAAATACTATTAAAAACATTTTCGCTGGTACTAAACCAGTCCGTAATGTTACAAAATACATGCTTACTCGTGGCGTAGTTGACTACTCCGCTTTGGAACAATGGGACTTGTATGAAACTGGTTATGGTTTCTTAATCGTTTTGAAAATTCCTGATTTTCTTAACGTATTGAAAAACGAATCTGATGATTACAAAGTATTGATTGAAAACTATCGTCATCTTCTTGAATATGACTTCAAGAACTTAGATGGTATCGAAGATATGGGTGTAAACACTAACGAACTTTCCGATGGTGTAAACAACCTTAATATCATCACTCAAACTACTATGCAATCCGCTTCTACATTCTCCATGCGATACAATGAACGTTCTGGTTCTATCTTCACTAAAGTTCATGAATTGTTCTTACGTGGCGTAAAAGACCCTCGTTCTACAGTAAAACGTTATAACGGTATCTTAAAAACAGGTGCTGAACGTGATAAATCTGCTCTTGAAGCTGGCTTCGAACATGAAACATTCCAATTCTTGTATTTCACTACTGATAATACAGCACGTTTCATTGAAAAAGCTTACTTGATCGTATCTGCTCAACCTACATCTGCAGAAACTTCTATGTATAACTACACTAAAGGCGATATCGGCTGGCGTGAATTAAACATTAGCTTCAATGGTTATCCTATTACTGGTCCATTGGTTACAGACAAAGCTCAAAAATTCCTTGACTGGATCAATGAAAACACAGAATTCGAAGAAGCTAAATTTGCTTATGATGCTTTGGCTAAAATGCCTAACCCTGGTGAAACTGGTGGTTACACTGTATCCTCCAAGAAATCCAGCTGGTAATAAGTCTATAGCATAGATAAAAAATAAAGCGAAATAATACCCACTACCCAATATTGGGTAGTGGGATATTTTCTGCTTTTTATTCTTCGTCACCTTTACGTTTAGCCAAGGACATTTCAGCTTCATCTTTAGATTTGTTAATAATGTCCTTAGGAAGCACGTGTTGTGATAGATTACGCTTAAGGAATCTGGAGAATTCCATTTGTTTATCAGATTCATCATCACTATACTCAAGCTTAGCAATAGCTTCACCCATTGCATTTACAGAGTCTAGGATTTGTGAACTGTTCATAGCGTTCAAATATACTGGAGGTGGTAATAGTAATTCAATATCATCGAATCTAGAATTATCTATATTGAATTCATAGTTATAGATACGAGTTAAGATTTTATTGAAGAGATTCTTTACCACTGCTTGGCGGTTATTGATAAATTGAAGGAACTTTGTATTTGTCATAGTTAGATGAGTAGCATAATCTGCTTGTTGTCTCATTGTAATTACTTCAATTGGGGTGCCAGTATTATCAATAGCCATTTCTTCTAGCATATTCATAAGCTCAGTCTTAACGTCAACTTGTTGTCCAGGTAATACTTCGAAGTCAACTGGTGCATCGCCACCTTGACCTCTAGGAATAATATAGTCATTGAATTTACCAACCATATTCAATACGTTATTCATAGATTCAATTTGTCGAATACCAAAGTTACCACGTTGGATTTGATTAATTACCGAACCTAATACACCAGCTATATTTGTATCTACTGTTTGTTTTACATAGTATACACGTTTATCATCACCACGAGTTAGGATTTGAAGAACGTTTGTAATATACATACAGGAGAATAGTTTAGCTGGGAATAAAGATCTTTCTAAAGAAGAGATACCACGTTTAGTTTCATAGTTAAATTTGAAATACATGTGTTGTACGTCTTCAGGTGGTAAGAAAGTAATATTAATCTTACTTACTTTACCAGATGCATCGATATTAGCATTGTATTCCAATATATGATAAATCTCTTTTGCTAAGTCTTGGTTAGCATTTACAAATTTACTTGTAACTTTTTCAGAGATAGTAGCTGCAATCTTCTTAAGAATAGTTGCGTCTTTACCTTGAGAACCTTGAAGATCGAAGTTAGTTCTATTAGCATTACCAGGTCTAATGCCACCGATAGTACTAGAGAATGTAGTTTGTTCCATTACCATCTTTTTATCACATTCGATATAGATATACCCTAAACAAATGTCATCGATGTATAATGGTTTAATCATCGCATGATCAAGTTTCTTAATAATACAACCAGGGATATTAACGTTGTTCTCTCCTCGATTGTTACCTGCAACAAAAGTCCCATCTAAGGAAAGACCACCGCTAGAAATAGAATTTGGGTCACCAGAGAACTTGGAGAAATTATTTGTATCGGCTCCCGCTACGATCGAATTATCTGCTTCGTTAAAAAATAAAGACGATCCGTTCTCGCTAAAGAATTTCATAGCTTTGTATTGATCTTTCAATGCAGAACTAAGGATCCTACTAGTATCTATTGATACATCGATATTACCGACTGATTCCATAATAGATGTGTCAGATTGATTAGATTTATGACGTTTTGGGTCAGATAAATCATCAATGAACTCACTACATGCTTCCTGAATACTGAATTTATCTTCAGGAGAATCAAATATAGTATCTTCATTCATAGCACCAAGCTCTACCCCACCAAGTACTGATTTAGACTTGGCATCAAGTAGAGCTTTGATTGCTTTATTGAATGGGACACAATAAACGAAGACTTCACCACGTTTATCGATTTCATCATACCATTGATCCATCTTTTCATATAAGTTATGAACACGGATCATATGTTGAATATTTTCATCACCAGCTTCATCATCTGGGTTATTCTTTAATTGAATAATTGCAGGATTAGCTGAGAATGAATCGGCAGCGAATACATGCTCCCGTTGGATAGCCAATGCTTGTTCTAATTTAGGAAGGTATTTACATACCATATCGATATCTCTATCAATATCACGAATCCAGGTGTTTTCCATATAAACACCCATGACTCTATCCATATTAGTAGCATTGCCTAATGTAGAATTAATACTATCGATTAAGTCTTGATTACGACGTTGATTACTGCTTAGAGTCTTAGTATATAACTGACTAATATTAGCCAGACCAGTATTGGATAGATTTACATTACTAATCTTTTGAAGAGAAGCATCAAGATTATTTCGAAGCATCCTGATTTCTCTATTAGTAGTATCGGTGTCGTAATAAATATCAGAATAAAGAGAGCGTTTGGTTTTATCTAGAGTATCCATCATACTCTGGATATCTTTATTATTTTCTGCCATTTATTAAAACCTCCTTAAAGTACTTAGATTACCCTAATGTTCTCGGGCTTAATTTATCGCTACATATTATCTAGCTTAACGCTACGGAAATAGATATTTTCAATAACTCCTTTGGCTTTCTTTATTTCAAAGCAAACCAAATACGTTCTTACGTTATTGAAATTCTCTAATAGGGATAAACTTACTGTATCTTTCTTAAGCACGTTTAAGAATGGCTGAGGTACATAAAATGCTCTACCATCAACTACTGTTCTGATAATACCATCAGAAGATTTAGAATTTAGAATATCTTCTAATTCTGGTCGTTGAGATATATCATTACATTCAAATACTTTATAGGAATTATTCCAATCCATATAAGCATTATAATATAAATCATTGAATCTAGGAAAATCAAAAGCTGGTATTAAATCAACTGCAGATTTATTTGAATATAGAACCATTTCTTTAGCAAAAAGATTTGGTCTATACATCTCATTTAAATTCATATATAGTTTAGTCGTTTCTGGTTTCTCAAGCATTACTTTACTAAACTTTGTAAGGTCATTTACTTTAACTACGAAGTTTTGTGTTTCTGGTGGAATAAAGTCTGGACGAACATTTAGTGTCTTGATTACGAATGGAGCTAATTCATTCTCAGAGAATCCAATCAAGGATCGACCTTGATTGGACCACATAAGAATGTGAGCTTTCATAAGTTTATTGTAATCAAGAATCCCCTTGATCGTCGCTAAAGTCAACTCTTGATACATTTAAAACTCCTCTATTATAAATTTCTTTTATATCTTCTCTAATACGTTCTGGTAATCCTGGGAATTCAGTATTGTTTCTTTCATAAGGCATATATTGAATTGGATTGATTAGAGTATTATCACCCATATAACGTACAGGTGCTATAGGTAAATCATAATGATTACTTACAGCATTGAAGTTTCTATCGTATGGTATTTCATTATAATTGAAATATTCTACGATATCTTCATATAATTCACTGAAGTTAGCTAAATGCAACCATCTACTAGCAAATACCAAATAATTATCACAAGTCAAATCTTCTATATAAGCACCAGATCTTACAAATTTTGGATTATGAATTGGATCTTCGTTCTTATATACTTTATTTGGAATATCTAATCTACCTATTTGAGTATTAGGAGCTAGATTTGCTTGTTGTGTGATAGATGGGTACATACGAGTGTAGTCATAATCAATTACGTTATTGATAAGACTGATATTAGAACCTAAAGTTGTTTTAGTTTTAATCTTATCAGATATCAATGTAGGATTGGCTACGAATGCACCAGAATATTTGGTATTATCTCTTTCTTTAAAACGGTTTACGTTATTACCAAGAACATAATTACCATATTCTTTGAATAGCATTACTGCACGGTTAGCTAAGTATACAGTTTGTCTATGCACTTTACTATATGAAGTAGAGTTTTGTAATACCTTATTGAATACGTAATCAATATCACCAGTCTTATGCTCAATACAATACTGAACAATAACGTCGATCATGTTGTATTTAACAAAGATATCATAATTTAAATAAGGTAATTTAGTTACAGAAGTTGTAATATCAGAATAATCTAACTTACGAACACCTGCTACTACTTCACCAATGTAATCTAACTTACTATTCTTAAATGTAGATTGACCTTTGCGTCTAGACATGAAATGAATCATTTGGTCTAGGTAGTTGGATGTAGAGCTAATATCAGCAAAGTCACCACGAGCTTCTATTTGTTGCTTATGTAACAAGTCTTCATAATAACTACATTTACGTTCACCTAATACAATAGGGTCACACATAATATCAGCTGGACTTACTCCTAGATTGTTAAGACGTTGAATAATAAATGGAATATCGAATGCCATGTTCCATGCAAGAATGAAGTCTGGTTTCTTTGAATTAATATATCCAAATAAATCCTGTAACATGGATACTTCATCATCATAGAAAGCAATCTTAGTGGTAAGATTTTCTAATTCGAATTTCTTAACCATTTCTTCACCACCCAATACTTGGGTTAGAAGTTCTTTGAATTCTTTATCATAATTAGAAAGATTCTTTTCGAATTTTTCTATTAAAGGATTCTCTGGATTTCGTAATAAGACAGTAGTAATTGTCTTAGTTTCGAATTCAAGATATGATACAGCATTAATAGGACATTCGCCAGGTTCTGGGAAATCTCCTTTGATATTAATACCATCAACTTCGATATCTAGGAATGACTTAGTAGGAGTAATGATTTCGTTTGTATATTCTTCATTAAACTTCATACGGTAGAAGTCAGCAATTTTAATATCAGCTTCAAATACACGATTATCTGCTAATACAGTATTACCTTCATAAGCTATGCTTCTATCTAAACCAAGTCTATCACAAATATCTCTTTTTAGTTTACTATACTCACATTCACATTCAATCAAATCATCTTTACTTACGAAAAATTGATGATAATTTGTAACCTTTTCAGGTTTTAGAATGTAGTAAGTAAATTTTGGTTTCATTTTAAGGCAAGACTTCTTCTCACCTGTTACATTATCTCTATATATAATATTAAGGAAATCATCTTTCCATTTACCTGTTTCTTCGTCTTTTGTTTTACCAGAATATCTTACATCTATTACAGTTAGGTCAGAACCTTTAGGATAACCCGGGATTAAAGGCATATTATCACAACTCCTTTCAATTTTAGTTATTTAGGTGTCTCGTTAAAATTCACTATTTATACAATAAGGTAAATCAGAAAAATAATTTTAAAATGTGAGGTATATAATAATGAGTAATGAATTACTACAACCAGTAACGTTCTATACTGAAGAGGAAGAACGTCAAAAAGATGCCCTTAAGAATTTTAATCCTATGGGCGAATTAATGAAAATGGATTCTAAAGAATTGAGTGTTCCTACTGAATATACTCAAGAAAAGAAACCAGCACGTAAAAAAGCAGTTAAAGCTGTAGATCCTAATGATCTTAATAAAGAACCAGCTAAGACTCCTTTAAACTCAGACAAAACTTATTTCAGTACTTACGACATTCCTCGTAACGTATTGACTCAAACAGCTGTACAAATCGAAGAACTTGCACAAACAGTTCGTAAAGATCTTGAAGATGTACGTCATGCTCGTACTCTTAAAGGGAAATATGATTACATTTCCAATATGACTAGTACTCTTGGGTCTTTATATAGTAATAAGATTTCTATTGCTCGTGAAATGGGTAATATAATTAGTAAAGCACACCAACTTGAATTATCTAAACACAAAGAACTTGCTATTGACTCCAATGCAGATAGTGATGAAAAACGTATCATGGATAGCTTCAATGCATTTATGAATGCTCCTATGGGTGCTATTCCTCAAGCTATGCGTAATGTCCATCCAGCAACTATCAATACACCAGAAATGGGTGTTCCGGTATTCAACGATCCTACTACTGGTATGGTAACAGCTGATGGTGATTCTGGTTTTGATGCATATGTACAAAATATGACTCCAGAACAAAATGCTATGCTTAACTCTTCTAACCCATTCGTTGAAACAGTTGTTGTTTATGATCAATCTAACCAAAACAAATGGTTTGAAGTAATCGATACACGCACTGGTCAACAAGTACCAAACATGCCTATCCCTGCAGACTTCATCTTGGGTGGCTGTGTAGTTGATATTCGTAATGGTATCGCTCGTAATGCATCTATCAACAAAACATACAAACTTAAATTAGTTGGTAGTCGTGCTGCTGATGAATTTTAGAGAAGAATATGGAGTATCTCATATGAGATACTCCAATATCTTTCGCTTAAAGTTCAAAGATTACATTACCTTCTTTATAGTTGCTTGTAGGATCTGTATTTCTCAATACAATTACATCCATAAAGCCCATATTAAGTTCAGCATTGTGAGAGATCATAATACATTGATCAATCATAAGTACTTGCATTAAGTTTTGTAATACACCAAAGAAAGCTAGACGGTTTTGTGTATCCAAACCACCTTCTAATTCGTCTATCTTAATGATATTATAGATAGAAGAGGATTCATGTAACAATGCAAAGGATAATATCATACTAATCATACAGATTTGAGATGTACTCATAGAAGATATATCATCATTCAAGATACCAGAACCTAATACTGGCATTTTAAATTCCTTTTCATTTACTACGAATGGCTGTAATACAAACTCACCACCAAATAGCATAGATAATAATGAATTGGAAATACCAATAACTTTATTCATATACATTTCCATGAATAGAGTTTGAATACCAGTTGTAGGAGAACAATACTTCTTAATTACTTCTACTTTATTAAATTCTTCAGCATAATTAGCATACTCAATAGAATACTCATCGAATTGAGCCAATGCAAACTTAAGCTTTTGAATTTGACTTTGTATATCCCCCATTTCTATATTAACTAATCTGCTTAAACGATTATTCAACTCGGTCAATTTAGTTTCTAGAGAGATAGACTCTTGGTATTTGTCTTGATTCTTTGATACAAGATCACTTAACTCAGCTTCTTTATTCTTAAGTGATTTATACTCACCGTATAAAGCTAGATTTTCTTCATATCTAGTTACACTAACCGAGGTAGCTGTAATTACATCTGAAATGGTATTAAGTTTGTCTTTATTCTCTTGAATTTCTGAACTAATTTGATTATATTCTTTTTCAAGAGACTCGATATCATTTCGAAGTTGTACTATTAGAGTAGAGCTATTAGAAATACTCATTAATTGCTTTTCTAATTCATCAATATCTTTTTGATAAGACTTAGAATCAATAAACAAGTTTTGATATTCTTGATATGGACGTAAGTCTATTTCCAAACCAACTGATTTAGAGTAGAATAGATTATTGAGTAAATCATAATCATTTTCATACTTCAATTTAATTGGAAATTTAGTAATGATATTGATAGAGCTCTTAATAAGACTTAAGAAACTAATAGCTATGGAAGAATCCTTTATAGCTTCAGCTTGAATATCCATTTGTCGTTTATATTCAACTGCTTCTTGTCTAATCTTCTGTAATTCTTCTTCTAATTGTAATACTTCTTTAGCATCGAGTAATTTAGACTTGGCTTCTACGATATCTTTGATAAAGAAACAAGAATTGAGATTATTACAATCTTTAGGAATCTTATCATAACTTTCAGCTATCTTTTCTAATCTATAATGCTCGGATAATTTATTTTCTATCTCTTGAATTCTATTTTTAAGGAAATCTAGAGATTCTAAGTTGTATTCAGTGGAACTGGCTTGATTAGTTACAATTAAAGCCATTCTATCAAATACTACGTTGTCATCATAACGGTTTAGGAGAGTTTGGGAAAGGTTTTGAAGTTCATCTATAGTCTCTATAGCATAATTGTACTCATCTACAGACACATCTTCGTATTTAGTAAACCCAAGACTCTTAAATCTAGTATCAACTAACTCTTTATTTGATTTAAGAGTTTCTAATTGATTCTTAAGAGTTTCTATATTATCATCATCGGATAAAGAATCTATTTGAACTCGTTTATTCATAATACTTTCGTTAATCTTAGAACGTCTAGTATTCAAAGATTCAATATCTTTAGTTACAGATTCTTTTTCTTTCTCTTTTAACTCTATAGAAGATTTCAGCTTAATTAATCCTGCATCGGTATACTCTACATCTTGACCTATCTTGCTTTCATAATTACGTAAAGTAGTTCTAAGATTACCTAACTCTTCTCTAGCCAATAAAGCATCACTAATATCAGACTTAATAGTTTCTAGTCTATCTTTAGTTTCTTTGATTTTGATATTCAAGTCAATCTTATCTTTATCCATATTCTGGTATTGGTTTTCTAGATGACCAATATTAGTTTGAATAACTCTAGTATCACCAATAGCATCTAGTTTAGTGGTAAGACTATTTAGCATAGACTTAAGAGAAGAAGACTTCTTACTAATCTTTTTATAGATTTCGTTAAAAGCATCTAACTCAGATATCTTTGAGTTAATGTATTTCTTCCGTTCAGATGGAGTCTTATCAGCTAAGCCTCTATCATCAGAAGATAATTGTGCTAATGTCATAATACCAGAATCTATATCCATTAACTGACATATGATTTCTTTTGCATCTTTGACATTACCATTTGGATTCATTTCTGTAATCCCAGCACCTGGAATTTCTTTCTTGATATGACAAGTAGAAGTTCTAAGTCCAGATGAAGATATCTTATAAAGATACTCTATGTGAACTATAGAACCATCATTCATAAGATAAGATATAATTTTAGCACCATTCTTATTAGGAACGAGTGCACTAGTTGGGTCACTGAATGGATTAAGTGCTTTAAACAAAGTACTTTTACCAGACCCGTTATCACCTTTGATTACTAAGATATTATTTTTACATTTACTGAAGTCGATGGTGATTTGTTCTCGACCACAGCCATTATATATACCAATAAAATTTACAAGTTTAAGTCCCCATAATCGCATAATATATACTCCTTTCTGATTATTTAACAGTTGACCAAAAGATCGAAAATAAGTGGAGTACCCAATATTGGGTACTCCGAGTTTGGTTTGTTATTTAATATAAATATGTGGGAAATTAATTAGATTGTATTTCTTATTCATTTGATTAATAAAGTACTTATTACTTTCAACACGCATTACGTCTACTGTAGTAACTTTACCAGAACTAATCATTCTTTCTAAATATTGTATCAATGCAATATCCATAAATAAAGAAGCATCATCTGAATTATATTTTCTGAAGAAAATATCACGGAAGATGTCAATTAGATTGGATAAGTCAACATATCGACTGAAGTGTTCATAGTTCATCAATGTTAAGATACCATTGTCGAAGTATGGGTAATGAGTTATATCAATTCCTTTATAAGTTGCATGTTTAAGAAATACCACATCATTTATATAATATACAGCTATATCAGAAATTGGAATATTTGGTTTAATAATAGGATTATTTTCCAAAGCGTTAGAGATAATTTTAGAAGGTTTGAATTCTAGATTATCCATAGATTGTAAATATACAGAATCGGTTAAAGCTTTTAGTACAATATCCAACTTAGTATATTTCAATTCGCTTTCAAATCGATTTAAGACAGTTTTATTTAGCTCCATCATTTGTCTCACTCTTTTCTGCATAGTATTTTTCATCATATAAAGCTTTTAGTTTCTTGAAGTTTTCTTCTAATTCTCTAACTTCACTACCAGTACCAAATTTTTGGTAATAAGCTTTAGATAATTCTAATTTAGTTTTCATAGTATCAAATGGGGTTAATCTAATAACTTCACTGACAATATTACTGCGTTGTGCATCAAATCCATCAGCTAATTTATATTGACCGAAGAAATCACCAACTAAAAGATTTAAATAGATTAAGAAGCAACGATCGGCATAATCAGATGAGCTTCTCATTACAGTTCTACCATATGCTACTAATCTAACGTATTCCATGATATCTATAGTATAGAAATCGGTTGCTTTGTTTTTAAATACTTCTTGTGTGATAGATGTAAGGCGAATATTATCATAATCTACTCTATCATATACACAACAGAGAATATTTTTCATATATTCAGATACAATTGCTTCTTGTAAAGTACCCACATCCACAATAGCTGGATTGAAGCCTTGCTCCTGAATAGTTTCGATAAAAGCTTTAGACATTTTTGATGCTACCGTTTGTATGAAAAGATCAGCAGACCCAGCTTGATAACTTTGCATTGTTTCCATTTTCTACGTTCCTTCCTAATATTTGAATTCAGGTTCTGTAAAAGTACCTGGTTTTTCTAAGTCTAATGTAAGTGAGTATAAAGCAATAGCACCTTCATTAGTAGTTTTCATGATATTCTTTTGACCAAAGGAAATATATCTATTTTTAGATTGTAAGAAGTCTCTAACTTCTTTATTAGCATCAGTAGAATAGATACCTTTAACTGTTACTTGGTCGCCATCATAGTCACCACCGATAGAACCTAGATATACGTTAGAGATTTGAAGAGTATCGATAAATAAGTTAGATGTATTTACACCGATATCTTCTTTTCTAATTCTAGGATAAGTCTTATAGAACTTACCATTTATAACCATAGGTTCTGTCTTAACTGTAGAGTTTACATTGATAAGAGAAGGGAATTGGTTATAACAGCTATCAATAGGATAACGTGTAATCAATACTGCTTTGTCTCTAGTAACATCTACAGCAGCTATATAGAATAAGTCACACCAAGTCATACTACGAGAAGATGCTGGTAATAAACCTTCGGATACATTTTGACCTCTTTCTAATTTAGCTACTAAATCAGACTTAGGTACAGTAAACCCAACGAATCTCATTTCAACTTCATTGATTTTGTATTTATTCGGCATTACTGGTACTTTAATAGGTCTGAATCTATCGCTAAAGCCATGGATAAATCTATCTATCTCAGAATGTATAACATCATCAGAGAAAGCAATACGATAATCCTTAGGAGTTAGATAGATAGGTTCTTTCGCTATATTACCATCTTTATCTTTTTGATAATATGGAATAACAGACATATTTTGTAATTGAACTGCAAAGAAGTTCTTGATATATGTAACTACAAATGGATAGAAGTTTGTGATAGTAGATGCTAGTGGTAATGCACAGTGATCTAAGTCTACGTTAAACTCTTCAATAGTTTCTGTACGAAGGTTTGGTGAAGAAATAACTAGACGAGAAGAATAGTCAGATGTTTTAGAACTAGCCGCATTACGAATCAAACCAAATTTACCAGAGATAGTATCTTTGGAGAAGTATTCATAAAGGCTAGCTAAACTATCTTGGATTCTACCTTTGATAGAATCACCAATACTTAAACCATAATCTTCATATTCGATTAAAGATCTAGTAGCAATAAGGATATTGTTATACAACTTATTGATATCACCTACACCGACATATTTATCAGTAGTACTAATATCACGATAGAATGCAGGAATAACAATAAAGTTTCTAATAAATAAACGATCTTTATATTTCAATAAGAAGTCAATATTCTTATTACGGATACGAGAGTTATTCTTTTGGAATTCAAACTTATCAAAGTTTTCTCGTAAGAAGTCTAAACCAGTACCACCATCTGGATCTGTTACTAATCTACCGTCTTGGATTTTAAAGGTTTCTGTACCATATACACAGCTAGTGATTTTACTATCAATACGTTGCCAAATTCTATAAGCTAATGGGGTTAAGAAATATCCATGTAAGTTGATATATGCAAAAGTAGTTGCTCTACTGTCTTTGGTAATACCAAATATTTCATTAGATAATAACCCATCTGGAGTTGGTGTATTATTCTGATTAAAGAAGATAGGGTTGGTAATCTCTTTAAGATTGTTATCCTTGACAAAAGCATCGATGTCAAGAAGCTCTACCTTAAGATGATCTTTCTTTGCCATATTTTCTCTCCTTTCTATAAATTAATAATTTGTTAAAGAGAATGCGGTATCCAATATTGGATACCGCTTTATGGTCACATTCTAATTACTTTAATAACCGCAGTACCATCTTTATTAAGACTAGTCTTAATGGTAAAGTCGCTACCATATAAATGGACTACTTGGTTATTGTAAACAGTAGCCATATATTCATAGGGAATCTCTTGTGCTCTGCAAGTAAATATACATGTAGAGTTTTTAACTGCTTTTTTGGAATCGACAGTAATACTTACCGTGTCTTCAGTAATATACTTCCTGAAAACGGTATACACGACCATACAATGATCAAATATATTAGTAAATATAACGTTTTCTGGTTTGTTCTTGTAGATATTCTCTAGGAACTCAGAAACTATCACTGTCTACCTCCTATTTGGTCCGCGTTGAACCATTTGTTCTTGTCTTTCTAAGTAGAGATCACGAGTAGATTTTCTAACGTTACTGTGAGCCCGATTTAGTCTATTTTGCTTATATTCTTGAATAGACTTAAGAAGCTTTTCTCTCTTCTCTTGTGCTAGATGTTTCATTTGGAGATAATACAACGAATGAATATAAGCCATAGATTTCTCAGGTGCATCAATTAAGCTGAAGCCACTACGATAATAAGTTTGTAGAGAAACTAATCGTTGTGTTAGATGCTCCGGAGTCCCAATTGATGCCGTGTAAAAAGCATGTTAAGAGGATGCATAATTTGTTTTTCAAATTTATGAGTACATTCTTGACCAGCGTAGTCGCCTTTCTTGAATGTGCCCAAGCATTCTTGTTCTGGAATGAAGTAAGTAATTACATCATCAGTACCATTGACTTTAGTTTCAAGGTCAAAGATGTGATGATTTAAGATAGAAAATTGGTCAGAATTCAAAGAATTAATGAATTTACCAACTACTTGTACTTTACGTTTGATAGTTTTAGCAACGGAAGAAGAATCTGGTTTGAAATCAACTGGTTTCAAGATTCCGCGTTCACGGTCAATGTAGTACAAGTTCTTAATGAATTGAGAAATACGGATGATAGCGATATACTTAGTACGGAATTCATCTGTAATATAAGTATCTTCGATATCAGAGAAGATAGTCAATGGACGAAGTTTAACTGCATAGTTATCAGAGATAACGATAAGTTTTTCAGAGAACGTATCCATACCACCATCAACTTCACCGTGTTTAATAATGTCATCAAGACGTTTCTTATCTTCATCAGAAGCTTTTTCATTCACTTCCCACATTTTATCCATAGGGATATCATCTGTCATGAAGAATGTTTCACATTCAGGGCAGTCGAAGGAAATGTAGTTAGAACCACTGAAAGTTGCTTTATAGAGAGCAAAGTACATGTGGATCAAGTCAGCAGAAGCAATAGAACGCAACCAGTTTACATAACCACTTGGTTTATTTTCAGATACATCGTGTTTGTATAACAAAGCATAAGTATCTTTAATAGCTTGGTTACTGGAAGAGATATTGGAGATATTATTTACGAATTGAGCCAATTCGGAACCAGTCAAACCACTCATAGTGATATTGCGACCAGTAGCAAACAATGGAGCTGTAGCTGTAGGAAGAGTATTTTCTTTTGCTGCAGTACTATATTCCAAAGATGTATTAATATTGATAGGTTGGCTACTAATTTCGAAACTGTTAATATCAAATTCGTCTTTAGTCGGTTTGATTTTTGTAGAAATAATTTTATTAATTTCTTCAAAACGTTTACGAGCTTCTTCTTCAGCTTTTTCTGCTTCTTTGATTTCGGCTTCGTTTTTCTTTTCGTCGTCATCAAGGTCATCGATAACACCATCATCGTCAAGATCAGCGAAGTCATCATCATCAATAGTTACAGAAGATGCTTTGGAGATATCCACTTTTTTAGAAGTTTTAGGAACTTCAGTATTATCACGAACGGATGCACCAAGACCATCGTCTTCTAAGTCAGTATCGGTAGCTTCGCCACCTTCTTTATCTGCTTCTTCTAAAGCTCTTTCATCAGCGATTTCAATACATTTATCTTTTAATGGTTTCATGATCGCTGTCAATTCACCTTTAACTCGTTCAATGTTTTCATCGATGAGTTCTTCTTCTTTTCTAGCGAATTCTTCGTTACCAGATACTACTTCTTTGAATTTAGCAATATCTTGGATATCTACTGCATCGCCAGCTTTTACATCATTACCAGATGTCATATTTGGAGTTACAACATTGGATTCTTGTTTTTCTTCAACAACTTCTTTTTCTGGAGTTGCTTCAGCAGTAACAGTAGTAACCTCAGGTGTCTCAGTTGTTGCTCCTTCATCAGCACCCAACAATTCGTCTAGGCTGATTTTTTCAGTTTGATTTTCATTTGCCATTGTAATAGATTCCTCCTGAAAATTTAGATAACACTAATGGTATTTGTCTGGCTATTAAACACCAAACTATATGCCACACTATCCAAAGATATAGTAATAAACAGTGTCTTATTTAACTCATCTTTAGTTAGGTTTACATCAACACTCTCAAATTCTGGTAAATACGTCCGAATTTGATTAGTAATGTCATCCTCCAGTTCATATAAATGATCGAAGAAAGTATATCTATAACGTTCAACCAATCCTACACCCATTTTAGGTCTAGTCGGATATGTGCCAGGTCTTAATAGAATCAATTCTATTAACTTAATAGCCGTAGCATCCTCATTAGTATAAACGAGTGGTTGGTTAAACTGATTAATCGAAATACTATGCTCGATAACTTTAGGATCCTTAGCTAGTGTTTTCGTACCAAAAACTTTGTTAATCAATAGGGATTACCTCCTTCCATTGAAACAAAATTTATTATTTTGTTTAATTTATAATTTCCTACTATATTCGTAAAACCCACAAATAATGACGCTCTGAACATGTTAGTAAGACTTAATAAGCTAATTAGTGAGGTGAAATATTAATGGCAAAAAGAAAAGAAAGATGTCCTTATTGCACTTTCCGTGATGTAAAAGATAAAGTCATCTCCCATATAGATAAAAAACACTCTGAGTTGATTCCAGAAGGTTATTCAGCTGCAAGAGTTTTATTTAATTTTATCAATAAAAAAGACCATGGTACTTGTATCGTATGTGGTAGAGAAACTCCATGGGATGATAAGATTAATAAATACAAACGTCTTTGTGGTAGACAAGTTTGTAAAGATAAACTAAGAGAAAAATATAAAAAGAATATGGTAAAAGTATTCGGTACTTATAATATTCTCAATGATGAAGAACAACAAAAGAAAATGTTAGCTAATAGAAGTATCTCTGGTGAATATAGATTCAAAGATGGTACTAAGTTTAGTTACGTTGGTTCTTATGAAAAGAAATTCTTAGAATTCTTAGACCAAGTATTAGATTTCGATGGTTATGATATTATGGCACCTGGTCCTACCTTTGAATATGAATTCGAAGGTAAAACTCATAAGTGGATTACTGACTTTATGATTATCCCATATAATCTCGTAATCGATGTTAAGGATGGTGGAGATAATCCTAATAATAGATCCATGGTTAAATATCGTAATAAACAAAAAGCAAAAGAAACGATGATTACAACTGCTCAAGGTAAATATAGTTACTTGCGTTTAACCGATAATCAATTTGGTCAATTATTAGAAATCTTCTTAGCTCTTAAAGAACGTATGGACGATCCAGACAATGCTGGTAAACCTTTATTCCGTATTAACGAATCTGTAGAAGTTATTACAGAAGAAATTGACTTTGATTCTATTAAAGACAAGATCGATAAAGGTATTGAAGAGGTTGTACCTCTTATCTATAAAGATAAACAACAATCACAAGATCAACCACAACAACCAGAAGAACAACCGCAACAACAAGAGCCTTCTTCTGAAGGATTTAAATTTGATTAATTAGAAAGGAGAATTTAGTGATGAATATTTTCCAAGAAGGTATTATCGATAATATTAAAGATGCCTTTATGAGAACACTTAACTTCGCTATTATTTCTGAACCTGAATATAGACAAACTACAAGAGAACCTTATCCTATTGCTAATAGTATTGTAGATGCATTAAAAGCCACAAAGGAATTCGGTTATCCAACTGGTGTATTATATGGATATGATGAGGAAAAGAATAAGACTACGTTCAAGATGTCTAAAGAACGTTGGAATTATCTTAAAGATGTAAAAGTTATCATTCTTGTAGCTAATCCTAATAATAAGAATAATATTCAAGCACCTAGTATGGCTCAACCTCCTGCATTGGGTATGAATCCTATTCAAACTCCACCAAATCCAGCTGCTACTAGTACTCCTGCTCCTGTAGCGGATAAACGATATGTATCTACATTCAAAGAATTGGTAGATGAATGTGATATCAAGATCGAATATATCGAAACTGATGAACCTACTAAAGAAAGAATGGAAGCTATTAAACCTTTCTGTGATGCTTATAAGAAATTATTGTCGGATAAGTATATCAAGAATTATATTTCCATGAAAATCGGTTCTAATGTAGATGAATTCATCTTTGGTTATGCTGACACATTGAAAATTGGTAAATTTGATTTATCTTCTGTATTCAATAACGAAGATGAATACAAAAAACAATATCAATTGATTCAAGATGCTCTTACAGCTATTAATGGAGCTAATAATAGTAACTTCTGTCTCAAAATAGAAGAAGTTGAAGATTGGAATGGTTCTATTGTATTGACTAAGTCTCATATTGCTGCTGCAGTTGTTTCCGATCCGGAAACAGGTGAAGAAGAAGTTGAAGTTGTAGAAGAACCTAAGACTCCTGAAGATACAGATGGTCCTTCTAATACAACTACACCTGGTGAAGTACCTCAAAATACTACAGAGAAAGTATTAGATAATGCTAATAATGAAAATGCTGCTGTAACATCTGCTATGGTTGGTATGAATACACCATTTATTACAGTTCATACTAACTATCTTGCTCCTCCAACATTCGCAGTATCTAACGATATCTCCACTAAACGTTCTATTACAGTAGATGCTAAGGATAATAAACTTAAATTAGTAGATAATAGTCCAGAAGTTAAGACTAGAGTATTCAAATATGTTGGTAAAAATAAAGGTACACTTAAAAAGATTACCGATAACCTTGGTCAAACTGTCGGTAAAGATTATATCTATGAAACAGTAACTGGTCGTAAATACTTAGTAGAAGATCAAATCTTCTATGACGAAGACTTCCAAGAAATTGATCTAGAAGCTATCAAAGAAGAAGTTGAAAATGATAAACATACTATCATGAATAAAGTATATATGGCTCTACATGATGGATTACCTAAAGGTGAAAAAGTCACTACTAATGAAGCTAAACGAATGGCTACAGATCTCGATGATATTTATATCTTCGAAACAACTAATGGGTATTATGCTATGAATAGTAAGACTATGCGTTCTACTAAACTTTATAACACTATCACTGGTATTAAGATTACGGAGGATTTAATTAATGGCAAATTCTAAAACACCTACTAAAGCTTCCAAACAAACTAAAGACGATATTGATTATCAAATCGTATCTTCTTGGAGAAGTGAGAATAATGATTTACCATTGTTATATCCTCACTATGATACTCTAGAAGAACTAGAGAAAGATATGAACGATTATAGAGCATTGCCTGTAGATATGCAAATAGTGGTCGATGACCGCTCTAAAATCATCTTTGGTCATGGTAACGTTCAACGATATAAAGCTCTTAAACATGATTTACTAGTTGAAGATTCTCAAAAGCTTATTATTTATCAAAAAGAACCTAAGACTAAACTCAAAGATATTGATCCTATCAATGCTATGATGATGCTTAGAGAATATGCTACTACTGACCACCATCATGATGATATTGTAGATGCTATATGTTATTCTACAGCTGTATTAGAAGCTATGGATTATAAAGCAGATGAAGATAAAGTAAATTATGATAAAGACGCTATCAGAGAAGAAGTAGCTGATAATTATTATACTTTCAATATACCATTCAGTCCTATTAAAAACCTACCAGATATGCTACCTAGTGAAATTGATACTATCTGTAGTGAAATGGAAATCCCAAATGGATGGGGTAAATGGAAAGCGGAATATAATCGTTATATCTCTGGGTTAAATAACGAATTCCCTATCGTGCATGAAAACTTAAGACTACTTTTAAAAGATAGATCCGAAGATAAACTATGGGAAGGTTGTGGATATATTCCACGTCTAAGAGATGGTAGAGTTAAAGATCTTATCAATAATACATTCAAACGTATTAGTATCATCGACATCATGGATATTGAACCAGATATTCTTGACAGTATTCAAGATAGAATTAATACTATTCCAGAAGACTTTGCTAACTATATCAAAGAGAATAGCTTCGAAATTCAATTCCGAGAAGACAATACTGTTATGATCGACTACCGTGGTAAGTACTATTACCTAGTTGATGATAATGGTGAACTATTCGTAGAAGAAATGTTAGAAGCTGATGGTAAACCTATTAAGTTTGGTTATATCGTTATCTCTCCTTCTCTTCAATTACCTGAAATTATTCCTTCTGGTGATAATAAACTAGCTAAAGTAACATGGTCTCCGACTAATGTAAAATTATTAGTTAAAGAATTAGTTACTGACCCTGTTGTATTATATCAATATAGTAGATTCAGACCAGATCTTAAATACTACAACGCTATATACTATACTGAGTATGCTTCTGGTTTATTAAAGAAAGCTACTAAACAATTGATCGGTAATATCCGTAATAATAATTAATTCATTTATATAATATCTATATGAAGTCCGGTAGAGAATATTCTCTACCGGATATATTTTCGCTTAAAGAAAGGAGGAAAAATTATGTATAGAGGCAGACTTATACTTATAGGTATATTTTTAATCTCATTAATTTTAGGATGTGCTCTATCTATCATGGTAGATAGTGGATACCAAGAAAAAGCAGTAACAATAAACAACCATGAATTGAATGGGTTGGATACTAAAGTGGGTGGTACAGTAGTTATTAAATATAATACTAGACACCTAAACGAATGTATTGCTGATATGGAATCCCGTGGCTATGTTGTTAAACAAGTAGAAGAAAAACGGACTATAGGGCTTAATAATACAACTATAGTAGTTTATGAAAGGAGGAAATAATAAGTGCAATCAACTTTATTAGGATTAAAGTATTACGATAGTGAAAATATCTATCGTGTTCGTAATGAACTATTTGATTTCATCGGTATGGATGAAGATTTTACTAAAGAACAGAAAGTTCTTAAACGTAAAGAATTGAAAAACAATTATAAACTTCTAATTCCATTTGGTTATATGGAAATCTATTGGACTGGTAAGAATAAAGATGATTATGATCTAGTATTCAAATACCATGACGTTAGAAAAGATCAATGGTATATAACATCTGTAGATATAACCAATACTATTCTAATATCTAGAAGTACAAACCAAATGGTTTATGATGATATCGACGAAATGTTACCTACCGATACCAATAGACTATATACCAAGTTTGCATTCTATATTGATGATAATATAGAAACTATATTGGAATTGATTCCAAATCAAATCAGAAAAGATTTGAATTTATTATCTAAAGCTTGTTTTAGAGATACGTTTGAAGAGTACTTAGCATCATTCTTACAATCTATAGATCAAATCAATGGTATTATGCCTTATGAACTAGAGATAGAAAGATACTATAGTAGAGATGTAGTATTATTGACTCAAGAATGCTTAGAAGATCTTCAAATGATCATCTCATACCAACTACTAAAAACTTACTGTGCTGAGTATTGGTATGACGTAAACTTCAAAGAGATTAGAAATAATTATGAATTAATCAGAGATGTTAAGACGAAGAAGTTATTCGTATTTAAATATCTTAAAGGCGATTTCATATTTGAAGCATCTCAAATTGATCAAGCATTTACTGAGGAAGAATTAGAAACAATCTTCGCTCACTAAAAAATATTATAATCATATAATATATTATTGAATAGAGAAGTGATTCATCATCATTATTGATCGTTCACTTAAACCCATAGATTCGTTTCTCTATTCGTAATTAATTTATCGCTGAACTATATTGTAATGAGTCTAATATAGATTCAGCAAATTTAGAACCTGCCAGTAGGACCAGGCAGTGATACATGGTCCATTTTTAACGCCAGGAGGTATTCAACATGGCAACTTTAGAAAACGTCGAATTAACTAACTTCGACAAAAAACAAACTACCGACAAAAAAGCAACAGCAGAAACAAAAAAGGTAGATCCTCTTGAGTTCGACACAATCGAATTCAAAGCTGCTAGTGGTAGCATCTATACTACTACTCGCAATCTTGGTGCATCTATTGCACAAACATTACGTCGCGTGAGTGATGATGTGGTCGCTTGCACTGTGTATCCTGATCCAAAGACTGGCTTAAAAGCCACTTTGATCTTGACTAACAAACCAAGCGTTGAAGGTAAAACTAAGTTAGTAGTTACTCCTAAACAAAAAGAAATTGGTAAAGGTGTATTCGCTCGTATGACTGAACGCTCCACTTCTGATTTCCGTCAATTGTTGGAACTTACTGATGAAGGTCAAGCTAAATTGGCTGATATCATTCCTGCAGTATACTTCCGCAATAACAATCCTATTTACAACTTCAAACAAGATGGTACTGTAAATTGGACTAACGCTTCCAAAGATTTTGTTGAAGGTGGCTACTCCTTAATCGGCGGTGAACCTCATGCTTACAAAGCAATCATCGTTGATTTACCTAAATTCCTTCAAAAGATGTATGGTCGTACTAACGAAAAAGGTGAAACATTCCTTTACACTGTAAACGTTGTTCGTCCTGAAAGCAACAACAATTACCCATTAGTAGGTCAAACAAACATCTCGTATATTATCCAAATTACGCAGATCAACGAAGCTATCGTTGAAGCTAACTTCAACGTAACAAACGGTCAAGACGTAGATGCGTTTAGCCCAAGCTTCACAAAACAATTCTAATTATTTAGAAGTATAAGGTTGGGGAGATAGTCATATGACTATCTCCCACTCTTATATTATTTTTCATTTTATTTTATGGGGTGAAAACATGGCAAAAGAAATGGATTTTTCTTATACCGTAGGCGATATTGATGAGCCTATTGATTCTCGTGGTAATTCTGTAATCATGCTTCGTAAATTAGCATGGGGTTCTAATGCAGAAAAACTAGAAATCCGTCGATGGATTATTGACATCGATTCTGAACGTGCTAATAAAGGTGTTACTTTCTTAACTGAAGAAGGTCCTCATAATTTAGTACGAGTTATGGCTGAAAAAGGTTTTGGTCATACTCATGAAATTATTAATGCGATCAAAGATCGTGAAGATTTTGATGATGCTTTAGCTTCTATTGGTAAGAAAGCTCCAAAGGGTAAACCATCTGAAGAATTCTATGATCCAAAAGAGGCTTGTGGTCTTTAATAGAAAGGAGCTGATTAAATGGCTCTAGAAGACAAATCTCAAACCGAAGTCACTGGTGATACCAAAGGTCCTTTTATACAATTCATTGATTGTCCTCATAAAGGGGATTATAAGTGTAAGTATATAGATAATAACGGTAAGTGTTCATTTGAAACTTGTGTGATTGATAATGTCATTCCGCCTAGAGTAGTCTTATGGTACTTCCGTTGTATTATTTGTGATCGTGAAGATGCTATAAGACCAGCTGAACACAGAGCACCTTTCTGTCGTAGCTGTATCAATCGCATGCTGAAAGCTGAAAAGCTACCTCATAGTTGTAGGTACTGTGGTAAGACTGTAAATAGCCCAGCACAATGGTTCCTATCTGGTATATGCGACGAATGTGACAATATACTTAAAAAAGTAGTAAACCATTGGCGAAAGAAAGGTCCATGGTAACAGATTATGGTAAAATTAGTAGAGCAGATTCCTATCGAATCGTACTTTCATGGTAAGTTCATTACCTATAAAGCATTAGATAGAATAGTTCAAACAGAATTTGCTAATTCTAATGCAGATAAAGTCAATATCTTTATTGACTTATACCAATTCTTAACACCACCAACTGGTCCTGTCAGAATTAATGACTTCTTCGTTGCGTGTTCTATGGTTATCAACTATGCTGGTCATTTAAGAAACTTCTTTAGAAAATACTATAAGACAGAATCTAAGATTATCTTAGTTGCTTCGAATGGTATGTATAAGAAGTCAGCTAAATTACTAGCTGGGTATAATAAGTATTATAACAAACGCTTTGCTGATGCGGGAGATAGTTACAATAAGATGATAGAATCTAATTTGAGTCTATTACATCTTCTTTGTCCATATCTTCCTGATATTTACTTTAAAGCTGGTTCTGTAGATGCTACTATTATGATCAAACACATGTTAGATCATAACTATTTTGGCGGAGATAGGACAGCTAACTTAGTAATATCAACGTCGCATTACATGTATCAACTACCTAGTACTAATCCAGAAGTTGTAGTGGCTAGACAATCAAGAAAGTTTGCTGAAGATAATTCATATTCATATAATTCTATAACTTGTCTTAATGCATTCTTATATGAAAGCAGAAAGTTTGTCCCAGAATTCCCTATAAATCCTAAGTTCATATCTATGCTTATGATATTAAATGGTATTCAACGGTTAGGTGTTAAATCTAAAGTTTCTCTACCTACAGCATTGGATATCATTAATGGTCTAATATCTGGTATAGAGCATGATTGTAATGCTTTATATAATGGATTCTGTGATTATTATCTAGCTAATCCTAAAAAGAAATGTAGTATGGGACAACAAGAGTTTGTTGATAGATTCATGGCTATAGATATCAACTATCAATACTTGGTATATGAATCTATGAGTGAATCTAAACTAGACGATTATCTAAAACGTAAGCAAGATCCAGATGCAGTTAAAGAGATAAATAATAAGTATTTCAAGAATAATCCTATAATTTTAGAAGATTTGTAAAACTTCGAAATTACAATGATATAATATAATAGTGAAAAGGATATTTCATATTGTATTATTTGATTATTTTAGGAGGAATCTTATTATGAAAACATCTTTCTTGTTTAAAGCTTTTGTATCTTTGTTAGTTGCATTCAATGTAATGACAAAATTTCTTTTTGAACAGTATGCCGACATGGCATTAGCGGGAAAAAATTACAACTATGGCATCGAGTCAGGTATGAGTGATGCATTCCTATATTTCATTGGTGCTGTTTTAATTGGCATAGTAGTATGGTTTGTTTGTATGCTTGTAATGTCTTTCATTGGTCGTTTCTTGAATAGACAAATCAATGGAAAACGTAGAGCTAAAAAAGAGGATAAAGAAGGTGATGTATTCCATGATTAATACTCACCTCTTTGATCCCGAATTTGATGACACAGAAGTTGTGTTCATCAAATTGATAAAGGGAAGCATCTTTGCTTCCCTTTTATTTTTTTTATTTTTTTATCAGAAAGGAGGTTTGATTAGATGAAGTATGAGTATGATATAAGTATGAAATGGACAAATACCGATGATAAAGGCGCTGTAGATACTTTTGATATATCTCCAGAAAATATAGTGATGCTATCCATGGATAATAACTATGAAGAAGCTCTTATGCCAGTTATGTATGCCAGATTATCTATAGACAAGAAAGATATGGATAAGATGGTACAACATGCTAAAACAGCTACTATCATAATGACCCTTTCTAAAATGAAAGCAGAGAAAGATAGTACTGATGGTGCCGAAAAGGGTAAAGCTATTACTCCATATAGTGGTGAAATGTCTTATTTTATTGATAAAGATATAAACTACAATACAGATATTGACTATGCTGGGTTTAATAAAGATACTAGTGATAAACTAGAAACCTTTGCTATCGGTCTTATGTTTAAAGAATGTATTACCGCTAATAAGCAGACTAATAATACAACCTTTATTAATACAGATCCATTTAATGCTATATTGTCATTCATTAAATCTACTCCTTTACTAGTAGAAAAGTTTGACCATAATGAACCAATACCTCAGCTTATTGTACCACCTCAGGAATCATTATATAAGACAGTAGAGTTCTTTAATAATACTGCTGTTTTTTATAACACTGATTATCGTTTCTATATAGAACCTGGCTGTATTTATCTTCAATCCACATCTGGCAATCCAGTACAAAAATCATCTGAACCTGCTACTGATGTCTTATTCGATATCAAAGCAATAGACGATGAGACTGCTGAGATTGAAGGCTTGATGTTTGATGATGAAAAGAAACTATATATGGCTACTTTGAATGTAAAAGATACTGTATATAGAATCGATAATAATACAACAAAGCTTTATAATCAAATTGCTACAATTCTTGACCCATCTAAGAATAACACTATTGTTATGCTAGACCAAGTCAATGAAGCAATGAATAAGATTAAGAAGACTGTAAATAGTATTAAGTCTACTATAGTAGATAAAGCTAAACAGATGGCTGGTATTCCTAGTGATACTTATGATCAAGAATGTAAACTTAAAGATTGTGCAATGCAAGCTCAATCTGTAGCGGATAAGTGTACAACTGAAGTTACTAAAGGTATCAATATAGTTAAAGCTATACCAGAAAATACTGGTAGCGAAAGTGCTACTAACCAGTACGTATTATCTGCTAGAGATAAGAAGATGTATCTAGAAAAACTAGATAAGAAATTCAAAGAACTTGAAGAAGCTAAAAAGAGTATTCCTAAAGTACCTGAAGAGTTTGGTAAAAATAAACAACTTCTTACTCAAGCTATGGGTAAACTAACTGGGCTTAGTGGTTTATTGGGTGGTGTATCTCCTATTAATGCACCAGATAATATCGATGCTACTAAGAAAGAGTTAGACCAAACTAAAGAGACTATAGCTAAACAAGAAAAAGAACTAACTACTATAGTACAAAAAGAAGTAGAAGCTCAAGCTAAGATAGTTGATATCAACCAAGAGATTAATAATATATTTAATGAAATCTCTAAGTCTTATATTGCATCAGAAAGCTCTGGTAGTGTACTTGACCCATTGGGTTTAGTTGTAGGTAACGTTCGTGGTTATAACGAAGAGTTCTCTGAAGTTGTAGAAAAAGTTAATAAAGAAATAGCTGAATACAAAGCTAAGAATTCTCAAGTAAAAGAAGCAGTTGAAGCTGTAGAACCTAAGGTTCAATCTATGGATTCATTTAAGAAAGATATTAAGTCTAATATCATTGGTCAAGTAAAAGATTTACGTTCTGGATTATTAGAAGATATCCGTAGTATTGGTGCAACTGCTCGTAAGACATTAGACCAAATGAAGTCTTCTGTGTCTGATATAGTCAATTCTGTAAAGTCCCTGGACTTCTCCATTGACTCTCTCGATGATATTCAAAAAGACATTAACACAGTTAAAGACTTGTCCAAAATTGGACGTTTGGGTATCTCTAGCTTTAATGCGTACCTAGATATCTCCGAAGGGAGACATAAATCTGGTACAATGATTGTAAGGGTTGAAAACGATAACGTCAATATGGTTAAGAATATTAAGTCTCGTATAGAGAATAATACTAGACGTCTAACTCTAAATAAAAATGGTTTAGATACTACAGTTATTACTCCTAATAAGAGATATATCGTCCATAACTATGACGCTCATTCTAATAAAGATGGTGTATTTATTTTAAATCGTAAGGTTGATATATTTACTCGTCATGGTGGTAAGTTTGCTGTCAATACAAGAATCCAATTAAGTAAAGTTCAAGTTGAAACTAACCAAAATACTGCAAATGAAAAATCATTTAAGAAATTGGTTAAGGGTGATTGGAAAGATATTGTTGCTTCTTCTAAATCTATTATAGAGAAAGAAATGGGTAATAATATTCCATTACATAACTTGACTGAACTTATGAATTATAGTCTTAAAATAGATAAAGATTATAATGACTTCAAAGGTTCTAATAGACCTACACAAGATTTTGTTAAACAACAAGCTATCAGTTATATCCAAGCTAATAGAAGCTCTGGTAGAATATCTGGTATTATTGATAAAGCAAATAATATTAGTAAACGAGCTGGCTTTGATTTAAATGGATATGTAGACCATGAAATAGAAAGTATAGCTCCTAAAGATAAAAAAGAAGATACTACTACAACTAATGCCCCTGATAAACCTATTATCAAGATCACAAGAGATGAATAAATTGCGAAGAATATGGAGGTACCGAATATTCGGTACCTCCTATTATTCCGTTTTTTTTATTGAGCAGGTTGTTGTTGAGGTTGTTGGTTTTGAACTGGTTGTGTACCATTTTGACCTTGAGGTTGTTCAACACCATTACCTAAGCTCTTTAATAGTTTAGAGTAGTCAGCATAAATACGTTCATATGCAGTAATTTTAGCTGTATGTACAGAACGCATTACGTTTTGGTAATTGATAGCCAATGTACTAATAGCATTAGCAGCTTTCTTTTCTGGATCAGAAGTTGCATTACCTTCACCAGAAGTTACAGCTTTACCATCTGGAGTTTTAATGCTCATACCAGGACCATCATCTTTTTGATCTGCTTCTAGATAAGATTGAATGTAATTCTTAATATCATCATAAGTAACAGAGTTGTGTTGAGATGTTTGTTGTGGTTGGCTTTGTTGTTGTGCTTGTTGAGGTTGAGCACTTTGAGTTTGTTGTGGTTGACCAGGAGGCAACTGTTGTTGCTGTTGGTTACCTTGTTGGGAGTCTTGTTGTTTGTCGATTTGAGTTAATTTATCAAGTTTATCACTGATAAGTTTTTCAACTGCAGATACATCTTTAGTTTGTTTATCAATCAAATCGCTATAACCTTTGAAGTCTTTACAGAATTCAATAGCATCACCAACAATGTTTTTAACTGGGTGGTCAATCTTACCATTAGTTGTACCATAGAATTGGATTTTACAGAACTCAGTGAAGTTATTATCACCGCCTGGAGTGAATGGGTGACTGAAACCTTTAACTTGAGTTTGAATATCTTCTACAGAAGCGATGGTACCTTTTTCTGCATTAGCAACCAATTGATTAATATCAGGTAATATAACATTTTGAATGTTTTTCAAACCTTGTTTATAATCACCGAAGGTTGCAATAGCATTGGAGTTTTGACCATTAGTACGAATAGTTTGCTCATTTTGAGCAATGTATGCTTGCATATCTTTGATACGAGTTTCCATAGAAGTTTTGAACTTAGCAAAGATATTTTGTAAGAATTGTTCAAACTGAGCCCAGATTTTGCGGAAACGAGTAGCCAAGTTACCTTTATCATTGTATGCTTGTTTGAATTTATTAGCAGCTTGTTGTGCCATTTGTTGCATATCTTCTTTGTATACCAATTTGTCATCATCGAAGTATGTAGCATAGAATTTATCTACTGCTTCTTGGAGTAATAATTCTTTAGTTAAGTATTCATACTCACATTCAATAGCAGAAGATTCTAAAGCATATATAGGCTCTTCTTCGTCATCCATCATACCTAAACCAAATTCTTCATCGAAATCAAAGGATTCGAAGATAGAATCTTTATCCATTGGTTCTGGTTTTTCTGTGATATTTTGATCTGCTACAGCATAAGCGTCTTTAGCGTTTAAGAATTCAGCAATAGCATCTGCTTTAGCAGCGTATACTACGTTAGCTTTAGATAAGTAGCAAGATACATAACAAGCAATAGCTTTAGAAAGTTTTTCTGCAGCGTATTTAAGTTGGTCTGCTTGTTGTTGAGTAGGAGCTACTACTTCTCTATTAAGTTTATTAGTAATAGATTGGAAAGCTGCTACAGCTTTACGGAATGGTGTAGTATAAGCATTTACGATATTAGGTACATCACCTTTAATATCTTGGTATAATTTACCATTCTTTTCTGGATCAATAGTAGCACGAACAATAGCACTACCACCACGGAAGTAAGTATAAGCTTTAATACCTAAAGACTCTTGATCTTCATCATTCTTATTAGTTTTAGAGAAGATATTATCATAAATAAGTTCTTCTTGATCACCAATAGTTTTAAGAGTTTCAATGAAAGTCTTATGTAAAGTTTTAACTGCTTCGTCGCTAGATACAGTGTATGTAGTACTAGTACCAGATACACCAGAGAAGATACTAGAGTCTAGTTTTTCTAAAACATCGTTAAGGCTATCTAAATTTGGAGTTTTATTATCGTTCAAGTTAGTATAGCTATAACCATTAAATGGAGCCCAAGTTGTATTAGTGGAATTTGCTTTCAAACCAGAATATAAAATATTCTTAGAGATAGCCTCTTCAGTTCTAGCTGCTTTATTCAAAACAGCTGCAACTAAATCATTACCATTAGATACATCAGCAGGGATTTCCATATTTTCTACAGCTTCAGCAAACATTGCTTTGGAAATTGTACATTCTTTATCTGTATTTAAACGAGTATAATTACCATTAAGAATATTGCAGGCTTGTTCTTGTGTAAAAATAGGTTTCACTTATAGAACCCTCCTTTAAAACAAAAGTAAATGAAATTTATATAAGTGTTATGGGGATAAAAGCTCATAAAATACGTAGGAATGAGAATCTACAAAAAAAAACAATTTATTAAGTATAGCTAATTCATCCCTAGTTATCGATTAAAATAAAATAATTTCCAATAAAGGAGTAAAATATGAACACAGAACAATTCGATCTTATTGATTCCATTTGTGAATCTTATGAAGATCTTTTAAGTGTCAATGAAGCATTGGTTCATTTTGATATCAAAGAACAAGAATTAATCTGCACTGAATCTGTTGAATTGGATGCTTTCCGTGAAGATGCTATGGGCAAAGCTAAAGAAATGCTCGAAAAATTTATTGCTAAATTAAAAATTAAGTATCAAGCATTTATAAAATGGGTAAATGTACAAATCATCAATTTATTTAAAAATAAATTAGAAAAATATTTATCTAAAAATAAAGATAAATTCGATAAAGCAATAGCGTGGTTTAAAGAAACAAATAATTCCCCTGCAGGTAAGGCTAATGCTATTAGTAAATACTTACATAAAGCTGTAGTAAAAAATAATAAAATTGTATCTTTAAAAGATTTTATTAGAGATTCATCCGAAATAATATATGATATTTTATTAGAAAATGAACTTAGTTTTGAAAATATTAAAAAAGCAACGGACAATCCTGATGAAATGACTAAAATAGATGCTGTTAAATTATTTAAAGATAAGGTAGAAGAAAAGGTTGGTAAATTTGAAACTATCACTAGTGGAGATAAAGCATTCATCTTCCCAATAGCCGCATTTAATGATTTTGATGCAGCTATTGGTGAAATGGAATCTGCTATTTCTGGTGATATGGGTCATTTTAATAGAACAGAAAAAGATTTAAAGCAAATAACAGCTGAAGCTATTAAAGTTTCCAATAATGCATTTAAATTATGTACTTGGAGATATATCCAATTTACTAAAATGGTAAATGCTTTCTTATCTATGAGTCGTAGATACTTTATGACATGCTTACTAAGTGCTTCCTCTATAGTAAACGCTTATGAAAACGCTCAAAAGAATAATTAGCAATAAAAATCCCACTACCCAATATTGGGTAGTGGGAAATTGTTAGCTATTATTTTTTGTCGCTTTTCTTAAAGTTTTTTGCATATCTAACTGCAGCCATACCAAGAACGTATGAAGTAGAGCCTGCTGTAGAGATAATAGAAGCAAGAACAAGTTTGATAACTTGTTGACCTTTAAGGTTAATCAATACAACTTTACGAGCAGCTTCTTTTTCATCACCACTAGCAGCTTTACCAGCATTTTCAATTGCAAATTCCAAAGTTTTTTGGAATTTTTTAATTACTGCTTCAGCTTTAGTGCTTTCTTGGAATGCTTCCCATACTTCTTTACCTTTAACGTCTTTAACTACAGGTTTGCCAAATTCTTCTTTGAATTTATCAGAAGGTTTGTAGTTGTTTAATTCTTCCAAACTAGCACGATCGATAAGTTTGAATGCAGCATCGCCAAAGTCAACTACGTCAGAAATTACTTTATCAACGGAGTTGATTTTTTCAAAGTATTTGAGTTTAGCACCAGCAGCATCGATTACAGCAATAAGTTCGTTTGCACCGATATTTTTGATATCTTCAGCAGTCTTCTTATTTTTATTAGCGATAAAAGTCGTTAATTTTTTAAGTACCATGTTGATGAATTGGTTCCATTTAGCTTTGATTTTATTTACCAAATCTTTTAGGAATTGTTTAGCTTTACCCATAGCATCTTCACGGAAAGAGTCCAATTCAGTAGATTCTGTATGAATCAATTCTTGTTCTTTAATATCAAAGTGAGCCAATGCTTCATTGAAGCTCAAAAGATCTTCATATGCCTCGCAAGCGGATTCAACCATATATTGATCTAAAGTCATTTCAGGCACTTCAACAGAAGCGGACTCAGTTACAGTTTTTGTAATAAACATAGTTTACTCCTTTATATTTATCATAAATGATTTTTATTTAATTTAAATATAGTTAGGGATGAAGTAACTATATCACAATTAATATTTTGTTCTTATAATAGGGATTAATGTGAACTTGCATCGAATGCAATATTATGAATAGCGTTAACAATTGCATAGAAATAACGTTGAACACGTACTACAGCAGTTAAGTAATTCTTACGGCATTGTACCATTACCCAGTTAGCTGCACTAGCAATTTCTTTTGTTTCTGCTTTAAAGTTATCTAATTTCTTCATAGCATCATCAATGTATCCTTTGCCAGACATAATATGTGTTTTGATATTAGCCATTGCTGCTTTAACGTCTACTCTAAGAACGAATGTTTCGATACTACCAAAACCAATACCTTTGCTTGGTCCATTGTAATCGGTAACATCATATACTTCTTTAAAACGTTTAGAGAAATCGTAAGATTTACGATCTTCTTGTGTTTTATTGAAAGCAATGTCTGTAATTACATCCAATTCTTTAGGTAAGATTTCATCAAATACTACTTTAATGAAGTTAGAGATTTCTACAGGTTTTCCTTTATGTTGAGGAATTTTACCCATGATACCACCGAATGGTAAGTTAGATATCCCTCTGTATCTACTAGCAAATACATCTAACCGTTTATTTAAGTCAGTGATTTTGGAAAGGGCTTTATAGCGTAATTCTAAAGAAGAAATAATTTTCTTTGTAAGATAAGCAATGAATTGATACCATTTGGCTTTGATTTTAGCAACCAAATTAGAAAGGAATTGTTTTGCTTTATCCATAGCTTCTTCACGGAATGCGTCAAGATCAGCAGATTCGGTATGGATCAATTCCTGTTCTTTAATATCAAAATGAGCTAATGCTTCATTGAAGTTCAACAAGTCTTCATAAGATTCACAAATAGAATCTACAAGATCAAATTGTTCAAGCTCAATATCGGCAGACTCATTCATTGTTTTAGTAATAAACATAGTCATACCTCTCTAAATAAAATATTATTAATTCAGTATATACTAGGGATGAATTAGTTATACTTAATAAATTGTTTTTCTAATCTATATTAAGAATACCACTAGCTAATATTAGCTAGTGGTAATATATTATTCTTCGTCTTCAGATTTAGTAGCCTTGGCGATTGCTTTTTTAGCAGTGCGGATAGCAGTACCGTATGCAATAGCAATACGAGTAGCTTGTTTAGCAGCGTAACGCATAGCTGTAGTAATAGCTACACGACCTTTAAGAGCTACAAAGTTTGCTTTTTTAGCATTTTCTTTAGAATCTTCAGCTTTATCTGTTTTATAAGAACCAAGCAACAAAGCAAGACGGTTTTCTGCATCTTCACAAAGTTCTTTGAATTCTGTAGCACCAGCTTTGATATCAATCAATTGAGATGTTACATCTACTTCAACTTCTTTACCAAGAATTGCTTTGAATTTTTCATCAATTTCTTTAGTAGAAATATCATCTACTGTAGATAAAGAATCAATGATATCAGCAAGACATTTAGTCAATGCTTGAATACCAGTGCTAGTTGTAGTGTTTTCGTAAGTTTTGATCTTAACACCTTTGCCTTCTAAAGCATTTTTAAGTTTTGCCTCATTAAGGTCATTCTTTTCCAAATCACCGTTTACTTTTTTAGCAAGTTTGAAAGCTTGTTCAGTGTATTTTTTAATTACGAAAGCAACGAATTGATGTAAACGAGTTTGGATTTTCTTAATAAGAGTATCCAAGAAGCCAGTACCTTTATTAGCAGCTTCTTCACGGAATGCATCAAGTTCAGTAGATTCAGAACAAATCAATTCTTGTTCTTTAATATCAAAGGAAGCAAGTGCTTCATTGAAATTAGCTAAATCTTCATAAGATTCAGTGATAGAGTTAATTAAAGCTTCTTCTACGGATTCACAAGAAACGTAAATACCAAGAGCTTTATCAGATACTTGTTCAGTTTTAGTATAGAACATGTATATCCTCCTTAATAAGTATAGTAAGGAGGATAGGGATGAGATATCCTCCAAACAAATAGTATTTGTTTATTTAGAATAAAGTCAAAGTATCATCATCAGAGCCATTAACTTCATCTTTAGTAAGACGAGGTTTAACTCCTTTAAGAGTACTATCAATTTTCTTTTCAGCAGGAACTACTTTGATTGCAAAGAAGTTGGAAAGTTTTTCAAAGAATGCAGCGATTTTCAATTGACGTTCAGCTACATCTTTAGCACCACCATTAGATTTAATACGTAATGCATTTGCTTCTAACAATTTTTGTTGTACTGCACAGTAATTGGCTACACTTACTCTTACAGCAAAGAATAAGTAAGCTAATTCACGAATAATAGGAATGAGAACTGTAGCCAATATAATGAATACACCAGCAGTGGCTGCTAAAACAACGCCAACATATTGAGCAATTGTGATTTCAGCAGCGAAGTTCTCAGCTTTAACTTTCATTAGACCATTAGCAACTTTTTCGAGTTGTTTCTTTTCCACCATCTTATTAAAGTTTTTAATAGATTCGTGGACCATATAGAATTTAGTTTTGTATTTCTTAACATTACTAATTTCCATAGATACAGTATGGTCAGGATTCTTAACGAATTCTACACATACTGTTGTGAAGTAAGCGATGTCAGCAATGATTGCCATTACGATTGTATTATAAAGGTATTTTAAGATATGGATATCCAATCTGAAAGCTTTCATAAATACAGTCTTGTTAGATTCGAGATAAGTAAGTGCTTTCTCGATATCTTTTACATCTTCTTCACCAGACCCAGATTGAATTGCAAGTTCTTTAAGAACAGCAATGGATTCACGAGTCTTTGTATAGTATTTGAATTTAGTGATATCACCTTCAGAATCTTCAATTTCTTTGAAGTCAGTATCTTCAAGTTTATCAACCAACATACCATACAATTTGTTAGCCAATACAGCCATAGCTTTAGGATGTTCTTCTTCAGTGAAAGAAGTAATAGTCATGATTGTATCAGGATCTTTAGGAAGCAATTGATCATATGCTTCTTGAATTTCTCTACGCATGTTTAATATCCTTTCTTATCGTTGTCCTACAAGAAGATTAATAATCTTTTTATAATCTTTACTGTCAGTCTTTTCGAGAGCAGTATAAGATACAGTTGTAAATTGACGGCTAGCATCGTCAAATAAATATGTAGCACGTTCATTTACATCATCAGCAACGAAGAATGCAAGGAGATTATATTGAGAGATAAGATTTTCAACTTCAGAGATAGAAGCTTTGAAGTCATATTCTTTATTAAGAGTAGCCAATGTATCAGCAGAAATAACTAAAGATACAATACCACCGTAACCACCGTCGTTATTAAACATTCTAACTCTGTTACGAACAGCACGGCGTTCTAAGATCTTCCAAACACTGTTGGAAGATTTTTGGATTTTGATAGCATCGAGTTTGGCTTTGTCTAAAGCAAATAAGAAGTCTTTCAAGAAAGAGATTTCTCGAGTTGTACTACGAATAAAGTTGAACAACATGTTTTTATCTTTATTCTTAGAAGAAATACGATAAATCACTTCATCTTGAGGAATGTATTGGATTTTAGCTTTTACACCAACAGCAACGTTAGTTGTAATTTGGCTATTTTTATTGTGTAATTTAACTACCAATACGGAAGGCATCATATTATTTACTTTCTTGATATCAGTATCTTTTATATCAGCAATAAACCCACCAGTAGTGCGATTTTTAACATCATTCATTGATTTAGTATTCGCATCTTCATCGATTGGAGCTGGATAGCTTTCGTTGAAAGTATAAGTATCGATAGCAATGTTTTCTTCTCGGATGGTTTTCATCAAATGATCCAATGCTTCATAGGATTCATTTGTAGCCATTGTTTCCATACGTTGAATATAGTCTTCAATATCATCAGAGTTTAAATTCTTATGAATTTTACCAATAACATCAAATGCTGTTTCATCATCTTTTAAAGACTGTACGGAAATAGCCGAGAATAAAAGTTGAAGCATAACCAAAGCTTTACCTTCAATAGCACGAGTAAGAATTTGAGCTGTATTCAAAGATACAGATTCATCTACTAATACTGGGAAAGTCAAAACTAAGTTAGATGCTGCTTTTGCAATCGAACTAGCAGAATTAATATTGCCTTTATTAGACCCAAAAGTCTTTTTAATGATATCGATACCATCGAATTTCTCGAATAATTTACCAAGATCACTAATTACGGTTTCGTGGATACCATTAATATCTCTTTTATTCATTAATTAGGTTACCTCCTTTTTAAAGATTCAAAGTGACCATATATGGGCACATTTAATTTAATGTAAATAGTATTACTATAATACAAGGCTGCCATTTTGGCTGGTAGGAATACATTGGGAAAACATTAAAATAACTTTAGAAAGGAGGAAAAATGGCTAAAATCGATGAATATAACGAGCAGGATTTTAACTCATTAGACAACGCTTCATTACCTGGTGGTGCTAAAAATGTAAACTCTATGGAGATACAAAATTTAGTAACCAAACAGACTAATGGATCTGCTATCTATGCTGATCTGCTCCAAAGAACAAATTTAGATATCGATAACTCTGCTAGTGATCTAGCTAGATTTATTCGTGCCAATGGTATATACCAACGGAACGATTTCGATGATTTTAATACATTCTATCTATTCCCTAGAATGGACCCATATAAAATGCTTGGGACTACTAGAGAATATGTATTCTTCACTAAACCAGATTTGCATATCTTCCGTACTACTGCAGATGCTGCAAATAAAGATGGAAGTATTCTAAATCCAGAAATTGCTAATGACCCATTCTTTAGAATGATGGTTTCTCGTGGTTATGCTTATTCTGTATTAGCAAATTTACAATATACAGCTCCTGGATTTGATAACAGAAATCCATTTATTCCTATCCTATCCAACTATAAACAATCCAACTTGGAACTAAACAGTGTTACAGCTGATGATATAGAATCTGCGGTGAATATGTATGGTACAAAAATTGCTTACCGTCAAAGTTCATATAGATCCGATGAATATACTGACTTCTCTCTAGACTTCAGAGATGATAGATACTTAAATTGCTACCTATGGTTTAAAGCTTATGATCATTATCAAAAACGTAAAGCCGAAGGTAGAGTATCTCCAGCTCATCAAGAATATTCAATTCATAAAATCATCTCAGACCAAATGACATTGTTTAAATTTATCGTTGGTGAAGATGGTGAAACTATTATTCATTGGTCTTATATCTTGGGTTGCTATCCTAAGTCTGTGCCAAGAGAAACTTTCTCTGACATGCCTGCTGATGGACAACTTCATTTCTCTACCACATGGCATGGTAGTTTCCAAGATGATATGAATCCTAAGATTCTAGATCATTTCAATTGGTTATGTAACGTTCGTATGTATGGTAAACAACCAGATGAATTACCTATCTATGATGAGACAATTCAAAATGTAACAGGTGAGGCTGCATTCTGTCCATACGTTGTACAATACAAACCAACTAATTCTGATATCGTTCAATATAAATTGAAATGGTATCAAGTCCCAAATAAATCTTATGATTATCAAAAACGATAGGAGGTAAACTTTAAATGGCTAATGAAGCTATCGATAATGGTACCGATGCCATTAATAATCTGATAGAAGAAACAAGTGATCATACGATAACTCCTAGTATTTATGAATTAGCTGCCTTCGTCGATTCTATCAAAGCTAAATATATCGATATTCCAGATGATACTTTAGCTCTAGGTTTATATGGTTATTTAAACGAAATCCATTCTAATATCCTAGAGAATGTATCTGTAATGGCTGCAGAATATTCTAATGAATCTAATCCGACTAGAGCTCAATTAGAACGTAACGTTCTCTGTCATGCATTAAGCCTTGGTATTGATAATATTAGAGCAACTCCAGCATCTATTAATGTAACTCTCTTCTTACCAGAAAGTGCGTTAATAGCAAATATGACTAATGATAGATTTGTACTTGATAAAGAGTATGAATTTAATATTAATTCTACTGGAGATAGTCGTGGTACTTCTTACGTCTATAGATTGGATTATGATATCGTTATTCGTAGATCTAAAACCCCTAGTGGTAAATGGATTTATACTGCGGTGTATGATATCGATGGTAATAGTTCTTATTCTGACATCGTTAACCCATACTTACCAACAGTAGGTGTGGTTAAAGTAAACGATGATCAAATGATTGCTATCCAAACTAAAGTTAGACAAGTAGTTCATGATAGATATTATAAGAAGATTATTGTAACTAATCCTCTTGAAACTAAAACTATTTCATTTACTTTCAATAATCAATTAGTTGATTTCTATATTGAAGTAAATGAAGGTGGTAAGACTCATAAACTTAAATGTCTATATGATGGGTTGTATTCTCAAGTACCTAATGAAGAATACTGTAACTATCAATACGTAGATGATTCTACTATTCGTATTACATTTAACCGTGACTCTTATCAACCACGTATGAATAGTGATATTACTATTCATATCTTTACTACATCTGGTTCTTTGTGTAACTTTGCATACAAAGCACAAACTACTCATGTATTAGCATCTGAAAGATATCCTTATAATAATATCTATGCTTTGATTATTCCTTACTCTGACTCTAAAGGTGCAGTAGATAAGAAAACAATCAAAGAGATTCGTAAGATTATCCCTAAAGAAATGCTTGCTAGAAGTACTATCACTACTTCTAAAGATATTAGAAACTATTTTAACCAAGTTTCTGATAAATATAAAATGGTATTCTTAGAGAAGTTACACAACCAAATTGACCGTATCTTCTTTGCTTATCTATTATTGAAAAATAACGATAATAATATTGTACCAACAAATACTTTGGACGTATCTTTCGATAAAGGAATATTCCAAAATACCAATGCTACAAACTATATCCTTCCTCAAGGTTCTATCTTTGTAAACAATGGTATTTCTACTAAAGGTTATTCTTATAATATCGGAGATAGTGCTATAGCTGATTTGAATGCTAAGAATGAGTTTGTTTATACTAACCCATTCTTGATTGTAGTTAATAAGGATCCATTCCTAGTTAATTACTATATGAATATTCTTAATTACTCTAAGAACTTAAGCTTCTCTGAAATTAATAATAATTCACAACTTCAATTCATTCCAGATATGGCTGTCAATGTTAAACGTGATGCATTAAGTAGTAATTTAGAAGAACGAAATAAATATCGTATCTATTTAAACTTAATGCAGAACATCGCATCCGATTTCAATATCATTGGTTCTGATGAACAAGGTGAAATTACTAGACAAGATATTCAAGTCTATGGTGTGGTATATTCTAAGAACGTACTTAAAGATAGTACTGTAACTTATACTCCATATCGCTACTTCAAAGCTAATCCTTTGAGTAAAGGTGATTATGATGAAGATGAATATTCCTACCACTTTGAATTAGAGTTCAATACTACTGACGTTATTGATAGAAACCAACGTCTTTCTATTAATAAAGGTATGTATGTGCCTAATACTGAATTAGAGAATGAAGGTTTATTACCAGCTAACTCTAAAGTTAAATTCTTCGTCGTTGCTAAATTCGATACCGAATATGGTTTAGGTGAAGAAATTGGTAGTATCGTTCCAGGACTTGAAGGTTGGTCTTTATGTAATACCTACGAAATGGTTACTGGTTTGGATGTGTATTATAACTACACAAATATAATGGAATCTTATATCTCATTAGCTGCTGATAAAAATAATGGTGGTTATAAATTTAAATTAAAAAGAGTTCCATTAGTAAAACACTCTTACTTACAAGATCCTGAAAAAGTCAGAGAGCTTTGTCAAATGTTAGATATTCGTCGTAACTATATACAAACCGCTTTGATTATCTTGGAAGATTCGTTTGGTGTTGATTTCAAATTCTTCAACACATATGGTCCGTCGAATCTTTACAACGTTAACCAAGAATTGTATCTAGATAGAACTAATATCAGTCTCACATTTGAAATTAAGTATCGTAATGCTGATAGTGCAGATATTACTCCAGAAATTACAGATTTCATTAAGAAGTATATCGAAAATATCAATTACATCACTGACTTGCATATGCCTAACCTTACAACAGCTGTTAAGAATGCTTTCAATAAACAAATTGTTTACTTCAAATTTGTTGGTTTGAATAAGTATGGGTATATGTATCAAAGCATCTATCAAAACCCAGCAGAAAATCCTTATGTGGATTCTACAGACGTTCCAGAATTCATTAATATCAATACTAAAGATGATGGTACTGTAGATATTACTTACAAATTAGCTAATAATACTGCTGATGATAGAATTACAAACAATATGATTTAGGAGGACACTAATGTTTATTACTAAAACAATCCGTACAGAAGCTCCTGATATGGCTACTGTAATTGAATCTTTTAATGCTGATATGGAAAACATGCTTGCTATGGATTTCCTTGCTACTAAATACCAAGATGAATACTTCGGTGAATCCGCTGCTGTAATCGCTAATGAAGCTACATTCGAAGAAATCAAAAATAAACTTTCAGATATTGTTAGCAATGCACTTACTCGTCTTCGTGCTTATGGTTCTGCTTGCTATGCTAAAGCAGAAAAAGCTGCTAAGGCTGCTAAAGCAAAAGTAACTTCTAAAAATGAAGATGCTATTGACTTCGAAGCATTCATGGAAGCTTCTGGTAACGAAAGCATTATCTCTACTACTACAGCTAAATTGAAATCTGCTGTAGATGAAGCTTTAAAAGCTTTGAATGGTATTGCTAAAGGTGCTGTTAAAAATGCTAAAGATTTAGCTACATACATCAGCACTAAATGTGCAAGCTTGAAAGAGTTCATCTCTTCCAAAATTTCTTCTAAAAATGAAGATGCAGAAGTATCTATCTACTCTGAAGCTGGTGATGAACGACTCATCGACAAACTTTTAGGTGCTATCCGTAAAGGCATTGACAAATGTACTAGTCTTGGTGGTGCTGCTTTGGAAAAAGCTAAAGGTATGTTGGGTTCCGTAAAACCATTCGCTTCCAAAATGTTCCATAAAGCATATGCTGCTGTAGTAACTCTTATCAACAAAGCTACTCAAAAAGCACAAAAAGTAATCTCCTCTATTAAGTTCTAATTGAGGTGATATAATGGATACTTACATTTTAGATTCCATTATCGAGTCCTGTGAGGAAATGAGTAATCTTTCCTCCAGGAACTTATACACCGAAGCTTTCGATATGGACAAAATCAGAGCTGCTATTTATCGTGTATATACTGAAGCGATTAAGTATTATAAGAAACTTCTTCTTAATGCTATGAAGTTTATCAATAAACTTCGTAATGGTCGTATTAAAAAATTAATGGAAAAATTCGCTGTAATGCGTATTGATATCGACCGCATCAAGGAAATGCCAATCGTTGGTAAAGTAACTAGAAAAATCCCTGATATTTTATTTGATGAAACTTATATGAGAAGATTGAATTTCTATATTGATAGAGATGTCAATTTCTCTTCTGTAGAGTTTTATGAAGATTATATCAATTTCAAGAATAATAATCCTGATGCTAGTTTACAAGAAATTCGTAAAGCTGTTAAAACAGCTTGTGAAGAAAAATTCAAATTCAAAGAACTAGAAGAAAAAGTTATTGCTCCTGCTAAATTTATTAATCCTAAGAATAAAATTATTTATTATGGTTCTTTCCGTCGTATTGCTGCTGATTATCTTACTGCATGTGATGATATCAACGAATTAATGCGTAATAAATTAAACAGTATTGAATCCATCGATATTAGCTCTGATGCTAACACAGAATACTACAATGCTATTGTGGTCTATACTAATACTTATCGTACTGAGTCTTATAAATACTTCCAAAAAATATTATCATTCCTTAGCTGGTATGGCAATATCTTATGTGGTACATTAGAACACTTTGTAGATGTATTAGAAAACTATGAAGGAGAGGAGAACCAATCTGATGGGAACAATTAATACCCAAGAAATCGAGGCTACTATTAGTCTATTGAAGAAATATTCTAATCGTAATCTCGATGGTGCTAAGACTGCTATGGCACAACCTAAAGATGGTAATGACTACCGTCTTCCTTTTGTAAAACAATATCTTTACAATAACTTTGCTAAGATCTCTGATGACTTAGCTTTGGGAGCTGATGCTCAAAATACTGGTAAAGCAACCATTGATCAATTGGTAGACTATTGCGGTGCTGTAAAAGGTGCTAATAATGACCAATTACTTAAATTAAATTCTGGTGCATTCTGTAGTGATGAAACTTCTGTTTCTGCTATGACTAAATATGCTATCAATACTTTTGGTAAAGAATTGAACTCTAAAATCACAACTCTTAAATCTTGTGGTTTTACTGCTCATGAAGCAAAAGATATCACTGATGACAAATTAGAAGAATTCACCGATAAAATGGAAAAGCTTACTCCAGATGGTGTAAATAAACAAATCGTTCAACGTGTTACTGATGCTACAAAGAACTTCATTGAAGATCGTAACGAAAAGAATGATCAAGTTAAAGATATCTACAACCAAGCTAAAGCTAAATTGGATAAAGCTGCTACAGAAGAGGATGCAGCTAAAGTAGAATCTGTAGCTAAATTGCATTTAACTCGAATCAAAGGTCGTACTAAAGGTGTAATGGAATCTTTAGTAGAAAACATCTCTGAATCTGCTATTAAAAATGATATTCCTCATTTGAAAACAGCTGAAGGTGAACTTTGTATCGAAAGTGTAATGGAAGATGCTATGGCTATCTATGCTGTTATGGAAGCAATGAATATGTATGGTTTAGTTGATATGAACCGTCCATTCGTTGATTCTATTGTAGCTTCCTTTGCTCCAAGTAAATAATTTGCAGAAAATACCCCTCTATCCAATATTGGATAGAGGGATTTCTTTTGCACTTTAGAAAGAAATAATAATTGTATTTTCTCCAACCACATAGATGTTGTATAATTGGTTAATATTACGACTTCTAGTAATATTATTTAGATTGGATAGATCAGATCTTGCTGCAAGAGATTCATCGAATGCTTTAACGACAGCAGGAGTGATATAATTATAAAGTTCTATTTGATCTTCACCATTTACTTTACCTTCAAAACGTTTAAAGAAGGTTTTACGTAAAACTAGTTTAATAGACATGTCATCATAGTTAGTTAAGATACTGAAACTGGAGATATAGCTTCCTAAACCTTCCGTTTCCTTTAAGTTATTACATACCTTTTGTAATAACTCATCGCAAAAGAAGTTTGTGTCTATAAGTATACTACGAACTTGTGAAATATCTACAATTCGTTCATTATCGATATAATAATAATCATTTTTACTATGCATTGATATTATTTCTCCCATCACCAAAAAATCTAATGTCACCATCATAACTACTTGCTATAGAATTATATTGCTTATGAGTTGTAAGCATATTTAAGAAGTCTATTCTAATCTCTACTCTAGGTAAAACAGAGTACCATTTCTCTACAGTACCAGATACAACCAATCTATCATCTAACCATAGGTTGGAGTTGGACATATCTGAATATTTCTTTCCGATATTATCCCAGTCTGGTTTACTAAGTGGTGTATGTACACCTAATTCAGCAAGATATGTATCAACTGCATTGAAATAAGATGGAGTTTTAAAGAAAGTAGAATATTTAACTATACATGGAGTATAGATTACATGATTTAACCAATCAAACTCTTCAGTTGTGGTTAAACGTCTCATAAATCTATTATCTTCAGCACCAGAAGGTGAATAAACATGAACGAAGTTACTATTAGCCATAGCCATGTTAGCTAAGTTCTGTCTATTCACTAATCTGAAGCGTGGACGAGGCGATCCTTCAGGAACCTCATATAAAACTATAAATATTGTACTATATTCGAGAGTTTCTCTCATAGTATTATAGTTAGCTATGATCGCATCACATTTAGAACGAGTCAAATGTAAATGATCATATAACCATTCCAATCGTTCATTATAATCTTTTGGAATATGGTCAAATTTGGCTGAATATTCATTAGCCTTTTGTTGTCTTGTTTTTCTACGCATGATTTTAAGTCCTATTTAATAAAATAATAATTATTTTATAATATTTCATCTAATTATAATTTTGTCAGTCTTAAAATCAATATTGACAATTATCGATAATCGTGGAAACCACCATATTGGACAAGTTTATTGTATACCCATTGGTTTAATTCACCAGCGATATTAGGCAAGAACATGTTAGCTTTATCTGTAATAAGAACTTTGTATAAGGTCAATGTACGTCCGATATCAATTTCGGAGAAGTTGACACCGCACATATTAGACAAGTAATCCATAAGAGTATTATTAGATAATACAGTTACATCTAAGTTAGCATGTGAAGAGTCATTCATAGACATAGCCATTACACTATATAAGTCTTTGACTGTCATATTTACTTCGACTTCAGTTGGAATATTAGAGAATGACCATTTACCTTCGCCACCTTTATTGATAGATAGTGAAGTAATCATACCTAAGTCAATATTAAAGAAGCCACGGTAGAAACAGCGTATCATAAATGGAGCACCATATGTATTTGCACCAGTTGCTCTAGGAGCAGCTAAACAAATTACATGGATTAATGGTACAATAACGTTTAAGTATACACTTAAGTTATCACAATCTGGTGTCATAAATCTCATAGAAATATTGTAGTCTTTAGAGAATTGAGAATCTGCCCAGATTTCTGGGAATCTCATTTTAGAACCTTCGATGATTGCACCCATACCACTTAATAGAGAACCAAGTATACCATCGGAACCACTACTACCATTGCTATTACCGAAGAACTTACCAAGAATACCATCACCAGATGCTTTGTCTTTTTGACCAGCCATGGTCATATCATTCTTACCAAGTAAGCTACCACCAAGACCAGTTGTAGCACCCATTAAGAATTGCATTTCACGCATTTTATCAGAGATACCATTAATCTTATCAGCTAATTGTGTTTTAGTAGTTTCATTGCTGAAAGATTCAGATACTTGGTTATCGGCATTAAGATAGAAACACATAGCATTTCTATAAGATAAGGTACCAGTAATTGGGTTGTCACCAACTTTTTGCCAGTCATAAGCTCTAAGCTTAGCTGTTCCACCACCTTTAGCATATGTAGGGATTTCAATATCGTCTACTTTCATTAATACAGCAGCGATATGGCATAAAGTATTTACGTAACGATAATAACCAACCCAGTCAGCATAGAAGTTATAGTATTGACCAGATTCTTTGAGTACAGATTTCAAAGTATTTTCATTCTCATCTGCACCAGCACCTTTTAATACTTCACTGATAACGCTTTTCTTTTGCTCATCAGTAAACTTAGCCATAAATTTAGCATTGCCTGGTATGATAGTAAGTAATGGCATACGAGCTACAATCTTTTCAGCATAAGTTTGACCGAATGTAATGAATGGGTTTGGACCTTGGTCTGGAGTATCAGGATTTTGGTCTAATCTCATATCAGCAATATCAGTAAACTGATAAGGCATACCGAATACACCTTGTAAGTTTTTGATATTCATTGTATTTAATTCTTTAGCCAATTTCTGATTATGATCTTGGAATGCATAGCGTACAGCATTCAAAGCAGAATCAAGAATAGTTTTAGTTTCTTTATTCTTTTCTACTTCAGCTTGTTGAGCTTCTTTCTCTTTCTTATTAGCATCTGTTTCACCAGCTTTTTTATTAGCATCGGCTTCATCAGTTTTACCATCGAAAGTTTGAAGACTAAAACCAAAATCACTTTCTTTAACTAAATTATCAGACTCTATATCATTGATACTAAATTTGTATTCTTTACCGTCATATACAGTATAAACACAATCAGGATCTCTAGTGATATTACTAATCACGTAATTAACTGGTACTGTTCCGTTATGAGTTTGAACTTGATTACCATTTAAATCATTGATAAATTTATCATCAGATTTCAAAGTGAAATAATCACCTATCTTGATTCCAAGAGAACCAAGTTTGTAATCTTCGATTATATTTAATCTATTATTTAAATAGGTATTGATCCAACCCACTACACCAGTACTAGTCTTTACATAATACCATGTACCTACTTCTTCTATAAGTCTAAATCTATCCGTTTCTGTAACTTTGGTAATTACATTGGCATTCAAAGCACAATCATCCATGAGATTAGATGGTTCTTTTAACATAAAGTATTTTGCCATTTAATTATCACCTCTCATTTCTTTAATCTTTTTAATAAGATGTCGGGTAGAGTAATATTACTCTACCCGATTTCTCATCTTAAAGAATTATTTTTTAGCAATTTTGAGCATATCAGAAACGATTTGAACCATACTGTTCTTGTCAAATGTATCAGACATACCAGCAGCTTGAGCTACAGGAGCAACTACAGCTGTTTGAGCAACTGGAGTTCCGCCATTAGCAGCTTGAGCAATAGCAGAAATACCTTGAACCATAATAGCAATATTATTGTTAATAGAGCTTAAGAGGCTGATCATAGTATCTACTTTTTGTTCACTGCTACTAGTAACTGCTGTGTTTTGTTGAACAACAGGAACAATTGGAGCATTAATTTCTTGATAGTTGGAAGAGCTACCGTCGATATAAGAATTAGCAGCATTGTTATTATTTTGGATAGAGTCGAGTACTTTAGATCTACCAAAGTAACCATGACGTCCAAGTTTAGATCTACCAAACTTACCACGACCGTATTTACCTTGACCGTGTTGTGAAGTACTACCAGCCATAGCAGCTGTTTCTGCCGCAGATGTTGTTTGAGCACCTTGGGCAACGTTACCTTGACCAGCACCACCTGTACCAATATAACCCCATACTTTATCAGCACCCCAAGTACCTGCAGTATCAGCATGGAATACTATATTTCTGGAAGAGGAGTTACTCCACATACCACCTTGACCATCCATTACGATAGCGTGGTCAGGTTCATCCATACTACCATCGGTATCTACTAAGCCAATATCACCAGCAACTGCACCTTGATCAGGAGATTTCCAGAGACCAGCTTGTTGAGCTTCTTTCATTGCATCAGGAACCCAAGTATTAATTGGATTAATATTAGCATGGTTCAAGAAGTCATTTGCCCAAGCAGTACAACCTGTATCACCATAACCAGGACCGTTTTCTCTAGTACGAGCCCAATTGATAGCTTGTTGGATATTAGGATTAGAAGACATACCAGCACCAGAGTTGCCTCCGCCACCACCAGTCACTTTATCCTTAACTGCACCTATGATATCAGAGAATGGGTTACTACCAAAGATACTGGATAATTTTTGACCGATAGGTGAGTTAGCAAGAGCTTTAAATGCTCCACCGACAGGACCCATAGCTGCACTAAATCTGGACTTAACTGCGTTAAGAGTATCAAAGATACCTCTACCATATTTAGATCTACCATATTTGCCTAGACCGAAGCTATTTAATGCGTTATCTAATTCATCATTAAGTTGATCAAAGATACCGAATAAGCTAGTAGCTTGGTTACTAGTACCACCTTTAGAAGATGTACCAACAACACCACTAGAAGAAACGTTACCGTTAGAACCAGCAATTGCACCATCATTAGCATAAGCTTCTTCAGCCCAGTCTAAACGTTGTTGAATTGCATCGCGGCTATCTGCGGAGATTTCGTAATCTTTATGGAATAAGAATGCAGCGTCAGATGCACTAGCACAGTTATTCAATTGATTAGTAAGACCCATGTTATTACATTCTTGAGCAATGTAAGAACATTGTACACCAGGATCTGATGTGGATTTACCATTGGCTTTTGCAAAGTCTACCAAACCTTGTTGACGACCAGCATCAGTCCATTGACATAAACCGTAACCAGTAGAACCGTTTACGCTAATTTCTGGAGCTGTGCCACCACCTTCAACTATATTAGGAGTCAATCTAGATTCCTGCATCATGTTACCGAGGATACCACAAGAAGCAATCTTATTGAAACCTAATTGCATAAGCATTTGAAGAAGTTGTGGACCAGCACCACCAGCACCTCTACCGAACTTACCACGACCCCAACGAGGAATGAATGCTTTACCCATACCCCACATAGGAACTCTTCTGATAAGACCTTTATATCTACCCCATTTACCTCTACCGTATTTAGACTTAACGTCAGCATCGGCTTTGATTTGGGATTGAGGACGAACTTTAGGTTTAGCTGCAATTGCAATAGAAGATTTATTCAATACATCAGTAGTCTTATAAACCTTATTAGGACCATCAGATTCGGAGTCTTGGATAATAATATTACCTTGATCATCGAAACCTGTAGCTGTTACATAGTGAGGACCAGGACCATAAGGATTACTATCACTTACAGCATTATCTTGACCCATTAATACAACAGGATATCCTTTCTTAAGGTTACTTACTATAGCTTGGTTATTATTAGAAATATCAGAACTATTTGCACCGAGTTGTTTAAATAAAGAACCAAAGAAGCCTGGCTTAGTACCACCATCTTTTTCTTTATAACCATTATTCAATGCATATGTAGCAGCTGCTGTAATAGGTACACTACCACCTAATGCTGCAATAGCATTAGAAGCTGCACCTGGACCACAACCAGAATCTGCCATAGTTTGATTTTCTGTATCGTAAGAAGCATTGTAAGACATTTGATTTCCAGGATCTAACTGAGAAGCAAAGTCTCCATCACTTAATACACCACCACGACCATATTTAGATCTGCCGTATTTACCTTGACCAAAGACAAAGTTCTTAGCACTAGTAACTAAATTACTAGCACCAGTTGTAACAGTATCCCAAGCTGCACCTGCAGCATTTGCTACAGATTGTCCAATGGAAGTAGCTGATTGGAATAGACTCTTGCCTTTATCGAATAGACTTTTAGCACCATTCTTGATATCTTTAAGAGAAGGTAATTTACTTACGAATTTTTGCCATAAGTCAGATGCACTCTTATATAAACCTTTAGCAATTTCACCAGCAGAGTTCCAAGCATTAGTTAATGCTTCTTGACCTATTTTTAAGCCAGCATTAACTGTATCAGAGATAGCCTTTTGAGCATCAGTTACAGTTTGTTTTACAGTATCAGATACAGCTGTTGCAGTATCGCTGATACCTTGGTATAAAGAACTACCAAGTTCTGTAGCTTTATCAGTTACGTATTGGAAGTTATTAGCAATACCATTGGATACATAGTCTACTTCATTTTGAATTGCACTACCAACAGCATTTGCTTTATCACTTACCCATTTACCAACAGCACTAGCTTTATCACCTATCCATTGTCCAGCGGCACTTGCTTTATTGCCTAAGTATTGAAGGTTATTAGAAATACCATTCTTAATCCATTCAACGTTATTCTTAACACCGTTAGAAACGTAGTCAATTTCATTTTGAATAGAATCAGCAATACCAGATGCAGGATCGTTATCACCGAAGATTGCTTTGCCGATAGCGATGATATCACCACCGTCAATAAACCAACCTAAGAATGGAATAGTAATAGCCATTGCATTAGTAATACCCGCTACGATCTTTTGACCAGTTGTAGCTTCTTTACCATCTTCTAATTGGAAGTAAGATGCTGCATTAGACCAACCTTCATAGAATGAATAAGCAATAGCACCAACAGCAATTACTGTACCTAAAGGACCTGCTGCAATAGCAGCTATTTGTTTAGCAGCTTTGCCAGCAGCTTTCTTCAATACAGCAGGAGAGGAAATCTTTTCGACGATAGTAGCACAGAATTTATTAGCTTTATCAGCTAATTTACCAGGAATAAATGTAGATGCTTTTTCCATGATTTTCTTAAGTGTATCTTTAATTACACTTACACCTTCTTGGACTTTAGCACCGATGTTATCAGCAACGCCACTTACAGCACTGCTAATACCAGCTGCTTTAGTTGCGACTTTTTCAGCTGCCCATTTATAAGCACCTTTAGCTTTATCTAAACCAGCCGCTACATATTTACCAGCTCTAGTTTCTTTAAACTTAGCCCATTTATCACCGAACCATTTACCAGCTCTTTCTGTTAAAGTAGGTTTTGGATTTTCACCTGGTTTAGGAGGTTTGGTAGGGTCTCCACCTTTGTTACCGCCTATTAAACCACCGATACCACCAGCAAGAGCACCCAATAAACCGCCTTTACCGCCACCTAAGGAGTCATCTCCACCTTTGTTACCGCCCATTAAACCACCAGCACCAGCTAATGCTTTGGTATTTTCAGCAATAATACGAAGATATTCTTTAGATTCTTGACGATCAGTATCTTCTTCACGAAGTTTCTTAGAGATATCTTTATTTTCTGCTGTATCATCCAAACTCATTGTACCGTTTGTATTAAGTTTATAAGTTTGAATACCATACTTGGTTGGAACGGTTTCGATATTCTTCTTCTTACCTTTTTCATCTAACTTAGCAGAGATTTCTCCACCGCCATTATCGATTTTAGATTTAGAAGAAAGATTTTTGATAGCATCGTAAGCACCAGCTACTGTAGCTGTAGCACCTGGAGCTAAGAAGTTAGCACCAGCTTTAAGAGCTTTACCGGCTAATGAACCTAAGCTTTTGAGTTTATCTGTAATACCGAAAGTATTATTAGCAGCAGAGATAACTGCTTCGCCTTTAGATAATGCAGACAAACCACTTTTAAGAACTTTACCAATACCTAAAGCATGTTTCTGAATAGTAGCATTGCCATCATCAGACATAGCTTCTTTGAATTGGTTAAATTTCTTCTTACCAGAATCAATAAGATTGCTAATACCACTTTTAGCTAAACCGGCAGCTTTAGATATACCATTGTGTAAAGCACTAGATGCTTTACTAGCATATTTAGTAATAGTATTTTTAAGACGTCTTAAGAAACTACCACCGCGAGGAACGGATTTATATGTAATACCATATTGCTCAAACATGGAGGATACATATTGTTTATCATCACGTTCAGCGGCTTTAACTATTTCATGGAAGTTAGGTAAGTCGATAAGAAGTTCAACCCCAGATTGAGTAATAGCATAACCAAAGTCTAAGAATTGTTTGAAACATTTCTTAACTCTAGTGAATTTACCATTATCATATGCTTCTACAGCAGAACGGTTATCTAATTGCATACCCATAGATACTAATTGAGTAGCGTAGTCTACATTACTCTTCATATTACCGATACCAGTAATATCTTTAGTAGTTAATGGAGTACCGCTTTGTTTAGCAACCTTTTGCATAAGTTTAGCATTATCACCAGTAACTTTAATAGCAGCAAATAATGCTTCTTTGTTACCAGATGGGATTTGACCTTTATCAAGCATACGTTTGATGTCATTAACACCATAGTTCGCTTTAATAAATTTACGGATTCTTTGTTTATCTTTCTTGGACAAGTCGGACAAACTCAAACCAGCAGTTGCAACAAATCCAGCAATATCAGAATCACGTTGTACATCTGCAGCGGCAGTACCAGCAGCTACAGCTGCAACGCCAGATTCATAAGCGGATTTAGCCATAGCATTTGTGCTAGAAATATCTGCATTAGCAGATGCTAATTTATCTGCACCCATACCATTAGTTTGCTTAGTAATATTTTTAATTTCATCTTCAGTAAGTTTCTTACCAGAGACAAAAGCTGCTATTAATTGGTTATTAATAAGCATAGCTTTATTGATATTATCTAAAGCAATATTTGTAACAGTAGTTGGGTCATTCTCTGGAGTGGTTGCTTCGTCTTCTTTACTAAAATCACGTTTTTCTAATTCAGACTTAGTCATTTCCATCATCCGTTTAAGGTTCTTAGGATCTGACATATCAACACCCATCTCTTCAGAGAGTTGAGATGTATATTTATCTGCATTAGCAGCGTGCTCATCAAATTTTTGACGTTCAATGATCTTAGAACGAATTTCTTTGATCATTTGACTCTTCATTGCATCAGGCATATCACTTAATTGGATAGCTTTTACTGCATTTTCTAAGTCAGCTGAATCGCCAGATTGAATGGCTTTCTTAATAGCTTTGCCAACACTAGCACTTACACCTTTTCTAGATGCAATTTCATACATCTTATCTGTCATAGCAGCTCGTTTTTGTTTCATTTGACGAGAGTTACCACGAGCATTTTGGAGTAATGCTAATTGTTGTTCTAATTGGTCTTTGTCAGCACCAGCGATCTTTTCATCAAAACCAGCATATTTATAATCAGTAATACCTTGACCTGCCATGAAGTTCATACGTTCTTGAGCTGTCATGTCATCAGCCATACCTTTTTGGATAGTCTTAACGCGAAGCTTATCACCATATTGACCAACTTTATCCATTACTTTGGATGCAAGTTTACCAGGAACACTGATTACTTTACTAATAGCACGTTGAATAGGACCAGAGGATACTAATGCACCAGTTAAACCAACCATTGGAATCAATGGAGCAGGAATGCCTAATGCATAAGCTGCAGCGGCTGCTGCACCGAACTTACCAATTTTACTACCAGCTAATTGCTTAGCCATGTATTTCATTTGGTTAGTACCAAATTGAGATTTAACGGAGTCAGCGATACTATCAAACATATCACCAACACCATGTTTTACCAGTTGTTTAAGTGGTTTAAATGCACGTTCTAATGGATTGAAGATTCTATCCTTCATGTATTTTTCTAAACGATCATGGAATCCTTCCATACGTTCTCTCATAGGATCGACTACATTTTCGTTTAAGTAGTTTAATACACCACCAATACGTTTACCAGGATTTTTAGGATCTTCTTTACCTAAGATCATTTCCTTGAATTTATCAGTAGTAGAAGCAAAGCTCAAACCACCACCAATTAAAGCACCACCTACAGCACCGAATGGACCAGCAATAGCTGCACCAGCTAAACCACCGATACCAACGCCAGCTAAACCACGACCCATATGCTCAGATAAGAACTTTTGCATTTGAGTCTTTTCTTTGCCTTCAGCACCGAAGAGATAATCTCTAACTTCTTGGTTATTTTTAGCAAATGCAACTGCACTACCAGCAATTAACCCTGGAATAGGCCCTAAACCAGTAGCAGCACCTAAAGCACCACCAACGATACCGTAAGACTTAACGTCTTTAGCAGTACCGAGCATCTTCTTGATTTCTGGTCTGTCTAAGAAACCACCTTTACGATTACCTTGTTCATCAAGTTGACCGTAAAGCATTTCTTGAACACGTTCAGTGTTCTTAACCATAATCAAGCCAGCACCTAATGCACCACCAGCAAGTACACCCATAGGTCCGCCAGATACCATCAATCCAGTAAGACCACCATAGACTGCACCTTCACCAAAGACTTCTGGAGCTTGCTTTTTAAAGTTCTCCATAGCTGCTTTGACATTATCTGGCATTTTATCAACGATAGCATCATACCAGGAGGAAACTCTATTGAGAGCATCATTTACTTTACCACCTGGGCTATCATCAACTATTTTATCTGCATCTTTAGTACCAGAAGCAAAACCACTCAATTTACCAAGACCATATTGTTTAGCTGCATTGATAACTTTCTGTTCATTAGCAGAGTCTCTTGCAATACTAGCTGTAGCAATATTAGGATTGAATGGGTTCATTGTAGATGGAATTACTGCTTCACCTTTGGATAGTGCATATAAACCAGTTTTAGTGATATATCTATCACCACCAGCACGTCCGCCACCAAAGAGACCACTATCTCCACTACTCTTTGATTTGATATCAGAGAATACGTTACCGAAAGCACTAGTAACACTACCAACAATGTTACCTACACTACCTTTAACTCTATCTCTAATCTTACCAACTGTAGGGAAGTGTTCAGCAATAAGATCTACTGTTGTATTTAATGGTCCTAATACATTCTCATTTAAGAATTTACCAAAATCATCAAATGTTTTACGAGCATAATAAGACATGGTATTGAAGAAACCTTTAATAGGTTTACCATGCTCATCTTTCAAGTTAGCTTCATGATTAAAGAAGAAACTTTCGATAGAACCATTAACGGCATCTACCATACCAGCAAGTATTTTAGTAGGTCTGTCTCTAAGATCTAGTAAAGCACCGATAGCAAGACCAGCTTTATCCATCTTACCTTTACTATTCTTCATCTTTTCAGAGAAGCTACCACCTTTAGCATTGGCGTATTTATTCTTTAATCCTTCGCCCCAACCATCATAAGCAAATTCAAGACCATCTTCTTGCATGTTGAGTAAAGCACCAAGTCTACCAACACCTCTAACGTTAGCCGCAGAGCCAGTTGCTCTACTCTTACCGCTATTTCGGAGTCTAACTTCTTCTGCAGTAAGACCTAGAACTTCTAAACCAGCATCGGTTGCTGATGTTTGTTCTTTGTGAAGACCTCTTGCATCTTTAGCTGTAGTTGTAAAACTATTCCAGTAGTTATTTACAGCTCTAGAATTAGAAGAAGATTTAGCATGAGCTGAACGAGCTTTAGTTGGACTGCCTCCACCAAATCCAGTACCATTTTCTAACATAGTACGGATAAGGTGAGTTTCCATATAAGTACCACGAATAGCTTTAGCTACTTCAGAATTTTCCAATAAATCTTGAGATCTTTGGAATATTCCTCTTACATTAGAACTACCTTTGAATGCACCGTTATTGTGCATTAAATCAACACCACCAGCATTATTGCCCATATTGGACATATAATTATTTCGGTTTTCTTTGTATTGATAGGAGTTACTAACGAGCTTAGCTCTAGTATTACCATTAGCGGTACTAAGCATCTTAGCAATAAGAGTCATATTACGTTCACTAGAAACGCCATATGCAGTCATGTAAGCTCTAGCATTCTTAAGCTTACCACCAGTGAATTCAAAATTATAATCACCGTTGCTATCCACTAATGCTTCTAACACTCTACCCATATCAGAATAGAAGTTAACTTGATCTGCATCATCATTAAACTTCATTCTACTAGCTATACCAGTTAAGTGCTTTTGCATTGGAGCGGCTGCTTGTTTTATAGAAGCTCTTCGTTCAGAATTATAATTCTTCTGAGCATTTTTAACTGTAGTCCAACGACCAGTATTTATATCAAATACACGTTCATCTTCACCAGTTAATGCTGCTTCAATACGTCTTAAGTAAGTTGGGATTACTTCGATAATAGTTTTATTAGCGATACCATTATAAGCTACAGGGCCTTTTACAAAGTTCTTTGTATCAACCTTATTAACTTCTTTACCATTGAAACCAAAGATTTCATTTAGGAAAGATCCAAGAAAACCTTGTTGTTTTCCTAATTTATGCAAACCCATGACACCAGCATTACCAACAGTCCTGTTTAATCTACCAAGACTCTTTGATAATTGAGGTCCCATTAAAGTGGATAATAAGCCATCGCTAATAAATGATAATGGTGAAGCAAACATAGCAGTTGGATCTCCGCCGGTTTCCTTCATCATCTGAATCATACTACCGATAGTACTGTTTTCCCAGTTCTTCTTAACATGCTCTTTGTAGTTACCTAAGTTAAAGCCACCACCACCAAATACATTACTGAATGAAGAATTCTTTTTAACTTGAGGGTTAGAATTCTTATACATTTCACGCTGAATCTCTATCATTTCTTTCATGATAGCATTTTGTTCAGCTAAGTAATTTGTTGTGGTTTCGTAGAACTTAGTGGAGTTATCAATATGCTGCTTAAGAGCACTTTGATTAAAATCAATAATTGCTTTTAAGTGACTATTAACTCCTTCAAACCCAGCTTTATTAATTTGCTGCATTTGAACCAACTGAGTGTATTGAAGCTTGGAAGAAGCTTTTACTGTTTCTCCGATATACGCACTACCACTCATAACTGAGTTGGAAATGGTTGCTGAAGAAGCAGCAAATCCTGCATTAAGATCTTTATTCAAATCAGAGAATGCAGAATTTTCAATATCATTCATAGAAGAATCAGAATCGTCATCACCGAAGCCGAATTCACCATCATCTCCAAACATTCCACTGTATTCTTTTTCCATAAGCTCATCTTCACGAGCTTTGTTGTAGAACTTACCAGTCTTTAAGTCAGAGACACTATTATTCAGTATAGTATTAGCATCTTTAAATATACTAAGATTCTTTAAAGAATTCTTAATGGAAGAAGAGTTTAAAGTTCTACTATCTCTGAGAACTTCTTGATTTAATTGACTCTGAGTCCATTTAGCTACTTTATAGAGATTACCATATTTACTTTCTGCTCTATTCTGTGCTGAATGATACAATGATTCGCCAACGTTTTTAGCATAACGAGTACTGTATTCTTTTATTTGTTTCAACAAAATTTATTCCTCCTTTCTATCTGGATTATAGGAATGTTCAGGCGATGAAAACACCCCTATCCCATATGGGATAGGGGTATAATCAGGAGGAATAATTAAACCTATTTATCGTCAGGACCTACATATTCTTCAGGAGAGAACCATGTAGGTACTTTTGTATGAACTTTGAATGTATCGTGAGCAGGAGTCCAAGTTTTACCATTATTATATTGCTCTTTTCCATCAACGATTTCACGTTTAGGGAATTTACGATAACATGCTTCTTTATGTACTTTGGAGATAGCAACGTTAGAACGTTCTCTACCACCGAATGCTAATTTACGACCAGATTCTAAGTATGTATTAACAAACTCTTTAGAGAATTCAATCATATTTTCTGCTTCAGAACGTTTGAATTCATGACGAGCCATAAGATGATTAGCTTCAGCCATAGACATCTTTGTTACACCAGCCATAACACTAGCACAAGTATTACGAATAATTTCAGATGGGCAAATAAAAGATACTTCACCACTGCTGTTGTAAGTAGCTACTTTGTAATTAGTATCATTAAGCATAGCTCTCATAACACGAAGTTCATCTTTCTTTGAAGACGTAGTTGTTTTAGCATTTTGTAATTGAGAAATGATTTCTTGTACTGTTTCCATTTATAATATCCTACCTTTATATAAAAACTACCAAGTTTGGTTCTTGTCTGGTTTTCCATCTTCATCAAGAAGAGTAATAATTCGAACCAATTTTTGTTTCCTATTTTGAGCATTTAAAAGATATTCTCTGAACTCCTCTCGATTATATCCTTTAACAATCTCAAGAAACTGTTCTTTATCCAAATTTATTCCTCTCTTTCTTCTTAAACATGACCGTTTTGGTCATTATAATTACTATAAAGTTTAGATCATAATAAATAATAATATATTTGCGGCAACAATTAGTTAATTTTAATCACACGAAAGGAGAATTCTGATGCAAAATATAGATAATATCAGACCTTTTAAAATCAGGACTGATAAACTCCTATATCCTATAAATAAAGACGATAAGTACAAAAACAGTGCTATATATTTAGTCACAGGTAGTTTTGAGAAATCGCTTAAATTCTTAGCAAAAAATAAAATATTTGTTAATAATGCTCACTTTGTTAGCTACTATATGGAAAAAGACTTCAGTTTTGTTATTCAAGAACAAGGTATGACTGAAGAAGGGAATATGATTCCTTTACTAGAGTCTACTAATAATGAAAATGATGTCTTATTTAATGATAAATTCATTAAGACTGATAAAGTTAAATTATTCTATCCTGATGCGGTGGAAGATATAATCTTTAGAGAAGATTATGGTATTAAACAAAACTATTCTACCATGTTTAGACGTTTCTTATATACTGAACGTATTAAGAACCAAAAAGAACTTCTAGCTAAATATGATAGAGCTAAGTCTGTAGTTAATTGGATTACAAAAACATATCTAAACATCGAACTCTATAGACAAAAGAATGTTATTGTCGACTGGAGTTACTATACTAGCGTATTCCAAAAGAATAACTTCTATACTTTAGACCGTGGGGTTGATTTATATCATCACTTCATTACACATCTATTACAAGATAAACGATTTGATACTTATACTCGTAAGACTGTAATTATTAAATTAGAAGATATCTTTGAAAATGCAGCCGATGTAAAAGGTAAATGGGATTATAGACAAGATATCAATATCTTCTCTATGATTGAACGATATGTACGTCGTAAGATTGAATTCTGGCAAGATTGGGAAGGAATAGACTTCTTGATAGTAGCAGATAAAGGATACTTTAAAGTAGACTTTACTGATATGGATATGTCTAAACTTACCATATTAAAAAGATTGATTAATAAACTATTAAATCTTTCTTCTGATATTTATGAAGCTCCAGTTCAAACTAATTATCTAAACGATGTTGATATCGACAAAGATAATACCAATACAGAATACATTGCTACTCCTCCATCTATTGAAGATGATAAAGAGGAAGAAAAAGAAGATGCTCAGGACGATAAACAAGATGCAGAAGATTTAGAGAAAATCAAATCTTATGTATCTAAAGTAAGTAACTCTACTTCCATGAAGTTTAATCAACCCGATATTTCTCCATCCCGTATTAAACGTATGGATGAATTAGATGAAAAATTCAGAACTATTGAAGTTGATGGTCATAAAGTATCCGATGTAGTGGACTCTTATTATGAATCTGATAAGAAGTTAACTAAAGATGTTATCCCAGTTGACTCTCTTAATGATGAGTGGAAGAATGTAACCTTTACTAATTTTGATAAAGAGTATGATTTAAATAAAGACGTAATCAAAATCTTTAACGATATCTTCTCTGCTGATAAAAAGAATCGTGTATCTATTATCGATTTGAAGAAAGAAGATACTTCTAACCATGAAAACTATTTAGATACATACACTATTCAAACTGAAGATAGATTTGGTACTAGATCTAAATTAGTAATCGATATTCCTAAGTTTATCGATGGTCGTTATATGATGCTTCGTGGTAATACTAAAATTCTTAATGGTCAATTAGTATTAATGCCTATCATCAAGACAGAAGAAGACGTAGTTCAAATTGTAACTAACTACAATAAAATCTTCATCTATCGTATGAATCCATCTAATGGTACTAAGAGTACTCCGATGGTAGATAGATTAACTAAATCACTTAAGAATTATAAAGGAACTAATATCACAGTTCTTAATGGTGATAATAGTTTCATCTGCTCTAAATATGATTTACCAATTGAATACAGAGACTTGGCTGGTTTGTATACTAGTTATACTCTTAAAGATGGTTCTTATGTTACATTCGATATGGATTTAGCTCTTAGAGATTTGAAACCTAAATTAAAAGGTGATAAAAATTATAATAGTAAGATTCATTATATTATCGGTTATGATAAACCAGCTAATAAAGTTATTTATTGCACTGGTAATGAAGTAGCTAAGACTATCGCTAATTTCTTGTCTGAAAAAGATAAATCGTTTGGTGAAATATTCAGTTCATCTAAAGCATCTAATTCTTTAGGTTATTCTGATGCTTCTATCTTGAATACAAGACTTCCTTTGATTGTAGTAGCTTGCTTTGCTGAAGGTTTAACTTCTGTATTATCTAAAGCTAAAATCAAATGGGAATTCACAGAGAAACGTCCTGAAAATACAGATGACAACTCTGTGGTTAAATTCAAAGATGGTTACTTGGTATATGAAAATACAACTCCTGAAGTTTCTCTTCTTATGAGTGGTTTATATAAAGTAGCTACAGATGAATTTGAATTCAATGAAATGGATGAATATAGTACTTGGTTAGATATATTAGAAGACTTTGGTGCTAGATTTAAAGCCGATGGTTTAGCTAACTTCTATGATTGTTTATTCGATCCAATCACTGTAGATATTTGTAAGAAATACAAATTACCATATGACTACGTTGGTGCTTTAATCTATGCTAATAATCTATTAGCTGATACTAACTACAATACACATACAGATATTACTGGTAATCGTGTACGTACAAATGAATTAGTTGCAGCATATTTATATAAAGCTATTTCCAAAGCTTATGGTGATTATGCTAATACAGTTCGTCATAGAGGTAAAGGTGCTAAGTTGTCTATTAAACAATCTGCTGTAGTAGATGAAATTCTATTAGACCCAGGTTGTTCTGACTTATCTGTATTAAATCCTTTACTTGAAGCTGAAGCTGCTTCTACTTTATCATTCAAAGGTTTATCTGGTATGAACTCTGAACGTTCTTACAAACTAGACAAACGTATTTATGATAAATCTATGCTTGGTGTTATTGGTGTATCTACTGGTTTCTCTGCTAATACTGGTATTAATCGTCAAAGCTCCATCAATGCTTCTGTATTAGATACTCGTGGTACTATCAAACCTAAAACTGAAAAAGAATTAGGTACTCTCGATACTCTTACTCCTTATGAAGCTTTAGCACCATATGCTACAACTCATGATGATCCAATCCGTACAGCAATGGGTTATATCCAAACAGCTAAGCATCAAATGAGAGTTAAAGAATCTTCTCCTAACTTATTGACTTATGGTATGGATGAAGCTTTACCTTATATGACTTCTAATATCTTCTCTCATAAGTTCAAAGGTAAGAGAGGTAAAGTATTAGATGTAAAAGAAGGAGAATTCTTAGTATATAAAGATCTTGATACTAAACAAGTTCATATGCTTTCTTTGAAAGATGAAGTACTTAAGAACTCTGATGGTGGTTTCTATGTAACCGTTCAATTAGTTCCTAAAGTTAAGAAAGGTCAATCACTTAAGTATAATGATATCTTAGCTTATGACCCTCAGTCTTTCTCTAAATCTAATGCTACTACTAAAGACGCAGATCAAATTGCTTATAATATTGGTACATTGGCTAAAGTAGCTATCATGTGTACAGATGAAGCATATGAAGATAGTTCTATTATCTCTGATAGATTATCTGAAGCTATGACTAGTTACTACTGCGTTCAAAAAGCTAAATCATTCAAAGCAAATACAAACGTTTACAATATCGTACAGCCTGGACAAAAAATAAAAGAAGGGGATTCTCTTATTGTATTCCAAAATGCTTTCGATGATGACAATGCTAATAAACTCTTAGCTAAGTTAGCTGATGATGATACAGAATTAATTAACGATTTTGGTCGTATTAAAATAGCTTCTAAAATATCTGGTGTAGTGCAAGACGTTAAGATTTATCGTACTTGTGAAATTTCAGACTTATCTCCTTCTCTTAAGAAGATAGTGACTGACTATGAAAAAGGTATCAAGGAACGTAATAAAATAGCTAAAGAATATGGAGTTAGTGAAGGTGAAATTAAAGCTACATCTGAACCTGACTACAAGCTAGAACAAAATGGTAAGCTCAAAGCTACCGAAAATGGCGTTTTGATCGAGTTCTATCTTAAAGCTGAAGATAAAATGGGTGTGGGTGATAAACTCACTTACAATACTGCAATTAAAGGCGTAATCAAGGATTTATTCCCTAAAGGTGATGAACCTACTAGCGAATATAGACCTGATGAAAAGATTGATGCTTTATTAGCAACAGCCTCTGTAACTGCTCGTATGACATCTTCAGTTATCTCTAGTGGTATTATGAATAAAATCATGATAGAAACAGCTAGACAATGTAAAGATATACTTGGTATCAAATGGGATTACTTAGGTAAAAACAAAAAATAAACGAAAGAATATGGAGTACCCAATATTGGGTACTCCTATATCTTTTCAAAAAAATAAAAGCTAGATAATATGAATATACTCTTCAAGTAGTAATTACATTAGATTTTATTCAACACTTACTGCCATTCATACAAAGCATAAAGGACGGGAGTAGCAAAATTAAAAGTATCGAAAATAAAATTATATAATTATAATGAGGAAAAACCTGAAGAGTATATTCATACCATCTAACGATGGTATTCGAAATTTAAGTTACATGATTAACCACCACAAATAAGTTTAGGGAGTGTATTTGTGTTTGTTTATTTTAGGGAATTTTGCATATTTAACAGGGAGAGTTAAATATACCTTGTGATAAGAATAAGAATTTTCTGTGAGAGAAGTCAGTTAGTTATTTCGGGGAGAGTAGTCTGAAATAACTATTTTGAAAAAATTATTATCTTTAAACAAAGGATTGTATTATTTGTGTTTAATATTGGGGTTTCTAAATTCAAGACGGAAGTATGGGAATGTCTTGAATAATATGAGTGTTAGATGTTTCCTTCTCATCTGTGGTGGTTAATCATATAACTTAATTAAAATAATAAAATAAATAGAAGACTAGAAAGTTGGATAAATTGCTTCGTCTGAAGAGCATTTTCGGAAGCAAGACTGTGATGGTTATTCTACATTAGCTTTTTGACAAGATGAAAATGAGTATTTCCATTCAAAGTCGTATAGATTTAACAATTTATCCAACTTTCTAATCTTCTATTATGAATAAGTTGATAGAGAGATAAAAGATTATTATAGTCATTTGCGTGAATTTTATTTATCTTAAAAGGAGTTTATGAAATAAAATGAAAAATATTCTATCTCTCTATCATATGAATATTATACAACTCAAATATTTTTTAATCGTTCGAAAATTGAGCAATATTATCTCGAGTTGCTTGAGGGATATTTAAATAATCCCCTGTTTTGGAATTGATATCTACAGATTCTTTAATCATACCTTTAGAACCGTAGTATGCCATTGTGTAATCGTTAGCACATTTAGCAATTTCATTCAAGTACTCTTTTTCATTCAAAAGTACTTGTGTTAAGAATTGATTGATTTCTTTCTTGAAGTTTGGATTGCCGAAGAACTCAATCTTTTTCTTTTTCATTTTCGTTCTTAAGAAAATGAATCCTTTATCATAAACTCGTAAACTAATAATCATGGGTATTAAACCTCCTTATTTAATAATACTGATATCGAAGTTACTCATAATACCTTCGATACCTAAGTCTCTTCTAATTGTCATTACATATCCAGTTTCGCTATGTTCATCATAGGTTTGATCTATGAAATTAAAGCCAAATACTTTTTCAGCTTGAAAACAATCGTAATCAATAAATACTTCTGGATACTTTTCTTCGATATATTTTCTACATTTAGCAACGGCATCAACCATATTCTCTGCTTCGATAGTAAATTCTATATCTCCTTTGACTCTGTCTTTAACAAAATATTTATTCATAGTCTCCACCTTTAATAAATATATTAGAATTCGCTACTAAATCCTTCTGTAGGAATAATAGGCTTCATTTCAATATTCACTTTACCATCTTTCTCAGTAAAGGATAAAATACGACCACCTGTTGTATAGAACTTATATTTACCAATTCTTTTAATAAGTTCACTGCGGTCTATTTTGACTAATTCGTCACGTAATTTAGCTAGAGTTTCTGGAACGGAATATTCAATAGCACCACCAGAACTTTCTACTTTAACTTTGTAGATAGAACCTAACCATTTATATTTATCTACTACCGCTTTGATTGTAGAATAAATATCAACTGGTATATATTTGCCACCAAATACAGAATCCAAATTAAACATACCCATTACTCTATCAATATTATAATTGAAGATATATTGAGATAATTCGTTTGGTTGTTTTTGTGTAACCATAGCATGTTTAAGTTCAGCCATGATACGGATAACCTTTTTAGTAATTTCTAATAGGTTAGTTTCAGAAGTCAAGTCTTCCATAGTCCCATCTGGATAGATGATGATGTCTTTATCAAATTCATCAAACTTTTCGGACATAACTTCCATAGAATAAGTGAAATACATATCATCTGGATTATCACTGATTCTGTTCATTAATACCTCACAAGGAGTGAGGATATTGTAGACTTTCTTTTCTTCTTGAAGTCTAATCTTATTAGCGTAGATTGTATTAGTAATATGATACACTACTGCTGAAGTTTCTTCCATTTTTCTAAATCCTCCATAAAATTATAAGTATATTGACGTTTAGCTTTCTTTTTATTTGGATTGGTTTCTCTTTTTAATATAATACTATTTAGAGGAACTGTTGTATTTAGAATGTAATCACTAATAGTAAAAGTACCATTATCTGTATCTAAATACCCATTAAATACTCTAAACGGGGTTATATTAAAGTTAGCCCTATTATCAGCATTTAGAATTAGAGGCTTAAACCACTCACGTATACGCTTTAAAGCATCTACATATATAGCCACAAAGTCTCTATCGGCTTTAGTACCTCTTAAACCAAACATTCTACCGATTTCAATATACATACTATATTGATTTCTCGTCCTATTCACATTTCTTCTTATAAATTTAACAGAAGTTAATCTGGTATCATCGTATAAGATGATATCAAAATCCATAAACTTATTTGAAAAATTCATTACTACCTTAAATCTAGTAATCATTTTAAATCAACCACCCTTCTATTCATATCGAAACAAAAGATTTCTGCTGTTTCTGATTCTATATCTATTATAGAATTATAAGTGAATGGAATTTGTATTCCTTCGTTATATACAGAATGCTCTGCAGATAATTCTTCTATATAATTATGAAGATTGGTAATCAATTTAATAATAAGATCTCTATCAAATGGATAGAATAGTTTTGTTAGACGTCTTTTTATTAGAGCATTGTCTTTTCTGTTCTCTTTTACTAGATCCATAATATTAAAAGTATAAGAACTAGTATAATCAATTAAAATTTCTGGAGTATATACCATTTCTGAATTGGTATATACCCAATCAATAAATATCTTTGTCATTTGTATAATACCTCCTTCAGATAAAGACTATTTATTACCTTTTCATAGAGATATTATACGTTTATAACCAATTTTACGAGGCTAATTTTACTCAAAAAAATAAATTCCCCAGACGGCTCCGCCTCCCCAAATTTTAACGGAAATCCTGCATGTCTTAATTCCCTGGATCTCCGCGTCGCTCATAAGCGAGCAACGCAGAGACATGATTAAGACAGCGTGCGAAGCGTGGGCGTAGCTAAGCGGTTGTCTTAATCATGGATCTACAGTACGCTTCCAGGATTTCCGTTACCTTCGACTGGAAGCAAGATTTACTAAATTGTATATTCAATATTAAGTTATAATTAATTTCAAGACAATTAGATAGGAAGAAAGAACAAGATTATCCAATATTAAGAAATAAATAAGGAGAATCCAGATGTCAATAGATAATAAAAGAAACGAAGTAATCCAGTATATAAAGAATAATGTAACAATGATATCATTCGAAGGTATGGATTGTTCATATAAAGAAACTAATTCAAATAAATTAGCAAATATAATAGGTATAATAGGATATGAAGTAGAACTAGTTAGTTTTCCAAGGTATAAGAATCCTAGTGCATACTTTGTAGAACAATATCTATCTGGTAATATTAAAGTAGATAGTAATACTACAATGGATAGAGCAATATGTTCAGGAACTACAGTATGTCTATTCTATGTAATGGATATGATTAAGTGGTATAATGAATATATTGATAAATTAATGAAAGAAGAAAATCTAGAGGATAAGAAACGGATAGTTATATTCGATAGATATGCTTATTCCAATATGTATTATCCAATACCAGATATGCTTAAAACTATAACTAAGTTTAATTTAAGTAAAGAAGAAGAAAAAGAAAGATTACTTAACTTACAATGTAAGATAGTAAATAAGGTAATTGATACAGCTAATATACCAAGAGTAGATTTAATCATTAAAATGGTTTCGGATAGAAATTTACTTTATGAGAAAGTAAAAGAAAAGAATAAAGATAAAAAAGGGGACTTATACGAGTCTAATATAAGTTACCTTATGGATTGCTTTGAAATATTCAAGAAACTTAAATTTACTAATATGACCTCTTCTAAACTTACAGAAATCGATATGTTTGAGATTGAAGTAAGTGGAAAAGATGAGGAAGAAGTGTTTGAAGAAGTTTTGAAAGGGGTGAAAGAGATTGTATAAAGATAAACCTTGTGTAGCCATGATATTTGATAGAAGTTACTTGGTATACGATGTTAGAAAACCAATGAATGATATCTCTGATGTCATGTGGCGGTTCAAAGACAAAGCCCACTTTGTTTATGGTGGCATTCCACGTTTGTGTTATCATGTAGAAGAATATAAACGTAATTTGGGACTTAAAGATGAAATGTTTCATAAGATAGAAATTCCTTATTGTGATAATAAGTTTTATTATAATAAGGAGAATGTAGCTCAAGGTTGGGTACAAGAAGTTATGTCTTATAATCCCGACCATATTTTGATTCTTAGAGATAATGGTCATACTAATGAAACCGATGCATTAGTACAATATGCTATTGCACATAAAGTCCATGTGGTTGAAGTAGATAACCATAATCATAGAAGAGATTTAGTTGATCATAATGGATATATTACTAAAGGATATTATGATCAAACCTTATTTGGTAAACGTTAATTAAATTGGAGGTATTACTCATGAAACCAGAAGTTAAACCATTTAGATATTGTGCTCGTTCTTTAGATACTGGAATAATTTCCATTAGAGAAGCAGTTAGATTTGAAGCAAACCCAGAAAATAATTTCCTATATGCTGTTTATTATGATGATTGGGATAAGTTCATTCTTACAGAACCTATCTTTAAAGCAAATGATGAAAATGAATTATACTCATTAATATCCGTTATATCCCAATTCTATCATAATAACCCAGAAGGATTACTTGACTTCGTAACTACAGAATTTAATATATAAGGAGCAGCAAATGTTTAATAAAGAGAAATTAAAGAACTTATTTAAATCCAAATCCACTATCATTAAAGATGAATTCGATAAAATTGGTGAAACGTCGACATATGAACTAGATATTCTTGAAATTGGTGATAATGTAAAGAATGTATCTAGAGCTGCTCGTATTTCTCACGGTTTAGAAGCTCCTAAGTCTTATCAAGCTCAATGTGATTATATCGAACGTATTATGAAGATGGGTCACGATAGTATTTCTGGTCATTCTAATATACAATTTGCTATCACTATCCATAATATTTATGATGAAGCTTCTATTGGTTTGGTAAAGAACTTAGAAGCATTTAAGTTCTTTAATATTGAAGTAATTCATAGACAATCTGAAGAAGGAACAGTTACTGTATTAGTATTTGGTGCTTCGATCCGTTCTCTTCGTTATTATATTAGAAGTATTTCTGAAGTTTCTAACCTTAACTTCCATGAAGAGAATATCTTCAACTATATCAAAGGCGTAATCTATAAGACTACAGAAAAATGCTTCTATCCTGACTTAATTAAAGATGGATATTTAGATGAAGAAGACTTCGAGTTTGTACCAATCTTCAATGAATACGATACAGACTTCGATAATCCTAAAGATGAACCAGTTCCAGTAAATGAAAACGATATCATCAATGCTATCGATAAACAAAACTTCGATATCGAAGAAGAAAAAGAAATTGATGATGATAAAGTAAATTCTATTAATCCAGATGAATTAACTCAAGAAACTAGAGAAGAATTCACTGTTGGTAATGTAGATATTATTGATTATCCTACAGAAAACTATAAATCTTCTATTGATACTATCAATAATAAATTCCCATCTGAAATTAGAAATGAAAAATTATTAAATGATATTATTCATTCCTTAATTGCTACATCTACTATTACTATTAAGATTAATAAGATGAGTCGTGCTATCTCTCAACAAATTAATCGTCATAGAACAGCTATTACTCAAGAATCTCAACGATACGTAAATGTATCTGATTGTGAATTCATCAATCCTTGTAAGTTTGACCCTAATAAATATCCTAACCCAAATCCAGAAATTAATATCAAACTATTTGGTAATGAAGTTAAAACTAACGTCGAAGAGTTGGGTAAAGAATTAATTAAGATTTATGGTCAATTATTGGATCAAGGATTATTAAAGCAAGATGCTCGTGGTTTCTTACCATTCAATGCAGAATCTAGTGCTTATTATACTTTCACTATGTCTGATATGATTCATTTCTTATCAGTTCGACTCCATAAATCAGCCCAACCTGAAGTACGAACAATTGCAAGCTTCATTTACAGTTGTTTGATTAAAGATGTATTCACTGATAAAAGTATTATTGATATCATTGAGTACAGAATTACTAATACTGAGGTGATTTAATGGCTCGAAACGCTAATTACATTGTCGAAGGCAACTATGATAAACCAGTAACTGAGATTAATATCAAAGAAGTTCCTGACTTTAACATATCTGACTTTGACTTTGAAGACGAAAAGGCTTTATATAAGTATATTCGTCGAGTAGAAACTGTTTGTCGTCAATCTTTTGAATATAAACAGTTTATCTATTTCTTGAAGAATTATGGTAATATGAATAAATGCTCGTTCATGAAATTCTTAGATACTCAAGACATTCCTAAATTGAGAATCGAAATTCACCACGAACCTATTACTTTATTTGATATTGCTTTAACTATCTTTAGAAAAAGACAAATGAATGGTGAATCTTTGCATGAAGATATGATTGCAAAAGAAGTTATGTATCAACACTACAAACTACATGTAGGTTTAATACCATTAACCACTACAGTACATGAGATGGTACACAACCAATTCCTATTCATTCCAACTCAAGCAGTTATGGGTGCTTGGGATAAGTTTGTAGAAGAGTATAGACAGTATATGCCTATCGATACTCTTTCTAACCTTGATTCTATCATTCAACATTCAGAAAACTACGATCCTGAGAAGGAAATGGCTATTTTGACTGCTGGATTTGTAAGAATCAATGTAGAAGACGATGGATATCAAGCTTCTACAGAAGAACTCTTCAATTATCTTAAATCTGTTTATGATGATTTAGAAGAACGTAAGAATAAATAAGATATACCAAGAGGTTACCCAATATTGGGTAACCTCATATCTTTCGCAAAATTGTAATACTCCAAAATCTCAGTTATATATTATAATAGTGAATAGTAATAATTATATTTAATTTTGGAGGTATATTAACATGGCTGAGTTGTATTTATTAGTTTCTATCCACTTCGTATTGGCATTGGCTATTAGTTTTGGTGTTTATTTAGCGTTTAATGAATTAGCAGAAAACAAACAAGCTGAAAAATTAATTGAAGCTTGTGAATATCGCACTACTCATTTAAACGCAGCAAGATTACAAGAGATCATCAATAAATAAGATGATCTCTTGATCATCTTTTATTTTTTTTTATTTTTCTACGTTCCTAAACGAATTTATGAGCGTATATTATATAAAAGAAGAAAGATATGTCTTCAATATATTTTATAAGAAAGGAGGTCAAAATCAAATGTTGTTAGATTTTGACAATGCTGTAAATATTTTTACAGATTGTAGTACTTATCGTGGTGAGTCTGACAAGACTCTAGTAAGTTGTGGCTACTGTGTAGTAGTTGACAACGAAATTGTCGAGCATAATAATATCATTGTAGATGATAGTAATAATGCTCAAGGTGAATTGTTTGCGATCCTTATGGGCGTAATCGCAGCAAGCAGATTTAAAGATAGAGGCTCTCGTATCAACCTCTTTAGTGATTCTAAGACATCTATTCGTTCTTTGACTCATAATGTATTCAATTGGTACGATAATTCTTTGAAATCCGATACTGGTGGCTTTGTTAATATCAGAGGCGATAGTATCAAGTATCAAGAATTATATTTAAATATCGTCGAAGAGATCGTATCCACAGGATTGAAGATTAACTTCTATCATGTACGTTCTCATAATCGTTATCATCAAGAAAGTGTACACATGGCTCGCACTTACTTCAATAAAGTAAATAAGACCAATACTTCTGACGATATCGTTCGTGATATTATCTATTATAACAATTTTGTCGATAAGATGACTCGTCATCGTTTACATGATGTATGTCATGATGATTCCTTTGAACGAGAAAACTATCGCCAATTCCGTTATCCTGTTACTAGACAACCTAGCAGATTACAAATTGAATATTACAGAAGTCTAGTATGTTAAAGAAGAAGGAGGGATTTGAATGTACTTGGATGGATTCAAGACATTTATGGATGAAGTCCCACGAACCCAACCTGTAGAAGCTAAAGAAGAATTCGAATGGTTTACTGGGTTTGATGGAATAGAACCAGATCCAATAACAGATCCAATGCGGATGCCTGTCAACTTCACTGGAGAATTACCTACCGTAATGTATTCTAAAGAAGATATGATAAATAATATGCATCCAAATGACCCATGTAGATGGGAACAAATCCGACAAAGTATGGAAAATCCATATTATGGTCAACAAAATGCAGAATATCTGCAACAAATGGCACAAATTAGAGCACAACGCTACTTTAGACCTTCAATGATACCAGTACCGCCTAGAGTTATGGAACAACGAGTACAACAACAAACTCAATATATCAATAACCGTGGCCCTGTAATGTATCCACAATTTGAAGATCCATCTATGCGTGCATCTCGTTGGGCTCAAAAGTTCAAAAACAAAGTTGAAAATAAAATCAACAACCCAGAAGAATTGGCTAAACGTTATTACTATAAGCAACATGAAAAAGACCGTTACGATAAAGCAACTGGTATCAATATTGATGAAGCAATGCGTGAAGACAATTTCGAACATTTGAAGCAATTGAATATTGATGCTTACAATGAACGTAAGAACAATGCAAATGCTAAGAATGATAATGCTGAAGCATTTAAAGGTGTTTCTATGAATAAAGATGATCTTAAAGCTAATGGTTTTAAAGTAACCAGAGATAAAGCTAAGACACCTTCTATTCCAGTTAAGTATTTAACACCTATTGGTTCCACTTTAGAAATTCATGAAGATGGAACTACTTATGAATGGGATCCTGATGGTGGTCAAAGTGTTATGTCAACACCTCCAGCATTAGAATATCTAGCTAAATGTCGTATGTTAAATAACTTAGATGCTCATGCTCAAGCAGCAGCATTAAAAGGTTATCATATGAACGAAAGCTATAATCAAAATCCTATGCCTACTCCAATGAATCCAGATCCATTGGATAGAACTTATCAACAGTACTATGCAAATGGTCCTGTAATGCATGTAGATCCTACATCTATTATCGTAGGTTCTCCAACAGTTTCATTTACTACTCAAAATGGTGGTCAATTTACCACTAATATGCCTAGCGTTATTTATAATCCTAATGGTACAGTGAGTGCAGCACCACCATGGGTAAGACAATTCCAAGGTAATTATTATGGTTATCAACCTAGTCCGTGGATTGAAGAATATCGTGAGTTAACTGACGAAGAAATCCTCTCAGAAAACTATCCAGTTTTAATCTTAAATGATCACGATAGAGAATTAGCTAAAATCATTGATGCTCGTAAAGCAAAACGTGCAGCTATTAGAGCAGCTAAGCCACAAAGTATCGAAGAAGCAAACTTATATTGCCGGAGAATGAAAATAGATCCCGATACTGGCTACGAAATCTATGAAAGCTTAACAATCTATCCACCAGAAGGCAAATCTCATACATGTACTCAAGAAGAACTTGATGCGTTGAATACAGCGTTAATCGAAAAAGAGCGAAAGAATCTTAAAGAACTTCGAGAAGACAGCATGAAAATGGCTGCAGGTATTGATGACAGTGCCGTATTAGCTGAAGAAATTAATCGTTACTCTACAGAATATGCTCTATTAGTAAGATGGGCAAGAACTAATTTAACTGAAGAAGTTTATCGTGAGTTCGCTAAACTTATCTTACAACAACTTATTCTTCTTAGAGAAAACGATCCAGCAGCTGATTTGAAATCTGGTATCATGATCACAGGTACAACTATCGTTAGAACTCCATGTAGAGAATCCTCTGAATTGGATGTAGCAGTGATGGTTGCAGGTGAAGTCGAACATCTTGGAAGAATGAAAGAAGCAGCGAAAGAAGATAATAGTCTAGACGAAGATGAAAAAGCACGTGTAGTTAAACGATTGGATAAAGCTATTAAAGAAATCTCTGCTATCTATGATGAATACAAAGATAAAGACGATCCTAAGGATAAATCTGACGAACGGATGAAGTATAATAAACTATTCAGGAATATGGTAGATGTATCTACTATACCTCATAGGTTATTAGCTTATAAGCAAGTATTTGAAGCTCTTAATAGTAGTCTAACTCCTATTAAGCAGATGATGCTTGCATCATATATGTCATATGCTAAGCATGCAATGAGGATTAATGGTGAATTCGATTTAAATAACTTTGTTAATTGGTGGAATAAACCATTATTAGATCAAATTAATTCTGGTGCTAGAAGTACGTTTAAATCCAGAATGAATCCATATGGTAGAAAACCTGCGTTTGATTACTTTATGGAAAACTCCCATAAATTCGTTTCGGCTGAAAAGTATATCAGCGATGTACGTGCTCAATTGAAACGTAACTTCGATCAAATTGACCAAGGTGCTCTTATGAGTGCTAAGACATTTGATGAATACAATGACGCATTAGCTCGCATTATGCCAGCAGTGCGAATGTCCTATGATCCTTTCATTAATCCTGATGGTGCAAAACGCTTCAAGAAAAAGGATACTCGTGACATGCACAACTATGATAGAAGTAAATATGAATACTTAGGTATGCTAAGTGATTATTATCATGCTATCGGTGCAATTGACGTACCACATGATATCAAAGATAAAACGTGGTTCGATACTATTTACAATCAAAAAGAACGGGGGTTGATTTAATTGGAAGAACGTGTTCTGATTGATCATAACCTTAAAATTGATTTCGATAAGATGAATCAACTTCAAGATAGATCTAAGTATTTTACTAGACTTTTTGATGCGATGACTTATCAACCTTTATTGTCATTGATAACTTATGAGGACATCATTGCTCTTCACATGTTATTCAATGATCCAGACTTTTGTGATAAACCAAGATCCCAACAATTAGAGTTAGCTGATTCCATTATGAAACCGAGAGGATTTTCTCGGATTCATAGTGGAACTAACCGTATTGTATATGGCTCCAGTGATCATCCAACCATTGTCTTAAAAGTAGCTACTGATGCTCAAGGCATCTCAGACAATGATGATGAAGTTTATAACCAAGATTTCCTTAAACCTTATGTACCAAAGGTTTATGAAGTCTCTGAATGTGGTACCGTTCAGTTAGTTGAAAGAGTTCAGCCTATAAAGAATAGGCAAGAATTCTGGGATAATAGACATCAGATTTTCCATATTCTTTATTCATTTACACATATAAAGAAATATCTCGTTGAAGATTTGGGATCTGCTTTCTTTATGAACTGGGGATTACGCAAAGGTTTTGGTCCAGTTATTCTAGACTATCCATACGTTTATAAGTATATACCAAGTAGATCTAGATGTATTGCTGTTGACGAAGTAACAGGTAAGATGTGTAATGGTACGATTTGGTACGATGATGCCATGAATACCATTGTATGTCATAAATGTGGCAAACGATATTCTGCAAAGGATATTGGTGCAAAGCTTAAGAAACGGCAAGTTTCCGACAAAGAAATTCTAGAAATGTTTAGTGCAAATTTAGAAAGCGACAATCTTTTTGACAATGTTATAATACATGGTTATTCGAACAAAGATGCTGCTCTTCGTATTAAACCAGACGAAGCAGAAACTATTAAGAAAACCGAAGTAGAACCTAAACTTAAGTCACCCGAAACTAAGGTTCCTAAGTTTAAAAAGTCATGTAAGATTGCCAAGGATTTCTAAGGGAGGTAATTATGTTTTATCCTAATAAGGGAATAAAATGGGGCAGAGTATTCCTATCATGTAATTGGAATGAACTGTCTAATGCTTTGTATAACAATATCAAAGTTGTTGTACTAGATGACGATACAGAAAAGTATCGTCGAATTGGTTGTAATATTATGAGTATGCTATTGCCTCCATATGAAGCAATAGATGCTGAATGCAATCAACAATTTGAATTAGCTGGTCAAATTTATCAAGACTATCTACTACGTTCTGAAAATGCTTTAGCTCCAATAGCTAATATCATTGCAGCTACTTATGTAGAAAAAGATATCTTAATCTTTGTCCCACCAGATGAAGCTAAGAGTCTAAGTTTTATAAATGTATTAGCTGAAACTCTTTATAGTGTATATGGTATTCCATGTGCAACGTTAAGCGATCCAACATCTAATCCATTCTATGATGATACTAACTTGTATACTCTATCCAACCGTGTTGAATTGATGTATGCTTGTAATATTATCTCTTTGGATACACTTTGTGATTGCCATCCATACACAGATTTAAATCCTATCATATTCCCACGATTGGTATATGATTTAGGATATCCGAATTTAGAAGGAATGCATCCTAACCAAATTCAAGCATATTTCAATACAATGGTCTTCTCTAGAAAAGACCAACGTATTGAATTATTTAAACAAGACGTAAACGAAATGAAGAATATGATATTCCCATTTGTGGAATTAAGAGATTTCGTTCGTCAACAACCAGAAGACGCTGTTAAATAGGGGGACAAAGCAGTGAAGAACAACATTACAATCGTAGTATATAGCCAAGTTAAAGAAAATATTGAAAAGTTTGCTAAGTTGATGGATACTTGTTCTAAGAAACATCAAGAAGAATATAAAGATAATCTTTATGATATCTTATTCGAATCTAGCGAAGTCACTATTGGTGATTTGGTAGAAAAAGTAAACCAACCAATTTATCCTACTAACAATATTACTTTTGGCTATCATGAATACATAGAAGAAGACAAAGATCCTAGCTATGTAGTTATCACTGCTCACTGTCCTGATTCAACACCACATCTTGGCTTATTCGAATTATTCTGTATTGCTTATGGTTGTAAAGTAGTATTTGAATTTATTTCAGAAGATGGAAACAAACGTATCAATACAGACAGAAATTACGAATATTTCACACCAGAAGAAATCGAATGTGATCTAAATGGAGATAAGTCTTTAAAGAATAAGTATCATTTAACTTATAAAGACTTTGATTCTATGATCACATTGATTTCTGGTCTGGTTAATATTGGCAGACATATTGGTGCTGAAAAGGCAAGAGGTTTCATTGACAACCTTAAAGAAAATGGGGTTGCTAGAGAAACAGATGAAGCTGGTAATTTGTATTGGGTTGAGTCTTTTACTCCACATTATGATGGTAGAGAGATTACTCTATCTACCGTAGCAGATTAAAGAAAGAGGAAGAGAATGATTGTATTTGTTCCAACTAACCCGGATCCAAAAATCGTTTTAGGTGAAGATCCTAGGTTATTTCATGCTCTTAAAGAAAGAGATAATACGTTCTTCTACAACATTCTCTCCCAATATAGTATAGGGATAGCTTTAAATAAGTTTATCCCTGATACTGAAATGTGGTGGGAAGATGAAGAACAGTTTACATTTAACTATATGAACTTTCTACGATTCACACCTATCCCATTCTACTCTATTCTTACTATATTGATGCATCAATATATGAACGAAGATGTAGTTGTAGTTTGTGATATGAGTGACGATAGAAGGCTACAAATAATCGAATGTATTATGGCTCATATCTATGAACGTTATGGATGTAGAACTTCTATAGTTTCTACATTGGAAGACTTGTTATATGCAGACCCTTCCGAAATAGAAAACTCAGCTAATTTTATCTATGATAAAGAATTCTATCTAAGTGAAGTCATTGACGTGGAAGAATTACAAAAACAAATCATTAATATTGAAGAGATGAATGGTTATCAAATTTAGTATTAATGATTGGTGGTGTATATTCGTTGCGGAATGTGTTTTCTCGTAACAAATACTCTTTCACGTTACCGTATGAATTTAAAAAATTATTTGATTCTTATTGTGATATCGAAGGTATTGACCTTGACATTTTTATGGAAGAAATCTTCTTGGAATTTAATAGAATGAGACCTTATCGTTTTAGTAAAGAGAAAAGACGTTATCTTCCTAAAAGAGTTAAACTAATTTCTGAAGTTAATTGTACTTTAGAAAATCATAATATTATATTTGATTTCATAGCTAAGTGTAGAAAGAATGGATTCTCAGAAAAGAATGTTCTAATTACACTAGCTATGAATAAAATATATAACACTAAACTTCGCAAAGAAGTCGTAAAAGTTTGTAATATCGTTTCTAGCCATCTAGCGTTTGAATCAAACAAATTAGATGAATCCAAATATATTAATCTACATATAGAACGAAAATATTACGACCTTTTAATAAAAAGATCTAAGAAATTTGAAATTCATAGACACGATCTTTTGAATGATATCATTATAGAAAATTTCATAGATGAGTTTTACAAAAATGGAAATATCCATATCCCTTGTTGGTATAAACATAGATTGGAGAAAGGTGAAGAGACTACTAAAGTTTGTTTAAAAATATACAAACCTATCTACGAACTATGTAAAACGATCGGAATGGTTGCTAATAGAAGCACTTCTAACATAATTAGATTTATGATTACTAAAGGAGTATTCGATATTGGCAATGTACGAAAAGGATCTATTCTTAACGGATGATTCTATAATAATAAATAGAATTATAAGAGAATATGATATGAGCAAAGCCAATATCAATATTCTCTTATATAAAGGATTGATCACTCAAGATCAATTCGACAAATACTATAACATGCCTAAAGGTCTTAGGGAAAGAACTATTGGCACTCTTCAACGAGACTATCCTAAAATAAATCAGGGGTTAAAAGACGGTTTTGTTGAAGCAAGAAAAATGTTATTCGAATCGAATAACCTAAATGAATCTAATGTAGTTGCAGTAAAGAAAGATGCTGTATTTACCTTAGATAAATATTTAGAATTCAATCAATTTAAAAATTTAGTATTTCTCAATAAGAATACTTATAGCTCATTTATCCAAGCATATAAATTAGAACTCTATTATAGTAAATTCACTGATAGTATAGATGTAAAAGGTATAGGGGAGTTGTCCATCGTAAAGCATCAAAACTTTATGATAGATTTCCTATGCTATCTCTTCAATATTTTAGAAACTACTTCTTTGAATAATACTATAATAATTTTAAAAGAGTTTCTAGAAAGCTACCGAAATGGTGAACTTGAGCTAGGGTATTATCGAGAATTCAATAATAGATCAGAGTTCTGTACCAGATACAAGATAGGTGGTCAAAACATGTATATTCAAGATATTAGTATGCAAGACTCAGAAGTTTCTTCGTCTTATGTATTAAATAAATTGGATATTTCATACAACTATCTTTTATTATCAGAAATACTGAGAATATTATTGTCACGTTATTTATAAGGAGCTATTATGATTAAACGAAATATTGATATAGATGGAACCGTTAAAGAAGTCCCATCTATTCTGAAACCAATATATAAACTATTTGGAATTGGTACTCTAAGTGCTAAATTCTATGTAGATATTTGGAATCCAGAAACTAATGAGACATGTGTTGATATTTATATCAAATTCAATAGAAAGAGAGTTGAAGATATTACAGAAATGGAATCTGAAATTCTTTCTATTGTACAAGATGCTTGTCTTATTCATAATATCCCTGAAGCAGATCTAATAGCTCCTAAACTTACTTATGCTATAGCACATCCTATGGCTTTAGCTATGGTGGATGATGCTTTCTTGGAATCAGACATGTTCATCGAAAAGTATTACACATATACTGTCGATGAAGATGGATTATATTTTAAAAGAAGATAAGATATAGGAGTACCCAATATTGGGTACTCCATATTCTTTCGTTAAAGTAAAGGACGGTAGTTAAAATGGAATTAAACGAAACTAATATTTGTGTAGATAAAGTTAGCGTAGCTATTAGCTCCGAAATGTTTGATAACTATAAATCTTTTGTAGATTCTCTTGGAAATAATAATCTAGATACTGGTAAACGTTTTCTTACAAATGAAGAAATCGGTATTTTCTACATTATGTATTATAATTTACACTCCAGGAGCGTTAATATCTATAGAGGTATAGGATCAGATCCATATAGTCCTCTATCTAAGATAAATTATTATGGTAGGATTAAAGTTCTATCAGTAAAGCACCATATATTGGAATTCAAATTTAAACCAAATGAATATATCGTGGCAAACGCTGATGGTTATTATTACCAAGATTACTCTGGTTTCTTCAGAATGATGAACGGTATTATTGGTGAAGTATTTAAAATACAAAAATAGATTAATGAAAAGTTATAATAATAAAGAAAAGGACGGAAAACAAAATGTTAGAAACAAATATTACTATTAGCTCTTGTCAAGTAGTAGTTACTCATAATACTTTTGAAAAGTTTGATGAATTAATGCATTCTCTACCTAAGAAAGTATCAAATGCAGCAACCTTTGAAAACACAAATGGATCATTTATAAAATTATACCATAACCAAAAATATAATTCTATTGATATATATTATGGTGGTATAACTCAAGAAGGAGAAAATATCGAACCAATGGAATTTGGTAAAGTAATGAATATATTTAACGGTTATAATGTATTAGAATTCTGTTTTAATTTTGCCGAATCTATTTCGGTTAGAGAAGATGGATATTATTATAATGATTATTCTGGTTTCTTTAATTTGATGAATAATCTTTTAGAAGATAATATCTTTAAAATCAAAGAGGTATAAATATTATGATTATTAATACAAAAGCAGTTTCTGTGCAAATAGAAAAAGAAGCTATAGATAAACTCATTAGTTGGAGATCAACTCTAGAGAATTCATTGACTAGAGCTACTACTGTATATGAAACCGATACATACATTGTAAGAGCTTACTATTCCTTACAAAATGAAACAGTCTTCATATACTCAAAGAGTAAAGGATCTCCAACAGAAGTATCTAATTTCATTGGAGTGGGAACTCCAAAGGAATTTAAACCAGGTGGATATTATGTATTACCTCTTACATTCTCTGAAGAAACTGTAATATGGGCACAAGGTAGCAGTATTATATTTACTGACTATCATAAGTGTATCGAAACTTTAAAAAGAATCATCGGACTTAAAATCAATGTAGGTTTCGGTGGTGAAGATTTCCCAATTTAGTTATTAAAGGAGAGTATTACTATGATGATTCCATCGGTTTATAAATTTGAAGTTACTTTAGATAGAGATCAAATCGAAAGATACAACAGATGGAGAGCTAATCTCCCTCATACACCAGAACGTTCTATTGTCAATTGGGTTTCTCGCCCATTTGATGATGATGTTGAGGTGAGAAGTTATTATGACCAAGAGTCTAATACAGTTGTTGTATATACAGGTAATGAAGTAATTAATGAAGTTAATGAATATCTAATTCTTGGAGAACCTGTCTTAAGAAATGATGGTGATTTAGCTGATATGATGATTACTTCATCTGATCGTATTCTAATTCTATCTGTATTGAAAAAGACAGTTTATGATGGTATGAATTCCCATCTTAAATTCTTAAATATCATCTTAGGTACAGATTTTGAAACTTCAGATGATAATCCAGTATTTTAAGAGAACAATAGAGAGTAGCCAATATTGGCTACTCTCATCTTCTTTTATTTTTTTTACATAATTTGGTTATCGTTATTTAGATATTGGATAGTAGAAGTATATCTATTATCTTTTGGAGCTCTATTTCTTTCAGTTTCCATACGTTCTCTATCTAAGTTAGTATTGACTGCAATTACATGATTCATTACCATAATATTTATTCTATTGGCAATTACATCATATACAGATTCTTCTTTATATTTGATAGAAAGTTTCTTAAATAGAGTAGGAGAAATTCTAGCAGATACTAAATCTACAATTTTATTCCTAATTTTGGTTTCAGCGTCTGGTGATATTTGATTTAAACCATCATAAGACGAATAAACTAAATACTCTTCAAGACATTCACTAATGAAGTTATCCAATTCCATTCTAACTTCATTAACTTCAATTCCCATATAGAAAGTTTCTTCTTTAAAAGCTTGTCTTTCTCTCATATCGTATAAGAAAGTAATTATAATAAGAGAAGCTTCCAAAGCTCCAATAATAATATAGTCTCTAGAAAAGAAAGCTAAGATAGCTAATAAAATAGAAACCATAATCAAATGGTCTCTAATAAACTTTCCTGTATTGTTTACTTTAGATTTAATACTATAAGCAGTATCTTGTTTCCAATATTTGATAGCTCTATTTAAACTAACTAAGTCATACTTAGTATACGTAGATAACATTCTATTTATAAAATTCTTCATTGTATCCTCCAAATTAATTATAATATTCAAATTAATATTGTGTAGAAAATGTAATAATTATCTACGTTCCATGAAGTGGAATTTGTAATAGTTTGATTTTTCAATGATATATTATAATAGTGAAAGAGGTATAAAGTGTATCTCAAAATGTATTTTATTTTAGGAGGATTTTAAAATGTTGAAAGCAGTATTAGTTGGTATTTATTTAGTAGCATTAGCTGGTATTGGATATATTATCCAAACTGGTAAAGAAAATGAAAAGATTCAAAAAGATATTGACGAATTACGTCGTAAGTATAATCTCTAATTTTCTACGTTACTAAAGTATTATTTAATTAAAGAGAGGTATTTAAAATGACTATTAAAACAGCGTTAAAAGTTTTAGGTTATATTGGTGCTTGGGGATTATTGTTTGTAGCTATGAGTAAAGCAGATGAAGCTGCAGAGCACGTTGGAAAGCAAGCTGAAGAATTAAAGCGTCGCATGCAAAATAATAAATAAGATAAAAATATGGGATACTCAATATTGAGTATCCCTATATCTTCTTTTATTTTTTGCTATTTTACTACGTTCCGAAATAATGATTATTAAGCTCGCTCCATTGTACGATATTGTCTCGTAATTCAAGTAACTTCATTATTTTTTCTTCGTTTCCGTTTTGATCATAGAGATCGTTCTTGAGCATATAGTAGATTTTATCAGCAATAGGTTTACTGATACCATATTTATATCTATCTAATAGCTCCCACCATTTACCAAATCCTAAATAAGATGGAACTTTGAAATTATCCAATCTATCATGATAAATATCATGACATGTTTTACAAAGCATTACCACATTTACTCGATGAGCTTCGTGTTCCATTCGAATCATCTCAGCTAAATCAAAAGAAGTAAGAGTACCATATGTATTAAGAGTATGCTCACAAATAATGTAAGCAATATCAAAGATAGTTAATACATGATGATGCATCTCTAAACTAGCAACTTCTTTTTCTCCAGTTACTGTGATATGTGGATGTAATTGACATCGGTCCAAACCTAAATCAAAAATTAGGTGTGCTTTATAGTGCTTATAGAAGGCACTAGAGCGGAACCGACTAATTGCGGAGTATAGGAATTTACGATATAAATCCACATCCATCAAAGTCTCTTTAGATTGAGAAAAATCAATCTCATAAGGAGAATTTGGTGAACAGAGTTTTGGATTAAAATCATCGTATGTGAAAATCCCAGGGAACTCCTCTTTAGGGTTAATGAATTCTTGGTGTTGCATTTAGCAAGCCTCCTATAATGATTAAATTGGTAGGGTTTAGGGATTATCTATATGTTATACTGGAAAAAACGAGGAGCTTATACATACTAATAATCATTATATAAAGAAAGGAGTCAACATTGTGGCAAATTATAAAATAAGTAAGACATATTCGAACAATCCATTCGTTGATGAGTTACTTTATTATGTAAAACAATTAGCTTTTGGTGCTGTAATTAAGAATGAGCAAGAAGCAGATAACAATGAAACAGAAGATTCATTAATTCAAGCTGATATGCTTATTATGAGTACCGAAGGTAATGTACCATATGAAATTTGCGAATTTAGTAAAGATCAAATGTTGAAAGTCGGAGTAGATCCAGAACTTGCTAACTTTATCATTACTAGAAGAACAAATCGTACAGAAAATAGAGCATATAGCTACGATGATATACCAGAGGGTTTAAAAGAACCTTTACGTCAGTTGTATATGAAAGATTATATCAATACATATACAGAATTGAATGATTATTATCGTACTATTTGTGGTTTGCCTAAGATTGGTGATTATGGTATCCCTCTTAGAGACTATGAATACCTATTACCCGATGGAAACTTATGGAATGCTACTTATGTGCATGAAATAGGAGCATCTGGTGCTAAATTACTTAACTCTTATGGTATTCTAGAACAAATCAAATCAGATTATCCACAAGCGGGATATCTTAACTATATTGAATGTGGTATTACTCCATATTCTGCTCGTAAAGCATATGGATTCCAACTGTTGTATACACCTACAATTGAAGAAGAAAATATTGCTGAGCAATTTAGATATAATTATGAACAAAACCGTATCTATGTAAGATATGCTATTTATTCTGAAGCATTTAAATACAATTCAGACTTCTACTGTAACTTTATCTGTCTATTGATTCTATTATTGACAATGACAGAGATGTTATCTAAGATTCAAGAGAATATCCTTAAGTATGAATTATTGGATAGACCATGTGTAGAAGCAATCTTCGAAAAGTTTGGTATGGAATACTATAAATCTATTCCACTTAAATACCAAAAACGTATTGCTAAGAATCTGAATAAATTAATTCATAATAAATCCTCTGCAAGAGGTATGTTTGATATTGTAAATCTATTTGGTGTAGAAAATCTTACTATTTTTAGATACTTTATCCTTCGAGATAGACAACTAGATCGTTGGGGTAACTTCGTCTATGAAGAAATGGTAACTAAAGATTCTCGTTGGAATGATATGCTATTAGAAACCAATGTAGAACGTAAGATAAATGATCTTACTATTCCATATCCATTTGAAAACTTCCTTGAAAAAGGTAATGTAATGGATGTGTGGTTTAAGAGAGATAATAAATGGGTTAAAGCTACTCGTGGTGTTGACTATGATGTAAATAACTACGACCATTTAGAAATAAAACCAAATGGCTTAGGTAATGGTGCTACTGATATTAGATATAACTTCTATTATGATGATAGAACCAAAGGTGGTAATAATAAAGTAGATACAGATAATTCATTATTTATGAAATTAGATGTAGCTAAGATGAGCCATAATAAGTTCAAATTTACCCCACCTACAGCTAACTATATATCCAGAGGCAATGATTTAATAGTATTCTTAGCTGGTGAACCATTACAAAAAGATGCTTACGATATAGATATCAAAACAAATACAATTACTATCAATCCATCTTATGCTGGAAATACAGATAGAGAAGTATTTGTACTATATCTCTACAATAATTATTCTAATACTAAATTCTCTAGAGTTGATGTATTATCCGAAGATTATGATAGAAAGATTTTTAAAGTACCTGAACCATTTACTAACTACTGTGCAAATGGTAATGGTTTCTTCTTAACTCATAATGGTACTTTTATTTCTCCTAGTAGATATACGTTCATCAATACGAATACTATTCAATTAAATGATACTGATGCGGTACAAGCTGACGTTAACCTTACATTCAACTTCATTTATGCTGAAGCTGCAGTATATTCTGATATTGAATTGAAAACTCATGTAGAAGTTCTTGAGCATAATGAAGATAGACAAATTGAATTTAAACTTCATCCACCTATTGAAAACTATTTCCGTACTGGATATAAAGTCTTCGTTAAGATCAATGATAAATGGTTAGAGCAAGATTGGTATCAAGCTTATAATAATACTTTATCATTTAATTCTAGAGCTATTGGTGCTAGAAAGACAGATAAAGTAGAAGTTATTTATAGGTATGGTCCAGCTGGTATTGAAGCTACTAATATTTCTATGAGCACTCAACGATTAGAAGTTGGTGCTAAAGACCAAACTGTTTATCCTAATCTTAAATTCCCAGTTGATGGGTTTACTGCTAAGAATGGTAAAGTAATTGTAGATATATATGGTAAGTTCTTAGAACCCAATCAATATACTATCAATGAACAAACAGCTACTCTTACTATTAAAGATAAAAACCTCATTACAGACGTTGGTACTACTATCAATATCTCATATCTTTATGGTATTGAATCTTCTGAAGCTATTAAAGTTACAGAAGAATTAATTGAAGTATCTATAGATGGTCAAACTGACTTTGGTATCAATGTACCATTCTCACCTTACTTTGCAACTCTACAAGGTGCTATGGTTTCTCATAGAACTCGTATTGTAAATCCTAATAATATTAAATTTACAGATACAAGTGTTTCTATTAAAGGTAGAAACTTTAAGAAAGGTGAAACTTTCTCCATTATCTATTTCTTCAATAATAAGTATTTGCTCAATGCAGCTAATCGAGTTATTATTGAGAATAAAACTATAACTACAGAAGATGCTGTTGATAATGATTTACAAATCAAGATTCCAGTTCCATTTGAAAACTTTATTCAAAATAATTGGAAATGGTATGTAAGCTCCAATGGTGTAGTTATAGATCCAAGTCTATATGAAATAATAAATGGTAACTTATCATTCAAGAACCCTAATGATGTATTGAAGTATCCTAACCTCACATTCACATTCATTTATCTAGATGATCCTTATTATATCTTTGAATCTTCTGAAGAAGATGTAGATAAAAACTTCGATTTGAAATTCGTTGGCGTTCCATTGGATAGAGAATACTTCGTTGATGATATTATGGCTAAGTCTAATATCAAACCTTATGACTTAATGACATTAGAAGATGTATTCTGGGATGGTGTAGGTGCTGAAGATGATTTGGTTACAGCACATGAGAAAGTTAAACATCAAATTCTTAAGAAGAAGTTTAACTATGCTCGTACTAAATACTTCGCTATTAACTACTTGATGGATATTGCAGATATGTCATTCCAAATAGCTTATTTCTATAACCTATTATTTGATGATTTCCCTGCAGAAGAAGACTTAACCGTTGCTCTTCCTAATATTTCTACAGCAAAAGAATTTAAGATTGGTCATATATTCTCTTATCTTACAGCTTTAGCTTATCTTGATCAAGATACAGAAGATAAGATTATGGATACTCCATCTAAGATCATGTATATCAAAGGCTTTAATATGCACGCTGATTTACCTGCTCTTAAAAAAGAAATTCTTAAAGCTAGACAAACTTTAGATATGTATCCAGTATGGGATTTCTTTATCCCAGAGAAGCGATTAAAATCTATAGAAGAGTTTACTACTCAATATAAAACCAATAAAAAGGTTTATGATACAATCACTTATGGTATGGGTCATGCTACTAAGTATAGATATTATAAGATCTGGAAAGATCTATATGATTCTATGATGATTACTGAGTTCAACCTTACTTACTTCAAGAAATCTGATGGTCATACTGCTACAACATTCACTGATTTCTTGAAAGATAAAGATACTGTTCTTTATAACAGTATTAAACGCATTGCTTCTATTACAGATAGAAGTACTCGTAAAGAAAAGATCGCAGAAACTGTATCCAACGTAGCATATCTATTAGAAAATTACTTTGGTGGTTATGAATTCCATCATATCTTCGATAGATTCCCTGGAGCATCTGAAACTTCATTGATGGATTATGCTTTTACTATCATAAACTTCTTTAAATCTTATAAGATTTCTATGATTTCTAAAGGTGACTTTATTCAATTTAGCAATAATGATCCTCGGATTAACTTTATCCGTCCTATCGATGATATCGAATTAACAGTAAACCTCAATAAAGTTGAGTATTTTGATATCGATATGAATGTGACTTATGAATCTGCTATCCATACTTCTAAGTATGAAAAGATTCCTGTGTATGATAGATTGACTATCAAATCTACTAGTACTAATACAGATCCTAAGTTTGACCAAGAGTTCGTTGTTCATATTCAACAAACACAAAACCAAACTATCAGAGTTCTTCATAATGGAGAATATTATACTGAAGACTTCTTTGCCAAATATGGTGATGAATTCGAAGTAGAAATCATTCCAGATGATGGTTATAAAGCTGGTTATCCTTCTTATAATAAAGGTATTGTAGTAAAAGATCTTACTATTACAGCAACTCCTGCTGTTTCTACTAATTACCGTGTGGTTATTAGACCACCGCATCATACTACAATCACTGTATATGAATTCGATCCAGAAAATCCTGATAATGTATTGGCTACTCATACTGAAACATTTGAAGTTAAAGCTGGTACTAGAATTGCTGTAGATGTAGAAAGTGATTTTGGATGGACTCCTGGTGTAGCTAATATCGCTTCCGGCATTATCAATCACTATACTATTATTACGGCTAGTGAACCAATTAGACAAACTTCTAAGTTTACTATTGGTCATGTACCAGCACATCAAAAGATTGAACTTAAAGTCTTTGACGATGATGGTATCGGTTATCAAGTATATACAGTAAATGGTAATGATAGTACAGATGGTAAAGGTGTAGATAATAAATACTTTAATATTCCTACATTTGTTGGTGTTAAGTATGAAGCCAAGATAACTTCTGATTGGGGTTATGATCCATCTCCATTGAAATATAACCTTCCTAAAAAGGATATGTTTAGAAGTGATAATGTTGTATTTGATTTAGAAGATTCTAAGCTTACTCAATTTACATTCACTATAGATAAATTCGAAGACCAAACCATATCTGTTATAGTTGATGGCGTAAATCATACCGAAACTTTCAAAGTTCCATATTTAACTGAATATGAAGTAAATATTGAGGGTAAAGGTAATCATGTACAAGGTAAATTACTAGTATATGATAAAGACGGTATTCGTGTTCCTTCTACAGGTGTTGTAAATGGTGATATGAGAGCTACAGCAACCGCTTCTAGAATTGCTAGAGATTTCAATATCAAAGTAATTCAATCTGATAAACAACAAATCACTGTTCGTTATGATGGAACTGATCATACTACTTCATTTGTAGCTAAAGAAGGCAGACAATACTCTGCTACTATTGTAAGTATGGATCCTAACTATGACGCTGGTGAAATTTACAATAAAGAAGGTATTGTTCGGGGCGATACTGTAATCTATGCAACTCCTGCAACTACTAAAGTATGTAGAGTTAATATAGAACAAGATGATCACCAAACTATAGTAGTCACTTTGAATGGTAAAGAATATACTGAATCATTTGATGCTCACTATGGTGATTTAATTACAGTTGCAGTAAAACCAGATAATGGATTTATAGCTGGTGCTCCTAGTACTACAATGGAACGATTAACTTCTCCTAGTATAAATATCGAAGCCGCTATGCCTACTAGAAAGAAATTACAAATTCATGTTCGTAATCCATGGCCTACACGTCAATCTATGAACGTTAATTTGAACGGTATTGATTATCCTATTACTCAAGCTGATCAAATTATTCAAGCTAACTTCGGTGATGTATATCTAATTACTAATAGTGATACATTTGGTTATTATCATGCTAATTATACAGTAAATGATGATATCGTACAAACAGACACTATTGGTTATTCTGGTACAGTAACTTACAATATTGACGTTACTGCAGAAAAGCCTAGAGCTAAGTTATTCGATGCTACTATAACAGATAGAAAATATCAACACGTTAAAGTTAAATTCTATGATGAAGATACTGGTGCTTTGATCAAAACTGTCGATGGTACTACAACAGATCAAATACCATATGGTAGCCGTTATGAAGTAGAATTATCTGTAAAAGACAATCCTGGATTTGAAGTACGTACTGGTTTCTTACCACAATATACTGGTAGATTTGAAGGGAATAAAGAGTTCAAACCTACTCCAGCTGCTAGGGTAACAACTACATTTACAGTTGGTCTTTCTAGATGGGTAGAAAATAGTCAACATATTCTATACGGTTCTGGTGGTAGATGGCAAGGACGGGATAGATACTTCGGTCCTTTAATTGACGCATGGTTTGAAGATGAACTTAGATTTGTTTCAGACAATATTAACCCACCTAAATTAGCTGGTTTTGATTTAGTCGGCGTTAATGATTTAGGAGCTCAGCGGAAAGTAATGGCTGGTGAAGGTAAATGGGATCAAACTAAATCTATAAGTTTCGAAGTCAATATAAATGGTAAATGGAAATCAATCGCTAACTATATTAGCAAAGATAATTTATTTAATGAATTCCAAGATACATTCATAGCATTATGGGGTACTCAAATTCCTAGAGAATTTGGTCCTGATTCTGGTGCTATGGTTATTGATGCTGACTTACGTGTTATAGAAAAAGATCTTGAAGCCAATGTTCCAGCTGCAACTAACCACAAGAAATATCAATTACGCTTCTTAGCTTCAGATAATGATTATTAAGGAAGGAAAGGTTATGGAAAAAGAACTAATCTTAAATGACAAGATTAAAAGAGATAATGACAAGTATAAAATCTTAGATGGTCGTCGTCTCAAAACTAAAATTACAGCATATTATACTGACACAGGTGAAGAAATCTTTACTCGTCATAATATGCTTACTATTGCTGGTGGTGCTTTCTTAGCAAGAGCATTATTTGATATTAATAACGTGGAAATTACTCCTAGTTATAATACAGCTCTTAACTTAGATGGTACTATCAATACTACAACTACTACAGAAAAGAATAGAGTTTATTTATTCTGTGTAGGTAAAGGTGGTTGTGGTAGAGAAAACTCTCAAGTATATGCAGAAAAATATGCTTCTTGGATCACTCCAGAAAATATTGTACCATTGCAATACTTGACAGCAGGTGAATCTCTTAATGAGTATGAAAAGAAAGTTTACTTTGGTAAGAAGACAGGAACAACTGCTACTTCTTATTACTTTAAACGATTCGATTCAGATCCTCGTATGATTCAACAATTAACTGACGGTACACCTATCGATGGTTCTATTTATGATATGGTAACTACACAAGATGCTGAAACAATTGTAACTATGCAGTTATCTATTTCTAAATCCGACTGTCGTGATTATTTCATTAATACAACAGGTCTTAATGATGCACGTATTAATCAAATCTCTTTATGTACAGCTTGGTTAAAAACAGATGATCATGGTAATAAAGTATATCAAGATATTCGTCCTGCTACTATCTTGAACTTCCCTAATGAACCATTGATCGATACAGAAAAAGCAATTACTATTTCCTATTCTGTATATTTCTAGTAAAATAATTAATTTTAATACACCTATATACACTTTATTGATGCAGGGAGAGTAAACCCTCTACTCAGACACCCTGTATCCAACTACGATTCTTCATGGTTTGCCGTGAAGTTTCCACACAAATTCCTTTACAAAGAGCTTTAACAGCATTTTTTTAACAATCGTAATAAGCTCTGGTTAGACATTACTTTCGCTCCTGGAATGTAATTTCGACATGGTAAACCAGGATATCTTATAGATATCCTGGGATATCAAACAAAATTTGTATTCATTCATTTTTAGAAAAGCACGAACAGCAATTAATATAATTTTAGAATGTATGTGCTTTGGTTTTCTTTCATGGGTAATAAGAAGATCTCCATTAAGAGATCTTCGTTACCTCTTAACTACCTTTCAATTGACTCTCTAGGTGTGGTCAATCGAAATTGATTTGTGTCTAATTAGCTCTAACAGCATTTAAAAATATTTATGGTATGTATGTTCTCACTTACAGTAAACTCCTATTCGCTCATAATAGGTCTCCACGTTAGTTTACTATGCATATTATCTTATATCTGAGCTAAGAATAGATTTTTAAAAATTATATTTTAAATAGGAAAGGATGATTCTAATGGAAAAACTCCGAGTTAGAAGATTTGCAGAAGAACATGAAGATCTTTTCAAACAAATGGGAGATATTACACAAAATATCAAAGACTATCGTTCTGGTAATTCCACTGGTGTATTTAGAGCCATTGGAGACTTAGCTAATGAATTTATTCTGGCTGCTACTTTAAAAAGAGTATTAGAAGCAGATAAAGAAATAGGCTTACGTTGGTTACTATTTATCCGAGACCATACAAGTGGTTATGGTTTAGGTGAACGATATGTATTCAGATATATGCTTAGATGGATGGCACAAGATGCTAATAAAAGATATATCAATTTCAAACTATTAAAGCTCATTGTCAATAAGTATGGTAGATGGGATGATATCTTTGTACTATTAGGTACAGATTATCAGGATATGATGTTTACTATCATTAATGAGACTTTAGAAAGAGATAAAGAATTGGTAGCTAATGGTAAATACCCTTCTAAATTAGCTAAATGGTTACCATCTGTAAACTCTAAGAAACAATCTGGAAAAGATTTTGTTAAAGCTTTCTGTAAATATAATAAGATGAAAGCAAAAGATTATAGAAAGATGCTTTCTTATCTTCGTGCTAAACTTGATCTATTAGAAACACATCTTACTAAAAAGAATTTCGACGGGATCTATTATACTAATTATCCTAATACTTCTTTAAGTATTCATGATAAATTATTATTAAAAGCAGATCCTGATAGATATAAACTATTCAAACGTAATCGTTTCTTGAAATATCGTCCACATAAACATGATCCTATTGATTTGGCTAGATATTTCGATAGACGAATTAAAAATATATTTGTAGACGATAAAGAAGTAGAAAACTACTTTAACTCTTGGAAGTTAGGTAGAAGAGTAGATGATTCTTTCCAATCTATTCCTCATTTTGAAATATGGACTGAGAAAGAAAATAAATACATTGTAAAATGTATCAATAGTCTTCTTTATTCTAATACCAAGAAACTTCAATTAAGATCTACTCCTCGTTTTAAATGGAGTATAAGAAATAACGAACTCAGAAATACTTTCCCTAAAATAGTATCATATGAAGATACCAATACTGTACACATTATTGGTTTCCATAGATCCATGTTTAAGACGGATGGTTTCTTTGATTTCTATAGCGAAAACTTCTTGAGCCTAACAGAGTTATTTATAACTATCTTAAGTGAAGACGTTTACAATATCTAATGTAACCACACCATATGGTGTGGTATTATGACATTCATCATTAATCACCCTTATCATATGAAATTAATTACCTCCCAAACTGATTAATTATCTTATATATGAATAAACGAAATACCTAGAGGTTTTATAGAGATCGACTCTAGTAGATTGCTTTGTTTCAGTGCATTTTAAGGTATGATAAGTTGATGGATGGATGTCATACTACTATACCATATGGATAATGATAACGGAGTACCCAATATTGGGTACTCCATATCTTTCCGCCAAATTTATATGGGTTTACATATAAGTAATTATTCAAAAAGGAGGACTAACATGGCTTCTGATAATCGTAGAGCTAAAGTAATAACAGATCTTAAAGATCTAGAATATTTATTTAGTATAACTCAAAAGCAAACTGAATCTTTATCATTCATGATGGAAACATTCGGTGTATTTGATGGTAAAGCTAGATTCCATACATATGATATTATTGACGTTCCTCCTGGGACATATGGACCAGAGGGAAATAAAAATACAAATAGTTTCAGAACTACTGTAGGTAGATGGGTATTCAATAAATGCTTTATTGAACAAGAACTATTTGACTTATTCCATTACATTAATAAACCAGTAAATGATAAGATCTTTGATTATATCAATGATACTCTATCTAGTGCTTTACTAGAAGATAAGATTGATTTACAGGTTCTTAAAAACTATCTTATTCGTACTCAAAAATTCCAACCTTATTCTAATATTCTAAGTGCTGGGTTTAGTGATAAGATGCTTATGATGGGTAAATTCTTACGTCCATATAAAGAAAAGCTTCTTAAACAATATGAAAAAGATTTACAAGATCCAGATAAGAAACTCTATGCTATTTCTAAGATTGAAAAAGAGTTATTAGATATAGCTAAGAAAGAATTAGGTCTAGATCCATCTATGGATTTATACGATTCTGGTGCTAAGGGTAAATTCGGTAACAACTTTAAGAATATCTTTGTTCTTAAAGGTGCATCTAAAGACCCTGACCCATCTAAGGGTTACAATATTATTACATCTAACTATGCTGAAGGTACTAGTAGAGAAGACTATGTTAATATGGCTAAGTCTATGACAGAAGGTCCATATAAACGTGGTGTTAAAACACAAGTTGGTGGTTATTGGGAAAAACTATTCCTTAGAGCATTCCAACATCTTACTTTAGGACCAGCTGGTTCTGATTGTGGTACTAAACGTACTATTACAATTACTATCGATAAGAAGATCGCTAGTATGGTTATGTATTGCTATGTGGTTGAAGGTAATAAAGTAGTAGAACTTACTTCCGATAATATCAATAACTATATCGGTAAAACTGTTAAGATGAGATTCTCTTCTTTATGTGAATATAAAGAAAAGGGTAAGATTTGTAATGTATGTGCTGGTAACTTCTTCTATCGTGCTGGATTTAAGAACGTTGGTGTAGCATTACCTCAACTTGCATCTCGTATTAAGAATATTGCCATGAAAGCATTCCATGATAGTACTATTAAACTACATGAAATTGATGTGGCTAAAGCATTTGGTTTTAAGAAATAGGTGAGTATAATGAAAGTCGATCTTATGATTACATTAGAAGATAATGTATATACTGTCCCACCTAATTATAAGACCCTAACAAGCAATCGTATCGTTAACGTTTATATGGATAAAGAAGAACTTAAAATAGATCAAGATTACAAAATGTTAGGTCCTAGAACCGTCCATATCCTTAGAGATACGACACATAAACCACGAATAAGTGCTAAGATTAAAGATATTAGAATACCAATAAATGTATAAAAGTGGAGTGGGGAATATTCCCCACTCCCATATCTTTTGCAAAAATTAAAAATTTTACTTGTATATTATAATAGTGAAAGAGTTATGTATTTATTAACTCAGTTTAAAATTATATCAAAGGAGGTAAAATGGAAACAGAAAAGTCGTATCTAAACGATATGATCGAAGACAGAGTTACCTGGAAAGGTAACTATGGTGAATTAAAGATATTCACCAAGAACGATATCCCAGCTGTGTTATATCTAGAAAATCCAAAGTCTAGATACCAGCAGGAATACAAAGCTATCATCTCAACGGAAGCTGAATTGAGCAATGCTGAAACCTATAAAGTTGAAGTAAAATTCAAAACAGCTTTTAATCAAAATGATGGGATAGTAAATAAAGTAGAACACATATACTTTATTGGGTTTAGTTACGATGAGATAAAAGAAAATATTTCCCTAATGCTTGGAAATGTTGAAACTTTTAAAATCATTCGTAAGTACAATTCATCTTATGATGCTAAAGATATCATAAGATTGAAACCAGCTAAGAAAAAGAGAAGTTTTATACTTACTCTAATCTTAGCACTTGTATCTGCGTTAATATTATTCCTAATCGGTGGATTAATATATACTACAGTTACAACGACAGCTAAAGTGGAGCAACAGTATCAACAAATACAGGAGCTCCAAGAGAAAGTAGATAATCAGGGTGAGATTATCAAACAGTATCAATCACATGAAGTTGAAGAGTTAGTTAAAAAGTCTAAGCAACTTGAACAGCAAGTTGCTAAAAAGAAATAAGGAGAAAATAAAATGGTAGAAGCTATTATTGAAAACATTGACAAGAAAAAAGAAGAAGCTAAAAAGGCTATTTTGGAAAAATTCCCAATGAGTGAGGAGACAGCTCAATTAGCTGTCGACTCAGCTCCATTAGAATTATTAAATAATCTAGACAAGTTTATGCTTGTCTTAGAAAGTTTTCTTATCGATAGACAAACCCAATTGTTGATGAATACTATGATGGGTCGTCGTTTTTAGGAGGAAATAAAAATGAATGCACAACAAGTTCAAATTACAGATTGGATAATCGGTACATTCGGTACCGATGTTCAAACTGCAGCTATTGTGGCTTGCAGTTATACTCCTGAAGAGTTAGAAGATATGGAGTATATTAAAAATGAGCTAATATCTTGGAAGCATACAGATGAACTACTTGTAGAACTTGGTATTTTTAAAAAGATATGAGATACGATACAAGAAAGTTTAGAAGGTATATGCTCTGGGCTGGTCATCCATTAGAGCGTATACGAGAAGTTTGTAAAAATAAGCAATCTGTAATTAATCGTGTAGATTTTAATTTTAGTAAAAAGGAGAAAGATGAAATGGACAGAAAGTACCTAATGTCTTTACAAGACAGCATCGAAAAAGAAATTAGAAAAATTGAAGAAAAGCATATAAGAGAGCTTTTCTATGAAGCAAAAAATCTAGTTTCAGCAGCATATTTGCTTGAATTGGGGAATGATTTTAGGAAAAATTTCCTTAAAATTATCTCTATTGGGGCGGTGCTAGAATCCAAGTTCTATACACCTGAGTCTGAATTAAGAAATAAAGAGGAGTATAATATGCTCCTCATAGACGAAGTTATCGGCTTAGCAGATTCTTATGCTGACGATGAAGAAATTTTAATTAGGAGAAAAAAGAATGGTAAAACTAATTGGTAAGGAAAATATACAAGATATAAAATTACATTTAAAAATAGAATTGGAAAAGATGCGTCAGAATTATATTCCTGGTGCTCTAGTAGTTCCAAAAGGAACTGAAATCAAGAATCTAGATACCGTAAATATGATTGTAACTGCAGAGGATATTAGCTTCTTCACACTAGGATTACATATCTGTGAGACCATTGAAAGAATAATCGATGGTGATTATGATACTAAGACAATATTATACTTACTGGATGGTGAAAATGATCTAGCTTACTATCTGAAAGGTAGCTTTAAATCCTATACTCAACAGCCAGCTCCAGGGGTAGAAATCCCAGATCTATATTTCTTGAAAACTACACATTTGATGTGTAGCATAATTCGAGATAATCTTGAAATCAAAGTAAATATAAAATAAGAAAAAGATATACCGTACCCAATATTGGGTACGGTAATTTCTCTTTTATTTTTTATACATCTATGTGCATTCTTACCCGATAGGTCTTTCCTACACTTTCGTAAACTTGTTGTAATGGTCTATACAAAGGACTCCTCAAATAGAATTCTTTATAAATATCACCATATTCATTAAAGTTTCTATTTGGTTCGTGGTCTAGTATTTTATACCATGTGTCATCTATAAGGATTTCATATGTACAAGTTTTAAATAAACCATATACATTATCACCACCCCAGAAGGCTAACCACATTCTAGCTATGCCCCTTCTCACATTGAGATGGAAAGCATCCATAATATACCATTTACTAAAAGCACCAAACATCTCTTCAGCACCAGGACTCCAACTTTTTCTAACGTCTGCACCATTATGTCCATTACCCAGTCCTACTGTCATATCAAATTCATAATCGGTACAAATTTTAGCTGTAGCAGAAATGGTAGTGTCATTATCAAATGTACCTTTTAATGGTTTATTGAAATCATATTGCCACCAGATATCTGGAGTGGCTACTATTTCATAAGAAGTCCCAACTGTAGTTGTAAATGAATTTGTATGTTTAATAGTTCTACCATTCTCGATAGTATTTACAAAATATTTACCATGCTCAGCTGGTTGCATAGTAATCGTAATTAGCATTCTTGTAGCATCAGCAGCATAGATAGTATTACCATCTTTAGATATTCTACCACTAGACACATTCAGCTTACCAGCATTATAATTAGCTTCTGGTGTAATAGATACTTCAAATCTACTATTAACTTGAACTAAAGCATCTTCAGTATATTCTTTAAAAGCAGATCCATCTTCATTCCACACTTTAACTTTGATAGTTTGATGTGGTTTTTGAGAAATCTTCAATTTAACATACTGAATTTTAGCATCATCTACGGTTACTATAGCATCTATATCAAATTTACCATTAGAAACCATAGATTCTCCATATACATTCTTCACATGGACTTCACCAGCAACCCAACCAGGTTCTGCTTTAGATTCAATAGTATATCTAACCCCAGGTTCAGATCTAAACGTATTGGTATTATCCGTAGTATTATTAGACTTATCTGTCGTATATACATGAATAGTTTGATGAGGTTTATTATTGACAGCTACTTCAATTATATTAGGATCAAAGTCGCTTTTCAATACAGGTGGAGTAGCATAGATCATATTAGTATTCTTTTGAATAACAGGAATACTAGTAATATTCAAAATACCTGGATCATATTTACGCTTCCATGGTACATGAACAATGAAATCTGCTCTATCTCCAGGATAAGCAAAGTAAGAATCTAGAGGTAAATATTCACTACCTTGTTTCTTAGTAAGAATAAGTTGATCCTTACCGAAAGGCTCATCTATGATAATAGCACAACGTGCCATATCTTCTTTACTTAATAAAGAAATCGTTACATCTTCTACTAATACACCACCCGTTAATGAAAGCATATATTTAGAAGAGTTTTCTCCCTCTAAAGATACAGTAAACGCTGTACCTTTAGGAGCGGAGAAAGTAGAAGTATGAGTAGTAAATCCGCCTCTATATGTGATTACTTTAACTGTAACTCCAGGTTTATTCTGAATAGTTACTGTATAATTTGGAACAGCGACGCCACCGATACCACGTTCAGTATCGGTTCTTAAAACTATTTCAGCTTGATTGATAAGTTGTTCATAGTAGCTATAGAATACTTCTATAAGCTGAAGCTTTCTATTGTTATTATCCATATTATTCACCTATCTTTCTAGCATCATCACAGTCTAAGATATATGTAGCACCTTCGATTGGTTTGATTATATTGTAATTGAGCTTACCAGGAACGTATCCTTCGTCAGCTATACTTACAGCTCTATATTCAACCAAGTTATTTTCTGTATCCATTTTAATAGTATATGGTAAAGTAACTTCTTTTTGAGTTCCAGTATTACCATCATATCTATATAGGTGGATAGTTTGGTATTCGTAGTTTTGACTATCTGTCATAATAATAGACAATGGTCTATCAACTACAGTAACTTTATTAGTATCAGGATCCGTATCCGTTGTAATAGGATATCCAGTGGAACAAGATACAGTCAATTCTGTACATTGAGTCAAGATATCAGCATTATCATAAGTACCAACATTAATAGTTCTAACCCCTTCAGGAATATAGATACCATTGATAAATAACTTACCAGGATTTACTACAAGAGGAGTAAGTTTAACAGAGATAGAAGTACCAATAGGAATATTTTCCATATCAGTATGAGTTTCTTCAGAACCATCAATCAATGTAATTTCATAGAAAGCATCTAATGGATTGTCGATATGGATATTTACCTTAGTTCCTTTAGGTTTATTCAAGTAAGAAGTATAATCTACTTGAGATAATGGGATAGGATAACTATTAGTAACTACAACTCTACGAAGAGTATTGATAGTCATATTATCAGGAACGTTAAGCTTAGTATATAAACCTTCAGTTTCTGTAGTTAACTTGAATACTAATTCATCACCATAATTACACCAGAAGGAATTGATATGGGATTTATTAGTAGTCTTATTGAATACAGTAATCATACAACCATCTTTAGGTTGTAAATCAATATAAGCTTGATTAGTTCTATCACCAGCAGTTAATCTTTCTGCAGGATATAATACTTTGATTTCTGTATTTACATCAGCAGTACCTTCCCAAGTATTTAGAGAAGGAGTAGAGTAGTCATAATCTACATCACATTCTACTCGATAATGAGTGCCTCTAATTACAGACATTGATTGCCCTTCATTGATAATAGCACCGCTATCTAATACAACTTTGATCTCAGCGTGAGGATCACTTTCTACAGAAATAGTGACTAATTCTGTACGAAGTTCAGCTGGATCTGCACTGATAATCAATTCTTTATCAATAATACCAGTTAATCTATTTTCATAGTTAGTATAAACCTTACCAGCAACGTAAGTACTCAATGGAGTAATACTAATATCGAAGGTATCACCATATTGAGCTTCAACTTTTTTAGATTTATAGGTATAATAGTTGAATATATCTTCATCTTTAGGTTTAATAGCTACGATGATATCTTGATTATCATACTTAGGAATTTGAATATTGTATTTAATAGGACCAATTGGAGTACCTAAAGAGATAATAGTTTTATCTTTAGTTAATTCAACTGCACCATATTCACCATAGATATCCAAACCACCTGGTTTATAACCACGAGCAGATTCTACAGACACAGATACAAATTGACCATACTTAGCATTATAAGTACCAGGAGTGGTAATTGTTTGTAATATATTAGTCATTGTATCATCATAGAGATACGCTGCGAAAGTTTGATACTCTAAGTTTTGATCAGGTATTTCAAATACAACATTCTTAACTGTAGCTGGAGTGGCTTCAATTACTATTGGAGTATCTCCGATAATACCACGTTTGATACTTAAAGTACCGTGGTTGTATTTAGGATTTGTAGATTCGATATTAGCTACAAAACTCTTGCCTTTAATCTCTTTAAATGATTTAGTATAAATCTCACCATTACAACGAACTGAAATCAATTGATTATCAGATTGATTAATAGTTACTGTTTGTAAATCACCTTTAAGAGCAGGAGTTGCTTCAATAGTTATATCACCAGTTAAAGCTGTAGTAGTAACAGAAGGATTACCAGCTACATAACCATTTACTGGTTGAACGTATACGTCGATTATATCTCCAGATTTAGCTGTAAAGCTAGAACTAAAGATAGAACCATTACAACGAACTCGGATTGTTTGATTTGGGGTTTGATTAATAGTTACATGACAAGCAGTTTTAACTTCACGCTTAATTTCATTATATCTATCTTTTAATTCAAATACTTTTGGAGAAAGATTGATAATCTCCATACCAAATCTAGTTTTAATATCCATAGTAAGTTTCTTTAGATAGTTAGTTACATCAATCAATTGATGTTTAGCTATCTTCTTACCATTGATAAAGATCATTGTATTCTCTTTAGTAATATTTCTATCAATTTTATCCATATCTAGATATAAGAACCCAGAGCTAGGAAGATAATTAATAGTACCATTTTCATCAGAACCAGTATGGAATAATACTACAGAGAATTGACGTTGATTTTCACCATATCTAGGAATGTCTGTAAGTGTAATTACACGATTATCGGAATCGATATAATATCTATTCTTATCAAGATATACTCCATCGTAGAATAGCATCATGTAGTCATTATAATCTACTTCAGATTTAAATAACTCTGGTAGATGTATAGTAGTTTCGCCTTCAGATATACGGTTAGTGTATTCATGTTTATTTACATAAGCACCATTACCATTATATACGAAGACAAATCTTACATGTTGTCCAGGAATAAGTTTTTCATCTAATCCATCTTCAAATACAATAGCACTTCTATCCATAGTGATAGTATAATTGTCAGCTGGAATGAAGATACCACGCATATGTATAATGAATGGGATTTCTTTATTATTCTCTGGATATGGAATAGTAAATCTACGTTGACCTTTTTGCTCAATTTTAACTTTAGCTTCATCCATAACGAATTTATTCTTATCGATGGAAGTAGATAAACTATAAGGAGTATAGTATCTATTTAAAGTTTCATAAGCAAAGTATACAGTAATCTTAGTACCAGCAGGCATACCAGAATCGAAGTTAATAGAATTTCTATCTACTGTATATTTAGAAGGTTCTACATACTCACCATTAGCGAATAATACCATAGTATTTGGATTCATATCAATAGGAGAGAACCCAGGTAAGTCAACAAAGTCAGCATAAGGCATAGTTAAACTAATAGGATAGAAGTTTATAGAAAGTACTTTATTAGAAAGATTTTCAGCGTAGATAAATTCAATCTTATCACCAGTTCTATTAAAGTCTTCTCTATGCATAATAACTAACTTATCTCTAGTAATACCATAATCATTAGGATCCATTAATTTACCATTAAAGAATACCATATAAGAATCAGGTATATTTGCTTTAGGTAAAGTAATAGGGTTTTCTGCTTTAGATGTAATGGTATAAGTATAATGAGAAATCTTGATATTGTTAGATTCAAGTTTCTTTTTGTCTGTACAAACTACAGCAGTCACATCAGTACCAGCTTTAACTGTATCTGTAAATCTAATATGAGAACCTTCGATAGTATAAGCATTAGACTTCTGAATTTGAGAATTCTTAAATACTAATACCGAACGGTTATCGATCATATTTAAATCACCGAAGTCTACATCTGTAGTATCAGCAGCTACATTTACAGTCTTAGGTAAGTATTGAGTGGAGTTATTATCCGTAGGGATAGAATACATATATGGTTTAGTTGAATAGTATGGGAATAAGAATGTTACTTCTTCACCAATAATACATTCATCATCTTGGTCTAAGAATGTAATATACCATTTATCTCCATCTTTATAAGTATAATAAGTTTCAGGAGATTTAAACAAACCATGTTTAAATACGGCTACAGCACCTTGAGCAGATGCATCATAATCTTTAAATGGTAATGGAATTTCAAAAGTACTTTGCATATCACTAGTAGCATATGTCATAATACTCTTGATAACCAAGTTATTAGTATATGACTCCAATCCTTTACCAGTATTCATACCTAGATAGAATACTTCTACTCTATCTGTAGGTTTAACTGTCTTCATAGTATAAATAACTTTGAAGTTAATCTTAGGTTCAGATAAAGTAGGAACTAGAGTCTTATAATAAATGCTATTCAATAAACGACCATTGATAAACAATAAGAACTTATCTTGATTATAAGCACTATTGAAATATAGTGGTAAAGAAATAGCATTTGTTTCTTTTTTGATGTTTATCTTAGCATATCTAAATTGGTTTACAGAACCTACATAGAGGTCTGTATTTATATATTCGTCTTTAGGTAGTTTAACTTTACCTGTCTCATAATCATATTTGATATTAAGAGGACATAAAGCATGATCACCTAGTTTATTAGTATAGACTAATAACTCTTCTGGTGGAATATAATAGTCAGATACGTTTAGATATGTATCATCTGTCTTGTGTTCTTGGTCTATAGGTAATACTTCATTACGTATATTTTTGATATACACGATCTCAATGAAGTCATTTACACCAAGATTAGTAGGTTTGAATTTGAATGTATCGTGGTCATACACAATGTCTTTATAGTACTCTGGAAGTTCATTGTTATGGAAGATCATTACATAAGTTTCATTATGGAAGTTAGACTTACCATAAATATCTCTACTCATTGTAACCCAACCATCAACATCCATTCGTTTTACTATATCGGTATAAGTGTATTCACAGCAATGCATTGTACTATTCTTATCGAATATAGGATCAAACTTATTCTTATCATAGTCAAAGATATATTGAATAGAATTATTAATATTCTCTTCATACGATAATGATGGAAGATGTTTAAAGTCAAATTCTTTTTGCATCAACTTCCTATCTATAGTATCTATACCAGGTACGTCAGTGATAGTTTCTTCAGCAGCAATACGTCTAGCTAATACATTATTAGGGAAACGATTAATATAATCTTCTGAATCGATACCTTCATCGAAGTAAGTGACCACTGCAGATACAGGATGGGTTCTGAAAAATGGATCATCTATAGTTAATAAGTTCCCAGCATAAGTTACTACACGGTAGTATGTACTAAATTTACCATCAGGAGTAAATACAGCTACAGAACTACGAGGTATCTTCTTCTTAGTATTAATATCTAACTTGAATTTTCTAAATTCTTGATTACGATATACTAATACTTTAGCTTTAGGATGCAATGTACCAACTACGATATTACCAGTTGGATCAAATAGACCTCGTTCGTTAAATCTGAATTGAATCTTAGCACCATCTTTAGCATAACTATCTTCAGAATACGAAACCTTTGTAGGGAGCATCAATATAGATACATCTTTTGGTTCATAATCATAATCATATCCATCAATAATAGCAGTAAGGTGTTTATTAGACTTAACTAACTTCAATTTAGACCATGGGATAAATACATCATCCACAAATAATAAGAATGGTGTGATGTATTCCTTTTCTACCGCATCTAGCATTAGACTTTCAAAGAAGTCTGGAGAGGTTCTAGAATAAACATAGTTATTCTTGATATCATATAAGTGAAGGAATAAGTTCTTACGTCTATGAAGAGTTCTATACTTACCATCTTTGAAGTGGAGTTTATCTGTACTAAAGCCAGGCTTAACAAGATAAGGAACTAAACCAACTTGTACATTGTCTATAGCTTCTGCAGCTTGGGTACGCTTATATTCGGTGAGAGATACTATATCGGAATAACGAGAGATCTCTTCTTCGGTATCTTTCCATTCATCTGGATTATGAACGTAGTTATCCAATTTTTATTATCTCCTTTCAATAAAATAAAGCAAAGAAAGATGTAGGGTAATTATACCCTACATCACCTTTAGCTAAGCAATTTCAGTATAAATAATATATTTACCGTAAGAAACTAGACTAGTACCAAGTACTTTTTCAATTGTCTTTTGATTGTTTAAGTATACACCACAGAAAGCATCTGTAATCATAGTAATCAAAGCAGGAACGTATTCAGCACCAAAGATAGTACCAGGTCCATATAAATACATCCATTTTTCAATGAATAGAGTTGTAGTTAAACGATCAAGTTTGAATGTTTCTTTAATAAACTCAATGAATGTAGGAAGATCTTTATAATCTTCTTCATTAGCTACGATAGAAAGAGTCTTAGCTTCAATAGGTCGAACACCAGCAGCTTTAGCAGCTAGTTCAATAACCTTATCTTCATTTACATCTAATTCTGCTACTGATTGAATGAAGTAACGAGCAGCATGATACATCATCTTTTCTTTTTGACCAGGAATATTAGAAATATTACCTACGAAGTCAATAATATGAGTAAATAGACGAGCATAGATGTAAGTTAAATCGATAAAGTTCTTACTTGTATTCACATAAGTCTTAGGGATTTTATTATAAACCATATTTACTTTAGCAGATACGAGATAAGCAATCAATGTTTCAATATTAGCATTGAAACGATTGTTTTTATTTGTTTTAACCAATCCAGTTACATCGATATAGATTTTCTTATTTCTTTTATCTCTACCATCGCCAGAGTAAATTACTTTAAATGGACGAGGGAAAGGTTTCTTTGGTACAAGAAGTACACAGTTTTCAGAAGTAAGAATCTTCATCAAATAAGCTGGAGCATTACTACGTTTTACTGGACTAGCAATGTCTTCGATAAATTCCGTTGTGTTTTTATCTATTCTGGAACCATGCATAATTTCTTTAAGCATGTCTTGTTCATTTAGCTTGTAGCTTTGAAAAATAAAGCCATCTGTAATAGATTTAGCCACTATATATCATCCTTTCATTAAACGAAACGGGGGTATTTTAGTAATTTTACTACTATGTTTTTGTAATCTATTTGTACCGGCACATCATTATAAAATGCAAAAGTTTATAATTTTATGGAGGAGTAGAAAATGGCTAATCTATTAAAAGAAACTCTAGAAGTATTAGATAATTTAGGGATAAAAGAAGAAGAAGTAGTTTACGTTGTCGATAGAAGAAACCCTAGAGATTGTAAATTTATGACTTGGGAAATGTTCAAGGATTTAGCTAGAAATAAAAATTATGACGATGGGCTAGGTACCGCTGAAGTCAATACCGATATTATCATTTACAGCGTTGATTATATTCTATATCGCCACGAATATGATGGTGCAGAAAGATGGGAAGAAATCCCAACACCAGAGCACATGTTCAATTTATTACTTGGGAAAGCACCAGAAGTATTCTCTATTGATGAGTAGCTATCATTTTCTTTTATTTTTTACAATAATTGTATATTATAATAATGGGAGGAATAAGTCGAACAATGGTCTTAAATAGTGATCTAACAAAATCTTATATCAAAATTATTGAAGATATTGTATTACAAGATAAAGATTTTAAAAGTAGTTACGAATGTAACGGTATTAAAGTCCCAAGAGTAACATCAGTTCTTGGGAGAACTATCCATGATGATTTTTTGATGTATTGGGCTAATAGTTTAGGATTTAAACATCAAAGTTATAGAAAAGTATTAAATCATGCAGCGAATATTGGTACAGAAGTGCACAATTACCTTGCTAAGTTAATTACTAATTCACCAAACTTAGAACCGGGACATGATTTGATGCAAGAATCGGTAAATTGTATTGAATCTTTTGAAACTTGGTGGAGAATGCTTAATGATAAGCATAAGGTAACTGTATTAGGTTCTGAAAAGACTTTAACTTGTCCATACTTTGGTGGTACTTATGATTTACTACTATCTGTGGATGATAGAATCTTTTTAATGGACTTTAAGACTTCTAATCAAGTATCTTTTAAATACTTCTTACAATTAGCAGCTTATAGATACTTATTATGGTATTGTGAAGGTATTGAAGTTGATGGTTTTACTATACTTCGAATGGATAAACGTGATAGTGCGTTTGAAGTAGTTCATTGTGATATGAATATACCAGAACAAGCTGAATTTATGGAATATTGCCATCAGATGTTCTTTAGTCTATTGACTTCCTATAACTATATCCTAAATATGGAGAATAAGTTCAAAGATATTTACAAGGAGTTAAAATGGTCGAACGCATTTTAATAAGATATATAGTCGGTTACTCTATGACTATACAAAAACTAAGATGGTTTGCTCCTATTCTCTACTCTATGGTATTATGGTTCTATACTCTTAGCTTTAAGTTATGTATAAAGAGATTATTTAAAAGGAATAATCTCTATTGGGCAGCATTATGGACTTTTGAGTTAAGTAAAAATAATACTAAGACCCATAGTTTATATCTAAATAAACCAATTGGTAGTAAGCTTAAGTATAATATGATTAGGTTTGTAGGACCAAGTTATAAAGTAACTAAAGATGATATGTACTTTATTGATATCGGTATATTTAGAAACCGTTTGATGAGATATAAGGTTTGTCCTTATGATGACGATAGAGTTTCTTGGTCATTATATGAATTAAAACCAAATAGATATATCGATTCTGGTAATTATAGATTACCTCAATTAGAATCTGAAATAACCAATGAGCTAGTAGAGATATGTATACAACTATTCTTAGAACAAGCTAACGAAATCTACAGTAAATAATTTTGCGAAAAAGCCTCCGTTACCAGATATCTGGTAACGGGACTTTTATCATAAAAATTCTCTTCCGGTTTTTCTAAACCGGCAAAATAAACCAAGAACCAAGAATTGACTTATAAAGTTTGTAGTTAATTAAGGTTTCTAGAGAGTAGATACCTACACTGTGTTGTTATAATGTATTTAGCGTTTTCTGATTTGTCTTATATATGATTTTGATAAAATTTACAGTTTATCTAAAATAAAATAAGAAATGTGGTTAAGTCTAATTCTATTACATCATCTTATTCCATATCAAAAATATAAAAGGTAATGTGATGTTGCGAATATGAATAAAATGAAGGGTTCTTGGTTATGAATTATTAGAAGTATAACAGGGTAATCGTTTAGGTTGTTGTTTGACGTATTATAAATGAAAGATGGTCTAAATCGTTACCACAATTATATTCTAATTATTTATATGTAAATTGATGTAATAAAAAATAAAGTAGGGTGGTCTACTCCATATGGAGTAGACCGAGTACACACATCATTAGTTTGGAGCAGCAATGTACACTTAAGGAAGAAGATACTAGTTTGGCATTAAACGTACAGTATTAAGAGTCATGTTAAGTATGTGTAAGACAGAAAGGTCCACAAGGAGCTTTAGTTTGGCCATCAAACAAACTAAAGATTTTATATTATCTATAAGGAAAGTTACTATAAACGAACAACAGTAGTTATTTAAGCATAGGAGTTTTTATTGAGACCTAAATTAAATATGTCAATCAACTAAAAATTCATATTTAAAGTGGTCTACGCATGTCAAGTATCTTTTTAGTCAGCAGGCTAAAAACGAATATAAACTAATCACCAAATTTATATTCTTGTATAAGTTCACATTTGTTATGGCTGTGTAAAACAAAATGTGACTGATTAAGGTATATATTTTATAAGAGGAAACAAAACTAGTATCTTTCTTCCTTACAATATAGTTCTCAAATTAAAATGTAAAGTTGCTCTAACACGACCATAAGAGACACTTTAAGACAATTTTAGGGGGATAATATGCAAGATTTTTTCGTTGAAGCCCATATATCGGATATACATTTTGGAGCTATGGATCCAAAAGAGCAATATAAACTACTAAAAGACCAATTCATAGATCGACTTATAACCCTACCGATTCTAGATATAGTATCGGTTAATGGTGATATTTTTCATCATAAATTTATGGCTAACTCTGAGTCTGTTTCGTTAGCTTGTTATTTTATTTCTGATTTGATCAAAGTATGTGCAATTAAAAATGCTACATTGTTAATCATTGCCGGTACTTACTCCCATGATGCAGATCAAATAAAATTATTCTACCCTATGGCTGAACAAGCTATAGCAAATGGGACAGACGTTCGGATTATCGAAGAAGTTAAATTCGAAACAGTCAAAGGTAAAAGAATTCTTTGTATTCCAGAATTATATGGAAAAGGTTCTGAATATTATGAGCAATTCTTATACCAATCTGGATTCTATGATGCATGCTATATGCATGGTACATTCGTAGGTGCTATCTTTGGTAAAGATGTACCTAATTTGAATTCAGATAGAGAACCAGTATTCTATATGGATCATTTCAGACACTGTGCTGGTCCAATTATATCTGGTCATGTGCATACACCTGGGTGTTATGCAAAACATTTCTACTATTGTGGTTCTCCATATAGATGGCAATTTGGCGAGGAAGAGGAAAAAGGCTTCATCATCATGATGCAAGATATGAGAACTCGACAATATGCTGTTCATTACGAACCAATCATATCTGATAAGTATATTACTATCAATATGGATTCCATGATTAATGGAGATCCTAAAGATATGATAGCATATATTGCTCAAACTATGAAAGAAGAAGATATTAAATATCTTCGAGTTCGATTTACTGAGACTAATCCAGAGAATTTAGAGATTATTCAGACATTTTATCGGAATAATCCTAACGTAAAAATCGAAACTAAAATTCATAATGACAATATAGTACAGAATCTTCAAGAGATTCAAAACGAGTACGAAAATTATGATTATCTATTCGATAAGAATATTACGCCGGAGAATAAATTGGTTCGATATATTAATCAATCCGAGGGAAGCGTATTTTTGACTTACGAAGATTTAATCGGAATCTTACAAAATATTTAATTTTAATTCTTGGGAAGGAATTGTGGTACGATGGCAGAAACTATCCGTGAAAGACAGCGGCGTAGAACCAGTAAGTATGGTACAAAAAGAAACCAAACAGTACGTTTGAATGTAAATTACAACATCCAAATGTTTACTAAATTCTGTGAATACGCGTTGAGCGAAAATCAAATGATTGGAGTTACTGGTCTTGAAAACTTATTGAAAGTATTAAAGGCTAGTGAAGTAAAACACTTCAGCGAAAATGAATCTATGATGCTCAGATATCTATTTGCTATAGATGCTATTGAGCTTAGATTAAGATACGGGTCTACAATTGGTCGTGATTTATTATTAACCACAATCTGTGGATTGGTTGGTAATAAATATGAAAATTTAGATATTCCATCTTTCCAAGAACTTTCTGATGGTGAAGTTAAATGGGTAGAAGATGTTGTTACAAATATCTTAGATACTCAAACTGTAAATAAAACTATCGAAAGTTTAAATCTATCCATCGCGGATTATATAAACGGAAGTCCTGAAAATTATTTCGAAAATGCAATGCGTATTAAAGAAATAATAAATGGTGCATCTACTCAATTCAATGAAAACTATATTGATACGAATACAGATGAAACTGACTTCTTATTGTCTAATCCAAGAGGACCATTAGATTTAATTATCAATCGTAAGAAACAACCTTCTTATAAATTGAAAACTGGTATGCATCGGTTTAATGATATTCTTTCTGGTGGTTTCGAAGGTTCTCGTGTTTACTGTTTATTTGGTTTACCAGGTGAAGGTAAAACGACAACCTTACTTAATATCTTCTATCAAATTAAGAAGTATAATACAAACTTCAAATGCAAAGATAAAACTAAGAAACCTCTATTGTTATTCTTCACAATGGAAAATACAATGAGAGAAGCTGTTGATTCTTTATATACTATTTCTTGTGGTACAGACAAAGATATGGCTGAGTTCACAACAGACCAAGTATTAGAACAACTAGCTGAAGAGGGTATGGTAGTTAATGAATCTTCTCCAATTAATATGGCGATTCGTTATAAACCAATCAACTCCGTTGATGTAAGTTATTTACATCAAATGACAGAAGACTTTGCAAATAGAGGATATGAAGTCATTGGGGTATTATTCGACTATATTAAACGTATTAAACCAATTGATAATTATCAAATGGAAGAACGTTTTAAATTAGGTGCAGTAATCAATGACTTGAAAAACTTTGCGAATAGATTCGATATTCCAGTAATCACCGCATCACAAATTAACCGTGAGGGTGCTAAGACTGTCGATGAAATTCGTAATAATTCCAAGAAAGATGTTACCGATGGTATCGGTCGTGCTAATATCGGTGAGTCTAGCCTTATCGACGAAAACGTAGATGCTACTATCTTTATCGTTCCACAATGGGTCGGTGAAGAAAAGTATATGGGTTTCAAAGTAACTAAGACCCGTTATAAATGCACAGCAACTGATAGGACTTTCTTCCAACCATTTGACAAGACTAATACTATTAAATTAGTAGAAGATTCTAAACTTGCTTCACCATTGAGTGTACTTAACCTTAGTGGTAGTAAGAAAGATATTATGAACGGAGCTCCATCAGAAATGTATCGCTTTGATGGTAGTGTAAAATTACCAGAAAGAGAAAATAAATTACTGACAGAACCAAGTCCGTTTATGGGTTTAGATAGTGAAGATGAATTAGATATTATACCACAACCTACAGTAGTTCGTAATGAACCAAAAGAGGATATAGTAATCAATGAATCTGAATTATTACACCCGTTTAGTATGATAGAAGAGCCATTGTATGTAATGGATGATATGGATATGAGTAATGGTGAGATTAAAGTAATCTCATTCCTTGCTTAATATAAATTATATTTTTTTAAATCAGGAGGATACCCATGATTACAGCACAAGATGCATTTAACATCATCACAGAATTTAAAAACTATTCTGATACAGCAACAGCTTTCATTCAAGCTATGAATGAAGAGATTGTATCATTGATTGAAAATGCTAAGACTCAAAAAGAGCAAATATTTGAGTACAGCAAATTAGCTGTACTCAAAAAGAAAGACCTAGAAGATATTATTGGCTATTACGAATTACTTGGTTATGAAGTTGTAGTTAAAGGTTCTGGGACTAATCTATACGGTGATAGACTAGACGTTAGATTTATCGTTAAATGGGATAAGAACGAATCTACAGATGTGAATGCTTAGCATTATACTTCTCTAGATTAATTCTTTCAGATGTATTGATCTTAGAAATCATATCCATTAGAGTACTTCTACGAAGTAATCTAATTTTATGAATATCTCTAAACTCTCTGACATCAATCATGTCATTAAGCATCAAGATAATGAAGTATAAATCTGTACTTCCATAAATATCTAGTGCTAGGTGTTTAGGATTATATCTATATTTTAACTGCTCCTCAAGGCTTAGGGTACATTCGATTGTTTCTTCCTTGAGTTCTTCTATATAATCCCTCAAAATATTTCGTACCACGAAATTAATACTTCCCAATTTCTCCATATAGCAGAAATCAACATACCGATTTTCGGCATGGGTTTTGCCAGCAGTAACGAATTCGGATAACGTATGGGCATTTTCGGGAGCAGTTAAATTAGAGTAATCATAATACGACATTAGTAGTCACCTCCAACGATGATAGGATTCTTGATATCACCAGAAGAGAACGATACTAAGAAACGAGTCCCTGGTGGGATAAATTTAACAGGAAATCTTCTTGAGATTTCATAAGGTACATCGATTGTAATTACAGCCGATGTATTAGCACTACCTAAAGGTAGATGGTCGGTTTCTTTATTTAAAAGATTACCACCTTGGTTTTCAGTCTTCTCTATTTGATTAGAGTTTTCTTTGAGACCAACTAAGCTTTGAATACGAAAAGTTTGTTTTCCTGGAGTGTATTTATCACAGGTTGTTAGTAATACAGCAATGTATGTATCATTATAAGCCATCTAAATTTACCTCCTTGGATAAAATAGAACTTGGGTATATAATATAAATATGAATAAGTAATTTCTTATTATATTTATGTGAATGATTTAAAGAAGGAGTTCCAAATGCCTCGTATAACCAAGAAAGAGTTAGCTAAACAGCAACGATATTATGAGACTATGAATCATAATGCTGAATTATTTTCAGATCGTATGATTCAACGATTGGGTCTTATCCCATTTATAAACGATAATCTCCTATGTTCCGAGGAGTCTTTAGAAAATAATGAGTTATTATACTTCACATACGATGGTAATAAATACATCGACTATGGAATGTATAATAGATTAAAGGAACAAGCTGTTATGGCTACTGGAGATCCAGAAGCTGTACCAGAATTACCATTAGGGATTAAACTATTTGATCCTTATAATGATATTAAACTTTGCATCAACTGTGTCTGTTGGTTCCTTGAAGTAAACCTTAATAAAGATACCGACAGAATCTTATTCTTAAACGTAACTAATGCTAAGATGAATGATCTTGGTCATGCTACAATCAAATTCGATAATATGTATGAATTATCTGGTAATGAATACCATCGTGACTGTATCAAATATCTAGATTTGATTTATAAGATCGATGATGCTAATGTCTTTGAATATAGAGACTTATCTAAATTGGATATTGGTACTTATGAAGAATTTGAACAACCAGAAAACCCAGATGGGTTAATCACTGTATTCAGAAAAATTTAATTTGGAGATAATTATGATAGAATTAAGTCAAGAACAAGAAAGAGTTGTTCAAGCCGCCGTTGATTTTTATCATAATTCATCAGAACAAGTATTTCAATATTCTGGCAAAGCCGGAACAGGTAAATCTGTTGTTATGATGGAGATAATTCGACGTCTTGGTTTAATGCCAGAAGATGTTGCACCTATGGCATATATAGGTGCCGCCGCTATCGTTCTTAGAACTAAAGGGTTAATGAATGCTAAGACAATTCATTCATGGCTCTTTGAACCTAAGTGGGAATATGATTATGATAATATAGACCCATATTTCAATAGACCTAAAAGAAGATTGGTATTTGTACCAACTCCTCTTATTGGTAAGAAGTTGATATGTATAGATGAAGCAGGTTCTGTTCCATATTCTCTTAAGAAAGAAATAGAATCTCGTGGAATTAAGATTATTGCCGCAGGAGATTTGAACCAATTACCTCCTGTAGCAGATAGACCAGCATACTTATATGATGGTAAGGTTCATGTGCTCAATACCATTATGAGACAAGCTCAAAGTTCAGCGATTGTGTATCTTGCAGACCGTATTTTAAATAATCAACCAATCCATCGTGGATTGTATGGTGATGTAAACGTAATCTATGAAGACGAATTACATCCAGACATGTTTAAAATAGCAGATATTGTAATCTGTGGTCGTAATAAAACAAGAGAACGATACAATCGTTTTATGAGAGAGCTCTGTGGTATAGATCCTATGCTTAAGATACCAGCTTATGGTGAACAATTGATTTGCCGTAAGAATAACTGGTTAAGATCTGAACATGGTATCAGTCTAGCTAATGGTTTGACTGGTAGAGTAATCAATGAACCGTCTGTATTGGGAGTATCTTCTGATAGTTTCCATATAGACTTTATGCCAAATCTATTCCCATCTGTATTTAGAGACTTGAAATGTGATTTCAAATACTTCAACGCTGCTTATGAAGATAAAGACATGTTTAAGAGTGGTCATTATCGTCCAGCCGGTGAATTATTTGAATTAGGTTATGCTATCACTACACATATATCCCAAGGTTCTCAGTTCATGAACGGTATTTATATTTCTGAATACATGAATAAGAATATCAATAGAAACTTAGATTATGTAGGTATTACTCGATTCAGTAATACTTGCATCTATGTATTAAAATCGAAGAAGTTCTATTAGGGAGTGAAATAAGTGGAGCAGGAGAGATGTCCTAAATTCAGGAATGATAAGAAACACAATCGTCTTAGACTAGTTCCTGAAAATGGTTGTACTGGTTGTAGGCATTACAATCAGTACTACAATGAGTGTAAATTTCCTTTTAAGGAATTGACTACAGCTAATATAAATTTCAAAAAGAAGAAATCAATTCCTCCAAGAGAGACAACAGATATAAATGATAAAAAAGAGTTTATTATAAATCATCGAGTATTATTAATCGGTGTATTTATAACCTCTTTTGTTTTAACCTATATCTGGGCATTATTCGTATATTGGAGGGATTGAATATGTTTAAGGACGATGCTAAAGTCTTTGCCCTGAGCATAATTATATTAGGTATAATTATGGCTTTTATGATAGATATTATATGGTAGGAGGAAGTTAATGGGCCGTAAAGTAAAACAAAGACGCCATAGGAAGTTAGATTTAACTAAAACTAATTACAAAGCAACTTCCTGTGAAGATTCTACAGTCGATGCAAGCACATTGGCTGAGGTCAAAGAAGCTAATAAAGAGATTATGGAAAAGAAATCCAAGAAATCTCGTAAATATGATAATAATAAAGATCTACCAGCTATTCTCGAAAGAGATGTGTGCTTCGGCTTTGTCGAGCACTCTGGTAGACCATTAGCACAGCACTTCAATTCCCAAGGAATGTGCTATTGTTGTATGTTCTATGATATCAAAAACGGTGGCGGCTGTACATATCATCATGTAGAATTAGACGACAATGGTATTTCTGGTAAGAAAGTATTGAAATATGTAGTTATGGTTCAATCTATTATCATAGCTGCTCTAGTTATATTCTGTATATTGGCAGTGCTATGAAAAAGACCGCATTTGTATTATTCTGGCTTTTGGTGTTTATCCTGTCCAGTGTATTCTGGACATGGATATTCAAATCCGGATATAATAAAATTCTATACGATTATATAATATCTATATGGTAGAGTAATATTAACTCTATGAATTATATTTTTAATATAGAAAGGAGCACACCTATGAAAAAGTTAACAAGAACTGACTTTATCCAACCATTTGTATTCTTGGATGAAGAAAACAAACCTATCGTTCCTTCTGAGATCAAGAAGTATCTATTACTAATTGAATTTAGTGAATCTTCTGATACTCCGGTGGAACAAGAGAGAACCTACGCAGTAATCGAAGGTCGTGGTAATGCGGCTAAAGAGATTATTAAGAATCTACCAGATCTTTATGGTGAAGATTCTATCAATTGGTTCAAATCTATGATCATCTCTGATTCTCAAAAGATCAGTGATGGTATCTCGTTCTATTCCTTTATCAGAATGCTTTTAGAAAATAATATGCTAGCCGAATCCGACTGGAATAATATTATCTTCAACGGTTCTGATGAAGGCTTCGATTTATCTGTATGGAATGAATTCATTCTAGATAAAGCGGAGCAAATCATTGAATTAGATCCAATAGATCCTGAATTCGGTGAAGATACATATGAAGCTCGTATTGAAGCATTCTATCGTTGGGATTTGTATGGTGATGAGGAGGAAAATAATGGCTAAACCTAATAAGAAGAATAATTATGGTTCTGCATTCTTCGACCCTTTGATTAAATCCAAAGGTGATACCTTTATGGTAATGGAACGTCCTGAACGTTTGATGAAGAAAGTACCATTATTACTTAAAGACTTAGCATATGGAAATATTACTGAAAAGTATAATAAGTATTTCACATATGACTTCGTAACTCACATCGTAATCCCAGCGTTACAAACTTTACACTTGAATGCTTTGATTCATTATAAAGCAACTGAAGAATTCTATGCGAAATATGGTTCTCCAGATGCCTTTACCGTATTACAAACAGATGGAGAACTTCTAGCTGTTTATGATATTGCATTATCTGGCTTCAACGATATGGTAGCTTCTAATGGTAATTTAGGATATTTGATTAGTATGGGTGTAAAATTAAAGCAGTATAAATTTATAATTTAATTTTTAATATCCGGCTAACAATATTGTAAGAATACTCTTATATGAGTATGATGCTATTTTTATCGCATGGAGGTGAAATAATGGAAAAAGCACAAGTTATCGCTCTACGAGATGCTTTCATGAGCGTCTTGAGATATAGTGAATCTCTCAAAAAGAACATCGCTGAACCGCTCTGTATTCGTTTAGATAATGATGTAATCTTAAGTGGAGCTCACAAGCATTTCATTTGGGATGATGATAACGAAATTCTATTCTATTATTCTACAAATGAAAAAGGAACAGGATTCGAACCTGCTGGTACTGGACGTAAAGTCTATGCTGGTATGTTATCCGCATCTAACTATGACAATATTCAAGAGATGTGGACTCAATTGACTGAAGAATCCTTTGGTCAATCTTTAGCAGTATTGAAAGCTAAATTCCCATCCGCTCATGGTGTTGGTGATGGTGCTAAAGTAATTCCAATCGATGACAGTATCGGTGGTCTTATTAAAGCCGCTCTATTCGATCCATTGGATGTGAATAAACACTCTGCTTATCGCAACAACTATGCCAAGACTAAAAAACCATCTGAATTACCACTTGGTATGGTGAGCGAAGAGCTTAAAAAATAATATAGTTAAAATGAATTTTAACTATATAATATCGTTATGAAATAAGAAAATCTTATTTTAAAAAATATTTTTATATTACACACATTTTTAGTCAGGAGGATAAAACAATGACTAACAATTACAACAACTTCAATCAACAACCTCAACAACCAATGATGGGTGGTTATGGCTATGGTATGGGTATGCAACCACAATGGCCTCAACCTATGGCAGCTCAAATGGCACCACAAAACACGAATATGCCTATGAACAGCACATTGACTCAAGACGAAATCAACGCTCTTCGTAACCGCAATACTCGTGATATGGAAGCTTTCTTCCAACCACCAAAAGACGCTACAGAAATTGCACGTTACAAATGTAACCACCGTGATCACAACGGTCAATCTACATTAAGTGCAAATGCTGATGGCTCTTGCACATGTGGTATCTGCCATGAAACGTTTAATTATATTGAACCATCCAACGAAAATCGTAAAGAATTGTCCAACAACGTTCGTCACGTAGTTTCCCAATTCAACGATATCTGGAATACAATGAAAGCTAACTGGGGCCCAATCTCTCCAGAATTGGCTGACAAATTGTATGTATTTGGCACGGTTATCGACCAATTGCCAAAAATGTGGGATAAATCCGCTGAATACATTTTGAACTACTATGGTTCCATGAATGTAGCTCAAGGTGGTTATGGTTATGCTAACGATTACAACACATTGAATCGTTTGTCTGCAATCACAACTGGTGCTCCTATGTATGGTTATGGCTACCCTGGTATGCAACAACAACAATGGGCTCCTCAACCAGCTCCTCAAATGAACGGTGCATTCTGGAATGGTGGTTACCAACAACAGCCTCAACCAGTAGCAGGTATGCAAATGCAACAACCTCAAGCTGGTGGCTGGGGTGCTCCTCAAAGCTACCAAGCTCCTGTAGCTCCAGCACAAGCTGCTCCTCAACAACCTGTAGCTAACCCTGCTGAAGGCATGGCTAATCCTATTGGTCAACAAGCTCCTGTAGCAGCTCCACAAGCTCAACCTGCTACAACAACAGCATCTGCGGCAGCGGCTATCCCTGGTTTTGAAAACTAGTAGATGAAGTTAAGATAATATTCGGAAGTAGAGATTATTCTCTACTTCCTTTTTTATCTTTATTTTTATCTTATTTGAAAGGGTAATAAATAGATGACCTCGATTGAGAAATTTAAAAAGAATATCAATTCTTATGGCAAATCTATTCGAACCATGGGTTCTTTTACAGAGGCTGTAAGAAAAACTCCAGGTCAATATATTGGTTACGTTGGAGATAAAGGTTTTATTAATATGATCCGTGAAGTATTTCAGAACTCCATGGATGAATTAATGAAAGATAAATCTCCGTGTACTGAAATTTGGACTGAATATTATGAAGATACAAATACTTTCGTAAGTATGGATAATGGTCGTGGTATTCCATTCGACAATATCGAACGTATCTTCACAAAACCAAATACATCATCTAACTTTGATAAAGAAAAAGGTACAGGTGAATTCTCCTCTGGTCGTCATGGTGTTGGTGCTAAAGTTACCAATGCTTTGTCTAGTCGCTTTATTGTAGATAGTTACTTATGTAAAGAAGTTTCTCCAAGTGGTAAAGCTGAACATCGACACATGGAATTCATTGAAGGCTTCCCATGGAGTAAAGGCGAAGTTAGCCAACCTAATAAAGAAAATCGTCAAGGTTCTAGAATTGAATTCTCACCTTGTTATGATATTATGGGTGAAATCACTACAACATGTGATGACGTACTTAATCTTATCAGTACTTTAGTACCATTGATGAAGATTGGTGCTATTGTAAACTTCAAAGGTGTAACTAAACGTGGTCAAGTAATTGAGAAACGTTTGGTAAATGAAAAAGGTATCCTTACATTCTTAGATACAATGACTAAGAAACGTGTATGTGATCCTATCTACATCTCTGGTATGAATCCAGAGAAAACAATGCGTGCAGAAATTGCATTCACTTGGGGTGCTGATGATATCGACAGTTCTGAAGAAGTAGTCTCCTTCGGTAATATGTGTCCTACTATCAGCCAATCTATTCACGTATCTGCTTTAGTTGATGCAGTAGCAACTTACTTCCGTAATTATTTGAATAAATTTGTATTCAATAATTCCAGCAAGATCTCTGTTATTAATAATGATATCAAATCTGGTTTCAAAGGTGTAATCTCTGCATTCCATATTGAACCGATGTTCTCTGGTCAGGCTAAAGAAATTCTTTCCAATGCTGACTTAGAACCATTTATCAAAGACTTAGTTAAACTAGCATTAGATGAATGGTGTAAAAAGAACGCTGATGGTGTGTCTAGAATTTCTAACCATGCTAAAGCTGCCGCTACCTTACGTTTGAACGTAACCAAAGAGAAGATTGATACATTAAAGAAATCTCAAGTATCAGTATTCACAGGTCTTCCTTCCAAGTATGGTAAACCAACTGGTAAGAAGAATCTTGAATTTATATTGGTAGAAGGGGATTCGGCATTGAATCCATGCCGTACTGCAATTGACCATAGCTGTCAAGGTATTTTCCCACTTCGTGGTAAAGTAAAGAATGCTATGACATGTAGTCGTAAAGACTTCTTTGATAATGAAGAAAATAAAGCTATCTATACTATCTTAGGTTGTGGTGCTGGTAAAGCATGTGACCCAGACAAATGTAAATTTGATAAGATTATATTCTTAGCCGATGCCGATACTGATGGTCTTCATATCCGTTCTTTGTTGTTAAAAATGTTCTTGGTATATTACCGTCCATTGGTAGAGCAAGGTCGTGTATACGCTGCTATTCCACCATTGTATGGTATTAAGAAAAAGAACAAACGTATGGTTACTAAAGATGATTACCTTAACAACATGCAATACTTTACAGATAAATCCGAGTATATCGAATATATCTATAAATTATTTGCTAAGAATCATGTAATCACACAATGGGATGGTACTCCATTCCATGGTAAAGAAATTGAACGTCTATTAAATAAGAATTTCAATTACCTTCAAAATATGGATATCTTATGTCAAGACTATGCAACTGATCCAGAGTTAATGGAAACGTTGTATAAACTTATCACAAGAAAAACTCCATTGAATGGTATTAAGAAAGCTATTAACAAAGAATATCCATACCTCTCCGTAAGAGAAGAGAATGGATGTCTTGTAGTAGATGGTCTAGCTAAAGATAAAGTCCAAACTCTTATCTTTACTTCTAATATGCTAAAGGATTGCTATCGTTTAATCGGAGATAGTATTAATGAAAACTATAAAGACGATGGTTATCAAATTGATGGTAAACGAGTTAGTCTTTATACATTAATGAAAACTCTAGATGATTCCAAACCAGATACAATCCAACGCTATAAAGGTTTAGGTGAAATGAATCCAGTAGAACTAATGATTTCTACAATCCATCCAGCTTATAACCGAACTCTAATTCAGTTCACCGCTGAAGATATGCAACGTGAAATCAACGAAATTCGTCGATTAGATACAGATAAACATAATCTATTAGATGACGTTGACGTTGCTGGATATGATATTTAAAAATAAATGAGAGGTGGTACCGAATATTCGGTACCACCCTTAATTTCGCAAAAGGAGGAATTTGTTATGGGATTAGATGCATATATTGAAGTAAGAGCGTATGATAAGAAAACTCATACAAAGATGTTAGAAATGGAAATTTCGTACTTCAGAAAGTATAGACATCTTCAAGCATTTATGGAAGACTTGTATTACAATAAATACAACGGTGAGGAATTATTTAACACTATTCCTTTGGAGTTAGAGAAAAGTGATATTCTAGACTTAGAAGATTCTTGTAGAAGAAATATGGAAGAATATTCCGATGCTTCTGGATTCTTCTGGGGTCAAAGAGACTTTGATGGGGAATTTGGCGAGAAAGAAAAGATTCTTAATACTATTAGATGGTGTAAAATATTCTTAGAAGCCAATGAAGATCCAGATGAGGAATTAGAATATGTGCTTATCTATAATTGCTGGTGGTGATGAATGATAAATGTTCTTTACTATAAAAATTATTTTATCGAGTATAATTAACCTTATAGGTGAATTATAAAGATAGATAAAGAATAACAACCAAAGATAAGTTTCATATCCAAACGATAATGGAGAGTCTGAGAAGGCTCTCCTTATCAACTTTTCATTTTTTATCTATTTTTATACAATCTAGTAAGCGTTAACGTTCCACGGGCGTTTAAGAAAGCTCTGGAAACAGCGTATTTGCCTGAGTTATAAGGCTATATAATTTTCATAAGAAGAGGTAGGAGTGATTAGAAAATGCTAAACAAACAATTTAGTACTATGTCGGAAGTAGGAGACCATCTACAAAAAGTAGCTGATTTACTTACATCGTATTTTACTAGCGATGAAGTAAAAGGTAAAGAAGTTATTATTCTTCACCATACAGATATGGATGGTATTTCCGCTAGAGAGATACTTAGATCTTTCCTTAATCAATATACTGAATATAAGGATATCAAGACAATAGCATATAATTATGAAAAAGATTATGATTTTGCATCTTTTAACCCAGATGGATTAGATGTAATTTCGGTAGACCTTTCCTTAAAGGTGAATGATATTGAATTAATATCTCAGGTTAGTCATAGATTTATTATGACAGACCATCACGCTACATCCATTAGGCAGTTTGGTAGTACCAGCGACCGATTATTACGTATAGTCAAACCTAATGAAGAAAGTTCTGATAATGAGTTCAAGACTCTTGTATTATTAGATACTAATAGATGTGGTGCTAAAATCGTTTATGATGTGCTTAAGAAAACAAAATGTCCAGATAATGGTGACTACGCAATGAAATTGCTACGTCATTTTGGAAATACTTTTGATCATATTAATCCAGTTACAGTGGACCTAATTGACCAATATGACAGATGGGTATATACAGATAATGATCCTGTCTACTTGAATGAATATTTTTATGCTAGTAATAGAGTAAGAATGCCAGATAATGAATTTTATTTTTTAAGTATTCTTACAAAGCGTGATATTAGTGAATTCTTGAAGATTGGTAGGGATATCTTCAATGCTAAGAAAATAATTAGCGACATTCAATCAGATAATTTCACTCGTCCAACCACTATTACGATTGGTGATAAAACTTACACAGTTTGTCGTGGATATGGTTTCACTAACTCTTTGGGTTTCGGTGATAAAATGAAAGAATATGATATCTGTGAAACGATTAGATACTATGATCAAAAGACTGGACGATATACAGTTTCTCTTTATACGTCAAACCCCGATATAGATGTAAGCAGAATTGCAGAACTATTTGGTGGCGGAGGACATCCTGGTGCCGCTGGGTTCTGCTCAACAGAATATATCTAGACAAAAGAGGTTTTATTAATGATTAAACATATTGAAAAACGTGACGGGAGTATTGTTGAATTTGACCGTACTAAAATTTTAAATGCAATTCTTAATGCTATGAATTCTGTGGGTGCTGTAGATGAAGAAGCAGCCAACAATACAACCACAGCTGTAGTTCGTAATTTAAATAAATTAGATTCTGATACAGCTGCTGTAGAAGATGTACAAGATTTAGTTGAAGTTCAATTAATGAAGAAATATCCAGACGTTGCTCGTGAATATATCACATACCGTAAACGTCGTAATGATATTCGTACAGCTAAGACAGAAACAATGAAAGAAGTTATGAGTATTCTTAAATGTGAAGACGTTAAAAACTCTAATGCTAACGTTGATGAATACTCCTTTGGTGGTCGTAAGAAAGAAGCATCTGATGTAATCCAAAAAGAAATTGCATTGAATTCTCTTATTGACCCAGACATTGCTGAAGCTCACCGTAAAGGTATTCTTTATATCCATGACTTATCTGAATATGCAGTAGGTCTTCATAACTGTTTGAATGCTGATATTGCTTATTGCTTAGATCATGGTTTCGAAGCTCGTAATGGTGGTGTTCGTCCAGCTAATTCCTTTGCAACAGCATGTCAATTAATTGCAGTTATCTTCCAAATCCAATCCCAATGTCAATTTGGTGGTATTGCAACTACTAAGATTGACTTTGACTTAGCTCCATATGTACGTATTTCCTTCTTGAAACATTTCAAACGTGGTTTACGTTACTTTGGGACTGGTGTTGGTAATGATTATGATACATTCGTATCTAAATACGGTAAAGATGTAGTCAATACCGCTTCTATCGATGCTGATTGGAATATCTTCAAAGACTTCTGTACTCCAGCATACATTTATGCTTTAGAAGAACTTGAACGTGAAGGCAAACAAGGTGCTCAAGCACTTTATCATAATTTAAATACTTTAGAATCTCGTGCTGGTTCTCAAGTACCATTCACTTCCATTAACTTTGGTTTAGATACTTCTTGGGAAGGTCGTAAAGCTACACAATGGATGATGAATGCGTCTCTTGATGGTATTGGTATTAATCATACTACTTCCATCTTCCCTATTTCCATCTTCGTTTATAAGAAAGATGTAAATGATCGTCCTGGTACAGACAACTATGATTTGAAGAAACTTGCTATCAAATCTTTAACTAAACGTATTTATCCTAACTTCGTAAATGCTGATTGGCAATCCAATGTTCCAGATGTACATCCAATTCGTATTGTAAATAAAACAGTATTCCATCCAATCGAATCTGAAGTAACTTTACGTATTGACCATCATGTTGGTGAAACTAAAGTATTTGATCCATTGAACTTCAAGAAAACTTTAGTAAGTGATTATGATAAACTTACTTTGAAAAGATTGATTAATTCTATTCCTGAAGAATATGTATCTGCTCCAGATGAAGATGGTATCCAAGTAATTGATCTTCGCTTCACCGATAGACGTTATCTAATTAAAGACTCCACTTCTAAATTCAATAAATACAATACTGATCGTAATGACCATTATACTAAATTGAATTGGTTAGCTGTAGATACAGAAACTAATGAAGTAGCAATCACCACTGAATCTTTCAATTACGATATCGAATGTACTGAAGAAGAAGGTCCTTACAAAGCTAAAGTACTTCGTACAATGGAACTTCCTAAACCTGAATACAATAACGATACAGAAATGTCTACAATGGGCTGCAGAACACTAGTTGGTTATGATTTACATGGTATGGGTTATCAAAAGACTGGTCGTGGTAACTGTACACCTGTAACTATTAACTTGGCTCGTATTGGTATTCGTCATGGTATCTGTTTAGGTGAACGTAAAGAAGCTGATATTGATGGTTTCTTCAAAGAACTTGATGAAATCTTGGAAATGTGTGAACGTGAACTTCTTAAACGTTTCGAACACATCTGTTCGCAAGATATTCGTTCTGGTTTCTTCACTTATCATAACCATGTAGCTGCTGATACTGAAGCTGCTCTTGAAAAGGGTTCCATTTATGAAACAATGAGACACTTCTCTCAAGCATTAGGTTACATTGGTGTGGCTAATATGTGCTATGCTATGTTTGGTAAATACCACAACCAAGATAAAGACGTATTAAAATTTGCTGTATCTGTAGTTAAACACATTGCAGGCTATGCAGAAGAATGCAAGAAACGTCATAACTTGAACTTTGCTGCATATGCCACTCCTGCAGAATCCACTTGCTTAACTTTAGCCTCCAAACTTCAAAAAGAATTTGGTAAGATTAAAGGTGTATGTGATCGTGAGTACTTAACTAACTCTCATCATGTTCCAGTATATGAAAATATTTCCGTTCGTGATAAAATTGATACAGAAGCTGAATTCTCCATCTACCCAACAGCTGGCTGTATTATGTACGCTGAAATGTCCTCTGGTGTAATTGGTAATCCTAGAGCAGTAGAAAAGATTATTGATTATGCTATGGCTGACACTCGTGTTCCATACTTCGCTATCAACTTCCCAATTGATAGCTGTGATGATTGTGGATACACTGGTGAAATCAATACAGATACTTGCCCAGTTTGTGGTTCTACTAATATCAACCGTTTACGTCGTGTAACTGGTTATATTACTACAGACTATCGCAAATTCAACAAAGGTAAATTCTGTGAAGTTAATGACCGAGTAAAACACATTTAAATTATATAATATAGAATTGAAGAGCCTCTAGTCATTATTGACTAGGGGTGCTTCCTTTCCATTTAATTATATTTTAAACAAAAGGAGAATTACTTATGGAAGCGAACACAGAAAGAACAATTAAAGTCAATACTCTTAATCTTAAAGAACGTAAAGAGGACTTAATTACTATCGACATTAGCGGTTACGATGTAGTATCTGAAAATAAAAATACTATCGTATTACTTCGCTCTGAAATGGTCGATAAAAAATAATTATTAGGGGAGGTAATTCCTCCCCTAAAAACCTTTATTTTTAACTAGCTATAATCTATAGCTAAGAAAACTAATAGAAAGGAAACAATATGGGATATATTAAACATCCTGAATTGACTACTAATGTAGCAGCAATCAACCCAGAATCTATAGTAGATGGACCTGGTGTTAGATTGACTCTATACTTGTCAGGTTGTAAGCATAATTGCTACAACTGTCATAACAAAGAAGAACAAGATTTCAACTTTGGTACTAAATACACTCTACAAGAACTATTCAATCAAGTGACGCAAATGATTGATAGCAATCCTATTGTAGATGGTATTACATTAAGTGGTGGAGACCCACTATATCAACCAGAAATAGTACAAGAATTAACCTATGCTCTTAAGAAGTATTATGGTACTGAATTTAGTATTTGGTTATACACTGGATTTGTTTTAGATAAAGACTTCAAAGATACAGAAGCTTTATATGCTACTATTAAAAATATCGATGTTATTGTAGATGGATTATATATCGAAGATTTAAAAGACTATTCTCAAGCTTTTAGAGGCTCTACGAACCAACGCTTTATAGATGTACACACCCTTGTTAAAGAGGGGCAAATTGTAGAATTAAATTATCTAATTTGATACGTTTGTGTACATTTAAGTAGGTAATTTTACGTAGATAAGGAGCAATACTATGAAATTTGAAAAAGTCTCTTTAGATACTTTCATTCAAGAAGTACGAGATTCGTATCTTTGGAAATATAGAGAGTATACTGATGAAGAATTAGAAATCTTCTATAATCGAATTCAACTTCCTAAAAGATCTACATCTGGATCTGCGGGATATGATTTCGTAAATCCATTCAATGCAATTGAACTCAATACAACTAATGTAGAAATTCCTACAGGCATTAAAGTACAACTAGATTCTGATAAGATCTTGATGTTAGCACCACGTTCTTCATCTGCAAGAAATGGTTACATGTTCTCTAATACTTTAGGTATCATCGATAGCGATTACTATAATAATCCAACTAACGAAGGTTGTATTAGAGTATCTCTTAAATCTATGGGCACTAGCCATCCTAGATTTGAATATGGTGATAAAATAGCACAAGGTGTTATTTTACAATACTTTACAACTGAAGATGATAATGCTACTGGTAAACGTACTGGTGGTCATGGTTCTACTGGTAAATAAAGGATAGGAAACAATGGCTGAAAAAATTATCCAAGCTAATATATTGGAACAATCTAAACGAGACTTGACTACTTATGCAATTTATGTAGCTCGTCGTCGTGCATTACCAAATCCTTTCGATGGATTAAAACCAGTTCATCGGAAGATTCTATATTCTCTATTCTATGATTTTGGTAAACAAACTCGTCGTAGAGAAACAATTAAAACTCAAGCAGTTGTAGGTAACGTATTACAGAAGTATCATCCACATGGTGATACATCTGTAAATGCTTCTATCAAACCTATGACAAACTGGTTTGAATCTTATATTCCAACTATTGACCATCAAGGTTCATTCGGTAATATGTCTGGCGATGGTGCAGCAGCTCCTCGTTATACAGAAGTAATGATTTCTGATTATGGTCTTGAATGTGTAGTTGGTGATCTTGCACAATCTCCAAACTCTACCGATTGGCAAGAAACTTATAATGGTTCTGAAAGAGAACCAATCTATTTCCCAGCAGTTGTACCAAACTTATTGGTTAATGGTGCATTCGGTATTGCTGTAGGTTTAAGAACTTCTGTACCTAAGCATAACATCTCTGAAGTAATTGCAGCTACTATTAATTTGATTCAAAACCCTAATGCTGATGTAATTCTATTACCAGATGACTGCTGTGGTTGTGATATTGTAGAAGCTGACTTCAAAAAGATTTCTGAGACGGGTAAAGGTACTTTTAAAGTACGTGCTCAAACAGAAATTTGTGAGTTTAATAAGAAACCTGCAATTAAAATCACTTCTTTACCACCAATGGTATATCTATCTAATATCCAAAGTAAGATTGAAAAATTAGTAGAAGGAAATGTATTACCACAAATCGAAGAAGTACTAGATGATTCTCAAGTAGATGAAAAGAATGTAGCATTCGATAAATTCACAGCTTATATTATGCTTAAGAAAGGCTGTGACCCTAACTACGTTAGAGATTGTTTATATTCCCTTACCGATTTAGAGAAAACTATCTCTGTAAATATGGAAGTAGTTTATAATGAAGCACCAGCTTTATTGAACTATAAACAATATTTGGAAATCTTCATTAACTTCCGTCGTGAACGTAAGTATCGTGCTTTCTCCAATATCTTATCTGAAGCTAAAACAAAATTCCATAGAATGGAAGCATTTGTTAACTTATTAGAAACTGGTAAGATCGATGCAGTAATCACTAAGATTCGTTCTAAGAATCTTAAAGAAGCAGAACTTCAAGAATTTTTAATGAAAGATATTAAGATGAAGAACCCATTGACTCCTTTGCAATGTAGTTACATCTTATCTGCTCAACTTAAAGCTCTTTCTAAAGAACGTTTGGGATATTATAAAGACCAAATGGCTGAAGCAGCTAAAGTAATTGATCAATGCTTCCATACAATTACACACCCAGAAGAAATTGATCGTATTATCATTGAAGAACTCAAAGCAGCTGATAAGAAGTTCGGTTGTCCTCGTCGTAGTAAGTTCATTTCTGCTTCAGAAGCAGCTGGTATTCCAGAAGGTACTTTCAAAGTAGTACTTACAGAAAAAGGTATTATTAAGAAATGTGACCAATCTGAAAATATCCGTGAATTGAAAGATGACCGCATCAAGTTGAACTTGGTTGTTGATAATAAAGACAATTTACTTCTATTCAGTCGTCTTGGTAAGGTATTTAAAGTACCAGTAAACAAAGTTCCATTCGGTAAAGGTGCTTCTGGTGGTGTAGATCTTCGTGTTCTTATGAAGAAATACACTGGTGAAGGTATTTGTACTATTATCCCAGAATCTGTAGTAGAACAAATTATCGAAAATAGTAAAAAGAATAAAGAACGTGTTCTTGTTTATGTAATGACAAAGAATGGTATCTTTAAATCTATGGATATTGCTGAATTACTTGGAGTTCCATTAAGTGGTTTAATCTATACTAAGTTATCTGACAATGATATGGTAGCTGATATCATTTTCATGGGTCAATATAACGAAATGATCATTTACTCTAATAATAAAATCCTTAGAGTTCCTGGAACTGAAGCTCCTATGCTTACCCGTTCTGCTAAAGGTGTTATTGGTATGAAATCTAAGAATAAAGTCGATGGTTTCATCTGTTTAACTCCTAATTCTACAGACGTTGTAATTATTACAGCTTCTGGTAGAGTAAATCGTATCCCATTAGCTATTGTACCATTATCTAAACGTGGTATGGCAGGCATGACTGGTATTAAATTGAATAAAACCGATTCTATCGTTTCTATTCATGTATGTAATGCTCATGATACCCTTAACGTAGTATCTATGAAAGAAAAATACCAAATTCCTGTAGCTAGTATTCCAGAAGGCTCTAGTGTTAGTGCTGGTGCTAAACTTATTGATGCTTCTGGTATCATTCATACTTCTATTTCTCGATAAAGATAATAAATCCCATAACCTAATATTAGGTTATGGGTTATCTTTTACTGGAGGTTAAAATGTCACATACTGTTGCATTAATCTTTATTATTATAACTATAGCAATTCTAGGATTGATGGTTATTAACTTACTTTGGCTTAGTGGTAGATACATCGATACATTTGGTATGGCTTATGCTGCTAAACGAGATGTATATAGAAGATTTAAAAAATTAATTGCCGAAAGAACACCAGAAAATGTCAAAGAAATGCTATTCTTATATGGATTAAGTGAATTCCAATATCCAAGTGGCACAGCATTTAGTATTTCTATGCCAAATAAGATAGATTTACAACCAATGAAAGGCGTTCTTGTTAAAGTTGAAAGTCTTGTTGACTTGATTACTTGTAAACCATTGTTTGTAAGACTTCTCGGTAAGAAGAAAGCAAATACTTTTATTGAAATATATAATGGTGCTGCCGAAGGTAAAGCTATTATTGCTTACACTAGAATAAATGCTGACGATGGTACCCCATTTTCAACATTTTCGGTATTCTTATACTCAAACTCGGATTTTGAAACTCTTAAGATAGATATGCATAATCCGAATTCATTATTTGCTTGTGCATATATAGCAGATTTCTCTATAGTACATAAACGTTATCTTACTTTAGGAGAATCTAAATTCATGCATGACTATATGATGGAAAAAGAAAATAAAGAAGCTTAACCTTCTTTATTTTTTGTTTACTTTTGATTAAAGGAGGTAATTTAATAATGAATATTAAAACTGGAGATATTATTAAATTCGTGAATAAGAATAAACGTTCACTTAATAAAGATTTCACTGTTCATATTCAACATGATCACAAAGGATGCAAACCTTCAGTAGTTACTAAATTTACTGAAGCATCTTCTGAAGACTTAACACCAATGAGTAATACTGTAGTAGAAAAAGCTACTCAATACACTAAGTTCTTAAAAGGTTTTGATCCTGAAGCATTGGTACTCAATAAATGTAATACTTGTGGTAAAATCTTCTATGCTGATTCTCTTGATATCGGTGAGAATGGCGAATTGGTTATCAGTGGTAAAGAAACTAAAGAAGACTAAGATGTATGAAGAATAATACTAGCGTAATCAAGAAACTTGTATATCCTGTAGTACAAGAAGCTATGGATAAACGAGGTAAACGTGAATTTGCTAAGATATTCAAAGAATTTATTGATGCTAGAGCTGAATATGTATTCTCCACTTTACCTTTAAAACGAATTCCGTATACTAAAGCAGATTCAGATAAACTATTTGCTGGTATTGGTATAGATATCAACCTAGTCAAGGATGCTATCGCTAATACTTATTATGGTGATGACAAACGATATAACTTTGTAGCACCACAAGATCCTACAACTGTACTCTGTCTTTGTATTGTAAAATACTTCATGGATAAACATGATACAAAGATGCTAGAATTAGCATCTGTGTATATGGGATTCACCGGTAAATTCTATCCTTCATTACACTATCGCTCTTTCCCTATTGAACCAGTAGATTATGTAATGGAATGGGTAGTAAATAATGCGATGTCTCAAAAGTTTGATATCGTAAGTAAAGGTAATATCTTTGGTGCTATTCGCTCTAAATGTCAAGTATGGTATAGTACGTATAAGACTAAGTTCAGAGACTTCGATGACGATGATGTAGTATACATAATCTTACAGTTACGGAACCGTTTGGGAGACTTTATTAAAAATATTGCTAAAGAATACTATAAAGCATATGAAAATAAAGACTACATGGTATACAATTCCGATAATGAAGATTCTGAAAATCCATCAGAATATAGGATTGCTAAATCAGACTCTTTCTTAGCCGAAAAGAATATCGATAAAACGATGGCATTCATAACTGCTGGTGGTGTATCATATAGAAACTGTAAACTTGCTTCTAATACAGCAGTTAAAACTGATGAGCTCAAATCTATTATTGAATCCATTACCAATACACCGAATGCTACTCGTAAGATTCGTGAAGTTATATCTATTATGATATATACTTACTTTGAACAATCTAAAGAAAAAGATGTTTTGAATATGGATTTTATTGTATTTACTACAAACCCAAAACCAAATTCAAAAGATCCTCATATTGCTCGAATGAAGCAAATTATAGAAGACTGGTTAGAAACAGGATCTATAGCATATCGTAGACGTAAACAACGTCTAGCAACTAGAAACTTATATTTCAAATCAATCCTAATGTATTTTGCTATGAGTATCTATGAAGCAAATAAACGATAAAAAGGTCCACTACCCAATATTGGGTAGTGGAAATTTATTTATTATTTTTCGTCACTTTTGTTTTTATTATTTAATTCTTTACTATATGCGTGAGAAACTCTGATAAGGGCACCAGCACATGTGTTAGCTAAAGATACTAATGCACTAAAAGCAACTCTAATTACTTGTTGACCTTTAAGATTTACTAAAGTAATACGACGTGCAGCTTCTTTTTCATCACCACTAGCAGAATAAGTTACTTTATCGACAATCTTATTGAAAACAACTTCAACCGACTTAGTAAATTTACCACCAACAGTACTCAAAGTTTTAATTGTTTTAGTAAGGTCTTCACCAAAAATTGTGCGAGGTTCTTTAGCTTCACCAACTAATTCTTTGAATAGATCAGATGGCTTGAAGCTTTCTAAGTCTTTTTCAGTCTCAATTTTATGGAAAGCATTACTCATAAAGTCGAGAATTTTGTCAACACAATCAGGAAGGTCGTAAACTTTGTCGAAGAATTTAACTTTAAGTTCTTTTTTATCGATTACTTTTTCTAAAGCAGATCGTTCAGTATTGCTCATTACTTTTAGTCTATCAGCAATTTTTTTATTATTTGCGATCATTTTTTTAAGAATGAAGTTAATAAATTGGTTCCATTTAGTTTTGATTTTGTCTGCAAGATTTTTCAAGAATTGTTTAGCTTTATCCATAGCTTCTTCACGGAATGTATCCAATTCAGCAGATTCAGTACAGATCAATTCTTGTTCTTTGATATCGAAATGAGCCAATGCTTCATTGAAGGATAATAAGTCTTCATATGCATCGCAAGTAGATTCGATCATATATTGGTCTAAAGACATATTATGAACTTCAAGAGAAGTAGACTCATTCATAGTTTTAGTAATAAACATAGATTACTCCTTTATTTTATCATAAATGATTTTTATTTAATTTAAATATAGTTAGGGATGAAGTAACTATATCACAATTAATATTTTGTTTTTTTTTTTGATAAGTAAATGAGATAAATACCCACTACCCAATATTGAGTAGTGGTATTCTTTTCGCTTATTTATCAAGGTAATAGTCAACACCACGAACTTGGTTGTTATTGGTATCAGAACGTTGTTTATCAAAACTTTTCTTGATATCAGATTTAGCACGTTGCACAATATAGTTATCATCGTCATCTTCAAGATATTGTTCGATAGTCTTTTCGATCTTTTTGATATCATCTTGGATTTTCTTCTTATCAGAAGGCTTAAGAGTTTTGTTATGTTTCAATTCATATTCAAGATACGTAATTACGTCAGCAGCACGTTCACCGAAGTCTGGATGAGTTTTGACATCAGATAAAGTATTGATGAAAATTCTTAGTTCAAATAAAGCTTTATCGAAGAAGTTCAAATCTTCAATACGAGACGTTGTTTGTCCGGAACGGAAATCATTTAATCTATCTTCAGTAATTTTAAGAACTTGAGGGATGAAAGAACCATAACCAAACATAGAAGCAAATTGGTCAGCAAAAGTTTCTTTCTTCCATACACGGTCTTTTAAACCAACGTATACTTTACCGAATATATTGTAAAGCACATTACTAGTTAGAAGTAAACGCTTTCTTTCAGCACCGAGTAAATTAAAACGAGAAAGAGTTTGATAAATACTTTCTACAGTTTCTTCACGATGCATAACCATACGGAATTGTTTTTCAAATGTATGACCAATCTCATGTAAGATTGTAGCCATACCTAACTTAGCATCTTTACATTTACGAAGGAAGTTAGTATTCAAATAAATATCAACCCATGGTTGGTATTTATCATTGAATTTAAAGGTACCTTTATTCATATCGATACTGACTACTTTACGAACGCTAGCTAGGTTATCTTGTGCAAAGAAACCAGTAGGCATTGACCATCGAATAGATGCTGGACCACATTCGGAACTTAATACGATATCAGATTTATCATAGAATCCAAATTGGTCACATAGAGAGTTGCACATAATTTCTAATTTATCTCTAAAGAAATCCATGTTTTTGTCTGTAATAGACTCTTTAAGTAATCTATCGATAATATCTTGTAAAGCTTTTTCTGCTTTAAAGATAGGCTTAGGAATATTTGAAAAATATGCTTCAAGATAATATTCTTGCTCAAAATCTTTATAATCCATTATAATGAAAATCCTCCTTTTCTTATTTGAACTTAATATCATTACTTAACTGTTTTAAGCGGAAGATTACCCATAGTCAATATTGGCTATGGGTTAATCCGGAAGGTTAGAATTAAAGATAGAAATCGTCGCATTAACAGGGATTAGCTATTGATCTCTACTAATATGTTTCCTCTAGTGTAAAAACCAATCTATGCTGAACATTTGTATAATCCTACCCTACCTAAATTAATTAAAGGAGGTACTTACGCTAAATGGCTATAACTAAGAAACAACGTCATGATGTAGAGATGTTGATATACAAAGTTATGGATACTTTAGACCCAACAGAACAAAACTCTGCTTGGTATAAAGAGAAATTCCGTAATATGAATGACGATCAATTCTATAAATTCTTCCAGCAAGAATTCCCTATTAAATTCCAAATGAAAGTATTCGAGATTGAACCTAATTTGGAACAAATGTATGCGGTAATGGATAATATTCTTCATGTACCAGTAATGGAGAATGTTAATTTACCATTCTTATATAGAAATAAAGACGGTAAACCTGTAGGAACTAACTACAAAGCAACCGTAGTTTATGTCCCAATGAAAAAGATGAAACAGTTCTTGGCTAAAAAGAACTCCATGTCTATTAATATCGACGAACGTAATATGAAGACTGGACGTTTATTAGGTGCAGATAAGAACGGTAATACTTCTGACCGTGAATTTGAATGTATGGCTGTAATGGGTTTAGAGAAAACTATGAAAGAGTTCTCTACTTATAGAGCTGATACTGTAAATGCTAAAAACGAGTTCTACAATACAATAGCGACTAAAGGTATGGTATCATTAAACGATGTCGATGTATCTGTAGACGACTCTATTTCTCGTAATACGTTAAATGCATATCTTATTGGTGCTGGTATCAATACAAACCTTATCAATATTGGTAATTACTTACCAAATACTGTAAAAGGTAAAGAAGCTGTCAAAATTAAGCGTCAATAATCATGAATTTAACTGTATATTATATTCTTGATAAGTCTATTGAAAATTTAAATATAGAAAAGGAGGTGTAGACTTATGTCCGAAGATAAAAATCAAGTAGGTGTTATCCATGAAGTGGGTGACTTTGGTTTAATTGGTGAATTGTCCCAAGAGGACCAAAAAGCCTTTAAAGAAAAAGACAAAAAAGAAAATAAGGCTGAATAATTTTAAAGTTAGGTGCTCTACTATATTGGTAGAGCACCATTTATTATCCTTTATTACAAAATATTTATCGAAAGGTGGCTGAGTTATTAAAAGTACGATAAAGGATTGTCTAAAGGAGGAAATACGATGTATAAATTTTTCGAAAAACACAAAGGATTTATGACTAGATTTCTTTGTATTATAATAGCCGCATTATTGGTATCTAACGTATTCATGTTAGAACGTGCCAGTGCACTCGAAATGAAAATACAAAGTGCCCAAGAGCAGATTGAACAACATGACGAATATATTAGCAAGCATGTTGAAGAAATAAAAGAAGTTACTAAAGCACAACAAACTGTAAAAAATCATATCGATGCAATGACAAAACATGAAGATGCTATCAATGCCATTAAAGGTGGTTATGGATACGATTCAGACTTATCAAACAATAACCCATCTGCTCTATTAACAGCCGATGATATGAATAAGATCATCAATTACTGGATAGAAAAGAGAGGTGTATCTAAAGAGTTTGCTGGTAAAGGACAAGCTTTTATCAATGCTTCTATCCAAACAGGAATGAACCCGATTTATATTCTAGCTCATGCAGCTGCAGAATCTGGTTGGGGTAGTTCTCATTTGGCTAAGACTCGTCACAATTATTTTGGTATCAATGCAGTGGACCAAGATCCTGGTAGAGCTTCTACAATGGGTGGAAGTCTAGAAGAAGGTATTACTGCTGGTGCTGATTGGATTAAGCGTCATTTCTATAACAATGGTTATACTTCGCTTAGATCTATGAAACATGGTAATTATGCTACCGATCCTAAATGGGCTGGTAATATTTTACATATAATGAATGAAAGTGTTTCAGTATTGTAGAAAGGAATTTGAAAATGCTATTAAATGCAAAAGTAATTGGCATTGGTGCAGCTGGTAACAAAGCTGCTATTGCCTTATTTAAGAAATATCCTGAGATTGCTAAGGATATGGTTTTAATCAACTCTACATTGAAAGATATTCCAGAAGAATATCATGACCGTGCTATTGAATTAGATGGTGAATATCGTGGTTGTGCTAAAGAACGTACAATCGCTAATCAAATGATGGTAGATACTCTTAAGAGTGGTCATTTCGAATATGAAAAAGATCCTAAAGATTGTATGACTATTATTGTTACATCTTCTGAAGGTGGCACTGGTTCTGGTGCATCTGTACTTCTAGCAAACTACTTACGTAAAGTACATGGTACCCATATTCACTTCTTCGTATTCACTGGTTTTGAAGACGACGTTCGTGGGTTGAAGAATACAGTAGATCTATTCAAAGAATTAGACGATAGCTTCACTGTAGAAGCTTTGTCTAATAAATCTTTCTTAGAAGCTGCTGGTAATAATCGTTTACGTGCAGAACAATTAGCAAATGAAAAGTTTGCTGATAACGTAAATATCTTATTAGGTGGTACTATTAATAAATCTTCTCAAAATATCGATGAATCTGATTTGTTGAAAACTGTACGTACACCTGGTTTTATGTATATTGACCGTGTCAATATGACTAAGATCAAAAACTCCGATGATTTCAACCGTCGTATTACTGAAGTAATCGATGATATGAAATCTTTGGAAACTCAACCATCTGCAAAACGTATCGCTACAGTTCTTGATGTAAAAGAACGTGCATTGGAATTCATTGACTTTGGTTATGAAGTTATTAAGAAACGTTTTGGTATGCCTTTCGAAGCATTCTCTCATGTACAAGACTTACATGAACCTGAATACTTAGATATCATTGTATCTGGTTTGAAAATGCCTATCAATGAAATCGAAAAGACATACGAAGATTTCAAAGAACGTTCTAAGTTTGTAGATACTACAGCTGATGACTTCTTCAACAAAGAATATGCTACTAATGCAGATATCTTTGATACACTTAAAGCAGATGCAACACCGGCAGATGTAGACGCTGCCAAAGATGACTTCTTTAAATCTCTTGGCAAAGATAAAAAAGAAGAATCTAAGAAAATTAAAGTTGTACAAGACTTTTAGAGTCAAACTAAAGGAAGAATATTTCCATACCTAATATTAGGTATGGGAGGTTCTTTCGCAAAATCTATAAGGGGGTAAAATATGTTATATAGTAAACTTAATACTACACGAGATGGTAGAAAACCAAAAGATGTATTGTTTAGTGATACATATACCGATGGAACTGAGAAGGATGTGTTGTTACGGTTCTTGAATAAATATGATGATAGGGATGAAATAGATATAGATGATATATCTAAATTAATAGCTATATCAGCACTAAACGTTAAGTATAAGCTTAGAGGTAGTGGTATAAAGCATTATCTTAGTCCTCGTACTATTAATGGTAAAATACGCAGAACAATCAACAGAGCTTCTATTGCTCAAATTAAAGAAATAGTACATGATAGAACTATCAATAAAGAAATCCGAGGAGAATTATTAGAGTTCTTAGATGATAGAGTAAACCCATCTAGCCCAAACTATGGTATTCCATTTAATCTTAATGATAACTGTACTTGGGATGATTATGATTTTAAAGAGGAATTCTCTGATTGTAAAATCAAAGACTTGTTTAAACTTGGTCTGACTAGAGGAATTATTAGAGTTCCTACTAAAGAGGAATATCTGAATAATTTACTACGTTCCCATAATTTACCATATAGGGTGAGTTGTATTGGTAAAGGTAATAAACCAATATTCAAGGTTTATGAAATCAAACCAGAACTTATGATTATTAAAATTTATAGATAGGAGAATTATTATGGATGCAAAGGAAATCAAACTAAGAGAAGAATTGGATTCTATTGATGAATCTATGACTTTAAAGAGAAAAGAAATCGAATCTCTTAAAGTAAAAAAGGAAGAGCTTAGAGAAGAGCTTTATAAGCATATACAAAATAACGTTAAAATAGTTCCTTATTGTTCTTTTGAAGAAGAAGATCCAGCTATTACATTACTAAATATGCTGAATGATAAAGATGAAATGGAACTAGATGATATTGCTTATATACTTGGTATAACAGTAAGTACTCTTAAAGCCAGAATTGATTCTACTAAAATAAAGAAATATCGTAGATATGATTCACGTGGTACAATAATGAGTAGATTAGAAGTAGGATATATTAAGTCTATCCTAGATATGAAAAAATCTAATCCTAAGATGCGTGAGTGTTTAAGATATATCCTAAAGTTCCATAATACTGCTAATGTTCCTTTAAGTATATCTACACCATTGAAGGATATGGCTTCTCCTATTGGAGAATATCTTAAGTATAAAAATATGAGTGTTTGTGATTTAATAGCACAAGGTTTTGGTCGTGGTCTTATCACATTCCCTCAATATAATACGGTAGTACGTATGCTTGAATCATATAATTTCGGTTATAGATTAGTATGGATAAGATCTTCTTATAGAAACTATACTTCATATACTGTTAAGAAAGATGATAATGGAATGACCGTTAAGATTTATATTAATAAGGAGAAATAAGGTGAACTTCAACTCAAGAGAAGATTTACAAAGAGAATTGAAAAAGGTAGATGGTGATATAGCAAAAGCTGAAATAACTCTTTCTACATTACACGTTTATAGACAAACTATAGCTAGTAGATTAAGTGAATTAATGGAAAGCAAACGTAGAATTGTCAATATTGGTGATTTTGATGGTACTATTGATCCTGTCAAAGCATGTTTAAACTCTTTAGAAGATTCCGACGAAATCAGAATTGAAGATGTGGCTTACATGCTTGGTATCTCTGTCGCTGTAGTAATGACTAAGATTGATACTAAACAGCTAAGATTATTTAAATACTCCAATAAAAGAAATAGCCGTACTGGTAAAGTCTTGACAGTAGAATACATAAAGAAACTCTTAGAAGAGAATGATAATGGAGATATCGAAAAGCGTAAATTTGTAGAAGATGTATTTAGAGAGTATTATGAAAATGCTATGTCTTTAAATATTAAGAGCAAAGTAAAAGACCTACTTTATAAACCTTATGTGCGTTCTGAGTATGAAGATTTGACTCTTAAACAACTAATCATTGCTGGTTTTAATCGTGGGTTTATTAAGTTTACTCATTACAATACTATGCTTAAGATGCTTGATTCTTTCAACTGCAAATACACTCTAGATTATTCTTCTTATAGGGTTATGGAAAATTCTACTAATAGATTTATTAAAGTATATTCTAAATAATATATTGGGAGCTGAATATTCAGCTCCCATTTTTATTTTTTATTTTTTAATTGACAATTTTATAAATACCCATATTTTATATTAAATATAATAAGGAGAATACAATTATGAACGGTCAATTCGCCACAGGGCGTTATACATTCGAACAATTGCTAGTCATGATGGCCGATATAGATACTATGTCTTATCATGAACTTTATCGTATCTTGGAAAACTATTACCATGTCATTCTAGAACATTTAGAAGATAGACATTCTAAGAAGTTAATACCTCTTTACGGTTCACCTAAATTCTTATTCACTCTTCTTCAAGTATTGAATAATACAGAAAGAAGTTCTGAAAGATGTAGATTGGTAAACACATTCCTTAGAAGTACTTTATTCTCTGAGAATGGACCATATATCCGAGATATTGCTTACTTGATTGCTAAGTTCTATAATTATGATACAGTAGCAAGATTAGAAGCATTAGGTACATTAGATGAAGAGTTGTGTATCTATCTCTCTATTATTTCAAAAGCATCTATTAGAGATTATGTGAACATCAACCGCATCAATTATACTATTTGCTCATTTACAAATAGAGATTTAACTCCTATTGAGATAATTCAAATCTATAACGTTCTTTACCCTAGAAACTTCACTGATGTATTTATTAATTCTATGGCAAATGATATAGTAGATTCAGAAACTACTGATCCATCTATACTTCCAAGAGCTTTACTTATCGAAGAGTCTCTCAAACAAGCCGTATGTATGATTTTAGAAACATTCGATACTGGTATTATCTCTCAAATACTTATTTCTTATAATGAGTACTGTATGTTTAATGGGAAGAAATCTCCATCTATTCTCAAATACTGTTCTGATAAATCAGGGTATCCTTTCCTCAAAGTTCCTATCATCGTTAGAGAACTAGAAAAGCAAGATATCTTTATCGGATAGAAAATCGATTTTAATGTAGAAGTGTACTCTATAATACATATAATAAACACTTATTTTTTATTTAAAATAAAGGAGTAAATCCATGGCAAAAGAAGTTACTGTATACAACAACGATGTAGATTATCAATCATCTTTAGCATACGAATTTAGAAATGTAGTATCTAAAGATAAAGATCTTCGTATGTCTTCTGAAGCTAAAATTGATATTGGATATCCAACTGGTTTCTTGGGCTTTGACTTCATGAATGGTTATAAAGTTCATAATAATGGTGAAACTAAATACAACCTAGGTATCTCTGATGGTAGTATGGTAATGGTAATTGGTCGTTCTGGTTGTGGTAAATCTACATTCTGTACACAAATGGCGGCTAATATTGTACGCCCATTCAAAACTTCTACAATCTTCGAAGATTCTATCGAAGGTGGTATGGTTAAAGAACGTCGTATGCAGTTAAGTGGTTTTAATACAGAAGCTGAATACAAGAAACGTTTTGTAATTCGTAATACTGGTATTACGGCAGAAACTTTCTTAGCTCGTATTAAATTCATTCATGATTTGAAATTAGCAGATCCTGAAAGATATAAATACGATACTGGTTATGTAGACGAAGAAGGAAACCCAATCAAATTATTCGAACCAACAGTTTATATCTTAGACTCCATTGCTTTGATTATGCCAGATGATTTGGTAGAAGAAGGTGAAGTATCTACCAACATGTCTGTTACTCGTACAGCTAAAGTTGTAACTGATATTATTCGTCGAGTAGTACCTATGCTTAAAATGGCTAATATCATTTTAATCGTAGTAAATCATATCCTTTCTGACGTATCTATTCGTCCTAAGAAAGCTGACTTGATGTATTTGAAACAAGGTGAATCCTTACCTCGTGGTAAAACTGTAATCTATCTTTCTAATACAGTAATTCGGTTAGATGATACCAAACTTAAAGCAGATGAAAAGTTCAAAGTAGCTGGTTCTTTAGTAGATGTAACTAATACTAAGTCTCGTTCAGCTGGTGCCGGTCAAACTTCTACAATGGTATTTACTTATGACCATGGTTTTGACCCAGAACTTTCTTTATTTATGCTATTACAAAACAATGGTCGTGTAAATGGTGCTGGTATTGGTTATTACTTCGATGACCATACTGACTTCAAATTCTCTTTGAAAGGTTTCAAAGATAAACTTCGTAAAGATCCAGACTTCTATAAGCTCTTTATGGAAGTAGCTAAGAGTGAATTAGAAAAATTGCCTTCTAACGCAAACGATATAGTTGATGTAGATGAACAAGATCAAAACGAAAGTAATAACGTTACTTCTGATATTCTTGGTACAATTGGCATCAAATATTAATATATCTTTTAATCATATAATATCAATATGAAGTGATATTAGTGCTTAAAAGAAAGGAAGGTTAGAGAATGGCAACATCACTTAATTTAATTCAAGCCGCACTGGAAAAACAAAATGCTTATCCAAGTGCGGAATATGTAATTGGCAAATCATTACAACAGCCAGCTACTAATACAAACTCTGGTCCTCGTAAACTCATGTATGGTTTACAGGCAGAACAAACTATTCAGATCTCGAAGCCAGAAACGCCTTTAATGGCTACTGGCTTTGAAGGTCAATTTGCTGAGTATTCCAGCAACTATATTATTGCCGAAGACGACTATGAAGTCATTGACAAAGTATACAAAAATAAAATGATGTATTGGATGTTCGTTAGAAATACTAAAACAGGGAAAGTCGACGTATTCGCTAGAACAACTTATGAATACATCACAGAAATGTATGGCTATGAAATGAATACAGAATATATTGATGCGTTAACTCCAGGTGATATAATCCCTAAGAACTCACCAATTATTCTACCAGATTCATTTGATAGTGCATTAAATGCAGGTACTGGTGTAAACTTAACTTGTGTTTACATGGCATTAGCGGAAACTACAGAAGACCCAGTAGTCTTATCTGAATCTGCAGCTCGTAAACTTACTGCACCTACCTACAAAAACGTAGAAGTCATGGTCAATGACAATGATATTCTACTAAACCTTTATGGAGATGAAACAGGTAACTATAAATCCTTCCCAGATATTGGTGAAGAGGTTAAACATCGTACACTCTGTGCTCTTCGTAAAGAAAAGAAAGAGGACGAAGCACTCTATACACAATCGGTACAGATGCTTAAAGAAAAGCTACAATCAGATACTTGCTTCCTCGCAAATGGTACTGTTATAGATATCGATGTATATTGTAACAATACAGAATATGATAATCCACAAATCGAGAAATACTATAATAAAACTTTAGAGTATTCTCAAAAGATTGTGGATATTCTAGAAAAGGAAAAACGAAAAGGTTATACACTTACTAGTGAAGCTGACAGATTGCTTTATAACTCCAAGTCTATTCTTGAAGGTAAGCCTTATATGACTAAAGACAAAGTATTTACTAACTTAGTAATCAACTTTGTAGTCAAAGAAGAAAAGCCTATGGAGCAAGGTGATAAATGTACAGACCGTTATGCTGGTAAAGGTGTAGTATCTTATATTTGGCCGGACGAAGAAATGCCAATGTATGAACGTAATGGTGAATTATTCCCAGTGGATATCATCTATAACTCTTCTACAATGGTTAACCGTCAAAATCCAGGACAAACATTTGAAACTGAAATCAACTATGTATCAGACCGCATAGTAGAAAGAATGCGTAAGATGTATTATGGAGCTTCTGAACTAAATAGATCGGATATGGTTCCAGAATGCGAAAATATGATTCTTAAGTTTATGAATGTGGTAAATCCTGAAGAAGCATTCTTCTATAATGAACAAATTATGGAATATGGATTACAAGAACGTGAGTTCTTCTTACAATCTGTAATGGCAGACAATGCTTTATTCTTAGTTTGTAAGCCAATATCTGGTAATATCAACTTAACTACTTTGTATAATTTATATACTGAGTTTCCTTGGGTTGAATTAGATAAACTTTGGGTAAAACAAAAATGTTCTGATGGTTCTTATAGACGTATTCAAACTAATCGTGGTGTTATCACTGGAAAAAAGTATATCTATAGATTGAAACAAATTGCAGAAGAAAAATTCTCTGCAGTATCTTTAGCATCTACTAACTTACGTGGTGAAAATACTAAGACTAGAGCTCACAAACAACACAGAAGCGTACACTCCGACACTCCTGTAAGATTAGGTGCAATGGAATCATCTAACTTATTAGATGCTGCTGATGTATCTATGAGATTAGCTATTGTATTTATGCTACTTTCATCTTCATTCAAGTACAGACGTCAAGCTTATCAATTATTGGTAGGCGATCCATTTAAACCATATATCAAACTCGATGCAGAAGCAAACGTATTGGCAACATCCCGTTCAGCTGAGATTGCTAAAGTATTGATGAAAGCTATTGGTCTTAAGATCAACTTCAATAAGACGAAGAAGATGTATAAAGCACCAGTACTTCTTAATGTATTTGAACAACTTCCAGATATCAATAATCCATATTATAGATATGGGTGTTATGATCAAGACATTGTTCAATCTCCGATTATTCGTATGCCATTCTTTGTTAAGAATGAAGATATGGATAGATTGGTTAAGTTGTATAAGAAACACCATAAAGATGAATTGCTTATGAGTCCAATTAACTTCAATGGTGTTGATAATATTATCGATGCAGATATTATCAATAAAGTAATGACATTGATTAGTACTTGTGAAAATATGGATGAAGCTGAAGCAGCTGTTAAAGCCGAAACTCCAGAACCATTAGCAATTCCAATGCATGTAATGCCTGTTATTAGAACCGGAGGGGAAAGATATGAACCAACGTCTAATAACAATTCTTGAAGCTTTACGAAATGGTAAAGATATCATTACTCTAGAAGATGTAACTGATATCAATAATATTTCTGTAAATTATATTCAAGGTCAAGGTAAAGTAGAACCAAGAGATATTAGAAATATATTGGAGATTTCCAATATCTTATATAATAATACTCAAAGAGCTATATTACCTTTGGATGATGCCATCTATGATTCAGTTGTAGTTAAGTTCAAGAATCAAGGTTTTGAACCACCAGTTGGTGCAGTTGGTATTACTATAGACAGTAAAGATAACGTTGGTTCTTTATTAGAAGATCAATCTCTTCTCGAAGTATTCAAAACTATTCCAGAAGAGAAAGCTAAGGAAATGCTTTATGATAAAGATCTTATGAGATTCGAAATGCCTATTAAAGAGGATTTCTATAATCCAAATAATGTAGGTAATTATACAGAACTCTCTAAGATTAAGCATAGTGCTGAGCATAATTATCCTGAACTTGTTGGTACTCTTTACAAATGTAAGTATACTACAATGAATGAAGCTGTAGCAGCTGGAGTTGAACCAGATGATATCACAACTATGGTATTTGAAAGAGACTTCTTGAGTAAATACTATAATACAGTTTTCCCATACACACCAGATGGTAAAGCTGGATTAATAGCTGAGCTTAAATATGATGGTGTATCTATAGAAGCTACAGTTGATGGTGATACTATCATTGCAGCTTATAGTCGTGGTGATACAGCTAATGGTATAGCTTCTGACTATACTCCAATCTTTGGTGGTAAATTATTCCATCGTGCTAAAGGTATTATTCCGAAAGGAACTGTCTTTGGTATTAAGTTTGAAGCAATAGTTACAGATAGAAATCTTGAAATCCTCAAATATAAATTTGGGAAAGAATATAAGAACTCTCGTGTAGCTATCATTGGTTTACTTGGCAGCTCTGATGTAAACAAATATAGAGATTTGATTACGTTAGTGCCAATTAGAACCAGTGGATTACAATTCGATGATATGGTTCAAGAAGTAGAATTCTTGAATAAGTATTATTCCTCTGGTGTAGAGATGAAGTATACTTATATGAGAGGGAATTACAATGACCTCTTATTCCAAACTTATCGATTCGTCCAAGATGCTTCTGCTCTCAGAGGTATCATGGGATTCATGTATGATGGTGTAGTAATCTCATTCGCTGATTATAATATTCATAAGATTCTTGGTAGAAATAACTTTACTGATAATTGGGCTATGGCTATTAAATTCAATGCTATGAGTGCTGATACTATTTTCAATGGGTATACATACACAGTAGGTCAAAATGGTCTAATTACACCAATGGCACACTTCAAACCTGTCCAATTCCTTGGTTCTACGCATGACAAAACGACTGCTCATAGCTATAAGAGATTCAAAGAATTGGCTTTAAAGGTTGGAGATCCAGTTAGGATTACATATGTGAATGATGTTATCTGTTATATAGATAAACCATTTAAAGATGTAGACAATCCTAATCCAGTTATCCCATTCCCTACACATTGTCCAGCTTGTGGTAGTCCTATTACTTTATCTATGTCTGGTGATAGTGCTTATTGTCTAAATCCTCTTTGTCCAGAACGTAATGCTACTCGTATTACAAACATGGTTAAGAAGTTAGGATTCAAAGACTTCTCCAGAGCATACATCTCCAAGCTAGATATAAAATCATTTAGAGATTTGGTTGAATTAGATAAGATGTATTCAGCAGAACTTATTGGCGATGCTTTAACTAATAAACTATTCGACCAAATCAATAAGATTAAATCTGAACCATTACCAGATTATAAAGTGGTAGGTGCTCTTGGCTTCAGTTCTATTAGTGCTGAACGTTGGAGAATTATTCTAAATAATGTATCTTTAAATGCTATCATTCATAATGATGACGATAGTGTTAGACGTTTGATTAGTATGGTTAAAGGTATTGGTAAAGTAATTGCTGATACTATTGCTAAAGAACGTCATGTCTTCATGGATGATTTGTTATTGATAGAATCTATGCCTAATTTACAAATAACCTTCAGAGGTGAAGGAGCTTCTGTACAAGATAGAAAGACAGTTCGGTTTACTGGATTTAGATCAGCTGTATTAGAAGAAGAATTTAATAAATTAGGATTCGATGCAGATGGTAACAAATCTGTAACTAAGAAGACTGATATCTTAGTTATTCCTTATCCGGGATTTGTATCTTCTAAGTTAAGTAAGATAAGTCCTAATTGTTTAGTACTTTCTGAGAAAGATGCTTATGACTACATAATGTATCTTCAAAGTCAAAATAATTTATAAAAGTATATTATAGATGTGGTAAGGGTGGTGTATTTTCCACATCACCCATACACAATTTTAATATTTTTATATTTCAAGGAGGACAAACCTATGAAAGACTATCAAGCTAGTTATAGCGAAAAATTTAAAGATGCAATTAGAAAGTTCAATGCATCTCCAACAGCAATGTACTTCGTAGTACAAACATCTACAAGTCATGACTACGAAGATCCATTCACAACAGTAACTGTGTACAACAAGAAGAAAACTATAGACTGGGAAGCACCACTCTTATCTGACTTCTGCTCTGGTACTAATGGTAATACAAATCTTGTTGCCTCATCTACAAGAATTTTATTTACACCAGAACCTAATGACAAATCTACAAGTATTACTATAGTAGAAGCCATTATTGGTTTTGGTATTGCTACAAGTTTAGAACAAGTAAACGAAATCATTACTTATATGGAAGCAGATAATCGCGATCTTAGCAAAATCTATTTCTATGACTATGATTTAGTTATCCAAGAACTTGTACCACCTAAAGCTCCTGATTTAATTGCAACTAAACCAAACTTTAGCCAACCAATTAATGGTGCTTGGGGTGCATTCCCGCCAGTAACAGATACTGATGGTGATGTTAAAAAGAAAAAAGATAAGAAAGCAGTGGTGGATGAACACCCAACTGGTTCTATCCCTGGTTTTGAAGGGTAATTAATTCTGGTTTAAACTGACAATAGCAGTTTGAATATATAATATTTTATTAATCCATCTAGGAGGAAACAATCAATGAAATTCGCAGAATCCGCAGTAGCAAATGCAGTACAATCCAACTTATTACAAGAAAAAATCGCTTGGTCTGCAAGCTTTACAGAAATCTTTATTAAAGCAGCTGTAGAAGGTATCACTACTTACCTTGGTCAAGTTAAAAACGAAGGTCCTAAAACTGTAGTAGTTAAAAATGGTGACAACACAGTGGTGTTCTCCGCATCTATCGAAAAACATGAATCCGATGATGGCGAAGGATTCTCTGTAAACATGTTGGTTAACCCAACTGAAGATGAATTAGTTGGTGATAAAGTAACATTCGACGATGTAGTATTGTCTGCTATCTTCGAAAAAGTTGCTTCCAAATATCGTTTCAACATTGCACCAATCAATGGTCAAGAATACACTTCCAAATTGATTGCTGTTATGATCAAATCCATTAAGGAATACTTCCGTACAAATATCGATGTAGATCCTGTATTGGAAATTCCTAACTTCGTAATCTTCGAAGGCTATGTAGAAGACGACAAAGTTAAAGTTAAAGTAGTACTTGATGCAGCTATCAAACAAATCGTAAAAGATGATGCTGTATTAGAAGAAGAAGCAAAATAATTGCTGGGGTAACAATGGACATCAAAAAAGCAGTATTACAAAATAAGACTTTAGACGTAGTTTCTATGTCTGAATTTGGTCGCTTAATTGATAATAATGCTCCATTCTTACGAGATGTCTGTGTAGAGATCGGAGACTATGTATATCCATACAAAGAGTCTCCGAAATCTAAACGCGATGTCTGTATTACTAATTTTGGTCCTCTTATTACTTGGCAAGAACCAACTACAGAAGAGGATAAAGAAGCATACTCTGCTAATAACATCGTTGACTTATCTCCAAAGAATACAAAAAGTTTGGTAGATAATATTCGAGCAGCTGATAAGATTAAAAGTCTTGAAAGTACTCGATTAGCTAAAATCAGTAATGTACTTACCTTGCCTATCAATGAAGAAGATTCCGAAGAATTAGTTGCCATCAAGCAAGCTATTAATGCTAAAGGAATTGACTCTGATTCGTATAAGGCTAAGTTCCCATCTGAATCTGATTTTAACAACGATATGCGTGCTCTTAAATCCGCAGCTAATAATAACATTAGTTTCTTCAAAGCTAAGCGTGTATTAAATGCATTTGATATTGATATGGAACTCATTATCAAAGATAAACCAGATGCAGTTAATCCAATTGGTGAAGAAATTCGTGTATCATTAACTGGCGAAAAAGATTAGTAATTACTGTAGTTATATTATGCAAAAATTTTACAATAGATTACTAATTGAAGGAGCAATACAATAATGATCACTCAAAGAGAATTCATTAAACGATTTACCGAGAAAACAACTATTCCATTCAACGGTGATTTATTTGTGCGTTCTGATGATGATATTGTAGAGCATTTGAAAAAGATAATCCTTTCGTGCCAAACATCGAACGGTATCTTTGCAGTCAAAGTTAAGGGCTTTGAACTTATCGAAGGATATACAAACGTCCAAGAAACTTTGAAAGAGTATTATTCTAAAAATAATAATCGGAATCGTAAGAAAGGTGCTGCTGATGAAAATCAGTATAACTATATCAATCTAAAAGATTCGATTATCAAGACTTTAGTCGTAGATTATCATCTAATGGCTAAGGGTCAGGAAGAGAACCTTCGGGTTCTCATCATGATCCCTGAAGTTGTTAAAAAGTTTTATTTTTATCTCAATGGCAATTACTACCTCCCTATGTATCAAATCGTAGATAGAAGTACTTACAATTCAACTTCAGCTAAGAATGAGAAGGATTATATCACACAGAAGACTAACTTCCAACCGATAAACATTTATCGTCATGTGTATGAGCTTAATACTTCTGATGGTGAAACAGTTCCAGCGACTGAGTTCGACTGCAATATCTTTAAAAAGACATTCCCAGCATCATTATTCCTATTCGCTAGATATGGTTTAACTGGTGCATTGCGTGAACTTGGTTTAGATAAGATATTTGTATTCACATCAGACGATAAGTTCAAAGATGATCCTGAAATACTCACATTTATTCCAAATACTAATACGAATATACACATCAACGTACCAAAAAGTATTTATAAAAACAATCAACTCGTTCAGCATATAGTCTATACACTCTGTATGCGAACTGATAAAAATCTCAGCCTAAATGGTCTATTTGATACTGAGTATTGGGTAGGTAAGTTAGGTGAGACGTTTAGTGTAGCTAATAAGCTCATTAAAGGTCACAGTATTCTACGTTCCTTTGAGTCTATCTTAGACTTCAATATCCAAGAACAACTTCGTTTACCTTGGACAGCTAAGAAAGATATGTTCTGTGTTCTTATGTGGATGCTTAAAGAATATTCTTCCTTAAGAGAACGTGATACATTGGATGTAACTAAGAAGAAATTGCGTTATGGTGAATATATCGCAGCTACTTATGCTAAGACTTTAAATTCTAAGATTTATCGTCTAAGTAATAACGGTAACCGTGTAGATATTGATTATATTCGCAAAAACTTAGATATCCAACCGGACTATTTAATAAAAGAGCTTACTCGCAGTCAATTGATTGCGTTTAGGAATGCTGTAACGAGTGTTGACTCTATTACAGCATTGAAATTTACTTACAAAGGCATCTCTGGTATTGGTGAGAACAAAGCCAATAGTGTATCAGATTCTTTCCGTCTTTTAGATATCTCTAATATGGGTATCCTAGATCCAGATGCATCTTCCGCATCAGATCCTGGTATCTCTGGTTCTGTAGTTCCTATGCTTAAACCAGCTGCTCATGGATATCTTTCTGATGAACCTGAACCGATGTTCTGGCAAGATGATTTCAATGCACTTTATGAAGAGTATAAAAAGATTAAAGGGCTACAAGAACTCATCGAATTCAAAGCTGACGTTTTGGGTGACGAAGAAGCTGCTAAGGATGTGGCTATGGCTCGCATCGCTACAGAGATGGCTACTAATGTTAACTCTACTTTAGCAAGAATCGTTGAGGAAAATGAATAATGGCTACTATGTATACTCGTTACTTTGTTTTCTCTTCTAAACAAGTAGAAGAGATGAACAAAATCGCTGATCAACGCGGAGCTTCCAGACCTAAGCTCGGCACAGTTGTTGTAAATGGTATTCCAAAAGAATTTACAGCAATTTTAACAAACATCGACCATATGAAATATGCCGATAGTAAGGTACTCATCTCTGGTGATATCAGAACTATCAAGCATAATATGGGAGACCTTAATTTACTATAATGGAAAATGACGGTCTACTTCATGTAATCAAAAGACTCCCTATGGGAATCTGCCCAGTATGTGGGAAACCACTAATGCTACTTAGGTCTGAATATACTGCGTATATTTTGGCAGAGTCTGGTTACATTAGAAGCAAAGTGGATGAAAAATCCGAAATGAAAATGATTTGTCCTAAATGTGGATATACTGAAAATGCTAGAGTTGGTGATGATGGCATCATCCCAGAACGTCTAGATGATTTAGTACCATCTACTGGAGAAATCAAGAATAACCCTATTGGGTCGAAATAAGAAGTTGTTATCCCATTACCCAATATTGGGTAATGGGGTTTCTTTTAAAAAATATTAAGCAAGTAATATAGATTACTTGATATAAACTAGGAGGAATTACTCATGGAAAAAATCAAATTAACAGAAGAACTTGAAAGATTAATTAGTCGTGGTCAATACAATGGTCAAGATGATAAATTAAAAGATGTTATTACAAATGAAGGTGTTTGTAGAAATATCTTTGCAGATGACGATTCTTTTGACGCAGTAAGTGAATTTACTATAGATATGCTAGCATTATTATTAGGATATATGGCTGTAAGATTAGGTAAGCTTGACGATGTTAATGAATACATTCATACAGTTTCTAAATTCGCTGCATTGTTCGATATCGATTCAGATCCTTATTTTGATGAAGGAAAAAATGAATTTGATTTAGAACGATTAGTATATGATATCGCTACTAAAAATTATGAAGGTTATTGGAATTATGATGAAATTTCCAAACACCCAGAAGAATTAGCTTTATTCACTGAAGTTTATAATAACGATATCCAAACTTTATTGGCTGCTGTAGCTGCTGGTGATAGAAGTATTGCTATGCAAATACTTAATCCAAAAATAATGCTATTCTATAGCAGCAAGCTAATAGCTAAGAAACCCGAAAATGAAGAAGAAGAAATGAAGATGGTTGCTAAATTAGAAACAATGAATGATCTTTCTGTTATTTTAGCAAAAGCTATTGGTCTTTATGGTGAAGGGGATAAAGATAAATTATTCCTTGATTCTATTAAGGATAATCCAATTAATAATGTTATGGATCCTGATAGTATTCTTAAATTATCTAAGACTCTAATGTCTATTTTCAATGGATATTTAGATTCTCAAGCTGAAGAAGATGGTCCATTCCCAGTATTTAATTTACTAAGTCAAGAAGGTCATACCTTCCCATTGACTTTCACACCTAAAGTTACTGAAGACTTCAAATTCTTAGTGTCTGTATTGACAATCAAATTATTCAATGAAAAGAAAAAATTCAATACAGATACCTTTGATTCTATCTTCCGTCCTAAGGATAAAGAATTAGCTGAAAAGGTATTGGCTAAACTTGTTGAAAGTACACAATTTAAGAAAGATATGGTTAACTATATCGATATCTTTACTGAAAGTGGTGACTTTGATTTATTCGAAGCTCTTCAAAACCTTACAAGTATAACTAATCCTTGTAGTCTATTCTTAAAACGTTATGAAAATTATATAGGATTTGGGGAACTTAAAGAGACTTATGAAACTATAAGATCTATTTTTACTGAAACTAAGGATCAAAAGATCGTCTTCGATGCCTTTGAATCTAGACTTCTATTCAACTTATTATATCCTGCATTCATGGTATTCCTAGTAGTCTCTGAAGATCAAGAAATCTATACAGAATTCTTGAAAAAGACAAGAGAAATTCTTCATGATAACATTGGAGAAGAAAAACGAAATGTTTCTCTACTAGCAGCTTCCTATAATATAGTAGCAGATGACGAATTCTTTGAAATCTGTACTTTAGCTCAAAAGATTGATGAATTATCTGATAGAGCTGTTGAAGATTGCGACATTGATGAATTACCTGATAACGTTGTCAAATTCGATAGAAGCAAATTAAGCTAATCGTAAACTCCCAGTAATGGGCACTTATGTGCCCATTATTTTTTGTCTTATATGAACTTTATAATAATTGAAATGGATTTTAGATTAAAAAATTAGGGAGGACAAATGAGACCGTATCCATTGATGAAAAATTACAAACGCACCGACCATTCAAATCTCATCGATGCTCTCCGGGAATGGAAATCATTCTCTGACAATGTTGAAAACAACTTTGAACAAGCTACTTTTATTTTTTCTCAAGCCCTTAAAGGAATTGATGAATTAGAAGCTAGTAATGAATTTAGAGGAAAGAACGATTATATTTTCTCCCTAATTCACACTGCGTCGAGGTTCTATAATATAGCATTGGATGAGTATATCAAACTTTCCGGTAGGTTTAAACCAACTAAGTATTTAGAACTACTTCATTTATATCTTAAAGATTCTAAATCAGGTGAAGGTTATATCAAAAAAGAGTATGAATTATATACTATGGGCTTAGCTGCTAAACGTGTAGAAGAAAACCATAATATTATTCAAAAACGTTTTGATATCAAATCTATTATCGTTAAATTACTTGGTATTGATGAAGAAGGTTCTGATATTTATTATAAATATAGATATATCGTTCCAATCCTTGGGGTTCATCTTGCTTCTTTGATTGATACTTATAGAATGGATCCTGTTCAAAAGGCTGTATTGACTATTGAGGAACTTAACTACGTTGTCAAATATATCGAAAGAAACTCTAAAGAAGAATGTTTCTCTACAATATTCGATAATATCCTAGGTCCTGCATTCTATTATATCAATGCATATAAAGATACAGATGATGAAGTTACTTTAGAAGATATTGTAGATGAATTATTAAAGGCTAATTGGATTCCTTTCGATGGTAAACAATATCTAAAGAATAGCTTCAGTGAATTTGAAGATCGTATTAAAGAATACAAAGGTTTAGTTCCTGTATGGGCTAATGGTATAACTGCAAATGTAGTTTGCTATATCTTAAAAACTTATGCAGAAGATAATACTATCGGTAGACCTAAATCTTTCTTCAACTTTATCAACGAATCAGATTACCCTATGGAAATCAAAGGTATTGAAGTAGATTATACTGATAAAATTTTCCTTTATACTATTCTTACTATCTTACCTATTCTTTATACAGATAAAACAGCAGAGGGTACTCATATTGATGATCCTATAGCTATAGAAGTATTCGTTAAAAATCGAATCAAGGAATCAAAATCTACTAAACTTGTATGTGATGCTATCAGATTCTCTTCATATATCATTGGTCTAGTATGTGGTAATGAAAAATTAGGTAACTTCTTAAGAAGCGTTGCCGATGAATATATGATTGCAGAAGAAAAGAAAGAAGAAAAAATGGACGCAATTGATCATGCTCTAATGAGACCTTCATACATTAAATGTACTGAAATGGCAGAAGAAGCTGCTGAGATTATTTCTCTATCTGAAGCGTATTCCTCTGCTCCTAAATTTAATATTTGTCAAGATACAATTATTAAATTCCCAGAAGCAATTCCATTCTTTGAATATTATGCTCGTACTTATCCAGAACACCTCGACAGAGATATTCTATTAAATAGAGCAGAATTAGTAATTAAAGAAAATGCTATCTCTAGTAAGATGGATATGGATCTTGCTGCTAATATCTCTAAAGTAAATACATACCGTAATCGTCTAGTAGAAACTGTAAAAGTAGATGATCCTGTAGAATACTTCCGAAACTTCACAGAAGCTACTCAATTAATGGAAGATATCATGGCTTTCATTGAATCATATGACTCTGATTTTGATGATGACTACGATGATGACGATGACGAAAAAGAAGAATTAACTCCTAAGCAAAAACAAGAACAAAAGAAAAAAGCTGAAGCAACTAAGAAAACTCTTCTTAGCAGAATGGCTGATGTTCTAGCTAAAGCTGGCGGTGCTGTTGAAAAGGTAAAACCTAAGCTTAAATCAGTCAGTAGTAAAATTATCGATGTTTTAGCTAATATTACTACTATGGGTGATGAAGAAAAGATCGCTCAATTGAAAACAAAGATCTTACCTAACCTTAGAAATATCTTAATGGTAATCGTAACAGCTGGTTTAGCTATTACAACACCTTATCTTTTGGTATTAGTATTGGTAATTAATGCTATTAGCACAACAAATACTTCCGTTGAAACTAAGAAGATCGTTAAAGATGAACTTGATGTAGAATTAGGTATTGTTGAAAAGAAACTCAACACAGCTGATCTTACTGAACATGACGAAAAGAAACTTCTTATGCTTAAGAGTAAAATCAATCGTCAAATTGAACGTATTGATAAAGAAATTGAAAAGGCTAAATCCAAGAAATAGGAGGTCATATGTTTACATTTGATGATGAATTTGGTTTATTTGATGAAGATGTGATCTTTAATAACGAAGATATACTTCATGAAGCACCAAATGATGATAATAAAAAAGAAAATAAAGGACAAAATGGTAGTGGAGATAATACCGACTCAACAGAAGATGATGCTCCTACTGACTATACTGATGGTAGTGAAAGCCCTAACACCCCCGTAGACGATGAGGGCAATCCAGATTATACAGAAGAAGAAGAACCGGATTATGATGAAGAATCCGGTAATGATCCAGAAAATGATCAAACTAATACTGATTCTGAATCTGATGATACTAACACAGAAGTAAAGTCAGATGAAGGAGATGGTGAAATACCAGATTCTGATAACGCTGACGGTAATATCGATACTGATACTGAAGGAACTGATGATGATTCTGATTCACCAGATTATACTTCAGAAGAAGATCCTTCTGCAGCTGAAGGAGAACCAGGGGATGACACCGATGGTGCTGGTGACGAAGAAGCTGGAGATGGTGATGCTACTGGAGATGATATGGGTGGAGAAGATACCACTGATGATACTTCAGGTGATACTACCGAAGGTGGAGATGGTGAAATCTCTCAACTTCAAAATGACTTGTTCTCTAACCTTTCTGATGAGCAAATGAAGCTTAGGATTAATAGTATTAAAGACTCCTTTATTGAGTTATACTCAAACGTTGATAATACATCTAAGCAGATCCTGCTAGTTAATCGATCTTCTGATAATATCGTAGCTATCAATTATATTAATGAAACTCTTGGTGCCCTAAAAGATATGATTAGGGATGCTCTTACAGTTTCTTTTGGTACTCGTTCTATAGCAGAAAATCAGATTGTGTTACAAAAGCTTGTTGCTATCTATTCTTTGGTTTATAAAATCGTAGAAAAGATTGGCAACAGGAAAGAAGAAAAATAGAAATTATTTGGGATAAGAACCCAACCACTTATAAATAGATTCTACTGATGATAGTAGAGATGTGTGTGACAGATAGACACTGTGATGAAATTTAATATTCTCATATAAGGAGGAATATTCCTAATGGCAATCGTAGGCTCTACAGATAATGCTAATAAAGAGATTCTTCGTGGTTACGAACAAGACTCCATGCATGAAACTGCTGCTCGCTTTGTTGAATTAGCACGTGCAGCTAAACAAGAATCCGGCTTGGATATCTTCAATAACCCAACAGAATTCTTAACTAATAACCTTGGTAAAGAAGATCTTAAATCTTTCTTCGTAAATGAATCTTACGACGCAGAAGATCCTCGTTTCAAAGGCAACTCCGCTGCTCTTCGTTCTCACTTAGAAAACATGGAAATGTTATTCGAAAACGACGTACAAGCAGCTGTTACTGAATCCACTAACTTGGGTGCATTGTCCCCAGTAATCGGTATGGTAACACCAATCCATAAAAATATCTTGATGAACGCTGTTTATGATCAAGTAATGCCAAAAGACGTTTCCCGTAGCCCTAAATTCACTTTGACTATGGAAACTCGTAACTTGGTTGATACTAAAGGCAACAAAATCGATATGTATGCTGAACAAAACTTGATCAAGAAAGCTATCGATGAATCCGTTCCTACATTCGACAAAGTTATCACTACTTTGCCTGAACAAGAAGCTACTGACTTCGTTGCTGAAGCAGTTGCAGCTAATGTAATTGACGCTTCCGTTCAATCTATTGCTAACCTTTCCATGCGTACAGAAGTTTTTGGCGTTGTAGTTAAAAACGTATACGTAGAAAAAGGCGAAATGATCTGGGACGCTGCTCAACAAAAAGAAGTTCCTGCTACAGCAGCTGGTGCAAACTCCGTATTGTTCAAATTACATGCATTCTTCACTCCTGGTTATGGTGACCATGTTCGTCAAATGCATCGTGCATTCATGATTTCCTTCAAGAAAAATGCTACTGATACAGTAACTGCTTCTGGTACAATCATGGGTTACTTGAACGAAAAGAACCGTATGTTGCTTCAATGTGGTCCATTGAAAGTTAAAGACGGTGCTACTGAAGCATTCGATACTACTACTTTCTTGGTAGAAGCACTTGTTGTTCGTGCTGTATTTGATGTATCTTCCGCTGCATTCCCAACTGTTAAAGTTGAATGGTCCAGTACTACAGATATCTTCCAAATTCCAGAAGCTCCACATGTAACTGTACCTATCACTCCAGAAGAAGTTAAAGACGTTCAAGCTCTTTATGACGTAAACCAAGTTACAAAACTTATGTCCATGATCCGTCTTGCTCTTCTTCACTGGAAAGATGATTCCATCCGTGATGATCTTGATGCTTCTTACTTGGCTATGCCTGAATCCAAACAATACAAAGCAGCATTCGACTTCACACCTCCAATTAACTTCACTGGTCTTCCAGTAGTATGGCGTAATGGTCAATTCATGGATCGTTTGGAAACTATGGTTACTGAAATGCTCCAAGAATTGAACGATGAAAACATGACTATCGCTATCTTCGGTCGTCCTGACTTGATCCGTCGTATTGCTCCTCAACAATACACTTATCAAACAGCTTCCAACATCGGTCCTGTTGAATTAGACTTCACTCGCACTGTTGTTACTTCCGAACATCGTGTATACAACTTCATCTCCACTAACAAAATGCGTAACAACAATAACTTCGTAGTATTGTTGATTCCTCGTAACTCCATGCGTATTACTTACAAAGTGGTAGATTATCAAATGTACTTAAGCAACGAAATTCGTGATGCTCGTCAAACTGCATTGCCAGCTATGACTGCATTCGAACGTTGGTTATTCTTACAATATCAACCTGTTCAAGGACGTATGCATATTATGAATCCTACTGGCTTACGCAACAACCCTGAAGACGACGTTAAAGACTTCATCGGTGCTAATGCTATGAACGATTACACTGCTAACCGTGCAGATTATGCTAACGAAGTTAACGGTGTAGTTGATCCAGCTACAGGTCACTTCCAAATTCCACCTATCAAAACTAACTAATTTCTAAGTGACTAATAATCGGGACTAGAGGATAATTCCTCTAGTCCTCTTTTATTTCCTTAGAGGAGGGTGCGAAATGCAAAAAGACGATACTGCCTTGTTCGAAAGCATTGGTGAGTTGAGATACGAACTAATGCAATTAAAGGTTGATCCTGATAATTCTGCGTTACTATCTTCCATTAAGAGAATACTTAACGATATTTTCGATGACTCGAAATGTGAAGACGTTATCTTTACTAATAATACAGATAAAATCTTCTTTGGTCTAACGGTAATGCCCGTGTTTAATGACTCTCAACAGGTCGTCGATATAGTTTTAAACAGTACTAACTTTGCTATATCCAAATATCGTGTTGAGATCGATTCTAAGCTTCTTGATAATTACACAGGATTGAATATTGATGAAATTACTTCTATCTTATTACATGAAGTAGCTTCTCTGGTATACAATGACACTCCTGCTCGTAAAGCTCGCTACTTAATCGATTTGTGTTTAACTCAAAATAATACAAATATCAAGATCTCCAGCTATATCTCCTATGTGGAGTTATTAGCTTATGGTCTTAAAGAAGCGATCCGTAAATCAGCTTCCATTTTCTACGTTAAAGATAATGGTGCTATTCAAGAATTTGATGATGCATTAGAATTGACTCGATTCTTAGAAAGTGCTATTGCTAAATTAGATGCTCTTGGATATCTATATGATAAAGGTACCAATGCAGCTGAAGTAGTTATTAAATGGACTTTACGTCTATATAAGGATATCCTTACATACCGTATTCCAGCTTTACATACTATCAATAAATCTTGTTTAGTAACAGCATCTGAATTGGAACAAGATGAGTTGAAGAATGTTGCTCGTCATTTAACTCGTATTGATGATTCTTTCTTGATTCAAGAATCTGGTATTCTTACAGATACTGCTGATAAGAAAGATATTGTTGCTAAGTTAAATGAACGTAAATCTATTAAGAGTTTCTTTGATACATTTGCAGAAACAGTTGCCCTTGGTAAAACTGCAAAGTCTATTAACGAAGCTCAAGATTTATTCTTCAAAGCTAACAGTGAGATGAGTCAAATCAAATATTATCTAGAAAATAATGAGCTTGATGCAAAGACAGCTAAGGATTTGGACAGATTGTATTGTCGATATGATATCATCAGGACTTCCTTACATACTAAGATCTAATCTTAATATATAATGAGAGTACCCAATATTGGGTACTCTCTTTCTTTTCGTAGATTGTTAATTTTAATATTTAATATAACAAACTAGTAAAAGTAATTATAAGCATTAGCTTATTATTGTATTTAGTTAAATTATATTTTTTAGGAGGCTATTATCATGGCACTAGGAGACAACAACAATCGCGAATTAAGACCTACAGTATACTCTGGTTATACTTTCTACAACACACGTTCTGAGAAAGCTAAATCCCGTATGAACTTCTCTATGTGGAAGAATACTATTAAACTTTCTATCGAACGTATGGTAAAAGAATCTAACGACGGTTATGGTGCAGAATTCGATACAGAAAATCCAGCATTATTATACTTAACTGCTTCTAAAGCATTAGTATTGGCTGATCTTCTTAAAGCATACTTACGTGACCCAGAACAATACTCTGGTTTCGGTGTAGAATCTGCACGTGCATTGATTACTATCACTCATGAAGGTGATGACGATGTTCTTACTGTATCTACTAAGAACGGTTCCGAAATCGGTGATGGTTTATCTTATGTATTAAATCATTCTTTCCCTGTAGTTGAAAAAGTTAAAGAAGATGGTAGTATTTCTTACAATAATTCTTTCGCTTCTTCTACAGATATCAAACAATTGATTTTCCAATTGGATGACTATGTACATGCAATGAATAACACTATTGCTTTCTCTGTTATTGATAACTTGGCTAGAAACACTCAATCCAAATATAGCTTCTTGAAAGAAGCATTAAGTGGTGGTTCTTCCTATGGTAATAATAATGGTGGTAGCCGTTATGGTAAAGGTTCTGCAAGCCAAAACAATGAAGTTGACGACTTAGACGACTTCATGTAATAGACAAAATATACTAAAGAAGATTCAATGGAGAGTATACGATATCCGTATACTCTCTATACTTCGTTTCAGGTAGGTTTATATGGATACTACTATTAAATACGTAACTAAGAACTTTATTGAATTTGAAGTATTATTTGATTTAGATTTGGCTATAGCTCAGTATATTTTACTGAATACTAAGAATACTAATTTCATCGATAAGTCTATTAGAGAATCCAAGGTAGAGATCACTAATAATTATCTTAAGAATAAGCTACTATATAGAAAGTATGATAATCCTTTATCTGCAGTACTGGATAATAGATACAAAGATAGCTTTGACGACATATTGGAATCTATCATGAAAGATCACGCTGATGATGTATATGAAAGAATTATTCCTACAGATCTATTACAAGCTATCAATGCTATGGGTGTAGCTGATGATATTATCAAATCTAGAATCAAATGTAATAACGAAAAACAAGTCAATATAGTTGAGAAATATTCTGAGGTATTGGAGACAGTTAGAACCAATGAATTATTCGAAGATTCTACTTCTCTATTTATCAAATACCTTAATAATATTCAAGATTATGCTCCTATTGGTGGTAAATACATTTATATAGTTAAAGGTAATTACAATCTAGGTCCAAATTTTCTCCCAAGTCCAGTTGTAACTATATTGGGAGAACAAAATGTAATACGGATGGTTGATATCTATTCCAATATCACTATTCCAGAAGTAAACTTGGAGGATTATATTAATGAACACAGCAAGAATTAAAGCGGTTTCTAATATTGTACCTAAAAACGTTCTTCGTGAAGTCCAATTAGAAACTATTGAACGTATAGCTAATGCTTTGGCTAACTCTTATGGTCCATCTGGTTCCACTACACTCATTCGTAAAGGTGATGATGTAAAAGGTTCTGGTGTGACTGCATATACTAAAGATGGTCATAGTATTTTAGGATCTATTAAGTTCAATAAACCTATCGAAATGAGTATTCTCGATGATCTTAAAGATATTACTCGCAATACTGTTAAAACAGTTGGTGATGGTACAACATCTGCTGTAATCCTCTCCTATGAAATCTTCCGTGCATTGAACGAAATCATTAGCGACCACGCCAATTTCACCGAAAAGGCTGTAGTCGCTGAACTACAGAAAGTAGTTAAAGATATTACTACTATTATCGAAAATAGTAAGCAAAAACCTACTATTGATAAAATCTACCAAATTGCTTTGACATCTACTGATGGTAATGAAGAAGTAGCTAGCTCTATTCGTGAAATCTACGAACAATTTGGTCTTGGTGTATATATCGACGTAGGTATCTCTAATACTACTAACCACATGGTGAAAACTTATGAAGGTTTGACTATTGATGGTGGTTATTTCAATCCATGCTTCATAAACCGTGCCAAAGACGCTGTTTCTGAACTTCAAAATCCTAATATTTACATTTTTGAAGACCCTATTGATAATAACTACACGCTTAATCTTTGCTACAAGATTGTAGAGCAAAATTTGATTGCTCCATTAACTAAATACAATACTTTGGTTCAACAAGGTAATCAAAGTGAAGCTGATGCTGTAATTGCTAATGAACTTAAGGCAACTGCAATCATTACTCCTACATTTGGTCGTGATATTCGTTCCCAAATGGATAACATCATCGATATGATGAGTAGTTCTAAAATTGAACAACGTGCTCCATTGACTATTATCACTGGTATGACTGATGTAGATCGTCTTGCTGATTTAGCTGCTATGGCTGGTGCTAAAACAATCAAGAAATATGTAGATCCTGAAGTTCAAAAATCTGATGTAGAAAAAGGTATTGCTCCTACATTGGATAATGTAGCTACTGAATTCGGTGGTAAAGCTGAATTATTAGTTGCTGATACTAAAACTACTAAAGTTATTAACCCAGAATTGATGTTTGATACTGATGAAGAAGGTAAACGAGTATTCAGTAGTGAATATAACAATCTTCTTGCTTCTTTAGAAGCTCAATTAGCTCAATTGGATACAGTAAAAGAATCTGCTACTGAAGTAAATGTACTTCGTCGCCGTATTCAATCCTTGAAATGTAACATGGTAGATTATTTAATCGGTGGTGTATCTTATACTGATCGTGATGCATTAAAAGATGCTGTAGAAGATGCTGTTCTTAACTGTCGTTCTGCTGCTAAAGAAGGTATTGGTTATGCTGCTAACTTCGAAGGTCTTCGTGCTGCTTATGAAGTTGCTGAAGTTACTTCTAACCTAAGCCCAATTAGAGAAGCTGTAAGCAATGCTGTATATAAAGCATATGCTAACACAGTTGCTCGTATCTATGTAGACTATATGGCAGTTGAAGATATTGAGCAAGATGATTTGATTAAAACTCTTATTGAACGCAATAAACCTATCGATGTAACTGGTAATGATCGTGAAGTATTATCTTCTATCAAAACAGATCCGACTACATTACAAGCTATTGTAGATATCGTAGGTTTGATGTTCAAAACAAATCAATTCTTGTGCCCAATTCCAGATATGAATACATATACTGCTGAATAGTAAAATAAATTATGTAAGGGAGGGATATGATTGTCCGTCGAAACTACATTTGCTAATTATATACGACGACCTGGTATTGTCGGGAGTACTACACCACAAATTAAACTAATTGAAATGGATGCTCGTCAAAGATATGAACGTATCTTGATGCGGGAAGGTGGTAGTTTAAAGTTTTATCAATTCAAAGACGATAAAAACGATACCTATTATATTCATATCAAAGTCCCATCAGAAGTATTAGATAAATTCTATTACGATGTGATTATAAAGTTCTGTGGTCATACAGGTACAGAATCTTATCCTACCCTTACTAACTATAATATTCAAGTCTTCTCTAATGACCCTGCTTTCTGTTATACATATGCCTATGTATTTAATAAAGAAGGGATGTTAATTAAAGACTTTGCTGATAAGATTGGTCCAGACTTCTTAAAGAGTAAGCCTAGAGAACGAAATCCTAAAGAAGCTTTTGGTTTTGTTAAATCTCTATACTTTGCTTACTTCTTTATGGAGCAAAAGAAATTATTTGAAAAACGTTGGTGGGATAAAGCTAAGCCTTATAAAGCTGATACTATATCCCATAACATTATGAAGGCTGATTCTAAGATAGTTAAGCGTCAAAGAGAAGCAGAACAACTTAGAAAAACTGAGAAGGCTACTAAACAAACTCCTCAACCTCCTAGAAATACTTTCACTGGAAGCGATCATGTCAAGCCAGCTAGAGTTGCTAGCGGTGTACGTAAAACAGGGACTGTTAAAACTACCAAGACAGTGCGTACAACTAAGGCGATTCGAAAAAGATAATATAGCTGTATATTATAGAAATGAAGAAGGTTATTTGGTCTTTGTAAATAACCTAAAATCCATTTAGGAGGGTTAAAATGGTAGAAGAATTAAAGAACGTTTTTATTGATCTCGGAGAAGCTCAGCCATTTGTCTATGTAGATGACTGGGTTCCTCAACCTGAAGACTTTATTTTTACAACCTCAAAAGGTTTAATTGAATTGAATGATATCGCTAGGATCTATGGCTTAGAAGATCATCATCCAATTGCTTTCTATTCGATGGCTAGTAAGAAATGCTACAATGGTGCAACTGTAGTAAAACCAAATGGTGATGTATCCATTGGTTTCCGTGACCATTGTATTCATTATCTTAACTATTTCGAAAAGTTTTATGATACAGAACATACTGTAGTTAATATTTTAGCTCAGTTGAAGTATCTAATAGAATATCATGAAGGGTATGATGAAGATATGTTGGTAGCTGATATTCAACGCTACTTTATCTCTAAGGATAGCAATCCTGTACTCCATTATGATATCCATAGATTTGTAAGGGATAATTATAATATACATTTAACGTATAAGAATAAGAATAATCCATGTCTAGAATACAGAGATTATCATGCTTGTATTTTATTTGAAATCTCTATTCTTCAAAATATGATTATTCCTACTCTTATTCATTTCTCTTATCTACATCAATACACAAACCAAGATATTCAAAGACTTCTATTGAGAGTATTTGATAATATCTTATTTGAAGTAGATAATAAATACAATGTCGATATGGCTTCTAAGTTATTTGAAACTATCTTGACAAATGTAAATAAAAATAAGAAGGGTAATCCAGTGCTATGGGATATGCAAGAAATCCGAGCTCGTAATCCTATTTCACATGCAATGGAAACCCAACAAAATATTTTGGTACAAATCATTCCAAAATATTCATTCAAAGAAAATATCATCTCGTTTAACTTCTTCTCTATTCAAAATGATTTGAATAATAAAGTTCTACGAGCTAAGTATGAATATGCTTTAGCATCAGTATCTTCTTCCAATGTAGATGAAGATAATAACTCTGAAGCAGATAAGTTCGAAGCTCACTTAGCTAAGATGAATGAATCAGCGGTTATTCAATCTACGTTAAACTGTAATCAAACAATTCAACGTATTGAAGCACTATATGGTCCATTCTCTGAAGATGAAATCAATTTCTATATGAAAGAGCTTGGTAAAGAAGGTAAGAATATCAAAAACCAATTCCAATTCAATTTGGTTTCTTATCTATTCTTAAAAGAGTTTAAAGATATTCAAGCAGTTAAGTTAGTTACATTCAGACAATATGTAATTATGCTATTAGCTGCTAAGAAGTATCTTATCTCTGCAGGACAATCTCTATTACCATATATCATTGGTGGTAGAGTAGAAAAGATTGTTAGTCGTAAGACTGTAAATAAGAAGATTCTTCAAAAGATTCAATTCTCCGAAAACTATCCTAAAATAGTTGCTAAATACAATAATAAGAAAATCCAAGAAGAAATCATCTTTAAAACAATCTCTCAAATCTTAGCCTCTGATTTCAGAAATATTGACTTCTATAATCAAGAGCTTAATGGAATCAAAATCCAATGTATTCCAGAAAAGATTTCTGAAGAGTTGCTTCAATATATTCTGTTAATTTAAGACAATTAATTCCAGAGACTAATATTAGTCTCTGGAGTTTTATTTGCTAAAAGGAGGTGAGATTATGGATATACAAGAAGAATTAAAATACTATCTAATGAGTACCTTTCCAGATGCAAAATCCGCATCAAATGGAAGAGAAGTAGTTATTAGATGCCGCTTCTGTGGTGATAGTAAGAATAAAGACTCTAGGCATTTATACTTATCGCTAGGAGATTCTGTTAAAGGTATACCTCCGTTGTATCATTGCTTTAAATGTAATGAAAGTGGAGTATTATCTAAAGATGTAATCAGAGAACTTATGGGTTATGCTGATACATCTGAAGTATTATATAAGCTGGATAAATCAAATAAAGAGATATTTAAGAATTCTAAATATCGACCAGTTAATAATACCTATTACCTAAATCAAAATTACCCCTATATTGATAATACTTATAACAAAAAGAAAATTGAATATATTTCTAATCGTCTTGGAATAGATTTTTCTTATGGTGAAATAATCTCTAACAAAATAATACTTGACGTAAAAGAATTATTAAGTTATAATAAGATTAACGTTGAGAATCGATTTCGTGATCTAATCGATTATGCTTCGCTGAATTGTATTGGCTTTCTAAGTATGAATAATAGTTTTATCACATTTAGAAATCTCCGTAAGACTCCACCAAGACAGTTTAATTTTAGATACATGCAATATAATATTTTCAGTTCTTTTGAATCAGGGAATAAGTATTATTGTATACCGACTATGATAAACACGATGTCGAATGAACCTATACATATTCGAATAGCTGAGGGGGCTTTCGATATATTATCCGTTAAGTATAATTTATGTGGAGGTAACACTGAACAACAGATGTATATCTCTGCTAATGGTAAAGGTTTTAGTAGTGTAATTAAACATGTTTTAACTACATATCCTATACCCAATTTAATTTTAGACCTGTATTTAGACAACGATTATGGTAATGATTACGCCATATGGAATTGTAAAAAAGCTCTTGAATTAAATATACCAGTATACTTACACAGGAACAGGTTTGAAGGTGAGAAAGACTTTGGAGTTCCCGCTAATAAAATTCGTGAACAGGTTTTAAAAGTTTAAGTAAACTTTGTTTATGAGAAGGGAAGTGTTATTTATGAAATCTCCAAAAGAGCTTTTACGGGGAGTGTCTGATTGGATGATGTTTATAGAAGATCTTAAATTGACTAAATACGAAGTATTTATCATTTTCTTCTCCTATATTATTTCCCTCTTGGCACTCTTCTTCTCTATTCTTGCTTTCATATCTCTTTATTGTAGTGGAAAGCTTTCAATGATATGCCCAGTTATACTATTGGGTATAGTCATTGATATTCTTCTCTTCATCAAATCGTTTAAACTATATGAAGAGATAGTTGCTAGTAAGAAATTCAAATAGATCACTTGCCCATAGCCAATATTGGCTATGGGATTTATATTTTCTCAGGAAGGAATAATGAAATGAAAACATGCGTAACACTTTATGAAACACATCTAGTTAGATATTATCTACCAACAACCAAAAGAGAAAAACTAGGGTTTATGATATTATCTGATATAGATACAGAGAACCTAATAAACTTGAATCTAGTTGCCCATATTATTCATAACCATATTTGGAATGAATACCAAGGCATCTATGTATATATCTACTCTAATGGTACACATCAATTATTTATTGATAATGGAGTTAAAGAAGAAAAGAGTTTATACTTCAGAGATACTATTAATAATATCCCAGCTGAAATAGTAATCCTAGCTAAATATATCTTCGAAGGAAAATATAGAAAAGCAGCTAGAATTATTAAACAAGCTAGAATACATGTAAGTCTAAGTGAACTACTTAGAATTCCACTAGCTCGATATTATAATGGTATCAATTTCCCATTAGAAGAACTAAGAGATATTTGTAGAAAATAAGGAGAAAACAATGAATACAATATTTTTTAAAAAGGAAACAGTAATAGAAGCGTATGGTCTTGAAACTCTAATAGTTGCTTATATGATCTTAGACCAATTCAATAATACTGATGTCAATTATTATCATTATGATTATAGTAATGGTGATTATGATTTGACTAAAATGGTTAATGGTAAGGAAGAAGAATCTCAAGTTACTTTATTCACACAAGTTCCAGATTATATAGCAGCAATAGCAAATGCTATTGTATATGGTAAAATCCATAAAGCTGTACGTATTTGTAAGAAGAATAACTTACCATTGAAGATCAATAAGTTAATGAATGCACATATACTATTAACAGGTGATGATCGCGAATATCGTACTAAATTATACAAACTATTTACACTTCGTTAGAAATAAAAGATAGAGGTAGCCAATATTGGCTACCTCATATCCTTCTTTTATTTTTTCTTTACTATGAAGTGAAACCCGTGGCAAGGAGTCTCAATTATATGTTAGATTGTGATAATAAGTGGTTGATTTCTATTAGCTGCAGATACATAGTTGTCTTCAAGCTTTTGAACGATATCATCACGCTTATTAGCCCAATCTTGTAAAGTATCCAATGGTAATTCTGTAGTAGCATAAGAAGTACTTACATTAGTGAAGTATTTCAAGTTGTTATAAACAAATGTAGCTACATCAGAAGTTGCTAGGTTTTCAAATATTTCCATCTTAGATGGTTCTATAGTCATTAGGTTCTTAGAATGTTTGACGTATAGATTGATTGGAATAGACTTAAGAGTTTCTAATTGGTTATTAGATAACTGAGAAGCTAATCTAATTTTATTAGGAGCTTCAAACTCTGGATATATACCAGCTTTATAAATACTAGCATGGTTAGTAAGCATTTGGTTCATCATAATATCTTCTACGTTCATTTGTGTAGTAAACATATCGAACGTACTAAAGAACCCAGTACCGAACCCAAAGGAAGGATACATAGTGCTTAATAATCTCCAGTCGATGTCCCCACAGCCAATAATCTTTACAGATGAGCATGTTGCTTCATCAATAAGATAGTAAGGTCCTTTACGTCTATCACCAGTTAGATAATATGTCATCTTATATGGGAAGTAACGACTGAATGTATCCAATGTTTCATTAGAGATTATTTCTTCCATCCATACATCTTTACCCATCTCATCAGGTAGGTTAAGTACACGAGTACCTAAACGACGTTCTATTTTATTCAATAGATTTGTAGTAGCATTCATCATTGGCATATCTTTATCACCTCAATTCTATGTGGTAAGTAAAATATATAGAGTACCCAATATTGGGTACTCTAATTATATATTTTCTAGAAACGATCACAGAACTTATCGATCTTAGCACCAACATAATCTTCAATAGGTACAACGATAACGTTATAGTTTTCATCTACTAATTGAAGGTTATTACCCTTACGAGTAATATTAGTGAACTCTTGATCAAAAGCTTCACACATAGCGTTTAAGTTATAAGATTCTTTCATAATAACTTTACGCACATCGTCGTTAATGATAGGCGAGACAGCAGATTCAACCATTAAGCTGTTACCAGACTCAACAATTTTACGTTGCATGTCTTCATTCATATTAGTCAATTTAAGATCATCCATGAATGCAGATTCAGTTACAATGTGATCTGTGTATGCATCTGGATAAGATGGGAAGTATACACGGTCATAACAAATAATACGCAAGTTAGTAACTTGATTACGACCACCATTGTTTTTAATGGAACCGATAGATCTTAAAGAGAAGGATGGTAATTGACCATCTTTCAAGTCTTCGTTAAAGCTACGACCTAGTTCATTATTAGTACCACGGAAATGAGCTTTTACTAAAGGTCCTTCCATCCAGAGTTTAGTAAACCATACTTGTTCTAAAGTACCATCTACTTTTTGTTGACGAGATAGATTCAAATCTAATGGGTGACCAGCTTCGCCTTTAAAGTTACCAGTAGTAACTAATTCACGAATACGATCACTATAGATTTCACTATGCAAGTCTTCAGTAGAATAGAAACGGCGGTTACGGTTTTCTTTCTCACCAACTTGGAGAACACCTTCAGCAGTAACAAAACCGTTTCTTCCTACATTTACAGTTTCACAAGTAACAACTTTTTCTGCAGCTTCATTAATGACAAACACTACAGGTTTTTTCATTATCTAGCCTCTGAAATAATTATTTACGAGTAAATTTCTTTTTAGATTCATCGATAACTTTAACAGAGTTTTCTTCTTTAGGTTCTTCTACTAGATCTTTAACTTCAGTAGTTACTGGAGTTTCTTTAGGAGCTGTTTCTTTTTTGCTTTCTACAATCTTTTGGATAGTAGATTTAGATTCAGCTTCTACTGCAGAGTTATCTCCATTAGGACCTACAGAGTAGATTTTGAACTTAGGGAGTTCTTCTTTATCATCGTCATCGAGAATAGAAACATCGTCATCCCCATCAAGGTCTTTATCATAGTTATCAAAGCCCAATTGAACTGTTGTACCATCATCAAGAACTTCTTGAACTAGGATGCGTTGTTGTAAACATTTGCGGATAGTATCAGTATCTAATTCGATACCGTTAGCTGGTCCGCTAAAATTAATACCATCAATATATGCAGGTTGAGCTGCATATACATTTACTGTTTTAATCATAGTATAATCCTCCTAAAGAAATATTACTATTTACCGATTTCCATATCTTCGATAGAAGGATCTAAATCATAATCCCAGAAGGAATCTTTGAAGATATTATCAGGAACAGTATCTTCTTTTTTGAAGCTATCGTCGAAGTTCTTTTCATCAGCACCTACTTGAGGACCTTTGTAACCGAATTCAACATCATCAGCATTGATACCAGCACCATCGAAAGTATTCATAGTATCAACTTTATTTAAGTCCATTTCTTGACAAACTTCTTGAGCTTGTTCAACGAAATTCAATTTCATGGATTCGTCCATCTTGAAAACTCCTTTATCATCATCGTCATCATCAGAATCATCATCATGATCTTCGTCGTCATCATCGTCAGAATCTTCATGATCATCATCGTCGTCGTGGTCTTCATCATCACGGTCGTCTTCATGATCATCATCGTCATCATCAGAGTCGATAGTGATACGTTCTTCTAATTCATCATCAGAATCATCGTCGTCGTGGTAAGCTTTACGATCTCCTTCGAATGTAGGAGCATCATCAACTTCCATATCAATAGCATTATCGTCACGATCTACAAGATCTTCATCTTCCTCTTGTTTAGGAGTACCAGGAACAGGAGGTTTTTGATTAGTTTCACCAGCTTGAGCTTTATCTGTTTGACCTGCTTGAGGTTTAGAAGCTACTTCTTTACCAGATTGAGTTGGTTGAGGAGTAGATTCTTCATCAAAACTAAAGATAGCATCGATATCATCTTCAGATTCGTTGAAGTTAATACCAGTATCGAAAGTCAAAGCAGCGTTTGCCATATCCAATTCAGATTCTTCGGATTCGAAGAAGTATTTACGAGGTTCTAAGTACCAAGAGATAACAAGACCTTGGCGTTTTACCAAACGTTCTTTAAAGTCTTTAAGTTCGGATGTATAAATACGACAGCCGTATTTAGAAGCTTCATCTTTTAATTTATCACCAACTAAGTTAGTTAGTTTATAATAATCAGCCATGTCTTTATCACTGATATAGATACCATCTACTGGATTCCAACCTAAACCATAACCTTTTTTACGGTTAGTATCTTTACGGTTTTGGATGAATGGGTTGTAACGTAATTGACAAACTTTAACGGATTTACCATCTTTAATAAACTTACGTTCATCTTCTTTAGTCAATTCAGCAACAACGTCGCCTTTTTCTTTACCAAATACAGCACGAACTGTGCTTTGTACTTTAGCAGCCATTGCTTTGATAGCTTTAGTACGAGATTTTTCATCAGCAGGCTTTTTAATACCAAGTTTTTCAGCAAGAGATTCGTTGAAGGATTCTTCGGAATCATAAATGATTTCTTCTTCTTCGTCGAAAGATTCTTGTTCTTCGTCGAAATCAATATCTAATGCTTCCATTACAGGAATGCCATTAAGGATAGCTTCTACTTCTTCACGAGCAAGAATACCATCTCTAATTGCATCGTCAGCATATTCTTCGATTTCTTTATCAGCTTTTTCAGCTTCTTCATCAACTTCGTCGGAAATAGAAATTTTTCCAGAAGCGATGTCATCTACATCGTTGTCAGTAATCAAACCAGCACCGATAGCAGTATTTACAATTTCATTAATTTCATCATCATTAGCGATATCTACAGGATCAACTACATCTAAAGAAGCAGCTGCTTCTACTACGGAGTCGAATTCCAATTCTTGATCAATAATATGATCAATAGTAGGTTCTACACTTTCGATGATGGATTCAATATCATCAGAAATTCGCATATATCGAATACCTCCTTTAAATTATAAGGATGTCCAGAATGGTAGAAAAGTATTGGTACTATAAGCACCAATACTATCTCCAATCTAATTGTTTACTGTTTTGGAATACCAGAATCTTCTTTTAATGGTTTCTTTAATTTCTTTTTACCAGTATCAGTAGGTTCTTCTTCCACAGGTTGTTCTTTATTATCTTTTAAAGCGGAGAGATCACCAGAGGCAATATCTCTACCAGTCTTCACAATATTAGAACCTTTTTCAATAACATCTGGGATACCATCTCCATCTAAGTCGATGAATAAACCAGCAATGAATGTTACTGCAGCGATAGCAGAAGAACCAATACAAATAGCAATGAAATTAGAGAGTGCAGATAAATCTGGAGTTCCATGTTTCAAAGAAATATACCACCAAGCTCCATACCAAGTAAGGATCAATACTAATAGTAAACCGATATAGAAGCAAGAGATAAGAATAAGAGGTTTCTTAAGATTCTTAATCTTTTCTAAAATACCAGGTAAACCATTCTTAAAGAACCCATTAAACTTTTCTAGCATGTGAAATATCTCCTAGAATAAAATTAAAGCATACGGTAAGCACCGGATGCAAGAGCAAAAGCTACACCACCAAGTTTATTTGCTGGGTTAGCAGCTGCTTCAGCTTTAGCTGCTTCTTTAGTAGTTTCTTCTA
>ERZ773196.6-NODE-6-length-185843-cov-17.635945_pt1 | contig 185843 bp, 171 predicted proteins | sample MGYA00581009_ERZ773196 | MGnify/ENA primary metagenome ERZ773196 (study PRJEB29015, sample SAMEA2738162) | human oral metagenome | biome: human oral; feature: human-associated habitat; material: saliva | place: China | collected 2243 ... | reverse complement strand
GGTTGCACAAGAAATCAAACTAATTGTCTTGATTTTTTAGCAGATTAGTATATAATATTAGGGTATGTAACTATGCATACAATCTCTGCGCTATAGGAATAGCGCCATTTAAGACCATAGGGAGGTGAAACAAATGATTAACTACGAGGTAATGTTCATCATCGATCCAACACTAGAGGACGAGAAGAAGGACGCAGCTGTTGAGAGAGTTAAAGGCATCATCGCAGCTGAAGGAGAAGTAGGAAATGTTGACGTTTGGGGCCTAAGAAAGTTGGCTTACCCAATCCAGAAGAAGAACGAGGGCTACTATGTTGTCATCGACTTCAAGGCAGAACCAACATTGCCAGCAGAGCTCGATAGAAGACTCAAGATTTCAGAAGATTTCATGAGACATATCATCGTTAATAAGGATGCTGAATAAGAAAGAGGTGTAGAAAGTGAATAGTGTAGTACTAATAGGAAGACTCACAAGGGATCCTGAACTTAGATACACCACATCTCAGATGGCTGTAGCAACATTTAGCTTAGCTATTGACAGACCTGTTCGTGCAGGCAAGGAGAGAGAAACAGACTTTCCGCGCGTAACTGTATTTGGCAAGCAGGCAGAAAACTGCGAGAAGTATCTTGCTAAAGGTCGTATGGCAGCTGTTCAGGGAAGACTTCAGACAGGAAGCTATACCAATAAGGACGGAGCTACAGTTTACACCACTGATGTTGTTGCCGATCGTGTCGAATTCCTAGAATGGGGAGATAGACCACAGGGCAGCGCACCAAGACCACAGCAAACACACGTATCTGAGCCAGCAAGCGTAAGCGGCGGCTTTGATGAGGAGATGCCGGATTCATTCCAGGCAATTGACGAAGATGTACCGTTCTAAAGAGAGGAGATAAACATGGCAGAGAGAAGACATGGTGGCATGAGAAGAAAAAAAGTATGCCAGTTCTGTGCAGATAAAGCAGAAAAAATTGATTACAAGGATGTAGATAAGCTAAGAAAGTATATTTCTGAGAGAGGCAAGATCCTTCCAAGAAGAGTGACAGGAACTTGCGCACTACATCAGAGAGATATTACAGTTGCAGTTAAGAGAGCAAGAATCGTAGCTCTACTTCCATACGTAGCTGACTAATCTAAGCAAATCAGAGAGTCTAGAGAATTCATTCCATAGGCTCTCTTTTTTCGTTTAACTTGATAATTTTAGGAGATGATGGAATGAAAACTATTGATAAAGAGACAAGAAACTATATAGAGAATTTAAAAATCAGCGATGTCCCTTGGAATAGACTGCCAACGATATACGGCAGGGCGACTGATTTTCCTAGGTATCTAGAGACTTTATCTAAAATGGATAGCATGGATGATATAATGCAATGTGGCGAGGAGATAGCTATGAATATAGAGCATCAGGGCACTTTGCTCCATGCGACGCCATTTGCTATGGTATTTCTTCTAAGGATTTTTAAAAAGGCATATGAACAAAGGGATACAAATGATATTGCGAGAAGGCTTTTTGATGAACTGCTTGAACTCTTCATGTATATAGCTGAGGCTATAAGTGATGCCTTCCAATGCGATCACGCAGATGAATTTCCTCATTTTGCTGACATGCTTAAAGAGGAGTATCTGTGGTCAGAAGAATACGATGAGGAAGAGGACGAACTTAGATATGAGGAAAATCCTTTCCCAGATGATCTGTTCTACAGTTTCTACTATTATTCTTATAAGGTTCTTCTTTTGTGCGAACCTATAATAGAAAACTTGCAGTCTGAGAATGCGAATAAACTGCGCTCATTGATACAGTAGAATCTGCGATATCAAAGCGAATTAAAATAAAAAACAGCGAAGCTTGGAAATCCAATTTTCGCTGTTTTTGTATGTAAATTATCCTAAATATATGAATCGCAATTAGACGATTGATTAGTTATATACAGGTTTTCAAGCTTCGGTATCTTGATATTAGTCAACGTATACCTTTGGAAGTCTCTGTCCGAAAGCACAGCAGATTTCGTAGTTAATTGTACCTGTTGCGTTTGCGATGTCGTCAGCTGTAACTGAGTTTACACCGTCAGAACCCATAACAATTACTTCGTCTCCTAGCTTTACATTAGGTACTGCTGAAACATCTACCATGCACTGGTCCATGCAGATGTTTCCGGCGATTGGGCAAACAACTCCGTTTACGATAACCTTAGCATTTGCTGAGAATGGTCTTGGATATCCGTCTGCGTATCCTAGAGCAAGAGTTGCGATTCTTGCAGGTTTTGTTGAAATGTACTTACGTCCGTAGCCAACTGAGAAGTTTGCTGGAACATCCTTTAGATGAACTATATTTGCCTTTACTGACATTACAGGCTTGATTGAAAGCTGCGCGCGTTCAACCTCATCTGATGGGTAGCATCCGTATAGAATGATTCCTGGTCTTACGGCATCAAAGTAAATCTCTGGAAGCTCCATGATTGAAGCGCTGTTTGCTAGTGTGCGGAAAGGAATCTTGATGTTAGCCTTTGTTAGAGCCTCGTAGAATGCGTTGTACTTAGCTTCCTGCTCGTGTGAGTATGTCTTGTCTGCTGCATCAGCTGTAGACATGTGTGAGAACATACCTTTGATTTTGAATCCTGGAAGTGCTGCAATCTTACGAACATCCTCTATTGCAAAATCTGTATCATCAGCGAGGTATCCTATTCTTCCCATTCCTGTGTCAACTGCAATGAGTCCTGATACAATCTTTCCTGCTGCAACTGCTGCATCACTGATAGCCTTAGCATTTGATGAGTCGCATACTACAGGTGTTAGATCGTGCTCTACGATTACATCAGCATACATGTCAGGTGTAAGTCCTAGGCAGATGATTTCCTCTTTTGCTCCAGCCTCTCTAAGTGTTAGAGCTTCCTGAAGAGTTGCGATTGCAAAAGTCTTTACTCCGTTCTTTCTAAGAACCTCAGCGCACTTTACAGAACCGTGTCCATAAGCATCAGCCTTGATAACACCGATTAGCTCTCTACCATTTGCCTTCTCTTTGATCTGCTTGATATTGTAGTCTAGGTTGCTTAGATTAACCTCAACCCATGCAGGTCTAATAGCTTCTTTGTACATTTGTTTTTCCTTTCTCCTCGTAAGTTTATATGTTTGGTCTTCTCTTTATAAAATCATTACGGTTTGGACCGTTTGTAACTATGGTTATTGGATATCCAATCAAAACTTCTAGCTCGTTTACATAGTTCTGAGCTGCCTTAGGTAGATCCTCAAAGCAACGGATTCCGGTAATGTCGCACTTCCAGCCAGGAAGAGTCTTAAATATAGGCTTTGCCTTGTTCAAATCTGTGGTATTTGGGAAGTCATCGTGCTTAACACCGTCGATTTCATATCCTATGCACACTGGTATTTCATCAAGATAGCCTAGTGGGTCCAGAACCGTCAAAGCAACTTCTGTTGTGCCCTGCATCATGCAGCCGTATCTAGTTGCAACAGCATCAAACCAGCCAACACGCCTTGGTCTTCCTGTTGTAGCGCCAAACTCACCGCCATCTCCACCGCGACGTCTTAGCTCGTCTGCTTGGTCACCGAAGATTTCGCTGACAAAGGCACCTGCGCCAACTGCGGATGAGTAAGCCTTACAAACGGTAACTACGCTTTTAATCTCGTAAGGTGGAACGCCAGCGCCTATGCTTCCAAAGCCTGCAAGTGTAGATGATGAAGTTACCATAGGATAGATTCCGTGATCTGGGTCCTTCATGGCTCCAAGCTGTCCTTCGAGAAGTAGTTGCTTGCCCTCTGCTAGACTGCGGTGCAGGAAGCTCTCAGTGTTGCGTACATAAGGCTTAATCATATCTCTATACTCTATGAGCTCTTCGTAAAGTTCCTCTACCTTGAGCTCTGGCTTACCATATAGGTTCTTTAGAAGCACATTCTTAATAGTACAGATATTCTCGAGCTTCTCAATCAAAAATTCCTTGTCATTGAAAAGTTCATTAACCTGAAATCCTATCTTAGAATACTTGTCTGAGTAGCAAGGTGCGATACCGGATTTGGTTGAGCCGAAAGACTTTCCTCCGAGCCTCTCCTCCTCGTAGGTGTCGAGCAAAATGTGATAGGACATAACTATCTGCGCTCTATCAGAAACTAAGAGCTTAGGGGCTGGAACGCCCTGATCTGTGAGATCCTTAATCTCCTCGATGAGCTTAGGAATGTTAAGGGCTACACCATTTCCAATTACATTTGTAATGTGGTCATAGAAGACTCCGGACGGTAGCATGTGGAGCGCGAACTTTCCATAATCGTTTTTGATAGTGTGGCCAGCGTTGCTTCCACCTTGAAAACGAATTACGATATCACTTTCGGCCGCAAGTAGATCTGTGATCTTTCCCTTGCCTTCGTCACCCCAGTTAGCACCAACAATAGCTTTAATCATAAATACCTCCATGCTTAATAGCATTAAATGTTAATTTTAGCCTCCATGCCGATGATATCAGCATTTGCGCTAAGAATTGGCTTTATGACCCCGTCCAGAAACTCTTCGGTCTGGACATCTGCCCTACCGATATAATTTTCGGGTTTCAAAACCTTCTGTAAAGCCTCTTTGGTTATATTGAATAAAGGATCAGCGGCAATTCTATCTAACAAATCGTTAGGCTTGCCCTCCTCCTTGACAACCTTAGCAGCTGCCATGGAGTGAACCCTAATTCTCTCGTGAAGTTCCTGTCTGTCTCCACCAGCTTTAACAGCATCCATCATGATATTCTCTGATGCCATGAAAGGTAGCTCTGCCATCAAATGCGATTTGATAACCTGTGGATAGACAACTAATCCATCTGAGATGTTGATATATAGTTCAAGGATGCTGTCTGTTGCAAGGAAGGCCTCGCTTACAGAAATCCTCTTGTTAGCTGAATCGTCAAGCGTACGCTCAAACCACTGAGTTGCAGCAGTTATCTGAGGGTTCATAGATGTGCTCATTACATAGTTGGCAAGAGAAGCCATACGCTCTGAACGCATAGGGTTACGCTTGTAGGCCATAGCTGATGAGCCTATTTGGTTCTTCTCAAATGGTTCCTCTACTTCCTTCATATGCTGAAGAAGACGGATGTCATTTGAAAACTTGTGTGCAGACTGCGCAATACCTGCAAGGACATTTAGCACGCGGCTATCAACCTTGCGTGAATAGGTCTGACCAGACACTGGATAGCAGGATGAAAATCCCATTTTCTCAGCGATGAGCTGGTCGAGCTTCTTGCACTTCTCGTGGTCTCCAGAGAAAAGCTCTAGGAAGGACGCCTGAGTACCAGTCGTACCCTTAGATCCAAGAAGTTTGAGTGAACCAAGCACATAATCTAGGTCCTCGAGGTCTAGAACTAAATCGTTTAGCCAGAGGCTTGCGCGCTTTCCTACAGTAGTTGGCTGAGCAGCCTGATAGTGTGTAAAACCTAGTGTAGGCATTGCCTTATATTCATCTGCAAACTCTGCAAGCTTTGCTATAGTATTGATAAGCTTCTTTCGGATTAGCTTAAGACCTTCTGACATGATAATCATATCGGTGTTGTCGCCTACATAACAGGATGTAGCACCAAGGTGAATAATTCCTTTTGCATTAGGGCACTGAAGTCCGTAAGCATATACATGGCTCATAACGTCATGACGAACTATTTTCTCACGCTCTTTAGCGACATCGTAGTTAATATCGTTTATTTGCGATTTCAACTCATCAATCTGAGACTGTGTTATATCAAGGCCGAGCTCCATCTCAGCTTCCGCTAGTGCAACCCAAAGCTTGCGCCATGTGCGGAATTTCATCTCAGGTGAAAAGAGATATTTCATCTCATTACTTGGATAACGTTCGGATAATGGACTCGTGTAATTGGTCTCCTGCATGATTTCCTCCTATGAAAGCTAACAAATCACTTTTACCTTAGAATTATATCACCATTAGCTCTTTAGTTCAACATTTCAGAGGGCTTGAAGAGGCTTTAAAAATAAGGAAATTCACTCAGTCACTATGTGAAATTTATTACAATTCTTAACAAAAAAACACGATCTTCTTAAATTTGTTCGATAATAATTTAAGGCTTTTGCTATCGTATAGACACTGGATATTTTTGTTGATAAAATTTGAGCCATAGAAGCAATTTTGTGAAATTTTTTGAGGAGAAAAATATGCTAAAACTGGATAAGGTATCAAAATTTTATTCGGCTGGCGGCGTCGTTACTTCTGGATTCAGTAAGATAAGCCTAAACTTTGATGTAGGAGAGTTTGTGGCTATTACTGGAGAAAGCGGAAGTGGAAAATCAACGCTGCTAAATGTAATCTCAGGACTGGATTCTTACGAAGAAGGCGAGATGTACATTTTTGATCAGCCAACAAGCGGATACGGCAAAGAAGAAATGGAGGCCTACCGCAAGAAGTATATCGGAAACATATTTCAAACCTTTAACCTAATAAATAACTACACAGTTTATCAGAATATAGAGCTCGTTTTACTTTTGAGCGGCTATAAAAAGAGCGAGGTAAAAGGCAGAGTCGATGAGCTTATAGAGCGTGTAGGACTAAAGGATTACAGAAATACTAAGGCTTCAAAGCTCAGTGGAGGACAGAAGCAGCGTGTAGCTATAGCTCGTGCTCTTGCTAAGGAAACTCCAATAATCGTCGCAGACGAGCCGACGGGAAACCTAGATAAGAAGTCTGCAGAGGGAATAATTGAGCTCCTTGCTAGCCTATCAAAGGATAAGCTTGTCATCATCGTAACTCACAACTATGAGCAGGTTGAGATGTATGCTACTAGAAAGATTACGATGAGAGATGGAAAGCTTAGCGAGGATAAGCGCTTTGCTAGTCCTATGCTGCTTGAGGCTCAGGAAAAGATGGCAGGGCTAAGCGAAATCAATGTTTCTCCAAGCAAAAAACAGAAAGATACGGGCAATGGAAACGACAGGGTTGAGCTCGCAAAGCACGATGGACTTAGATTTGGAAATACGCTTAGACTTGGAGTGAGAAATACCTTCAGCTTACCAGCAAAGCTAGTCCTTTTACTCTTTGTGTTTATCTTCATGTGTACGGGAACTGCCACATCGTATGGAACTATGCAGAATATGAGACTTTCAGTAAATGATATGGTCTTCAATTCTGTTTTCCCAGATGCAAGCTCCAAACGTTTAGTTGTAACAAAGCAGGATAAGAGTGCATTCACTGAAGAGGATTACGCAGCTATATCAAAGCTTAGCAATGTAAAAGAAATTGAAAAGTACGGACTTTTAACAGATTTTCTTGTAAGCTTTAGCAATGTTCCTTTTGATGCGATTAGTGATGATGGAAATGCTGACAATCAGACATATCTTCAGCTAAAGGCAAAGTCAATCAAAGGATATGAAAAACGCATAGTTTCAGGTAGGCTTCCAGAAAAGCCAAACGAAGTAATTTTGATGGTTGGTAAAGAAGACGACTATATTCTATCTTCGCTAGGAAATAATCCGGAAATCCCGATGTTCTATAGGTGCGAGTTCCCTTATGGAAAACTAATGAACAAGAAGGGAGAACCTGTTAATTACGCAGATGGTATCTACGATTCTTTAACCATCGTTGGCTATGGATATTTGACAGAGGAAGAGGAGCATGCAAGGCAGTTCAACGGACAGTTCTACGAGGGAATCGTATGCTGCTCAGACTCAACTTTAGCGCACATGCAGTCTTTGATAACAGCTGGAAAGACAGACCTTGAACTTAGAATAAATAAGAGCACGATGCAGGTGTACCCAACTGCAGCACACCCTATAGTTGCATCACACTTGGTTGAAGAGGGTAAGGCGTATATTCCCGAATCACTTGCACAGGAGTTCCCATACGGAAATACATCTGGTAAGACTCTTGATCTTACACTAAATAGAAATGGGCAAAGAAGTTTAACCCTTTCCATAGCTTCTGTATATAATAAGAACAATGTTAATTCGCTTCTTGGAAAGTCAATCGACGATATAAACAGCGAAGCAATATATATGAACGGAGAAGATATAAGAAGGCTATATGAGGATGGTAGCAACTTCCAGGTTACAGTAAATATAAAAGAAAACAAGTATGCTAAGGAAACTATTTCCACTTTGGAAAAGCAGGGGTATAAGGTTTTGTACTTGAACGACACATCTAGCGAAGCTGGAAATCCTATCACCATAGTTCTAAGTGGAATCAGAAAGGTACTCCTAGCAATCTTCCTAGCAGTGCTATTCTTCATAAGCTATTTCATAATCAAGCTGATATTCAAATCGAGAAATGTTTACTTCTCGACCGTTAGAATGCTTGGAGGAAGCAGTTTCGCATGCTCGGGCATGATACTCACAGAGATGCTTTTGGTATTTCATATAGCCTTTGCTGCCGTTGCTGGACTGATAATCAAGGTTAAGGATGGAACGATAAATTCATTTGAGTTCCTGAATAGGAACTTCCTCTACATTGAGCCGAGAGACATTTTGATTCTTTATGTAATCATTTTGGTCATGACTTTGTTCCTGGCACTCAGATACTCAAGCCAGATGTTCAGCAAAACAGCTATGAATGCTTACAAGGAGGAGGTGTAGTCGATGATTAGATTATTAAATGTAAAAAAATCATTTAACAAGCATAAATCAAATGAGATTCGTGCAATAGATAATACAAGCATCGAGCTAGCAGATTCCGGCCTTGTGACATTCCTAGGAAACTCGGGATGTGGTAAGACTACACTTCTAAATGCCATAGGTGGACTTGATCGCGTGGACAAGGGTCAGATTTTCATAGATGACCAGAGAATCACTCGTAGACTTAGCAATAAACTAGATGAAATTAGAAACCTTAGAATAGGCTATATCTTCCAGAACTATAATTTAATCGAGGATGCGACTGTGTTCGAAAACGTAGCGCTAGTTCTAAAGATGATTGGCTTTAAGGATAAGGATGCGATAGAACGCAGAGTTATGTACATACTAGACAAGGTTGGCATAGCAAAGTATCGTAACCGTCCAGCAAACATGCTTTCTGGTGGTGAGCGTCAGAGAGTTGGCATCGCTCGTGCCCTCGTTAAAAATCCACAGATTATCATAGCCGATGAGCCTACGGGGAATCTCGATAGCAGCAACACCATAGATGTAATGAACATCATCAAGGCTATATCAAAGCAGAAGCTTGTAATTCTCGTAACACATGAGAGGGATATTGCAGAATTTTATTCTGATAGAATAATCGAAATCGTTGACGGTAAGATAGTTGATGATAGGGAAAACTCACATGATGGAAAGCTCGATTACCGTATGGATAGCAAGATTTTCCTTAAGGATATGCCTATACAGAAGGAGTTTTCAGAGGGACCTTTTGATGTAAACTTCTACAGCGATAGCAATCAAAAGCTACCGAAGATAGAAATCGTAGTCAAGAACAACAATATATATATCAAGACTGATGACAATCTCTCCATGGGTGCAGATGGTGTTGAAATCATAGATGACCACTATCAGGCAATGACCAAGGAGATATACGAGAAGTATAACTTTGACTACAGCGATTACTTTGATCATGCAGAGGAAAAGGAAGGCCTATCAAAGAGCGGTAAGCCTACCAAGATGAAATACTGCAGTATCTATGGACCGTTCTCATCTTTTGGATCGGGCTTTAGGAAAATCCGTAGATATTCGAAAATCAAGAAAATACTATTGCTCGGCTTCGTACTTGCTTCGATGTTTGTTATATATGCTGTCAGCAATGTAGCGGGAATAACTCACTATACTGACGATAGATTTACAACCATGGATAAGAACTATGTAAGCGTAAAGACTGGTAAGCTTTCGGGAGAAACCTATCATAAGTACGCGACAATGGAAAATGTCGACTACGCATTGCCAGGAAACTCTATAGTAAACTTTGCTATGACCTTTGAGGAATACTATCAGGCGCAGGGGCTTTTGGTTAGCGGCTCGCTATCAGATGTAGCAAAGCTTAAGAAATCAGATATTACGGCCGGAAGACTGCCTGAAAATCCTAATGAGGTAGTTGTTGACGAGATGGTCGTTAAGAACATGATAAAGAATGCGAATGCTAGAGAGCTTGGCATAAAGACTGGCAGGGACGTTCTCGAAAGAACCCTGAAGCAGCCAAACATGCCAGACATTAAGATTGTCGGAATAACTAATAAACAGTCACCTAGCATCTATGTTGAAAGGTCAAAAATGATTCCTCTAATCTTGCATGACCCTGGACAAAATGCAGTTGAAGCAATACAAAATCCACAGTATGCAACGGAGACTGATGCTGTTTTGCCTTACAGCGAGTATGCAAATGCCGGTAACATCCAGATTGTAAAGGGTGAAGCTCCATCAAAGGATTTTGAGGTACTTGTTCCAGAATCACTAAAGGAAGAGGTAGCCATTGGCAAGCCTATCAATGTAAAGATAAATGGAAATTATCTAATCGTTTGCGGATATTACCACGATGATCGCAAGGCTGGTGGACTATATGTCTCAGATAATACCAATTTTATTAACGCGATATCTAAGTATAAGACTTTGACCATAGCTCCTAAGGATAAGGCTGCTTTTATTGACAGCCTTCAGGGATCAGATGTTAGAGTTATCGATGTTTACAAGGAAAACAAGGAGAACTATGTAAACAGCATAAGCAAGGGTATATGGAAGACCATCGCTGTTTCAGGCGTAATAGTTTTCGTATCACTTATTGAAATCTATTTGATGCTCAGAGCATCCTTCCTATCGAGAATAAAGGAGGTAGGTGTTCTCAGAGCCATCGGCCTCAAAAAGGGAGATATCTACAGAATGTTTACAGGTGAGGTTCTGGCAATTACACTAGTAACAGCAATTCCTGGAATGGGTCTCATGGCCTACTTTATAAACGCTATGACAAGCATTGATTTATTCAATAATATGTATAGGATGAATCCGATTGTATTTGGAATAAGCTTCTTAATTGTTTTAGGATTCAATATGCTAGCAGGACTATTCCCTGTGTTTACAACACTTCGTAAGACCCCAGCAGCAATACTTGCAAGAAATGATATCAGCTAATTGGATACAAACTAAATAGCAAAATATAAAACTGCCCACGCTGTTAAAAGCATGGGCAGTTTTGTCTAAATGGATATTTAGCTTGGGGTTAACTTATTTGTGGAATTTTCTTCTTCCTAATGCAATACCTATTGCAGCCAATGTAGCGGCTGGGAAGATTACAAATGCTAACATATTAGTGCTATCACCTGTGTTTACTCTGCCAAGTTTAGCCTTGCTTGTAGCTCCAGTGCCAGCAGTTTGAGCAATTACAACTCTCTTGCTTTGAACTGATAGAGAGAACTCTGCAAATCCAGCATTTGTCTGGATTCTTCCTACATAGCTTCCTGGTTTTAGAGATTTTAGGAAAGTAGGTGCAAAGTTTATAATTGTACTACCTTCTTCAGAAGTGTAATCTGTGCCGTAAACAAGAGTCTTTTCTACACCATCAACGGTGATGCTTACCTTTGCCTTTGGATGGAGATTTCCGCTCGCGTCTGCAAAGTACCTATAGTCTGAATCAACTCTGAGCTTTAGACCTTCTGCCTTGGCTTCTTCGAATTTTACCTTTCCGAAGTTACCATCAAACTCTATATTGAATCCGCTGTTTAGTGATGTAGAATCAAGGAAGTCTAGTGTAGGCTCTGTCTTAATCTTATTTAGAGTCGCTTCGGCTTTTTCTAGTGCGTCTAGCTTCTCCTTATTGAGCTTCTTCTGCTGTTCCTTTGTTAGGCTATCAACAGCAGCTCTAGAGCTACTTAGAACATCTTCACTGTCTAACAAAACAGGATTTGGAACTACTATCTTTGATTCGACTCTTTCGATGTCTAGCTTGCTCTGTGTTTCTTCGTGGTTGATGTTTGCTCCGAACTTGTCGTTTGCAAGGTCTTCAGCTGTCTTCTTGTCTACCTGCATCTTCTCAGCTGCTTCTGTAAGAGCTGTGTCTGATGGATTTGGTAAGTAGCTTCCGAATGCCTTTAGAGTTTCATTGTTGAAATCATTGCAGTTTCCGTAGCAATCTTTGACTGCAGCATTTGGACCTGTTATAGGTCCGTCTATCTTTCCTGCAAAGCCTCCGTTCCAAGACCAGCCTGGTGTTACTGTTCCTGTGCTTACGCAGTTTTCTACCTTGCCAGAAACTGTTCCTGCAAAGCCTCCGATAAACTCAGCCTTGGAGCCTTCAACTGGCTTTACATCGCCTGTTGAGTAGCTGTCCTTTGCTTCACTGTAAGGACCTGAGCCACCGAGGAAACCACCGACATTAAATGCACCCTTTACATTTCCTGTAGCACTTGATCCTCTTACTGAACCATCATTATATCCTACGAGACCGCCTGTGGTGTTTCCACCGAGGACGTCTCCTTTTGATGTAGAATCGATGATCTTACCCTTATTGTGTCCTACGAGTCCGCCTACGTGGCCTGAGATTGCCTTGTCGTTTGCACCCGTGTCTGCTGTGACTTTTACGTCTGCATGTGCATCAAAGATGGTTGTTGTCGCATAATCGTATGTGTTAGGATCTGTCTTTTCCTGAGCTGCACCAACGAGTCCGCCCGCATCAGAAACCTTGATAAATCTCTCGCCTTTTGATTCAACTATACCCGATACCTTGCAGTGAGCTATTAGATTATTCTTTCCAGCGCTTGCATCGACCTGAGCCTCACCAACCAGAACGCCTATGACTGAGCCACCCTTAACATTTGCGTTTTCAATGTTTAGATCCTTTACTGTAGAACCCTTGATTGCTGCAAAGAAGCCGACGCCCTTTGCATCCTTGTCCTTTTCTATGGTGAGGTTCTTGATGGTATGCTTTTCACCGTAGAACTTACCAGTGAAAGGATGCTCTAGGCTTCCGATAGGCTCAAACTTTACACCTTCTAGGTCTAGGTCCTTGTTTAGTTTGTAGTTTTTGCTTAGAAGCTGGTCATCAGTTGTGCCTGAAAGCTTCATAAGGTCTTCCTTGGAGTTTATCTCCACAAACTCTTCTGCTGGATTTTCAATCTCTGCTAGTGGAGGCGCTTTGTAGTGGTTCTGGTCACAGCCGTAGAACCAAAGTATGGTTTCTCCGCCATCAAAGTTTGCTGTGCTTACACCAACTGGCGACTGCACATCGTTTACATTAAACATCCATCCGTCTGGCTTTGGAGCCTGGATATCGTCTATGCTTGTTACAAATTCGCCCCAGCTGCTTTCTTCGCTTGTGAAGCTGAACTTATTTTCATCTCTAGCCCTCTTCATTAGATCCAAAACCACATTGTCTTCTTTCTCTGGCTGAACCGTGAATTCTTTGAGCTTCTTAAAGGTATTTGTATCCTTGTTATAGTTACAAATTACAAACTTAACCGGATCCTTAGGTGGAACTACAGGTGCCGTCTCTGGTGTAGGCACTGCTGCAAGATAAGGCATTCCATTGTTATGGTTTGCATCCTGTGCCCAAACTCCGCTTGTGCTACCTGCTATCTCTCCAAGGAATCTAGGTGATGACATTTCAGCTGCGGTCTTTGCTGTAATACCACTGTATTCCTGCATTTCTGTAGCTGGCTTTGATTTTTCACTGTTATAGTAGCCATTGACTACTTCGCCAGGGCTAGCAAAGCTTGAGCCTTTCCAACCAGCGACTACACCACCTGAGTTTGCATTTACATCAGCGCTTACATATACGTTCTTAAGCTGCGATGGGCTTGCAAGGATGCCGGCAAAGCCACCTATTTTCTCGTTTGAGTTAGCTTTGATGCTTCCAAGTGCATAGGAATTGGAGATGTTTCCTTTCTCTGCTTTTCCAACAAAGCCACCGACATTCATTTTTCCAGAAACATTTGCATCGGCAAAGCACTGGTCTATAGTTCCAACTTTACCTGCGTAGCCGTTAAATCCAGCAAAACCGCCTACCTGCATGGACTTTTCAGCACTTACATTAGTATTGATTACAGAACTTTTTGATATGGTACCTGCGTTTTGACCAACAAAACCGCCCGTACCGCTCTGACTTGAGTTAATGTTTGAGTTTATTACCCTGCAGTTCTCGATTGTACCTAGGTTCTTGCTTGCTAGTATTCCTGGATATTCAGTGCTTTTTGCACTTACGCTTGCGTTTTCAATGGTTAGATTTCTTACGCTCGCATTAGTATCGATATTACTGAATATACCGCCTTCGTTAAGATTAGCATTTCGGATTGTGTGACCGTTTCCATCAAAGTTTCCCTTGAAAAGCGGATTGCTTTCGTAGTTTCCGCTTCTTCCAATATTTCTAAGCTTGGTGTACTTTGATAAATCCAGGTCCTTGGTTAACCTAAAATTCTTGGATAACTCGGGCTTGTATGCCTTGTTTGCACTCATCAAATGCTCGACAAGTTCGTCCTCGCTTGTGATGAGCAAATAGCCGTCGCTATCTACGCCGAGTGTTGTGTCTGCAAATACGTTCTGAGCTGTCATTGGCATGGTAGATAATACCAAGAAAAATGCCAAAATCAGAGCGTAAAGCTTAGATTTAGTCAATAAGGTTTTCATGTTTCCTCCCGTTTTCTCTCTTAAATAAAAGCAGGAATGGAAAAAGCACACAAAAATGTGTGCTCCAGAATTACAATATCATACTATCTTTTGAGAAATCCGCTCAAATACAAGATAATTTTTGTGCATGTCTCCCGGCTTACGCATTTACATTTCTCAACCTTCCCAATCTCTCAGTGATATATAGAGAAACTACACGCTTACGGTGGCGGTACCGCACAGGACTTTAACCTGTTTCCATCTTCGCTTTTAATTAAAAGAACACATATTATTCAGTTAACAATAATGATACTAAAAAATAGGGCAAATGTCAATTATCCAAGCTCTCTTGTAAACCAATTTCATGGGCGGTATTCTTGTATTCACGCAATAAAAATCGGCATAATCAAATGATTATACCGATATATAAACTAATATTTTCTTGCCATTGTAAAGCCGCGTCCGTTTACGCCGCTTACATCGACCATGGTCATGAAAGCTTCCTCGTCTATATCGAGGACCGTTGTCCTTACACGGTGTACGCTCTCGTGACTTACAACACAGATGATAACATCTAGCGGATTATTGCAGTGGCCTGTGACACCATGTGTAAGAGTGGAACCTACGTCTAGGTCGTTCTGGAGAGCTTCGTTAATCTCTTTGTACTTATGGCTTATTATCGTGAACTGAACATTGCTTGAACCAAAGAGTACGACCTTGTTGAGCGTGATGGTGCAAAGCATTGCTACGATAATACCAAATAGCACGTCGTTTGTATTTGCAAAAGGTAGCTGCAGAATCATTATTGTGAAGTCCGCAATGTAGATAAGTGGAGCTACTGGGATTCCGAGCTTACGGTTTAGGATGATTGGAATTACATCGCTTCCGCCGGACGATGCACCTGCGCGGATTATGAGCCCTAGTCCAAAGCCCATGAGTACGCCTCCGATGATGGCTGCAAGCATTGGTTGATCTGTTAACTGCTTAAGAGCATCAAATCTGTTAAACACATTTAGGAACAGTGGAAATAGAACTGAACCTGCAACTATGCTGAGTGCAAAGAGCTTTCCGAGCAAAAGGAAGCCAAGAATCAAAAGCGATATGCTTATGATGGCGACAACTATTGAAACCTCAAATCCAAAGTAGTGCGAGAAAACTCGGCCGATACCAGTTACGCCTCCTGCGATAAACTTGTGTGGGAGCACGAATGCTGCAAAGCTGAATGCGTCGCAAGCTATTCCCACTAGCACCATGATGATATTTCCTGTTTTGCTATCTAAAAATTTGTTCATACATTCCCCCTCAAAAATACCGATGCAGCTATGCCACATCGGTATGCTAGGTGTATTATACTACACTTTTTATTTTTGTTAAAGGTGATTTGTAGCCGAGTGAACTATAGAGAAATCTTGCTTGTCTTAGTCCAAATTCCCATCTTCTCAGCTTCTTTGATGAGCTCATCTCTGAACTGAGGGTGAGCTATGTTGATTAGCTTCTCAGCGCGTTCCCATGTGCTCTTTCCCTTGAGGTTTGCAGCACCGTACTCAGTTACGATGTAGTGAGTTGACATTCTAGGAGTCGTTACGATTGAACCTGGTGTTAGACCTGGTTTAATCAGTGTTTCTAGCTCGCCTGACTTTAGCTGTCTTGTTGAAGGTGTGCAGATAAAGCTCTTTCCTCCCCTTGATAGGTAAGCGCCCATAACGAAGTCAAGCTGTCCACCTGTACCGCTGACATGCTGGTAGCCGGCACTTTCTGAGCAAACCTGTCCATAGAGGTCTAGCTGGATACAGCTGTTAACTGAATAGAAATTATCTATACTTCTGATTACATGAATATCGTTAACGTAGTCAACTGGAGCGATATAGCAAAGTGGATTGTTGTGGATAAAGTCATAAAGTTTCTTTGTTCCGCCCGCAAATGCGTAAACCGCCTTCTTGTCGTCAGGACCCTTTCCTGCTGATAGCTTGCCAGCATTGAAGAGATCAACATATGAGTCAACGAGCATTTCTGTATGACAGCTTATGTCCTTAAAATCTGACTCTGCAAGCATGCTTCCGATACAGCATGGAAGAGCACCGATTCCTAGCTGAAGTGTACAGTGATCAGTCATCAAATTAACTACATGGTGAGCAATCTGAGTTTCAACTTCGTTTGGTGCCTTTGCTGGAATCTCAGCTGGAATTGAGTTTGAACCTTCTACAATGAAGTCAACATCTGTAATATTAAGAATAGCCGTTTCTCCATTTGCAAAAGGCATATTTTCATTAACTTCTACAATAATCTGCTTAGAAGCCTTGATGATTCCTAACATTTCAGCAACCTGAGGTCCGATGTTGAAGTTTCCGTGCTCATCCATTGGTGTAACCTGAAAACATGCCATGTCGAACTGGTTATCGTTCTGATCCCAGTAGCTTGGAAGCTCACGGAATAGCATTGGGATGTACCACTGACGTCCTGTTTTGCTCATTGCTCTATCTGCACCTGTGAAGTGTGAAGAGTGGAATCTTACGTTCTCGTTTGAGCTTGTTGCCTGGTAAGTCTTGAATGCTTCCCTTCTGATAGCTACGTTTGTTATTATTGTAACGCCCTTTAGCTCGTTTGCTCTCTTAGATAGAGCTTCGTCGATATCAACGACTGAGCCAAGTCCGGTACCGAAATGTACTCTAAAATTGTTTTCTATTTTTGCCGCTGCTTGATCGGCAGTGATAAGTTTGTCCTGATATTGCTTACGAACATCGCTTACTGCGCTCATAGAAATTACCTCCATAAATAAGTTATGCTGTGTTAATCGCAGTCTCAAATGTAAGAGAATCAATTAACCGAATAAATTGATTATTATTTAACAATCGTACTAGAATTTTACTATATAATTTGTATACATGCAAGCCTTTTAACAATATATAGTAATGATTTTAATGAAAACATGTCATTATAAATATTTTTAATGATTAGTATAGCAAAGAGGAAAGAAACAGGTAGAGCTTCGATAAACAAGGGAATATTCCACTTTTAGCCAATAGAGTCAATTATCACAGAATAATATCACATCTTCTAGCAATATTGACAAGAAATGTGCTTAATGATATATTTGAGAAAAATTTTCAGTGCTTTAATGTGCGAGAATATTTACTCGCATACCTAAAGTTAAAAGGGAATCAGGTGAGAATCCTGAGCGATCCGGTCACTGTAAGCAAGGAGTTCCTTTTCGGGATCCATTGTGCATTAGCATGAGAAGGAGAAGAGGAGTGACGATTTGCAAGTCAGGAAACCTGCTGAGAATTTCAATGTAGCTTCTTGGAGAGCGATTCATTGTAGGCAGATTATTTTGTTGCATTGTTTTTTCGTACTATATAGAAGTTGCATTGATTTATGCAGCTTCTTTTTGTTGTTTAAGAAAGGTGAAGAAAATGATAAAGATCAAAGATTTTTGGGAAGGCGAAGCGCAGATTTACGATGAGGCTATAAAGGAAGAGTTAAAGGGAAAGTTTGCTCCGCAGTGGAAAAAATTAATCTTAGATAATTCCCCTAAGGCAGATAGACTTAAGGTTTTGGATATCGGAACTGGACCGGGATTCTTTCCTGTTCTACTAGCTCAAGAAGGACATGATGTTACGGGAATCGATGTAACAGAGAATATGATAAAGTGGGCTAAGCACAACGCTGAGAATTGCGGTGTTGAAGCTACGCTTTTGACAATGGACACTCATAAGCTTGATTTTGAGGACAACAGCTTTGATGTAATTGTAAATAGAAATGTGACATGGACTTTAGAGAATCCTAAAGATGCTTACAAGGAGTGGATGAGGGTTCTTAAGCCGGGTGGATCACTGATAATCTTTGATGCATGCTGGTATCTATGGAACTACGATAAGGACCTAGAGAAAATCTATAGAGAAAATGAAAAGAGGGTTAAGGAGAAATACGGCAGAAGGATTCATCAGCATACAAACCCAGATGATGTGAAGAGATTAGGCGAGGAGCTTTTTATGAGTGATAAGAGAAGACCTGGCTGGGATCTAGTAAATTTAATCGACCTAGGCTTCAAGGAAGTTATGGCAGATGTTGATATAACTGAGCTTGTTTGGGATGAGATGAACAAAGAAGTAAATGGCCCAACGCCTCAGTTTATGATAGTCGCTAAGAAGTAATTTAAGAAATAGTTATAGAGAAATTAAGGAAGTATGCGTTGATTAAGTATGTTTGCAAGAGACTAGTTCTTGTGATTCCAGTAATTTTGGGGATCACGGTCATCACATTTGTTTTGACTTCGTTCTCGGCTGGGGACACCGCAAGAATACTAGCAGAAAAAGTATATAATCATCCAACAGTAAATCAAATAGAGGAAATCAGGCACGAAGAAGGTCTTGATTTGCCACTACACATACAGTATGGCAGGTGGCTTAAGAAAGTTATAAAAGGGGATTTCGGAAACTCGATAGATTCAGGAGAACCAGCTATTGAGGAGCTTTTAACACACTTTAAACCCACGCTAAAGCTAGGGCTAATCGGACTTGTGCTGCTTGTTTTGATTTCGGTACCGCTTGGAGTATTTTCCGTCGTCTTTGAGAATCGACTAATTGATAAGATCATTAAGCTTTTTTCATATATAAGCGTATCCATGCCAAGCTTTTGGCTGGGACTTCTAGCTCTTTATGTATTTGGAGTAAAGCTTGGAATAATATCGGTCATAGGTGCTGATACAGAGGGAATACCAGTAATTGCAGCCTTCGTTTTAGACTTTGGATTCTTTGGAGTCATGATCAGACTGATTAGGGCAAACCTTGTTGAGGTTATGAACAAGGACTTCATAAGAGCCTGTCGCGCTAAAGGGCTTGGAACTGCAAGAATTTTCTTTGTTCATGGGCTCAAGAATGCGCTGATTCCAGTGATAACAAGGTCATCGTCCATAATATTGGAAGTTGTAACAGGGTCTGCAGTTATAGAAACCATTTTCTCAATCAAGGGCGTAGGATATCTAGCACTAAATGCAATATCATTTAAGGATTTACCGGTGATTCAGTGCTACATAATAGTCGTTTCGTTTTTAGTAATAGTTATAAATCTAGCGATAGATATCTCATATTCAGTTTTGGATAAGAGAATCAAATTGCAGTAGGGGGTTAAGATGTTTCGTAGAAAAAAGAAAGTCGAAACTCTATTAGAGCAAAATGGGAATCTGTCGCTAAACCGCATCATGCGTCAAAGAAAGACCCAAGTAGGTCTAGCTATCGCAATCTTGTTCATTTTAGTTGCTATATTTGCGCCACTGATTGCGCCAAACAATCCGACTCTAGTAGATGTCACAGTAAAATTACAAAACCCTAGCCTTAAATATCCATTTGGAACCGATCAGCCGGGAAGATGTGTGTTTTCAAGGATAGTATGCGGAAGTAGGTATTCCCTGTTTTACAGCTTTACAGTGCTTGCAATCACTTTGATTATCGGGCTGCCAATAGGAATGATTTCGGGCTATGTAGGTGGTAAATGGGATACGGCAATAATGCGAGTTATAGATATATTCCTTGCTATGCCTTCTTTTATCATTGTACTTGCAATTGCGGGAAGCTTTGGGACAAGTGGTAAAAACCTGATTCTAGCAATGTCCCTATCCTACTGGGCAAACTATGCGAGGGTGAGCAGGGCTTTGACACTGAAGATCAAAGGTGAAAGTTATTTTCAGGCACTTAAAGCAGGCGGCCTAAGCCATACGAGAATAATATTCAAGCATGTGCTGAGGAATATCATGCCTTCTATAATCGCCCTAGCAACGGTGGAAATAGGAACGATAATACTTGCAATCGCAGGATTTTCATTTATAGGACTCGGAGTGCAGGCACCTAATCCAGAATGGGGAATCATGCTGAGCGAGAGCAAGCCTTTTATTCAGACATTCCCACAGCTGATGATGTATCCTGGGCTAACCATAATGCTTATAGTCTTTGGAGTAAATATATTAGGAGAAGGAGTTCAAGATGGATTATCAAAAAAATAGCCTTGAGCTCAAAAACCTAAGAATCAGCTTCAGCGACTACACGAAGAGGGAAACTCAGGCTGTCAAAGGCTTAAATCTAACATTACCAAAAGGAAAAATCGTAGCTCTAGTGGGAGAATCGGGCTGTGGAAAGACAGTGACAAGCCTTGCAGTAATGAACTTGCTCAAGGAAAATGCAAAATTCAGTGGAGAAATTTTCTGCAATGGAGAGGCTATACATCAAATGTCTGAAAAGCAGAGGCAGAACTGTAATGGAAGACTCTTTGGAATGATATTCCAAGAGCCTGTAGAAGCGCTAGATCCCCTGTTTACCATAAAGAAACAGATGATGGAGGGTCTTCGTAAGCACAGAAAGGTCAGCAAAAGTGAAGGACTTGAGATCATTAGCAAGGGCCTTCAGAGCATGAACTTTCAGAACCCGGCAGATATATTAAATAAGTACCCACATGAGCTTAGCGGAGGAATGTGTCAAAGAGTGATGATAGCAAGTGTCCTCGTTCAGGAGGTTGAATACCTGATAGCGGATGAGCCGACAACGGCGCTTGATGTAACCATACAAAAGCAAATTTTGATACAACTATACAAGCTTAGCAGGGAAAAGAATATTGGAATTCTCTTCATAACTCACGATCTTGCAGCGGTAGCTGAGATTGCAGACTACATCTATGTGATGAAGGATGGAGAGCTTGTCGAAGAAGGCGATATATTTGAGGTCTTTGATAAGCCAAAGAATGAATACACAAAACATCTTATAGCAGGAAAAATTTAGGTGTCAATATGACGAAAGCACTTTTAGAAATAAGGAATCTAACAAAGTTTTATAGCAAGAATGATAAGATGCCCGCAGTTTGTGACACTTCTCTAGTAATAAACCAAAACAAGTCCCTAGCATTGATTGGTGAAAGCGGTTGTGGTAAGACCACACTAGCTAAGCTGATTATGGGGCTGGAGAAGCCAACAAAGGGAGAGATTATCTTTGATGGTAAAGATATAGCAGAGCTTAGAGAGGGCGAGCTAAGGGCACTGAGAAAAAATGTACAAATGATATTTCAGTACAGCAAGTCTGTTTTCAACCCTAGCTATACGGTTGGTGACAGCATTAGAGAGGTCTTGCTTGCACATGAGAAGTTCAGTCATAAAGATTGTCAGAGAAGGCTAGATGAGATATTTGAGATAGTGAAGCTTCCAAAGAGCTTCCAGAATAAATATGTATCTCAGCTTTCGGGTGGACAGTGCCAGAGAGCTAATATAGCAAGATCTTTGATACTTAAGCCGAAGCTTTTGATATGCGATGAGCCTGTTGCGAGCCTAGACTATGCTATTCGACATCAGATTCTCGAATTGCTACAGGAGATAAGAAAGACGACGGATATAACCTACCTTTTGATAACTCACGACCTATCAAATGTGAAGGACCTTTGCCAGGATGTGGCAATCATGTATAAGGGAAATGTAGTTGAGCTTGCAAGCGTCGAAACTGATTTAGAGAAAATAGTGAAGCATCCATATTCGATAGATTTATTCAAATCAATACCTTGCGCAGATCCTCGAAAGAGGAGCTTTATCAATGAGCCAGTGAGGGAATATGATTCCACTGAAGAGACGCTCGAAGGATGCATATATAAGAATCGCTGCACCCAGCGTGAGGCGATTTGCGAACATAACAGGCCTATTCTAAGGGAAATTGAAGATAACAATTTTATCGCTTGTATTAAGTTTAATCGTTGAAAGGAGACAAAGAGAAAATGAGAAAGAAAAGACTTTTAAAAGTTACTACAGTAATGGCGATTATTTGTGCAATGGCATTTGGTTTGATGGCTTGCAAGGACAACAAGGAGACAAAGAAGGCTGACAAGAGCAGCAAGACTGTCACTGCTATGATGTCCGGCGACCTAAAGCCTGAGACAGTTGATGCTGTGGACACATACTCAGATGCGCTTAAGTTCTATGAACTTGTCTATGATCCACTAGTAAGATATGGTGTAGATGGTAAAATCGAACCAGCTCTTGCTGAATCATATGAGATTAGCGAGGATGGTACAGTTTACACATTTAAGCTTAGAAAAGGTGTTAAGTTCAGCAATGGCGAAGATTTCAATGCTGACAACGTTTTGTTTAATACAGATCGTTGGAATGAAAAAGTTCGCTCAAACTTCTCAGCAAAGCTTCTAGATGTAAAGAAACTTGACGATTATACAGTTCAGTTTACTTTTGAGAAGGCAGCATATCCAATCCTTATAGAGTTCACATATCCAAGACCATTTAGAATGCTAGCTAAGGCAAGCATCGACTCTGATGGAAAGTTTAAGGAGCCGATTGGAACCGGACAGTGGATGGTCAAAGACTATAAGTCAGGTTCAGAAGTAACGCTAGTACCAAATCCTAATTATTGGGGAGAGAAGCCTGCTTTTGAAAAGCTAGTTCTCAAGGAAGTAAAGGATGGACAGGCAAGAACAATGGCGCTTCAGAGCGGAGAGGCTGATTTGAGCCTTGCTGATATTCCTTCAGAGGATATGAAGAAAATTGAAGAGGATAAGGAGTTAGCAACCCTTAAGGAGGAGTCAACACAGTCATTCTTCCTAGGAATCAACTATGATAACCCTGCTCTTCAAGATGTAAAAGTTAGACAGGCTCTAAACTATGCTACAAACAAAGATTCAATGGTTAAAGAGCTTATAAATAACGATGGAGTTCCAGCAAAGGGCGTTTTCTCAAATAAAGTCCCTTATGTAAGCGAGGAGAACAGCCCTGGATATGCTTATGATATCAAAAAGGCAAAGGAGCTTCTAAAGGAAGCAGGATATAAGGAAAACAAGGATGGAATCCTAGAAAAGGACGGCAAGACTTTGTCATTTAAACTAGTTTTCCAGACAGGAGAGTATGCAAACTGGAAGACAATTTGCCAGTACCTAAAGTCAGAGTACAAGAAGATTGGTGTTGATATTCAGCTCGAGGAGAAGGAAGTCAGCGCATACTACGATGCAATTTGGAAGAATAGAAACTACGACTTAATCATCTGCTACTCATACGAGGATTCATGGAACCCACACGGATTCCTAAAGAGCGTATTCCACAATAGTGAGCAGGCAAAGGGCATTTACTGGAGCGACGATAAGCTAACAGAGATGATTAACGATGTACTTGCTACATACAAGGAAGATGAGAGACCAGCAAAGTATGACGCTATCTTCAAGTATATGAACGATGAAGCAATTACAATTCCTCTATACTATCCAAACAGACAGATAACATACAATACAAGACTAGGAGAGCTAAAGCTCGCTCCAACAATGTATCAGGATGTTATTTGGAACACAATTAAAATTAAGTAGTTTCGCGCTATGGAGAAAATTTTCAAACAAGGGGTAAGATAAGATAATATAAATACATAGGGTGTTGATAAAATTCACTGTAGCTATTGGAAATCAATGGCTACGGTGAATTTGTACTTTATAATCCAGCGTGCTTTATAGGCTTTTCAATGGCAATGTTAGAGTTGAAAGAAGCCTTTTATCGTGGTATTATATGTAAGCAATATGTCTCAGTAGCTCAGTGGATAGAGCGTCGGTTTCCTAAACCGTGCGTCGGGTGTTCGAATCGCCTCTGGGACACCAAATCAAGCCCTGTAATGCCTTAACTCAGCAGAACTGGGCTTTTTATTTTACATCAATGAAGGAGTAAAATTTGTGAAAAAAGGGTATATTCAAGTGTACACAGGAAACGGCAAAGGTAAGACTACGGCAGCGATTGGACTTGCGGTGAGAGCAGCAGGTGCGGGGCTCAGGGTTTACATTGGCCAGTTTGTTAAGAGCATAGAATATAGTGAAATCAAGCTCATAAAGGAGCGCTTTCCTGAAATCACAGTGGAGCTCTACGGTATTGACGGCTGTATGATGAGCGGTGTGCCGAGCGAGAACGATTATAGGAGTGCTGAGGATGGACTTGCGAGGGCGAGGGAGGCTCTCCGCGATGGCAGCTACGATCTTGTGATTTTGGATGAGATTACGATTTGCTGCTATTTTAAGCTTCTGGCTGAGGCTGAGGTTTTGGCTTTGATGGAAGTGAAGCCTGAAGGAACGGAGCTTGTTTTGACGGGAAGGTATGCGCCTGATTACATGATTGAGAAGGCGGATCTAGTGTCTGAGATTCAGGAGACAAGGCACTACTATTCCAGCGGGGTTAAGGCTCGTGATGGTATAGAACGCTAGTTAACAGAAAGGTTTATTGGAGAAAGGTTTTAAATGAGTAATGTAGAGAAGAATAGAAGAGGCTTTAGAACACAGGATGTAATCTATTGCGGTCTCTTCGCAGCGCTTATGGCAGTTGGAGCGTTTATTAAAATTACACTGCCACTAGGAGTTTTTGAGGTAACAATATCACTGCAGGTGTTTTTTGCACTGCTTGCGGGCTTTTTGCTTGGAGCAAGAAATGGCTTTGTTGCTGGATTGTCGTATTTGATTATAGGACTTATAGGAATTCCTGTATTTGCTCACGGAGGAGGACTAGGATATCTGCTTAGACCTACATTCGGCTTCCTGATTGGATTTGCTTTTGCGGCGCTGTTTACAGGTCTGCTTTCGAGCAGAGAGGGAAAGCCAAGCCTTCCAAAGCTTGCAATTGCTGCACTTGTAGGTGAGATGGCCTACTATGCTTGCGGGCTAATCTACTACTTCATAATGTTTAACTTTGTGCTTTCAGGAACTGAGGGTATCGGCATAGCCCAGCTATTTAGCGTATGGTTCCTAAGTACAGTTATTCCAGACACTGTAATTTGCATGCTTGCAGCGGTTTTAGCTTACAGACTTGTACCTATTATGCGCAAGATGCAAAGCTAGTTATAGGGTAGTGATATGAACAGATTTCCACTTTGTATAAATCTCGAGGATAAACGCTTTTTGATTGTAGGCTATGGCAGGATTGCGAAAAGAAAGCTTAAGGCGATAAGTGAATTCACTAGTAATATCAAAATTATTACAAAGGAGCTCATGGAGGAAGAACTCGGCAAAGGCATTGAGATTGTAAATAAGTGCTTTGATGAGAGCGACCTTGAAGGGGTGGATTTTGTAATTACGGCGACGGGAAGCAGAGAGCAGGATGAGGCAGTAGTGGCTTCTTGCAAGGCTAAGGGAATACCCGTAAACGCAGCAGATGACAGGGAGGAATGCGATTTCTTCCTTCCTGGAATAATCAAAAGAGGAGATCTTGTTGTCAGTGTTTCCACATCGGGAAAGAGCCCTGCTTACTCAAGGTATTTGAGGGAGCAAATAGAGGACGTGATACCAGATAATATCGAGAAAGTTTTAGATATCTTGGGAGAACTTAGAAAGAGTCTTCCATCAAAGCTAGACTCTCAGGTGGAACGCAGTCAAATCTATAATTATGTTATGTCAAAGCTTTTGAGCATGGATGATTTAGATGAAGCTAATGTAGATAAGATAATAGAAGAGTATTGTGATGCGAAAAATAGTTTTAGCGACAAGAGGAAGTAAACTTGCCCTGGCTCAGGCAGAGCAGGTCAAGGCATTGATAGAAGCAAAGGGCTTTGAGTGCGAGCTTCTGATTGTAAAAACAAAGGGTGACAAGGACCAAAACCGTCCAATTCATGAAATTGGTGGTGACGGTCTTTTTGTGCGTGAAATCGAAAAGGCCTTGCTTGACAAGAGTGCTGACATTGCAGTTCACTCGGCAAAGGATCTTCCTTATGAACTTGCCGAAGACCTTGTAATTGCAGGAGTTCCGAAGGCAGCATCATCTGCGGACTGCATCATATCGCTTAAGGGCGATGGGACTTGCACAGCTGAAAATAGTGCAAAGAAGGTAATTGGAACGGGAAGCCCGCGAAGAATTTGCGAGTATCTTGCCATCGACGAAAATGTCGAGTTTAAGAGCCTTAGGGGAAACATTGATACAAGGCTTGGGAAGCTTGAGTCTGGCGAGTATGATTCAATAATTCTTGCTAGAGCTGCTCTTGATAGGCTCAATATAGACCTTAGTCCTTATGATGTTTATGAGTTTTCGAGCGAGGATATGATTCCTGCTGCATGTCAGGGAATCATTGCGATAGAATGCCGTAGTGAGGATAAGGAAATAGTAAGGCTACTAGGAGAGGTTTCAGACTTAGAGACGAAAAGACGCTTTGATTTAGAGAGAAGTGTGTTCTGCAAGCTAAAGGCTGACTGTAAATCTGCTCTTGGGGTTCATGCAAAAATTGAGGGAGATAGTGTCACTTTGATGGCACTTAAGGATGAGAGAAAGGTTTGCGTAGATGGAAGCTTTGAGGATAGGCAGGTGCTTAGCCAGCTAGTTTTGTCTATGCTTACGGAGGAGATTTAATGAGAGGTAAAGTACAGCTTATAGGTGCTGGATGCGGCAGAGGTTTAATATCTGTCAAAGCTTTGAAGGCGCTGAAAAAAGCGGATGTCATCGTTTACGACGACCTGATAGACGACAAGCTTTTGGACGAGGTCAGGGAGGACTGTAAGAGGATTTATGTGGGAAAGCGATTTGCGAAGCACAGCAAAACCCAGCCTGAAATAAACGAAATTTTGATAGAGGAAGCAAAGAAGGGCCAGCTCGTTGCTAGACTTAAGGGCGGAGATAGCTTTGTTTTTGGTCGCGGTGGTGAGGAATACCTTGCGCTTGAGGCTGAGGGCATAGATTGCGAGCTTTTCCCGGGAATCAGCTCCTGCATAGCAGTTCCAGAAAGCCTTGGAATTCCTGTAACACATCGCGGAATTGCGCAGTCGTTTACGGTCATAACTGGGCACAGCGCAAGTAATAAGACTGAAAGCTACGAAGCACTTGCTAAGCTAAATGGAACCTTGGTGTTCTTGATGGGTATCAACTCGATAGCTGAGATAAGCGAAAATCTAATCAAAAACGGAAAATCGCCAGAGCTTCCGGCTTCCATAGTTTGCAGAGGTTTTTCTGGAAGAGAGAAGAGAATTGATGGCTGTCTTGGCGATATCGCAGAGAAGGTCAAGCTTGCGGAGTCACCAGGAATTCTTGTAGTCGGTGAGGTTGCAGGTTTTCATATGGAAAGCAAGGGTAAGGGGCCGCTTGACGGAAAGCGCGTAGCTATAACGGGAACTAGATCCTTTACTTCTAGGCTCACTGAGCATCTAGAAGAGCTTGGAGCTTTTGTAGAAAGTGTGGTTTGCCTTGAGCTTGCACCAAATGCTGGTGAAATTCCTGAAAACTTTAGTGACTACGGATGGATTGTTTTCACTAGTGCAAATGGAATAGATATTTTCTTTGATGAAATCAAAGCAAGGGGAATGGATATAAGGTGTCTAGGACAGCTGAAATTTGCCTGCATAGGGACTGGTACAGCATCAAAGCTAAGAGAACACGGCATCATAGCAGACTTAATGCCCGGAAAGTATACAGCTGCAAGCCTTGGGGAGCTTCTTGCAGAGAAATGTGACGGAGAAAAAATCTTGATTCTAAGAGCACTAGGTGGATCCCCTGAGCTTAACGAAAAGCTCGAGGAAAAAGGTGTAAGCTTTGATGATAGAAAGATTTATGACACTGTGCAGACAGGCTCAGATTTTGATATTAAGAAGTTTGAGGACAGCCACTATCTAGTGTTTGCAAGTGCTGCAGGTGTAAGGGCCTTTTTTGAAAGCCAGAAGCTTCCTAATGCGGAAATTATCTGCATAGGTGATATTACTGCAAAAGAGCTCAAAAAAAGAACTGACAGAGAGTTTTCAGTAGCTAAGGAGCATTCAGTTCAAGGTATTGGAAGGCTTCTCTGTGAGCTGAATAAATAGATTTTGCGAGGCGAATTGGAGGAATAATGAAGGGTATTTTCTACGGAATAGGTATAGGGCCTGGAGATCCAGAGCATATTACGCTTAAGGCAGTTAGAATGATGAAGGAAGTCGATGTTATTGCAGCACCTGGAACTGATGTGAAGGAAACGCTAGCATACAGAATTGCAGTTCAGGCTGTGCCTGAGATCGAGCAAAAGGAGATACTTCCTATCGACATGCCGATGACCATGGATAAGGAGCTGCTCCTAAAAGCTCATAAGAGCGGAGCAGAGACTATAGAAAAGGTTCTTGCAGAGGGCAAGAGCGTTGGCTTTATAACACTTGGAGATACAACGGTTTACTCGACATTCTCCTATCTTGAGAAAATAGTTAAGAACCATGGTTTTGAGACTGTGTATATCAGTGGAATAACTTCATTCTGCGCTGCAGCAGCAAGCCTAGGTATTCCGCTAACTGAGTGGCAGGAGCCACTTCATGTTATTCCTGCTGTACATCAGCTTGATGATAAACTGGCTTTAGATGGAAGCTATGTTCTGATGAAGAGCGGAAGGCAGATGCCTAAGGTTAAGGAAATCCTTAAAGCAAGCGGACGCAAGGTAAATATGGTGGAAAACTGCGGTCTTCCAAATGAAAACAAATATTACAGCGTCGAGGAAATTCCTGACGGCGCAGGCTATTTTTCCTTGATAATCGCCAAAGAAAACAAGGAAAAATAAAAAATATAGCCGGGACCCCGGCTATATTTCAGAGGCCTTGTACGCAGCGGCCTCTACATGCGCCCATGGACAGGCTCGCGCTTAACTTGTCAAAAGACTTTGATGCGCGGCCCTAGCGCAGCGGCCTCTACCTGCGCCTGCGCTTTAATAGGTGGTTCAAAACACCTCCTACAATCATGACTGCAAATGCGACAGCGAGTATCTTTTTGACAGTGTTTTGATCCTCTGTCGTTTCGATTTGCTTAGGCTTCTCACCGAGAACTTCCTTGCTGAGATTATGCTTCTCAATGTATTCTTTCGTTGATTTTTCAATTAAATCGTAGTTAGGCGTTTTGAAGTTTAGCGCCTTATCAGGAAGACTTGAAGCATCGAAAACTATATTTCTGTTATACCATTTTTGCCTTTTGATACTGAAGGCTGCACATGGAACATCGGAGTTAAGGTTCTTTAGCGGAATCTCAAAATGTGAGTGTTCCCCGTCTATGGTCACAGGAATGAGCTTAGACTCATCGGCCTTTGAGGCTTCTTCGGCAGTTCCAAGATATACGTATTTGTAGCTTTTGCTTTTGATGTTTACAAGCGCTGTAAGCTCGCCATCCTTTGATGTGATGCTAGATAGCTCTAGCTTGAAAAACCTTGAGCTAGATAATACCGTAATATCAAAGATACCATCTTTCACTTCGGATGCTGAAATCGGTGTCATCCCGTATTTTAGGGCGGACTCTGCCTCTACTTCGTCGTAATCGCCAAGGGCGAAAGTACTGCTCGGAATGAGCAAGAAGCAGATTGTAAGCAGGCAAAATATTTTTGTTTTTAATAAATTTATCTTTTTCATATGATGATTATATCATAAAAGACTTTTGGAGATGCAAATATGATAGAACTTTGTAATCTAACAAAGCGCTTCGGCAATCATATAGCTGTAGACAACCTCAATCTCAAGATAGAGACAGGGGAGTTCTTTGGACTGCTTGGACCTAACGGTGCGGGTAAAACCACAACCATTAGTATGATTTCAACTGTTCTTTTGCCTAGCGATGGCAAGATTCTCATAGATGGGGAGGAGCTTACAAGACGCAATCTAGCGCAAAAGCGTAGGCTCAGCGTAATCACTCAGGAATATTCTATGAGGCAGGATATGACCATGGATGAAGTCATGGAATATCAAGGCAGACTTTACTATATGCCTAGGAAGCTCATTCGTCAAAAGACAGAGGAGCTCCTTGAATTTACGGGACTTCTCGAGTATAGGCATAAGATTGTAAGACACCTTTCGGGTGGAATGAAGCGCAAGCTCATGATTTGCAGGGCTTTGATGGTTGAGCCTGAGATTCTTTTGCTCGATGAGCCGACTGCGGGCATGGACGCATTTTCTAGAAGGCAGATGTGGAACCTGCTTAGAAAGATAAACAGCAACAAAATGACCATCATCTTGACGACGCACTACATAGAGGAAGCGCAGTCTCTCTGCGATAGAATCGCTTTGATAAACAATGGGAAGCTTGATACAGTTGATACGCCTCAGGCTTTGATAAACGAGCTTGGAAACTACGCAATCGATGAGATAATAGACGAGGAAATCAAAAGTCGCTACTTCGCTGAAAAGAGCGGAGCAATTGAGTATCTAAGCCATACAGACACTAAGGCTAGCATGAGGGAAACGACGCTAGAAGATGTATTTATCGAGAGAATTGGAAGAGGACTCGGAAGAAAGTAAGAAGCTAAACTCGGATATCGAGATATGGAGATTTAAATGGGTATAGTTACCGTTCTTTGGGAAAAATGGACAGAATTTAAGAGGGATTTCTATAAGATAACGCTTTCAGCGATGATCTCCCCTCTTCTATATTTGATTGTCTTTGGAATGGGAATAAAGACCACCTCACATGGAGAGCCGTATATAAACTTCCTCATTCCAGGTCTTGTAGCGATGTCGACGATGACGGGAAGCTTCGGTGCTGTAGCTCAAAACATGAGCGTCCAAAGGCTCTACGAAAAGGCACTCGACCAAATCATGGTCTCACCTACCCCGCTTTGGCAGTTCATCACGGGGCAGATAATTGGCGGAAGTCTGCGCGGCATCTACTCTGCTGCAATGATTCTGCTTCTCACCTTCCCACTCAAAACGGGACTTGTTTGGAACGGCTGGTCTCTTCTAGTGATGTTCTTAAACGGAACAGTGTTTGCCACAATCGCACTTACGCTTTCATTTATGGCAAAGAGCTACACCGATGCACCTAGGTACACATCCTTTATAATCGTGCCGATGTCATTTCTGTGTAACACATTCTTTTCAAACGATGAAATGCCTAACGGCTTCAGGCAGTTTATCTCGGTTTTACCGCTTTCCAAGGCGAGCGAAATGCTTAGGTCCATCTCGCGCGGAGAAGGCTTTGATGTATGGGGAATGGTAATTTTAGTGATATATCTTGTCGTATTCTCGCTTATTTCAATGAACTTTATATATAAGAAGAAAAATCTATAAGGGGCACTGCCCAAGAGAAAGGAAGTATTATGTCAAAAAGAGCAATTATGGCGGTGAGCTTCGGAACCTCATATGAGGAAACTCGAAAGCTAACAATCGAAAGATTCGAGAAAACTATAGGAGAGCACTTTGACAATGCGCCTGTTTACAGAGCATGGACTAGTGGAATGATTATGAGGAAAATCCTAAAGCGTGATGACATGAAGGTAAACAATGTCAGCGAAGCGCTCGAAGCTATAAAGGCTGACGGCTTTGATGAAATCCTAGTACAGCCATCACATATCCTAGAAGGTATAGAGTATGCGAAAATCGTAGCTCAGCTAGAGGCTGGCAAGGATGACTTCTCAAGCATAAAGCTCGGTCACGCTCTGCTTCACGATGAGGCTTCAATAGCCGAGGTAGGAGCTGCTCTTGCAGATATCTTCTCTTTTGTTGAGGATGAAGATGCTCTCGTTTTGATGGGTCACGGAAGTGATCACGAGGTCGACGACGTTTATCTGAAGCTAGAAAATCAGCTAGGATCCATCGGCCACAAGAACTTCGTCGTTGGAACTATTGAGGGAGAACTCAATATCGAGCGTGCAATATCAAAGCTTGGCGAACTAAAGCCGCGCAAGGTTTGGCTAGTTCCTCTTCTATTCGTTTCGGGGGACCATGCTTTAAATGACATTGGTGGAGATGATGAAGATTCCTGCAAAATCATGATTAGAGAGGCAGGCTTTGATGTAGAGTGCATACTCAAGGGACTCGGTGAGTATCAGCAGATAATAGACATTTTGCTGAGAAGAGCTAATGAGGCCAAGGAGATATAGCGACTTAAAAGGGACTGTTTTCGCCATGCAATGGATTGTTGCTGTACTGTAAGCGTAAAGCTATGGTATAAGATACTTGTATCTCAGGAGGTGAATTTGCATGAGCAGGATGGGTGATTCAATTAAGAGTCTTAGGGCACGCAATAATATGTCTCAAGACGCATTGGCTGAAAAACTAAATGTTACAAGGCAGGCGATTTCTAACTGGGAAAATTCAAAGACTCAACCGGATGCTGATACATTGAAGAATTTAGGTATAATTTTTAATGTGACTGTTGATGAAATAATAAATAATGACTTCTATAAAAGTGAAAATAGGAAGAACTATTATTTTCTTGTGCCCCTCAGCGCTAATCTGCTATCACTTATACATTGTATTTTAGCCTTTTTAGGATATTATAATCCATTTGGTGCTATGAGTTCGGCTGTATCAGCATCTGTAATCGCTTTGATTATGTATCTGACAATCGAGTATAGCATCAAAACCCGAGATTTTACAATGCTCGCAGGACATAAGAAAATATATGAGAAAAATGTTTACAAGTATGAAAAGAATTTGCGTTCAATGAGCTTGCAAGTGGCAGGTTTAGCCGTATTATTAAACTTAATATATTTTTTAATGATCTTTGTGAAAAAAGAAAGTCAAATGCCCGTGAGTATGATTTTCTTTGCAATATTTATTATTGGAATGATAACTATTATCGGTATTACAAATTTAAAATACAAAAACCAAAAATAAGATTCAAAACTTCTTTATCGGATAATGTAGTAAACCCTTTCACCAGATAAATTGATATGTATGATTCTTGCTAGATAACCAGTAAGGATAGTACATATCAAACTCTGAAGAAAGGGTTTTACGCTTGTATTCTGTTAGACATCGAGTCTAAGACCTTAAAATACAAATCTTCCCATTTGGGGATAAATCCATAATGGCTCAGATTAACAAAGGGGTACTTTTTGCATAGATTGATGATATCGCTTTTAATTATGCCTGCTAAATCCGGATTACTAGATAGTTTTGTTATTATAAATAGTCTGAAGAAAAGCTTGTTTCCGATTTGCTGATTATCGTATCCGCATGAACTAAAGATATCGATAACTTTTGGTGGGAATTTTGGTTTCATGACAATCCCTCTATTGAAAAGTCGAACTCTATGAGCACATAGATTTCTTAGAACCACAATTCCTTCAAGCCAATTTTGCATTGTGTTATATCGTAATCCGTCGTAATAATTTTTGCAAATATTCTTTTGAATATCGATATTTAATGATGCAAATAATTTTGATAGCTTACCGAAAGATAATGTTTCAACTATAGCCCATGTTGGCAGAATTCCATTGTATTTGGTTTTATGGTGCTTCACAAAAGCTTCGTTTTTATTATCAACAAGCGCATTTGGTAATTCTTTTTGCATCATATAGAAAGTTTCTGGTGAGTTGTAGTTTTCCTGTTTCAAATATGCAGGCGTGTCGTCGGGGTTGACATCTTGCTTGCCGAGTTCGGTTGCAACGTGCGATCTAAGGGAAATCTCAATATCCTCAAGATAGGAAAAAATTAAAACTCTCAAATCTCTGTCAAAGTTATAAATTTGCAGTATATCATCAAAGTGAGTGCCTTTATAAAATTTGTTGTTTTTGCGCAATGTAAGAGAATAACCACTTAAACGATAGTAATTCAAATTCAGCAATGCTTCTTTTGCTTTATTAATATCATCTATTATTAGTCCACTATCGCTTGATAGAAGTTTAATCTGTTCATCAATAGTTAAATAAGGTTTATGCTTCATATTAGTAATTTTGACTCCTAAATACAAAAGGCCCGCAGTGTTTATGCTTAGACAATTAAGTCCATAGGCCCTGCGGGATCTGTTAGTATCATTATATCCGATTAGAGATATAGATTGCAAGCAAAATGAAAAATTCCCTATACATAATATTTAAAATCATATAAATAACAAATTTACAATTTTCACTTGAAAATCCTCAGCGTTCATATTAAAGTTTATCAAAGAAGCAGTTTTGATAAGGGAGATTGAAGATGAAAAGAACAGATTACATAACTTGGGACGAATATTTCATGGGCGTTGCAGCGCTTTCGGGCATGAGGAGCAAGGATCCAAACACTCAGGTAGGTGCGTGTATAGTCAGCGAAGACAATAAAATTCTATCTATGGGATATAACGGCTTTCCTAAGGGCTGTTCAGACGATGAGTTTCCATGGGATAGAAGCTCAGATGATGCTCTTGGAATCAAATATCTCTATGTGACACACGCAGAGCTAAATGCGATACTTAACTACAGAGGTGGAAGTCTAGAGGGAGCAAAGCTATACGTTACGCTCTTCCCTTGTAACGAGTGCGCAAAGGCAATAATTCAGGCAGGAATCAAAACTGTTGTATACGGAAGCGACAAGTACGCAGATGAGTCTGCAACAAAGGCATCAAAACTGATGTTCAAGGCTTCAGGTGTTAAATGCATAGAGCACAAATCAACAGGTAGAGAGATAAAAATTAACATATAGAGCCAAATGCTTAGACATTTGGAGCTAAAACGAAGAAAAAGCCACTGATTGCAAATGGCATGTACGACAAAATGAGTGCATAATGGATTGCAATCAGTGGCTTTTGTGATAGTTGGACAGAAGAGATAATTAACTTAAATATTGACAATTAACCAAAATAAAGTTAATATAAAAAAAAGAGTTAAGAGGTGCTTTATGATTTATGAACTAGGTAAACAGTTACATATGCAGTTAGAGTGTTATGAGATAAAAGAAAAAGAAGGACTTCCTCTTTATTTATCGTTAAGAGATTTGTATCATGTGCATAGGAATGGTGTAGATTTTCTACTTATTGAATTACCAAGTGGAACAGACTTTAAAGTGAGTAAACTAGAAAAGCAACTCGGATTATATCAATCACACTTTAAAATGAATGTTGCTTTTTCTATCAATAATATTTCACGTTATCAGAGGGATGCTATGATTCAAAAGGGAATTCCTTTTGTTAGCCTACCAAAACAAATATATCTTCCATTTTTAGGAGTAATGTTACAAAATTATTTTCGTGATAATCCAATTTTACAAGTAGATAAGTTTACGCCAATATCACAGGCGTTGTTCTTGATGTTAGCTTACAGTAAAAAAGGGACAAGATTCAGTAAAAGCGATGTAGCAAAAAAGTTGGGTGTAACAAATACCACAATTACCAGGGCATCTAAGCAGCTAAAAGCTATTGGAGGTTTACAAGAAGAGTTTGTAGGAACATCCGTTTTTATCAAAAGGACATTATCTGGTGGAGAATATTTTGAATTAGGAAAGCCTTATCTTATAAACCCAATCCAGCAGACATTATACATTAAGGAAGGGGAATGCATGGATTTTCCTGCGTCTGGAGAATTGGCTTTGAGCAATTTAACCATGTTGAATCCACCGCAAATTAAAACACTTGCGACATGGAAGAATACTGAATTACCAAAGAGATTTATTGAGGTGGATCCACAGCTCGAAAGAGAGTTGGACTATGTGCGTTTAGAAAGATGGAAGTATTCACCTATACTTTTTGCTAAGAATGGTAATGTTGATCCAATTTCTTTATATTGCATTCTACGTGAAGAAAAAGACGAACGTGTTGAGATGGAACTGGAGCGAATGATGGAGACAATAAAATGGCAGTAATGGGAATAACAGCTTTTAAAGAACGTGGTTATCGCTGCGGATGGAAACGGAGTGATAAGGCTCATTTCTATCGATTTACGGAGCCAAGAAAAGGTTATCCAGTACAGATAGAGTTGTTTTCAAGAAAGCCAGATTATCATCTTGAGATTGAATCTGGGGTTGTTCCTATTTATATTGATGATGATGTATCAAGCCTTTCAGCAATCATGCTAAACGACGATTTCTATAACTTTATGATGGATGGAAGAAAGAGCATTAATGGAATAAGTGTTTTATGTGCAGAATATATTATACCGTTTAAGATGTATGCATGGTTGAACTTGAAAGAACAAAAGCGTGTAGGTGAGCACGTGAACAGTAAAGATCTAAGAAAACATAAATATGATGTATTCCGACTTCTTCAGATTGTTCCTGCTGGAGCGAAAGTAAAGACAACGGGTGCAGTTAAAGATACAATATATTCTTTCTTATCATGTATTCAGGAAGAAAGTTTAAATATTAATTCATTGGGTGTGGAATTCTCACAAGATCAAGGAATTGAGCTTTTAAGACAGATATATCAAATACAGATATAGATAATTTAAATACTGATAAATAAAATGGAGGCATCTACTATATACCTCCATTGTAATCTCTCTATACTTTCGCACATAAAACCTAAGGCTAATGATTTAGTACTAGCCTTACAAACACTAGTGATCTTCGTGATGCTCGTGATGCTCCTGAAATTCACAGCCAGGGCATGTCAAGTGAGCAATCTTTTCGATTATGCGATGAAGAGAACTTGCTGCGTCAGTCTTTGCAGCGCTGTAGTACATCTCTTTACCATCTCGTCTAGACTCAATTAGCCCACTTGTCTTGAGAAGCCTTAGATGGTGTGAAACCGCGGGGCTACTCATATCCATGAAGGCAGCAATATTTATAACGCACTCCTCACAGTGACATAGAAGCCAGAAAATACGAAGTCTTGTTGGATCGCAGAGCTGCTTTAATAAATCAGAAACGGATTTGATTATATCTGAATCAGGCATTTGCTCTAGGAGCTTTTCGTAATCCTGACCGTGGTCGTGTGGTATTTTGATTTCATCGTGTTTCATGATTTCCTCCTTAAATTAAGGGTGTTAATATGAGTATAGAGAGATGGAACAAAATTTTCAAGCAAAAATCAAATTTCCTCTGTTAAATTAGACAAAACTTGGGTACAATAGATATGATGATTAAATAAACTCTTAATAAAACAAGGAGAAATACCATGAAAAAGACATACAAAATCGAAGTGGATTGTGCAAACTGTGCAAGCAAAATGGAAGAAGTTACTAAGAATACAACTGGAGTTAAGGATGCAAACATCAACTTCATGATGCAAAAGATGAAGGTTGAGTTTGAAGATGGTGCAGACGAAAGTGCTGTAATGCAAGAAGTTAGAAAGAGCTGCAAAAAAGTAGAGAGTGACTGCGAAGTTTACATTTAAATCAGATAGTATTAGATTATTCTAAAGGGCCAATTATGAATCAGAAACAGAAGAAAAATTTGATAAGAATTTTAGTATCGATAGTGCTCACCGTAGCGGCCTACTTTATTCCAGCAAGTGGAATTATAAAGCTAGTTCTCTATGTGGTGCCATACATTATTGTCAGCTATGACGTAGTTATCAAGGCCTTCAAAGGTGTAATTAACAGGCAGCCATTTGATGAGAATCTTTTGATGACCATCGCGACAATAGGAGCATTCATCATCGCATTCATCGATGGGGATGACTACCTCGAGGCGATTTCCGTAATGCTGTTTTACCAGATTGGTGAGTTTTTCCAAAGCTATGCCGTTGGCAAAAGTCGTAGAAACATCAGCGATTTGATAGATATCATGCCTGAGTACGCAAATATAGAGGTGGGAAATACGCTCGAGCAGGTCGATCCTGAGGACGTAGAGGTCGGCACGGTGATAACAGTTTTAGCCGGTGAGAAGGTTCCTATCGACGGTGTGGTTGTAGAAGGCGAATCAAGCCTAAATACTAGCGCTCTGACGGGCGAAAGCATGCTTCAGGATGTCTGCGCTGGTGATCAGGTAATCAGCGGTTGTATCAATACCAGCGGCGTTCTTAAGATAAAGACGACTAAGGAGTTCAGTGACTCAACTGTAGCAAGAATTATGGAGCTAGTTGAGGATGCAAGCTCAAGAAAATCTAGATCTGAGAACTTCATAACTAAGTTTGCTAGAGTCTACACTCCAGCAGTAGTTTTCAGTGCCATAGTGCTTGCAATTTTACCACCTGTGGTTTTGATGATGATGGGAAGTCCAGCAGCATGGAGCGTCTGGGTTTATAGAGCACTTACATTCCTTGTAATAAGCTGTCCATGTGCCCTAGTTATCAGCATTCCTTTGAGCTTCTTCGGTGGAATCGGAGCTGCTAGCTCGCAGGGAATTTTGATCAAAGGCTCAAACTATATGGAGATGCTTGCGGATGTTAAGACTGTTGTATTCGATAAGACAGGAACTCTAACAAAGGGAGTCTTCGCAGTATCAAAGGTTGTAGCAAAGGACATGAGCGAAGAGGATCTGCTTCACTATGCAGCTCACGCTGAAATGTATTCTAAGCATCCGGTAGCGCTAGCCCTCAGAAATGCAGCGAATATAGAGGATGACTGTCAGGTTTCGGATTCAGAGGAGCTTGCAGGACATGGCATTAGAACAAAAATTAACGGATTTGATGTTTACGCAGGTAATGCAAAGCTGATGAAGAGCATATCGCTTGAATGCGACGATGTTACTGAGCCAGGAACAGTAATTCATGTTGCCATAGATGGTAAATATGCAGGATATATCGTAGTTTCTGACCTTGTAAAGGAAGAAACCGTCGATGCTATCTCAAAGCTAAAAGCCGAGGGCATCAGAAAAACTGTAATGCTCACAGGCGACAATAGAACCACTGCAAATGAAGTGGCAAAGAGCATTGGAATCGACGAGGTATATAGCGAGCTTCTTCCGGGAGACAAGGTAGATAAGATAGAGGAGCTTATGGCTTCTAGGTCATCAAGTAGGGATGCGGTTGCCTTTGTTGGAGACGGAATAAACGATGCACCAGTGCTATCACGTGCAGATATTGGAATCGCCATGGGAGCCATGGGCTCAGATGCAGCCGTTGAAGCAGCAGACGTTGTGCTTATGGATGACGACCCAAGAAAGGTTTCCAAAGCTATCAAAATATCAAAGAAGTGCATGAGCATTGTAAGACAGAATATAGTTTTCGCCATAGGCATCAAAGTGGCCTGCCTAATACTTGGAGCTGTAGGAATAGCAAATATGTGGTTTGCAATCTTTGCCGATGTAGGCGTTTTGATTTTGGCAGTGCTAAATGCAATAAGAATATTGGTTGTGCCACGTGATTGATAAGACAAATATATGAGCCCCATAGGGGCTCTTTTTTATACATAAACTCGCATAGCAACAAACCTAATACCTAAGCACCTCACATAGCTACTAAAATATATTGATTAAACTTGCGCCTTTGTATATAATACAGATAACAAACCAAGTTTGTAAAAAAGAATAATTCAAGCAACGCGAGTTCATATTACTATGATTAAAAGGGAAGTAAGTGTAATTCTTACGCGATCCCGTCGCTGTGATGGTTTAGCTCTTTGTAATCCACTGGATATAAATCTGGGAAGGTAAAGGGTGTAGATGCCTAAGTCAGAAGACCTGCTTCGTTGCGATATCGCCGGATTTTACGAGGATAAAGGAAGGGCAGTATTCGCCTGCCTTTGAGCGGGTTTTTTTATTCGGCAAATTGATGCACTATCGTGTGCTAGGAAAGAGAGGATTTTATGAAGAAAAGGTTTTTAGCTGTTTTCATGATGTTTGCAATGGTTTTCATTGTAACTGCATGCGGACAGGGAGCTAGCGACAATGCTGTAACTGTCGGTCAGACATGGGTAATCACAGATGATAATCCACTTGATGGCGGAAATGCATGGTCGATTACAAGCCACGGAATTTCTGAGTACGTATTCATGCAGAAGGAAGACGGAAGCATGGAGTCAAGATTCGTGGATAAGCTAGAGGCAAAGAGCGACACAGAGTGGGTAATCACAATGAAAAAGGACGCAAAATTTGCCGATGGAAGCAAGGTTGATGCTAAGGCACTAGCTGCTTGTCTAAATGAGATTCAGGAAAAGAATAAACTTTCAAATGCTTCAGCTGGCGTAATCAAGTTTGAGGCAACAGGGGATTACACTTTGACTGCGAAGACAGAAAGAGCAACAACTGACCTAAAGTCAATTCTAGGTGAGTGGACTAATGTTGTATATAAGAAGGATGGCGATAAGTATGTATTTACAGGCCCATTCAAGATTAAAGAGCTAAAGGCACAGAGCGAAGTTACTCTAGAGCCTAACGAAAACTATCCAGATGCAAGCGAGAGACCTAAAGCTGTAAAGATCAAGGCTTTCAAGGATATCAATTCTCTTAAGCTAGCTTACGAGTCAGGAGAGGTTGACCTAGCCTTCGGTTTGACAGGCGAAATCGCAAAGGAGCTAAAGGACAAAAAGAAGAATGTAATAGACTTTGATGCTGCATATCAGTACTATACATTCCTAAATCTAGAAAATGATATTCTTAAAGATCCGGCTGTAAGAGAAGCTATCGACAAGGGTATCGATAGAGAGGCTATCAAGAAGACTCTAGATGGCGGAACAATTCCAACAGGACTGTTTGCAGGATATAACAGCTTTGATGCAAAGACAGCACCTACATATAACGTAAACGAAGCAAAGGCTCTTTTAGATAACTCTGGATGGAAGCTTGAAGACGGCGCAAAGTACAGAACAAAGGACGGCAAGGAGCTTGCACTTTCAATTAAGACATATAGCTCAAAGCCAGATCTTCCAAAGGTTAGCCAGACAATTGCTTCAGAGCTGGAGAAGCTAGGAATCAAGGTAACTGTAGAGGTTGTAGACGATATATCAAAGGTTACAAAGGCTAGAGACTTTGATATCTTGGTATATGCACAGCATCCATCCCCAGCAGGAAGCCCAGTATACTTCTTGAACCAGTTCTTCAGAACAGGTGGACCTAACAACTTCATGTCATACAGCTCAAGCGTAACAGATGGCATTCTCGATCAAATGGGTAGTGAAACGAATCCTGAGAACATTGATAAGCTTGCAATAGAAGCGCAGGAGCAAATTCTAAAGGATAGACCAGTTTTGATGACAATGGATCCTAAGTGGCATGCAGCTGTGTCTGACAAGCTAAAGGATTATAAGCTTTGGAACGGAGATTACTACATTGTAAACTCAACTCTAAAGGTTAAATAGTAAAACAAGGGGGTGTGCATTTTGTGTTACATCCCCTTATTTAAAGGGTGACATGAAACATATGAATAAATATGTAAAGTTAATTTTAAAGTGGATACTTGTGTTTTTTGCAACTAGCATTGTAGCATTTGCCATTGTGCGAATAACTCCAGGTTCTCCAGTGGACATAACCTTGAATCGGCTTGGACTTCCGAGGACAGCGGAGAACATCAAAGTTATAGAGAAGCAATATCATTTTGATGAGCCCCTAGTTCAGCAGTATTTTAGCTGGATGAAGGACTTTTTGTCAGGAGAATGGGGGAAGTCATATTTGACTCAAAGCTCGCTTAAGTCTGAGATAATTTCAAGACTTCCTCTTTCCTTTGGCCTTGGAATGGGCGGAATACTTCTCGCTATGCTTTTGAGTTTTTGGATAGGATATAAGGCATCACTAGATGATAAGGGAAAATATAATTATATTTCTAGGGCTCTTACTTTGATGAGTCAGACGGTGCCAGTGTTCCTTCTGATTTTGATTACAATATATTTCCTTGGCGTAAAGCTTCAAATAATGAAGTTCTTCACAAATGTAACGCCTGCGGGTATTATTGTCGCTATTATTTTTGTTGCCTTTCCAATGATTGGACCTATGTCAAGAGCGGTTAGGGTGCATTTTAAGGAGACGGCTGAAAGCATGTTCATGCAGTACTACACAATAAGGGGTTACGATAGTAAGAAGGCCTTGCTTAAATATGGAAGCAGGCCGGCGCTATATGGACTTTTTTCCATAGCTATATCAAAATTCTCATCGGTACTAGGTGGAGCAACAGTAGTTGAATTTGCAATGGCGCTTCCGGGACTCAGCACCTTTTTGATAGATAGTATATCGAGAAGAGACTACCCCATGGTTCAAAGCTATATAATGATTTTGGTCATTTGGATGTTCCTAGTTAACATAGCTTTTGAGTTTATCATGGGTAGGATTCTGAAGAGGGAGGTGTCATCATGAAAAAGTTCATAATTGGTGGAAGCATCTTGATGGCATTAGTAATCATCTGCTCGCTACTTCCAACGCAAAACCCTAAGATGGTAAACATTGACCACAAATTCCTGCCTATGAGCAGTGCTCATCTCCTCGGTACTGACGACCTAGGCAGAGATATATTTGCTCTCATGGTCGTTGGCTTTAATAGAACGATAACGGTGCTCATTTCAGCCTGTCTTACCTCTGTTGTAGTCGGATGCACAATAGGTACCATTAGCGGTTACTTTGGCGGGAATATAAGGATTTTGGTTAGGCTTTTTGCCGATATATCCATGGTCGTTCCTTCTTTGATCGTTGCACTCATTGTGATAATGACGGTTGGGAATTCGCCGTTTGCCGTAGGTATGGCGCTTGGAATATACGGAATTGGAACTTTCGCCTATCAAAGCGAGAACCTGACCAGAAAGATGCTTGACGAGGAGTTTATAATTGCTGAAAAGCTTTTAGGAACGCCAACGCATAAAATACTGTTTAGTCATATTTTGAGGAATAACTTGCCGCCTATAATGGCAGTTCTAGCAAGCCAGGGCGGAAATATAATACTCGCATATGCGTCACTGACCTTTATCGGTCTTGGCTCTGATATAACGACTCCAGACTGGGGCAGTATGCTTTACCAGTACAGATTTTATATAGTTGAAAAGCCTATTTTGATACTTTGGCCGACTTTAGGAATTTTGTCATTATCTCTGTTTATGTATTACATGTTCGATGATTGGAAGGACAAGAAATACAGCTAATAACAAGGATAATAGCGATTTTGGGACAAAGCTAGGTGACTAGAAAAGGATGATTAAGTTTTGATGGATGAAAAGATACTTTCTCTGAAAAATTTTGGAATAATACATAGAAACAAGTCGAAGGGCAAAGGCTTTGGAAGGTCAGCAAAGGATGAAGAGCTGATCAAAGACTACAAACTCTCAAATGTGAGTTTTGATCTATACCGCGGCAATAGGCTTGGTATTACTGGAAGCTCGGGAGGCGGCAAAAGCCTTTTGATAAAGGGAATCCTAGGAAGCCTTACTAGGGAAAATTGGGAAATAGTCGGCGAGTGCAAGGTCTTAGGTGAATACGACCTAAACAAGCTTAATGAAGCCGAGCGCAGGGAGGTTCTCAAGAAGTACATAAGCTACATCCCGCAGGATTCAATAAACGCACTGAACCCTTATGTTGGTGTTTTGGACCAGATATGCAGGGAAATCGAGTTCACAAGGAGCATCAAAGGTAGTGAATGCGAGGAGCTTGCCATAGAATGGCTTGAAAAGCTTGGTCTAGGAAGTGACAGAGCAAAGCTTAACCTTTTGCCTGCGGAGTTTTCTGGGGGAATGAGGCAGAGAGCGGTTTTTGTAATGGCCATGGTGAAGAATCCTAAGCTTTTGATAGCTGATGAGCCTTCGTCTGCCCTTGATGTAATAAATCAGCTGAATACCTTGGAAATTTTGCAGACATTAGCTGAAAATCACGACCTGACTATGATCTATGTAAGCCACAGCCCTGGCATGATTAAGAAGCTGTGCGACAATATAGCTATAGTGAGCAAGGGTGAGCTTGTGGAGCTTGAAAGCGTTGAAAACTTCTTTACATCGCCTAAAAGCGATGAAGGCTTAAGGCTGCTTGAGGCGTCAAAGGAACTCGTATCACGAGGAGAATATAAAGGTAATGAGTAAGCAAGATAAGAAGATAATCGAAGCAAGAAACATAGATAAGAGCTTTGACCAGCACAAGGCTTTAGACAATATTAGCTTTAGCCTAAACGAGGGTGAAACCCTAGGTATAGCAGGTGCATCAGGAAGCGGAAAATCAACCTTGTCCAAGATTTTAGTAGGAATCATGGAGGCTGATAGCGGAGAGGTGCTTTTTAGAGAAGAAGCATTGCCCGTAATCAAAAAAGGAAGAAGGGATACGGCAAGGTTTCCCATACAGATGGTTTTTCAAAACTCAAAGGCAGCCTTTAACCCAAGGCAGACTCTTGAAAAGTCACTTAATGAAGTCGCTTTAAGGCATGAGAAGGAATTTAGGAAAAGTGCAGAGGAGTCGACTGATAAGTCATGTTCGTCGAAGCCTATCAAAGAAACAGTTAAAGAAAAAATTGAAGAGCTTCTCATTCAGTGTGAGCTTGATCCTGATTTGCTGAAGCGATATCCAGAGCAGCTATCGGGAGGACAGCTACAGAGAATGGCTATTTGCAGAGCGATGCTAACAGAGCCTAAGGTTCTGATTGCTGATGAGATAATATCAGCGCTAGATATACCAGTTCAGCTTGAGGTTATGAAGACTTTAAAGAAAATGGTCGATAAGAACGGCATGACACTTATCTTCATATCGCACGATTTGAACGCAATAGGCATGATGGCCGAAAAAACCATGGTTTTGAGCGAGGGCAAGCTAGAGTTTTACGACGAAACCAGAAGGCTTTGGGAAAGCGAAAACGAGGTAATAAAGGAGCTTATAAAGGCGAGCAGGGTTATATCGGTTTAGGTCAAACCAAGGATATACAAAATTAAATGGCACAATGCATAAATATAATTAAAAATTTTAATTAATACTTTATTATTGAATAAAAAAATCATAATTTTCGTGCTTGACTATTGTTTGACATAGCTTAAAAATTGGTATATACTCACGGAAAGTAAGTTAAAGTGCTTTGGTTATCTAAGGCACTTTTAATTTTATAATGACACATATTAAGGAGGAATTTTTATGCATGATGATAAGAAATTATCTTCGCTGACATCTGAGAAAACCGAGTTCAAAAGAGAAATTGGCGTATTTGGTGGAATCAGTATTATTGGCGGAATCATGATCGGCTCTGGAATATTCTATCTAGGGTCATACGTTCTTCAGAGAACGGGAATGAACAGTGGACTAGCACTGATTTGCTGGCTACTTGCAGGTGTTATTTCACTTGTCGCAGGTCTTTGCTATGCAGAGCTTGGAACTGCAATGCCTAAGGCTGGCGGAAGGGTTGTCTACCTAAACGAGGCATTTCACCCTGTTGTAGGATTTATGGCAGGCTTCACAGATTGGCTGCTCGGAGGACCTGGTTCTATAGCGGCAGTTGCAATCGCTTTGATGAATGTTATGAGATCATTCATTGACATAAGTGACTTCGGTATTAAGGTAGCAGCCATCGTTTTGATCATCGGTACAACTTTCTATAACCTAATTGGAGTAAAGATTGCAGCGATTGTTCAGAGCCTTTCTATGGTAGCTAAGCTTGTGCCTATTGCAATCGTAATGGGAGTTGCGCTATTTGCCGGTAAGGTAAGCCCGGACCTATCACTGGGTTCAGTATCAACATATGCAGCTGAGAACAATACTCATGTTGTTTCAATGATGGCTGTTGCTATTGTTGCAGCGCTTTGGGCATACGAGGGATGGACGAACCTGAACACGGTTGCCGAGGAAATCAAGAATCCTAAGAAGAACATGCCGCTTGCTTTGATTATCGGTATCGGTGGAGTTACGCTCATATACACATTGTTCAACTTTGCGATTATGAAGGTTCTACCTCACGAGACAATCGTGGACATGATTGCAAAGGAAGACCTATACCTAGGTACAGCAGTTGCAAAGACTCTTCTGGGTAATGCAGGCGGAGTTATCGTATCTGTCGGAATGATTTTAGCAATGTTCGGTACGCTTAACGGAATGACTCTAGCTCAGCCAAGAATGTACTATGCAATGGCTGAAGAGGGACACTTCTTCAAGAGCTTCAAGAAGCTTCATCCTAAGCATAAGGTTCCAACAGTGCCTATCATCGTTCAGGCTGTACTTTCAATCACTCTAGTTCTACTAAGAAACCTAGATCAGCTAACAAATCTAGTTGTAATCAGTGCGCTTATATTCAATGTTTTAGTTATTGTTGCACTACCTATTTTGAGACATAAGTATCCAACTATAGAGCGTCCTTACAAGGTTTGGTTCTATCCAGTTTCCGTAATCCTTGTAGCTCTTGTATTTACTGGACTTCTCATTCAGGGAGTTATAGACGATCCAGTTAATGGTGCTCTTGGACTTGTAGTTCCAGCAATCGGTGCGGTTGTTTACTTTATCTTTGACCAGAAACTTAAGAAAGAAGTGAAGCAGAATGCGTAAAATTTTATTCAATGCAAAGGTTTATGTTGAGAGAGGATGCTTTGCAGAGGCCGTTTTAATCGAGGACGAAAAAATCATCGCGGTTGGATCTAACGAGGATATCAAAGCAGAAGCATCAAAGAGCGACGAAACTTGCGGCCTGGCAGAGCTGATTGACTGTGAAGGAAGGACTTTGATACCTGGACTAAATGATTCCCACCTGCACTTCATGCAGTTTGGAGAGACGCAAAACCAGGCGATGATAGAAGGCGTTAGTTCGATAGATGAGATGGTTGAGATATGCAGGGAGTTTGCAAGCACTCATCCAAATCACGTCAAAGAAGGACTTCACGCTATTGGTTGGAATCAGGATAACTTCACAGATGGTGACAGGATTCCAGATAGAAGCGACCTCGACAAAATCAGTACGGACTTTCCAATAGTCCTTGAAAGAGTTTGCGGTCACATAATTTCAACAAACTCAAAGCTTTTAGAGATGCTCGACATAGAGGCAAACAAGGAACTTTTCAAGGAGGGTGACTACCTTGTAGGCGAGGACGGAAAGCCAAACGGAATATTCACAGGAAACGGCTGTAATATTGCAAAGCGCCTTATTCCGGACTTTTCGCTAGAGGAGAGACGCAAAATTCTGCTTGAGACCATGGAATATGCTGTTGCTCACGGACTTACAAGCGTTCAGAGTAACGATGTAGGCACGACATTTATGGACGGAACTGCAGCATTTAAGCTCTTCCACGATATCTACGATAAGGGAGAGGCCTTGCTCAGATATAGGCATCAGGTTTGCTTCAATAGACTTGAGGATTTCAAGGAGTACCTTGAGAATGGCGAGTATGCTAATGGTGATTATCCTAAGGATTCGTGGCTCACACTTGGACCACTTAAGTTATTTAAGGATGGAAGTCTAGGTGCTAGAACCGCTTTGATGACTAACGGCTATGTTGGCAATCCAGATGACCACGGACTTGAGTGGATAAGTGTTGAGGATATGGATGAATATTGCCAAATTGCAAAGGAGCACGGGCTTCAGGTGGTTACTCACGTAATCGGAGATGAGGCCGTAAAGCGTACAATCGACAGCTACGAGAAAGCCTTTGTAGATGGTGAAAACAAGCTGAGACATGCCCTAATTCACTGTCAGGTTACTAGCAAGGAGCTCGTTGACAGAATCGCAAAGCTGAACATTCTCGTCTTTGCACAGCCAATCTTCCTAGATTACGATATGAAAATCGTAGATGATCTAGTTGGGCAAGAGCTAGCTTCAAGCTCATATGCTTTCGGTAGTCTGGCAAAGAAGGGTGCGCATGTATCCTACGGCACAGACTGCCCAGTTGAGGACTGTAACCCATTCCCTAATATCTATATGGCTGTGACCAGAAAAGATAGACAGGGAAGGCCAGAGGGCGGATTCTACCCAGCAGAGTGCGTCGATGTTGAAACTGCAATAGATGCCTACACCATAGAGAGTGCCTACGGCGAATTTATGGAAGATATCAAAGGCCGCATAAAGCCAGGTTATCTAGCTGATATGGTGCTTTTAGATAAGGATATATTCACGGTAAATCCTGATGAAATTAAGGATATCCTTCCAGTCATGACAATTGTTGGAGGTAAAATCGTATTTAAGCGATAGGAAAAGGAGAGCATTGCTCTCCTTTTGTGTTATACTATTTAAAGTGATTGAGGATTTGTAGATTATCCTATTTATAATAAATTAATTATGATAGATCAAATTTTTCTACTCGAAAGTCCTTACGTAGATTGTAAAGCACCGTGCAAATACATATCTAGCAAAAATAGATATAAGGTAAAAAATGGAGTTACAATGAAAAATTACAAACCACCATTTGAAATGAATGAGCAGATAGCAACTCTCGCTGCTGAAATTGCAGAACTGAGTGGAGAAATTTCTGTATATGAAGGTTTGAACACAAACCCAATACTCAGAAGAGAAAACCGTATTAAAACGATACATTCTTCGCTTGCAATTGAGCAAAATACACTATCTATAGGGCAGGTGACAGATGTTATTGATGGCAAGCGAGTGCTAGCACCACCATCAGATATCAAGGAAGTAAAAAATGCATATGAGATATATGAGAAGCTCGATAGACTGAACCCTTACTCCATAGAAGATCTATTGGTAGCTCACAGAATTATGACTAAAGACTTAATAACAGAATCAGGCATGTTTAGAAGTGGGAATGCAGGCGTGTATGATGGGGAAAAGTTGATTCATGCTGGAACTCCGTCAAATTACATACCAGAAGTGATGGGGAATTTATTTACATGGCTTAAAGAAAGCAATTTACATCCATTAATAAAATCTTGCCTATTTCATTATGAATTCGAATTTATTCATCCGTTTTTTGATGGAAATGGTAGAACCGGAAGATTGTGGCATACTCTAATTCTATCGAAATGGAAGCCGTTTTTTGCATGGGTACCTATAGAATCATTAATTCACGATAATCAGCAGGCATATTATGATGCAATAGGAGCTTCTAATGAGAATGAAAATGCAAATGATTTTGTTTTGTTCATGCTTGAGATTATAAAGACTGCGCTAGAAGATATTCTAATGAATGCAGTAGATGTCGGAGAAAATGTCGGAGAAAATGTCGGAGAAATGGAAGAGGGAATCTTGAATCTTCTGGATAATAATCCAAGACTGAGTGCAGTAAAAATTGCAGATAAACTTAAATTATCTAGTCGTCAGGTTGAGCGAATAATTAGGTCTCTACGTGAAGAGGGGCGCTTGGTACGTCACGGAGCAAATAGAGGTGGATTCTGGGAAGTAAGAAAATAAATTGGCTAGCAAATATTTTTGTAAAAATAGGGCTATAGGACAAAAAGTGTTGATAAAATCGCTATACAAATTGAGAATTCAATGCATGTAGTGACGAAATATAAACGGTCTTATCGTAAATTATTCAAGGGAGAAAAGGGTGTTTACAAGTAGAAAACGCGCAATATATATGATTTTAATAGCGTGCTCGATGAATGCGATGCTATCTATACTAGTTTATTTTTTCAAGCTACCTATGTGGCTTGATACAGTAGGAACCATTTATATATCTATAATAATGGGAAGCTCATTTGGTTTTTGCACTGGGTTAGTTAATAATGTTGTATTTTCAGGCTTTCTCTACGGATACAATTCCATGTCGTACTATTTTGTTAGCTATTTAGTGGCACTAGTAGTGGGAAACTATTCTAAAAAACACCACCAAAGAAATTTTCGTTACTGGACAGCAATCTGTATTTTGATTTTTTCGGTGAGTGTACCAACTGCATCAATCTTTTCTCTTTTGCTAGATGGTGGAATTCCAGCAGACTATTGGGGCGAAAAGCTTTATGCACTTGCGCAGAGTTATAGCTGCCCGCATTTAATTGCTACTATCATTTCGGTGGCTATTATTAAAGCAATTGATGTATTGGTTTCTGTAATAATAGTATATTTTGCAATAAAATTTACTCCAGATAAGTTGATTACAGATAAACATTGCGTTGATTTATATAAGGTGAGAGGTTAAACGTGAAAAAGATAAAGATGAATAAGGGAGAAAATGCCTTTTTTGATCCAGAAATACGTAAAGCGTTGGACTGGTTAATTAGTATTAGAGATCGAGACGAATGTGGTTGGGCTTGGGTACCACTTATTGCTCCTAATATACAAAATACCTCTGAAGTGATTTGTGCCTCCGTAGATCTAATTGATTTTCTAAAGGAAAACGAAAAAGAAGCTATAATTGAATCCATTAACAAATGGTTAGTAAGGCCATCACAAAATGCAATTCTATCTATAGACTGGAGCTGGGCGCTATTAGCACTCGAAAAAGTAAAATCATGCGAGATGCTATGCTCTAAAATAGGAAGTGACGTAATAGCTACTGCAATAGATGAATGTGTTGACTGGTTTTTGAACAATCAAAATGAGGATGGAGGATATCCTGACAATTCAGAGGAAAAGTCAGGAACTATAAGGACGGCATTAGCTGTATGGGCATTAAGCTTAGAATATTGTAAATACGAAGGTGACGCAGATAGAAAATCAAAGATTAAAGACACCATTAGAAAATCAGTAGATTGGCTCATAGAAAGCCAGCATGCTGACGGAGGATGGGGAAATATCCGTAGAAGAGATGCCGATTATCTTTACCAAGAAAAAGTAAATCTAACTTATTCAGACTTGTTATTTCAAACAGAGTCGAATCCTTCATGTACTGGATATGCGATGATTGCACTTCATCATTGTCCAGAAAACGTTGAAACTGGAGTGATAAAGAGAGCATATAAATATTTGTCAAATACACAAAAGCAAGACGGCAGTTGGGATCTATTTTTAGAGGTTGGAATTAGAGATGGAAAAAGATATACGTTTAGACATTTCAGCACCACGTGGGCGTTAAGAGGAATACTAGTTAATGGAATCACGACATTTGATGATGAGCTTGTCATCTTCGGTTTCAACTATCTAGCAGGTCTACAAGATAATAATTTCGGAGGATGGAGATGTTCGGCTGATGCGGACAATTATACATGGTCAACTACCAATGCGATTGTAACTATAAATATGGTTCGTAAAGAACTTGATACGGTTAAGTCGAATCACTTTCTTGCAATTATTGTTGAATGGTGGGATTTAAAGAAGAATGAGGCAAACTTCTCGTTTTCAGTTAGGAATGTAACCTTTGCATTTAATAACGCAATGGGACTTGTGTTCTGTTTAGTCTTTAGCATGCAGATGTTCCTATTGATAGCATATGGGATTAACTGGATATCAAGTTTGCTTTCGGAATCGCCAGAAAAAGTCACAAATGCAGTTGCTGGCGCATATTTAATATTAATGTCATTCGTACTTGGACTTCCATGGGTAGTATATGTTAAGAATCGGTTTAATAAAGACATGGAAAGCTGGATAAATTCTATCGGATGGGTTTATGGTATTATTACTGGATTTGTTTTGGCATTCTATCAACTGATGCTGTAAGAATGGAGGCGCTTATGAGAACTAAAATATGTGGGATAAGAAATTTTCAAGATGCTATGACAGCTATAAATGCAGGGGCAGATGCAGTAGGGTTCCTGGTAGGAATCACCCATTTAGCAGAAGATAAAATAAGCAAAGAGGACGCTCGAGATATAATAGAAAAGCTGCCACCTTTTGTATCAACAGTTTTAGTAACACACCTTACAGATAAGGATGAAATAGTTGAGCTAGCTAAGTATCTACATGTAGACACTGTGCAAATTCATGATTATATACCACCTGAAGATGTAAAGTATGTCAGAGAAAAGCTTTATTACTGTAAGATACTGAAAGCAATTCATGTGCTAGATAGAGATGAAGCTTTGAATATGGTAAAATTATTTGAAGGATGTTGCGATGCCCTGCTACTTGATTCGAGAACAAAAGAAAGACTCGGAGGTACGGGAATTACACATGATTGGAATGTAAGTAGAGAAATCGTTGAAAAATCATCAATACCAGTTATTCTTGCAGGAGGAATAACGGATAAAAATTCATATGATGCCGTAAAAAAGGTTAGACCATATGGAATTGATGCAAATTCCGGTGTCGAAACTGATGGATATAAATCATATGAGAAAGTTAAAGCTTACATTGAAAATGCAAGGTTAGCAGAAGAGGAACAGATATGAGTCAGAATCTATACGATAACGAAAAATTTTTTAACCTATACAAAGAACTTAGAAATAAAAGCAACAGTGCAAATAATCTAGAAGAAAAGCCAGAACTGCTTTTGCTTCTTCCAGATCTCAAAGGGAAAAAAGTACTAGACCTGGGATGTGGTTATGGAGAGTGGTGCAAAATTTACTCAGAAATGGGAGCAAGCTATGTTAAGGGAATAGATATTTCATCTAAGATGCTAGAGGTTGCAAAATCAGAATGCTCACAGTTTAGTAATATCGAGTTTGGTCTTTTGGATATGGGAAAGCTTGATGAACTAAATGAAACTTTTGATGTTGTTGTAAGCTCTCTTGCAGTTCATTACGTAGAAGACTTCGAAAAGCTATGTAAAGATGTAAAGAAAATTTTAAATAAGGATGGAATTTTCTTATTCTCACAGGAGCATCCAATTTTTACTGCTACCAAAAAAGGCGTTACATGGCAAACGGATATAGATAACGTAGTAAAGGGCATGGTAGTTGAGGATTACCCAGAGTCTGGAAAAAGAAATGTATATTGGCTTGTCGAAAATGTTGTAAAGTACCATAGAACATTTAGCGATATAATAAATGCTCTTGTAAAAGCAGGATTCCACATCATGCAGGTAAAAGAGCCTACAGTATCAGACGAAGTAATAGAACTAAATAAATCGCTAGCTAGGTGTAAGCATGTACCAGATTACTTGTTCGTGCTTTCCCAAGCTTAACAATGGAAGCTTTCAAGGAGAATGAAAATGGAGAGAAAAAGTAAAACATTTTTAAGTATTATTGGGGCTATAGGGACACTAATGGTGTGGGAAATGATTGCAGGTGGTTATTTCTTAAACAACAGGGTGGTATATCTCTTGGCTTTAGTAAATTGTACTTTAATATATTATAACTCAAACATAAATTTAAGCACATCGTATTTGCAGGGGAAGATGTGGTATAAAAAGATTAACAGTGTTTGGGTTTCAGCGATAGGACTTATTCTTTCAATCGGAATGTGGGTATGGTTTAAAACTGTAAATAAAAATACACTAAGTGAGAGAGCCATAAATATAGCCTCAATTGTTATGTTTATTTCTTTTGCTTGTGTTTTCCTTGTTTATATAATAGAAGCTTTTTCCTTGTTAATTCTTAAAGTTTTAGAGATAAGAAACAGAAAAATTTCAGAGAGATTGAAATAGTTGTAGAAAAAGTGTAAACTAAAGGTAACTTGAAATTGATGGAGGTAAGTAAAATGAAACTATTGAAAGAATTGAATAAGCGAGTTGCTGAGAAAGAACTAAGTATTCTCAGAGAAGTTTATGACTTCATAAAAGGTCTACCAAGAGCAAAGGAATATGAAGCTGAGGTCGGAGATGTTAATCTTGAAGATTGTAAAGATTTAGCAAGGGCTATTCGAATTTATGAGCATCATTCGGTTACTGGCTTGGATTGTGGTTTCTTCAATATTATTGTAAACAGCGAGAACTGGAAAGAAGAGCTCAGGGAAGCAGGGCGTGGTTGGAATGAAGAGATGGACAATCTTTATATTACAGATCCAAGCTTTTTTGGAAAAAATGATGGTATGAAGATGATGTTTCTACTTCCAAAAAGTAGGTTGATGGTTCAATCACTAACCGTAATGGGTATGATTGAAGACAAAGTTGTTGAGATTATGAAAGAAATCGACCCAAGAACAGATGCTTACGTATATACAAGGCTAGATTAGTTTAGGGGATGGAGCTAAAAGTAAAACTTGATACCTATTGAATGCTCTGTTAGATGGGGTTAAACTAAATGTAAAGTTTAAGTTTTCTAACGGAGGTTTCAAAATGAAAGGTAAAAGCAAAATATATAAAATTGAAATGGGTTTGGTTGCTATAGACTTGGTGATGTATACACTGTTGGCAGTTTCGCTAATAAATGGGGGTATACTTAAATACTTTAGCATCAACTTAACAACAGTTGTGTTGGCTGTCTTGTGGATAAGTTGGGTAGCAGCTTGTATTGGGGTTTTAACTTCACTTAGAAGAAAAACAACAGTGAGCGATAAGATGTCAGCAATTACTAGTTTGGGTGCTTGCATTGGATCAAATTTCTTAGCTTTATTGGTTGTTTTCCTGATGAAGGCAATATTTGTAACAATGGGTACGGTTGGTGTAAGTGTGATGGCAAGTATGGTAGTTGCACTCTATGTAATCTCAGCAGTATCTAGAACAATGTATCTTGGAAATATCGGAAGGTAATGAAATGAGAGTAGCTCATAAAAATGATATTGGAAAAATGAATCTAAGGGAGATAGAGTCTGAGACTTTATCTCCTAAAAGTATTTTAGAAATAATCTCCCTTTTAGAAAGTGAAAAAGTAGAGAGTCTTGAAGGTGTGATGGTTGGAGTTGGTGGTGGCTATTACCTTATTGATGGAGGTAGTCAGCTTGGCGATTTCGATTTCTTTGCCTTTTTGAATAAGAAGAAATCCCCACTGTTTAGACAGGTTTTAACTTGCTTTAATGTAAAAGACTTGTGCAGAAGTTTGGTAGGTTCTGTAGAAGAAGTGGAGGAAGGAACTTCGTTCTTGGGTATGGAATCCTTTGAAGATACTAGCAATTCGATTGGTTCTGACCTTGTTTTGTTGATTGACGGGCAAAAGGTAATAGTAACCGACAATGGTAGTGAGATTGTTATTGGAAGGTCTAGTCAGAATGCAGATGTGATTGTAAAAAATAAAACTATTAGCCGACGCCATGCTCTTTTGAAAAGAGTAGATGGCAGTTGGTTGTTTGGAGACTTGGGTAGCTCAAATGGTTCTTGGGTGAATGGAGTTGCAGTAAAGGCGGGGTATGTAGTTCTAAATGCTGGGGACGAGATTGTTATAGGGAATGAGAAAATAAGAGTAGTTAAGGTTTAAAATGTTAGAAGAGAAAACTATAATGGCAGAGAGTGAAACAACAGAGTTAATCAAAAATATTCTAAATACGGCAGATAGCTTTATAGATGCAGTTATTCATGGTTCAATGGAAGCGTCAAGAAGATGTGCTACAATGTTTAAAATAGACGAACATGGTAGAATGTCGGATGAATCTCCTTTGGGGATGTTGAGAAATATAAAAAAGGGAATAAAGTATATTGTAGTTGAGGTTCAACCAGAAGAAGACCCCGCAAGAGAGGGTATAACTCTTCTTATTGAAGACCCAGAAAACTATACTCACAAAATTGTGGTATCAAATAAGGGGCACGATATTCAAATAATCAAGTTGAGAGAAGAAGGGGAGGATATAATAGAGGAAGCTAATATTTCAACAATACATAAGGAAAATACAGTTTCAATATCTGTTAACAATAAGATAATAAATAGTATGGGAGAAATAGAAGCTTTAATGGGTGTATTATCAAGTATTAAAAGCTACCTAGACTACAAAGAAGGATATAGGTGGGTTGTGGACTTTAGAAACGCTTTAGCTCCAGAAGTACGAGAGCTGATGGAGAGTACTGATGAGTTGATTGCTCTCTCAAACGGAGAAGGAGTTAGTGGGGGTATATTAAGTTAATGAGAATGTTTGAAGAAGTTTTTCAAGAAATAGATAAAAGGGTTGAAGAGGGAAATAATGAGCTTACACCTTTAATTGCACATAATGGTTTCTTTGTAAAGCACGACGAGTATTTTTCTATTTGTGGAAGCCATGGTGGAAAAGCAAGGTCTTGTTACTCCATCTGTAAGAAGGGTATAGAAGAGGGCAAGAGGGGTTTTTCAACTGCTGGTTCAAAGAAAAGCCCTCAAATACAAATAGCAAGTTTTATTGCTAAGGAAATGGGAGTTCCTCTCCACGCACATACCCCTCAGGGAGAGTTAGGTTACGAGATTGAGAAGGCTTTAGCTAATGGTTGTGAACTATTCCAGCATAGGGCAGGATATAACAATGTAATCATCAAAAGGGCTAGAGATGACGCTAAAGAAAATGATTTCTTGGAGATACCATTTGGAATGGAGTGTTGGGAGGCTGTTTACCAGACTGCTACACAGGTTCGTTCATTAGCTGGTAGAGATGATATAAAACGAATAATATTGCCAATTGGCAGTGGAATGTCATGTTGTGGAGTTCTTTGGGGTATGCTCAGGTATGAGATAGACTTGCCAATTTTGGGTATACAGGTGGGGGCTGATTTCAGGAAGAGATTTGAAAAGTATGCTCCTGAGGGTTGGGAGCTGATGCTTGAAGTAGAGAAAAGTGGGTATGATTATCACGAGTATGCACCTAATTTAATTAGAGATGCTGATGGTGATTTAATCTTAGACCCTATTTATGAGGCTAAATGTTTGCCTTATGTGAACTTTGGTGGGGGTGACTTACTTTGGTCTGTTGGAATAAGAGATGGAATTACCTCTGAGAATAGCAAGGAGTTCAGATTCTAAGGAAAAATAGGAGATGTGTATGAACGAAATATTGTGGAGAGAAAGAAAAAGAATTTGGTGTGGTTTGCCTTGGACATTCACTAAATACCAGTTTACAAAAGATAAGTTCACGATTGAAAGTGGTTTGTTTACGAAGTTTGAAGACGACATAAGACTATACAGGATAACTGATATTACCTTAAAACAAACACTTATGCAGAGGATGTTTGGTCTTGGAAGTATCATTTGCAGCAGTTCAGATAGAACATCAGGTGACTTTATAATCCAAAATATTAAAAACTCAAAGGAAGTCAAGGAAACTTTGTCAGACCTAATCGAAAGGGCTAGAAAAGAGAATAGAGTTTTTTCTAGAGAAGATTTAGGGTATGGTGACTCAGATTATGATGTCAATAATAATTAAAACTTGAAAGTGTTTAGAAGAAGCTAAGACTTTGCTCTTGGCTTTTTTATTTGGAGTTTCAAGGAGAAGAATGGTATATTAGATAATTGAAAGGAAATTGAGTTGGAGGTTTTAAAGTGAAAATAAGAGCTTTATCGGATATTGGAACAGTTAGAAAAGAAAATCAAGACAACTACTATGTGGGTAGATTTATGTTGAATGGGGAAGAAGTTAGTGTAGCTTGTGTTTGTGATGGAATGGGTGGACTTGCTGATGGAGAGGTTGCAAGTTCAATGGTTATTGATGCTTTGAAAGGTACATTAACCTCTAACATTTCCCAAGAAGAGATTATTGAAGCATTGTATGGTGCAAACAACTCTGTTTATATGCTTTCAACTTTTAAGAAGAAAATGATGGGTACGACTTGTACTTTTATTTGTTGTGGAAGAGATGGTTATTGGGGTGTGCATATTGGAGACAGTCGATGTTATCAGTTAACTGGTTCAGGTTTGAAGCAATTAACTACCGACCACACAGCATTGAAAAAATATGGAATTGAAAAGGGAGACCCAAGATACATAAAATATAGAAGTAAGTTAACAAAATGCATTGGTGCAGTTCAGAATGTAACTTTTGATAGGTTCTCAGGAAAATACGAGAAAGGTAGAAACAGCTTTATTCTTTGCTCAGATGGTTTTTGGCATTATTTTGAAGAATCAAATCTAAGCCTAGAAAACCAAGAGGACTTGGGTATGGCTATAGATTACTGCATTGAAAAAGGTGAGACGGATAACATCACTGTAGTTGTAGTAGATGTAGAGAGGTAGTAGATATGAAGAGAAAACTCCTAAACAAAGGAGATTTAATTCTAAATGGAAAATATGAGATTGTGAAACTTATCCACAATAAGGGTATGTCTAATGTATACTTGGTTATGAATCGCAGCTTGAATGTTACTCGTTGCTTAAAGGAGATTAAACGACCAAATGCAGAGAGTGAATATAAAAGTAAAAAAGATTACCGTAAGGCTGTTCAAGAGTATGAATCTCTAATCTCAGAAAGCTCAATAATGACTAAGTTAAATCACCCAGCCATTCCAAGAATATCAGATATCTTTGAAGAAGGCGGTTCTGTATTTATATTAATGGATTACATCGAAGGTGTGAGTCTTAGAGCAATGCAGGAAAAGAGAGGACCTTTTTCTCAAAAGGAGGTTATCTATCTTGGAAAAGAGATATGTAAGGTAATGATGTATCTTCATTCTAAGACACCTAAAAAAGACCCCTTATTTTATAGAGACTTAAAACCCGATAACATAATGATTCAAAGTATTCAAGATGGCAATCAGGTTAAGATATTGGATTTTGGAATAAGTAAGTTTCTGAAAACAGGTAATGAAAAAATAGAACAAAAATTGGGTACAAGGGGTTTTGCAGCACCTGAGATGTATGATTCTGAGGCTTTGTGTGATTTAAGGTCAGATATATTTTCTTTTGGAAGGGTATTGATAAGTTTGTTAACTGGTTTCCCACTAAGCGATATAAAGAAAGATGAGGATATTCGTAATTTAGATATTGCTAAACTTTCACCAGGAGTAAGTAGGGGTTTGATTGCAATAATAAATAAGTGTTGTGAAGTAAACCCTAAAGATAGGTACGATGACTTCTCAGCTGTTTTTTATGCTCTAAACAACTATGAGAAAGAGGATATTGAGTACCTGAAGAAAGCAAAAAGAAAGATTAAAACTGTCTTTGCTTTAGGAATAATAGGAGTATTGCTGGTAGGAATATCATTTATTCCAAGATATATGTCAATGGTTGAGAATAACAGGCTTTATGAGGAGAGTATTTCAATAGCTCAGAAGTCTGAGAGAGTTGAAGATTGGGAACGAGCAGTAAGCTTGAAACCAGAGAAACTCGATGCTTATTTAGGTTTAATTGAGGCTATAAAAACTGATGGTAAGTTTTCTAAAGATGAGGAAGAATTCTTACTAAATAAATTAAGCCCGATTTCTACAACTTTAGTAGGCAATAAAGATTACGGCAAAGTAGCGTACGAGGTGGGTAAGCTTTACTGGTTCTATTATCCTGAAGATAAGAGTGCTGGAGAGGTAGCCTCAGTAAAGTGGTTTAAGGATGCTGAAGCCAGTGGGTATAAAGTTGAACAAGCTAATACACTACATAACATTGGTGAGTTTAAGAAAAAGATTGTCACTGCAATAGCTGAATCTTCTGATGATGGAATGTATATTAAGTTTTGGAATAATCTGTTAAAAGCGAAGAAGAATGAGACAGGTGAATTGGTTGAGTTGCAGTTGAATGAGGAGATAATAAATGCGATAGAGGGGTACGGTCATCGATTGAAGGTTGATGGTGTGTCTAAAAAAGAGATGGTTGCTGAGATTGAAAATGTTCAGTCCTTTATAAAAAACTCTAATCCAAGTGAGAGCTTGAAGAAACGATATGAAGAACTTAACAAGAAAGCTGATGAAAGCAGAAAGATTGTAGATGAGCTATTTGCAAAGGGTGGTGAGAAGTAGTGTACGAGTTAATAAGTAATGTTGTAATAAGTATCGGAATCCTTTGCATTGTGTTGGCTCTTGTTCTAGCATTTGTATTCAAGGTGGGTACGCTAATTAACGAGGTATCAGGAAGAAGGGCTAGGAAGCAAATAAAAGAGTTGAAGGAGATGGGTGTAGCCTCAGGTTTTTTAAAACAGAGTTCGGGGTTAATGGACTTTGAGGGGTTTGAAACTGTTGGTGATTTGTCTGCAAGTATGGTTTCCGAGGTGAATATTGGGGAGAGAGCTCTTGAAAGTGATGAGGAGTTTAAAAGTGCAGTCGGAGAGGCTATTCCAGAAGTGATTGAAACAGCTAAAAAGATAAGCACAAGTGGGTTTGAAGAACTAATAACAAGCGAAAAAGTCTACAATGAAGATGCAACGCAGTTGCTTGATGATTTGGAAAGTGAAGCAACAACAATGTTGGAATCAGCGGAAGAAGAGGTTGATGGTGTTTCGGATGAAGATGAGTCAACGGAGTTTTTAGAAGAAGCTGAAGAGGGTACAAACTTATTGGTTGAGGATGAAGAGGAGGCTACTGGCATGTTAATTGAAGAGGATGAAGGGGTTGTACTTGAGGTATTAGAGGTATTAACTTCGGTTAATTAAGTTTTTAGAAGTAAGAAGTGTGTGAATCTTACTTAATGGGTACGGAAAAAATAAGAATAAATGTACTGTTGTTAGAGATTTGTAAAATGTAGATTGGAGGATAAAAACTTGAGAAAGGATACATTACGTAACAAAGGAGTAGTAGCCTTGGTAACAACAATGTTAGTCACACAGATGGTACCTATGCAAGTAATGGCTGAGGGTGAGACTAGTGCAGAGACAGGGGTTGTTGAAGAGGTTAGCAATGTTAGGAAAGTTAACGAACATAAAAACATTGATGTCACATATGCTACTAAAACACTCAAAGTAAATCAAGTTGGTGCTGAGAATAATTGGAGTTCAGTGTTTAACTTGGCTGGTAAGCTAAATGTTAAAGACCTTGAATCTAATCAGAAGTTGATAATTAAAAGCATCAAAACCAAGACAAGGTTGGGAGACAGTTGGGGTACACCTGTTGCAGTAGAGAATGCAAAGATTGGTCAAGAGCTTGATAATGGAGAAGTAGCGATTGAATTCTCGAATGATAAAACCGAGAAGGGTATGCAGACTGCTTTTGCAGTAGATATTGAGTTTGAAGTAAAAACTATAGGGGCTACAGAAGCAGAGAATAAGGTTGAAAAGTTCTCTCTTCATAAAGAAGGTGTGATTACAGGGGGCTTTGCAGATGTTAAGCATACTGAGAGTGGTATTAACATAACTTTCCCAAAGGATGTTAAGGTTCAGAATTATGAGCTAGGCTCGGCTAGTGAAAGTACTGGTGTCTTGTCTAACAAGATTACTTTGGGTGTAGATAAATTAACTGAGGCTGAGCAGGTTCTTAAAACTTCAACAGTCGATGAGGGCAATGGGGTAGTAAGTTATGAAATCACTATTCCAGAGAAGGATACTGTTAAACCCGTAATTGAGATAGCTGGAGTAGAGCAGGGTAAAACTTATGGAGAAAAAACAACTGTAAGGGTTACAGTAAAAGATAAGTTTATCGATGCAAGTGGTCTAGCTATTGAAAGCACAGGTGTTGCAGGTAACTGGCAGAAGATTGAAGGTGGGTATGCTATGGATGTCAAGTTTGATGAAGAGGGCGTCCATAAAATCAAGGTTTCTGCAAAAGATAGGTCAGGCAACACTGAAGAGAAGGTTATCGGCTTTAATGTAGATTTGGAAGACCCTGTAATAAGTATCAAAAATTTGAAATCAGGATACTACAATAAAACTATAACAGCTGAAATCTCAATAAAGGAATTGTTCTTGTTAAAACCAAATATCACTTGTGATACAAGTGGAGAGCTTGGAGAATGGAAAAGAGAGGGTACGTATTGGAAGAATACAGTTACTTTTTCTAGCGAAGGTTCACACCACATAAAGGTGGAAGCACAGGATATCTTAGGAAAGCGTTCAATAGCAGATATCAAAAATATTGTAATAGATAAAACAGCTCCGACTTATACTGTTGAGGGTATGCCTAAAGAAGATGTTACCGGAAAAGAAGTTGTTTTGAAACTCATTGTTGATGAGCTAAATTTTGACCCAGCAAAGGTAGAAGTTGAAACAGAGGGTACACTTGGTAGCTGGTCAGAGGTTGATGGAAAGCATGTAAACACAATCACATACAAGAAGGACGGTGTTTTCCCACTAAAAATAAATGTTACCGATAAGGCTGGAAACAGAGCTCAAGAAACTAAGTTTAAAAATATAAACCTAGATATGACCTCTCCTAAGATTACTGTTGAAGGTGCTGAAAGTGGTTTCTTTAAAGATACAAAGAAGGCAACAATTACCTTGGAAGACAGTAATCTTGATGATAAAGATATAAAAGTAGAGACAGAGGGTACGGTTGGCAACATACAAACTATCGATGCTAAGACAAAGAAAGTTGAAGTTACCTTTGACAAGGAAGGTTCTTATAGCTTAAAGGTTTCTGCAAAAGATAAGGCTGGAAACACCTCATCAAGTAATGAGTATAAAAATATCGTAATAGATAAAACAGCTCCAATAGTAAATGTGGAAGGTGCTGAAAGCAACAGCTATAACAATATGCCGAAAGTTGTTATGATTACTGTAGAGGATGAAAACTTTGACCCAGCAACAACTGAAGTCACCACTGCAGGAGATACAACTGACTGGAGACAGAGTGGTAAGACTTGGTATAAAACTGTTAGCTTTACTAAGGATGGAGAGTACAATCTAACTGTAACAGCGAAGGATAAAGCAGGAAATGTAAGTACGCCTGAGGTTCTAAGTAATGTCGTAATCGACACTACTGCTCCTGTTATAAGCTTTACTGGTGTTGAGAAGAAGTTATATGGAACTAATGTAGTGGGTATGTTTACTGTAAAGGACAGAAACTTTAAACCAGAATTGGCTAAAATCTCTACTACTGGTAAAGTAGGTACTTGGTCAGAAGAAAATGGGGTTTGGAGTGCACCAGTAACCTTTACTTCGGAAGAAGGGGTACAGTCATTTAATGCAGTTGCTAAAGACTTAGCAGGAAACCAGTCTGAAAATGTAAGTTTCTCAGGTTTTGAGATTGACAAGACTGCACCAAAACTCTCCTTGAGTTGGGACAAGACAAATGCAAATGGGTACTACAACAGTAGGAGAACAGCAACTCTAACAGTAGAAGATAAGCATTTTGACCCTGCAGGTTTGCAGTTGAATGGTGCGAGTGTTTCCTCTTGGTCAAACAATGGCAATACTCATGTAGCAACAGTTGTGTTTGATAGAGATGGTGAATATTCATTCTCTGCAAAGGCAACAGATAAGGCTGGAAACACAAGTAATGTTGTTGAGTCAGGAAAGTTTACTGTAGATACTTCAAAGCCTGAGATTGTGGTTTCAGGTGTTCAGAAGGGTGTGTCCTATAAAGGAAATGTTAACTTCTCTGTAATTTTCAAAGATAAGAACATCGACCTCTCGAAGTGCAGTGCAACTTTGGTAGGAAGAAAAGGTAAGAAACTAGAACTAAGGAAAACAGATTCAGGGTATGCGTTTACTGGAGTTCCTGATGGAAAGGGCTATGATGACTTTTATACTCTGAAAATGGTTGGGTACGATTTGGCTGGTAACTCAGTTGAAGAAACCTTAACATTCTCAATAAATCGTTATGGTTCAGACTTCAAATTTGTTGATGCTAAGTTGTTAAACAGCTACATCAAGAAGGCAAGAAATATTGTAGTGAAAGAGTACAGTGTAGATGAACTAGATACTAACGCTCTAGTAATAAAAGTATTCAGGAATGGAGAAGAAATTAAAGTTCCTAAGGAGTTAATCAAGATTGATAAAACCCTGACAGATAGATACGAATACAGCTACACTATTGATAAAAAGGTTTTCAATAAAGATGGTAAGTATCTAGTACAAGTATTCTCTAAAACCAAAGATGGAAAAGAGAGTGCATCATTAAAGGAAACATTTGCTTTTATCCTTGATAGCACAGCACCAAAAATCCTAATCGGGGGGATTGAGAATGGTAAATCCTATCGTGAATACAGTAAGAAAGCTACAATAGAAGTGAGAGATTTATCACCAATTGAGAAGTTAGATGTCAAAGTAAATGGTAAGTCTGTTAGAGTGACTGAAGAAAAAGATGGTCTGTATTCAATTGAACTGAAGGAGAGTAAGGACAAGTATAATGTTGAGGTTACTGCAGTTGATAAGGCTGGAAATAAGAGTAGCGAAAATGTCAAGGATGTCCTTATTACTTCTTCTTGGTTGCTAATCGTTTGGAATGTGTTCTATCTGAAATATGTTCTTCCTTTACTAGCACTTATCGCAGGGGTAATAGCATTTATCCTCGGTAAGAAGAAGAGAGATGAGAGGAAGAAAGAATTGGCATCTGTAGCAAGTACAGTATCCTCTTTCGGAACAACGGGTTCAGGAAGTGATTCAACAGAAACAGGTACAGAAGATACAGAAACAAAATAGCTTTTAGTGTAGGTGGCTCTTAGATGTGAAATTTGAGAGCCACTCTTTCTTTTTTGTGGAAAGGTCTTTCAGATTTGAAAGTGCTTTATCCTCTTTCAGGCTGGGTACGTTAATGGTTCTTATATTGTAGTAAGTTGTGCTGGAAATTTAGGAAATATTGTGTCTGTTTGTGGAGTGTTTAGTTCTCTTGGCTCAGGGTGTGTAAAAGTTGATAATTTTTCTTTTAGTTTTAGAGATGTATTGAAGTCTTGTCTGAGGAAGGGTAAACTGTAGTTAATCGAAAGGTTAGTAAATGGCTTGGGTTCGAGTTGGTTCAGTTCGAGTTGTTGAGAACCTTGAATCATAGGAGGTATAAATGAAAGAAAACACATACGAAGTACTTGATAACGGTTTTGATAAAGTACTGACCGAGAGTGCAGTTCTAGAACTCTTGAAGGAGGCAGCTGAAGAAGTATATACGTTTACGCTTTTAACACCAGCGGAATGCTCAAAAGTAAAACTTATAAAAAGGCTTGATAATTTGCAAGAAGACCTAGACATCGCTATAAGACCTAATGATAAAAAAACAAATCTAAGTCTAACCATAAAGGACGGAAAGGTATTCGCTCTTGTAAATTGTACCACAACATCAAGAGCTCTCAGGATACGCTCACGAAATTAGAGAAAAGGAGATAAAAGATATGAATGAAGCAGAAGTAAGGAGAATTGTAAACGAGAAAATTTCTGAAGTTCTTGAGGGAATATATGATGCTCTGCGATATGCATCTGCAATAGTAGACACAGACATCAGATTTAAGGTTTTAAGAGATAATATTGACGAGATAAATAGGAGAATAAACAATGGGTAAGTTTAACGATGACTTCAGTTTTGAAGTAGTAAAAGATTACGGTATTTTAGGAGACGGAACTTGGTCAACACATTTGACAGAGGTTTCTTGGAACGGTAGAGAAGCTAAGTTTGATATCAGACCATGGAACGACGATATGTCGAAGATGGGTAAGGGTGTTTCTTTAACTCTTGAAGAGTTGATTGAACTTCACGACATCATTGAAAGAAAAATCCTTTTAGAAGAGGAAGAGATTGAAGAGTTCAGTGACGATGAAGATGGAGAAGTACTTGAAGATTATATCGACGATGAGGATGTTGAAGCAGTTGAGTTTGAAATAACACATAAAGGAACACAGATAATTGGCTAGACAAGATGTCTAGCCTCTTTTAATTTTGCAATTTTTCAGAAGTATTGAGTTATGTGGTTAATAGGTGTAAAATAAAGTATAACAAGAAGAATTAAGAAATGCAGTTAATTGTTGAGTTTGTTCTGTGTGGCACAAACTCGAAGAAAGGAAATGGGTATGGCTATTTTTCAGAAGAATAAGTATCTCGAAGACTTGGGATTAAAGAAAAAAGATTACGGAGTTAATTGGTTAAGTAAAAATGATGAAAGAATGAGAGACTTTAATCACGAAAAGAAGATGTATGGATTCTGTTCAGCGGAAACTTGGAATATGGATAGAATATTTTGTGAATGGCTTTATAGTCACTGCAAAATGTATTTGGAAATAACTGATGGTAAAGTTGATTTGGGGTTTCACAGCGTTGAAATTGATGGTGAGGAGGTAACTCAACTTCAGTGTATTCAGAGAATACTTAAGCTAACGGGTGAAGCCTTAACTAAATCTAACGGAGAAGTAGCTACGATGCAGTTGAGAGAAGCTATTTTGATATGGGCAGAGGTTTTTCCTCTGATGTGGTGGTAGTTATGTTAACACAACTAGAATATGCGAGAAATATGAGGGTGCTGATTTTCAACTATAGGAAAAAGCCATCTTTAAGTCAAATAAATCTTTTAACAAACACTGAACTTGGAGAGTTGCTAAATGAACTTCCTATACAGCAAAAAAACACTTTCATGAGAGTTGCAGCTGGGTTAGGGTGGGATAAAATTGCAAAAGGCTGGGGTATAAGTATTAATCAGTTACAGTTAGAGTATCAGTTGGCTTGCAGGTATCTCTGTAAAAGGATTTTAGACTACTCGGAAAGTTTGGGTTTTAAGAATGAAAAATACCTCTCAAAAGAGAGGGTAGCTTTTATGAGGAACAAATTCTCAGCCCTGAGTGGAGACGCTCTGAGGGGTATAGCAATTGAAGCCTTGGGGTTGTCAAGTAAAACATACAATATATTAGCATTTAAAATGAACGGGATAAGAACTTTAACGCAAATTAGAATGCTAGATATGTATGAACTTTCCAGAATGGAAGGGGTAGGAGATAAAACTATTGAAGAATTAAAATATGTACTAAAAGTATGGAAATAAAGCAACAGGAGAAAATAGAAAGGTAAGAAAATGAGAATAGTAATTGTAGATTTCAACCATATGGCTCATACCTACTTCCACACAAAATTTAGGCTCTCAGTAAGAAAGCAAGTTGGGGGTACGGTTATTGAGAAAGACACTACGGTTCAGAGTGGTGTTCTGAAGTGCATCAATCGTTGGTCAGATGGAGGTAGGAATATTATGGTGGTTTGTTTCGACAGACCTGTTCCAGCAAGAAAAGCCTACTTTATGAATAAATTTTCAGACCCAGAGGCTGATATTGAAACAAGGCAGGGAGCTTATAAGGGTGGTAGACCAGCAATGCCAGATATGTTGTATGAGGCTATGCAGGATTGCCAGTCTATCCTTGAAAAAGCAGGTTGCACCTGTCTATTTGAACATAACTATGAGGCTGATGATTTAGTTATGGCTACTATAGTAAAAGCTAAGAAGGAGTACCCAGGTGTACCTATTGATGTTATCACAAATGATGCAGACCTTGTTCCCTTAGTAGATGATGTGGTAAGTGTATTCTTAAGGTCTAGGGTAACTACATATGCTGAAACAAAGGCTTTGGAGAAGGCTCACTATGTTCAGATTACGCCTAGAAACTACCAGGAGGTTCTTGAGGGACTCAGTTCATTTAAGGATTTCTTAGTGCCTTATAACACTGTTCTTCTGCACAAGTTGCTGAGGGGTGACTCAGCAGATAATATTCAGGGTATTAAGAGATTATTCCCACCTCGTAAATACAACGAAATGATTCAGGGTATGCTATCTGAAGAAGATTTAGGAGAAGCTTTTAGATATCAACCAGTTGTTAGAAGATTAGTGAACATTGAAACTGGAGAAGAATTACCAGGTCAGGAGAATGTCAGAAATGAGGAAGACCTTTATGCATTAGTTCGTTTAATGACGCCTGAAGACCGTAAGAAGTATGCTATTAAACCTATGGGAGTGCCAGAGTTAGATAGGCTTTGCGAGTTGGTAAAAAAATACGCCATCTTAAAAGAAGGGCAATTTGAGATTGTAGAGGAACACCTGAAGAAACTATACTATGGAATGAATCTTAACCAGATGTATACCTCAAAGGAGAAGGCTCTTAGACGATCGCCTTACTGCTTAACAGCAAAGGGTAAGTCATTGCAGAAGTTAGACCAAGTCGAATTGAGAAAGGCTTGTATGTCGTTAGAGATAAACATAAAAGTAGAGGGTATGTAATTCTATTGGATTTTTAAGGTGCTTACAAGGTTGCTAAACTTATGTAAGCACTCTTTAAGTTAGGAGGAAGTAACATGAATAATACACCAATAGATAAGTCCTACGAAAATGATGTGGGGAAATTCATAGAGTTTAAAGGTAAGTTTGCAGGTTCAAGAGGCAGGAAGAGGTCTGGAATGATACAACTTGTTTTTAAAGAAGTTTCATCTATGGAAGACAACAGACCTTTTAGAGACCATGTTTGTATCTTTGTCAGCAAGGAGAAAGCAAAGAAGGCTGGATTACATGCTGGTATGACAGATGCTACTTGGGAATACTTCCGTTTCAAGGGTAAGCTTACTTATTATAATGGTGGTAAGGTGGAAGACAATTCCTTTGTGCCAGTGTCAATTGGCTTGAAGGATATTGAATACATAAAAAGAATGGAGACAGCAGAAAATGAGAAACCTAGAGACAGAGTTCGTAAAGGAAATGAGAGATAACTTACCAAAGGTTGGTGAGAAAAGTATATATGATATACCTTTGCCTATGAGTGCAAAGGGGTGGAATATAAGTGAATACACTCTTTATGGGGTACAAGGTATAACAGAACCAGAATTTGATAAGTTAAATAAGACAATTGTTATGGAATATCCTAAGGGTATGAGCTTGGTTAGGAAAAAAATAGATAGGCGAACAAGAAAGTTTATGCGAGACTCAGAAGGTAACTTTGTTACTGAGCCAGTAACTGTTCCAAAAAACAGCAAGGCAATTATGAGTGAAATAAACTTGCTTTTAAGATATAAACACGAAGTACAAGATAAGTCATTTGAATATGTAGATGTAATAAACATCAAGGGTAAGGTTCTTTACATTTATTTAGTGTCAACTAAAAATCTGTACAAAGTAAGCCAGACAGCGCTAGCAATGTCAGTAAGAAAACTGAAATGTTATAGCGGTGCATCTTATAAGACTTGGAAGTACGGTTTGATAACACTGGCTGTAATACCTTATAAGCCAAATGCAAAGTATGAAGGAACAAAAATACTGGCAACAGGGGTAGGTCTCAACTATAATGAACAGATAACAGAAGTATTAAAGTTTTGGCAGGCGATGGATGTAATTCCAAATATGAGGCTTTCCCAGCTGATGGATGGTGGAAGTGTATGTGTAGTTGATTATATTCCAACTTACAATGTAGAAGACTTTACTCCTATGGAACTAGAATCTGTTTATGAAAGTAAAAATCTCTTGCAAGATTTCTAGAGATGTGTTATAATAGTCTCAAAGGAGATTAAAAAAGTGAGTAGGACTTTATTTGGTAAGAATGGCAACAATTGGTACCTTTATGGTGTTGAAGAGGGTTGTTGTTGGAAGTTTGATAGTTTTGGGACTTTGGTGAGTGAAACTGCTTTAATATCAAACACAGGTGGTAGATTAAAAGATGTAAGATGTATATCTGTGCTGATGAGTGGTGGCACTTGCGAAATACTCTATGAGGGTATGGTTTGTGAGATAAGAAAGTCTTTAACAGAGATGGTTTCTTTATTAAGAAGCCATCTACCTGTTGTAGGTGGTGTGGTATTAAGGAAAAGGTATGTAAAAGAACATTGTATGCAGGCGATACTCCCTTTAGAATTGGGTACGAGCCTTGCAGATGTTAAACAAATACTTTGTAGTTGTAACTGGAGGAAGTTATAGTGGTTGGTAATAGTCTTAATAAATATATACAAAAGAAGAAAAAGATTTTTCTAAAGTTAAATAAATTTATGGAGGTAAAGAAGAAGTATATTTCGCTTTACCACATGCATTTAACTTACCTTTACGATAAGGGATTTATTACTGATCCAACTCATTTGGATGAGCGAGAGATAAGAAAATATCTATCAGGAGAGGGCATAAGTGGTCTATTAACAAGTAAGTCGGGAAGGGTTATACTTAATGCAGATAACTTTGAACACGCTTATCTCCGAAACAAAAGGGTATGGCATAATTTAGAACACGAAGACTTCTTATATCATTGTTGGAAAGTATATTACTTTAAAGCTTGTTGTTCAGACTTAGATTTCTTCTTTGATGATTGTCAGTATAGCCTTGATGAGGAAAGCAAACAGATAACATATTCCTTAAAAGAGGCAGGGTCATCTCTTTATACAAAGGCAGGATATAACCAGACTGCAGGGGTTCTTGAGATGTTAATTAAGAATGGGTATGATATAGGCTATGTTGATATAAGTGAAGGCTTGTTTAGATTAGCTTGCAGTGTATTGGGTGTAGAGGTTATCGAAGAAGGTGGAAACTTTACTCAGGGTATGACTTTAGAGGATGAAATAAGAACCTGTAAGTGTGTACTTAATGGAGATGTGATAGCTACTGGAACTTACGCAAAGGAACTTAACGAGTGGCTCAGTGAGAATACTTATACGGGAAATAGAACATTTCAATCGGGTATGGGTTTGTATGAAAGCCTATTTGCTACAAAGGTTAATGAAGTTTATGAGATGCAGTGTAAGGCATTTGAAGAGGTTGAAACCTTATGTGAATCGAGTGAAGATAGAAACATCAAGGTTATAACAGTTGACTCAGAGAGGATATATTACCCATTTGTTCAAGATGGTATTGAGGGTGTTATTGGTAGTTATGCAGTCCTTATTGACGATGATGAAGCTGAGATATTGCCAGTTCGTACACTGATAGGTGGATATTCAGGATTATGTTTATCTTTCAAATATTGTGTTGAGAATGGAATTGATTTTGTAGGTTGCCCAATAGTCTTGCAAAGAGAGGTTGGGGGTGTGATAGAGGACTTTTTAGCTGTAGATTTTGAACAGACTAATTTGTGTAAAGATGAGGTTAGTTGGTGGAAACTACACCCAGAAGCTGATATTGAATTCAAATCAGATAAAACTTACTACCCTATGAAGGTAAAAGATGGTTCATTGGAAGAATGTCTGTTGGAAGCATGGAAGTCGGCTGAGTGTGGAGAACTAACCTATAAAATAGAAGGGTCAGTGGATTTAACGGCTCTAGAAAAAGCAAAAGACAAAGTTGCTAATTTTATTCAAGGAGAACTCAATGAAGGTTAAAATAAGAATGTCAACAAAGGACCTCTTTATAAAGTGGGGGTTAGTAGAAAAGTTTGGTTTCTACAAATATAAAAATGAAGGTTATATTGAATCTTTGGCTTGTGTAACTGTAGAGGGTAGGTTTGTGAAACCTAGAATAATGAAAGGTGAAAAGTTCCTTGTTCCATCTGAAGTTGATGTGGATAACTATATCAAGGCTAAGAAGCCTTTTTACTCAATTTTAAATGAAGGGTTTATAATGAACCTAAAGGCTGGAATCAATTATGAGACTGGAGAGTTCTTGGAGGATAAGTCAACTGCTACAGTTTATAAAATCATTAGCGAAAAACCTCAAGGAACATCAGGGTATGCTATTGCAACACCTATTTCAGAGGTACCTGAAGTAGTAATTGAGATGGCTAAAGGTTTAATGAAAGAACTTGTAGAATCAGGGGAAGATAGAAAAGCATTTTTAATGAAGAGATTGGGTTTAGTTGCAGAAACAGTAGCAGAGTAGGGAACAAGGTATGACTCAGAATAAAGAAAGTAGGTAGATGATGGAAAGAAGTGTATTGCTAAAGTTTAATGAAGTGGATTTACTAGGAAATAAAACCCCATTTAGAAGTATCTGTGAAGCAGTTATAGGTAAATGCTTAGAAGCTGGAAAATGGTTCTCAGTGTGTAAGAAGATTGATGATAAACAGTTCGACATTATGAGTCTAACAGCTCCAAAGTCAGAGAAGAAACTGGGTTCTGTAATAGCTGAGACATTCCCAGAGATGAACTATAGAAGTGCTATTTACAAGTATTTACTTTGTGACTATCTATGCTATGTAGAGATTCCAAAGTGGGGTAGGAATGGTGCAACATTTGATAAGTACCTCTGCACAAGCAACCTCAACATTGCATCAATGTGGGTAGGTGAAGATGTTAGTGAAAAATATTCAGACTACATAGATGGTTGTGATGAAAGTTCTGATGATGAGCTTACGCCTTACCTAAAGCTAACAGAGGGTACTAAAGGTGAGAGAAAAATCACTAAACCAAGGAAGCCTTTGGATTTAGGAACTCAGGGTATGCGAGTTATTCCTCTCTTTATGTTGGAGAGGGGTGTTGATTACCTATATGAGCAAGGTAATGAAGACTTTATAAAGGTTAACTTTATGAAGGACGCAGGCATAATAAGAGAGATGGTTACATCTTTTAATATTGGTAAAATCGAAGAAGTATATGGCGATTGTGATTATGTTAGAGATAATACAGGTGCTATGTATGGTGGCAATTTTATCGAAAATAAAACTTTGGGTAGGGGTTATATTCGAGTATTCGAAGTAGGCTCTAGCCGTTATGATAGTCCTTTAAGGTCGATTAACTATGCAAGAATTGTTGACTTTGAGGTTGGTGTTAAACCAGACACTTTATTTGTTGACTTAGATATTGAATCTGCAAGAACAGTATTTGTTCAGGGTGCAATAAGTGTTGGTTTAAAAGCAGGAGAGCTTTGGAACGACCTAAAAGGATTGGGTATGGATAAGTATAAGGTAGTTGGAAGCGGTAATATGCAAACTGCTGACGATTTAATAAACTGGGTAGATGGCAGCACAATGGTTTACAGTACAGTATTTAAGAAGGATTTAACCTTGGCAATGCTAGCCCTACCACAGTGGTTTAATAATTGGGCTGGAGAAGAGGTTATCTCCTAGGATAGGAGGATTAACAATGAGAACTAAGGACAAAGCAATCATCAATATGCTTATTGCTCAAGACATTTTGGATGCGGATTACTTTAGAGACGTAAAAGCATCAGTCTTGGAGAATATGCAGAATGAAGGAAGTAACTTTTGGGTTGAGACGGTGGATTCTTTACCCGAGAATGTGAAAGATAGGCTGGTTACAGTTTATGAAAAAAATGGTTTTGTAGGTGATGAAGCTGACTTTATAATAAGCAGAGATATAAAAGTAAAACAGGGTATGCTTTTTGCAGGTGCTTGTTATGTAGTTTCTCCAGACGGTATGGTTTCTCTTTTTACAGCAAATGAAGAAGTCGCTACAATGCTTGGTGCTAAAAGAAGAATTAAACTAGATGAGTTACCTGAAGAGAATGCTAATGGTGTTCTAAAAGCATATAAGCTGGTTATTGAAAGTGATGGTGGGGATGTAGAGTTCAAATGCACTTTACCAAACAAAGGTATTGATGAGAAGGATATTCTTGTACCTTATGGGGTTGTAATGTTCCTTGTTGTATTGTTAAACAAAATCTTAACAGCGAAAGATAGAGTATTCAAGGTTGTATCCTCCTCATTGAGCGAGGGTGGTATTCAAAATAAGACGAGATATGTAACTCTAAGCAAAAGTATTTTGGAAAAGAAGAATGGTAAAAACTTCATAGACAACATTACTGGCGACTTTGTATTACCTCATCTCGGATTTATGTATGCACCAATATTGGGTGCTGACAGTATCTTTACAACAGGTATGACACGACTTGATGTCTTAAGAATGGACGAGTTTAGGGTTGCTAAATATGAAGATTATCAAAGTCAGGTTGAAAGCAGTAACCCAGCAAGAGACGCTATTGGGGTACGTTTAGCAGTTAATAAACTGTTGTTGAGTGAAGACCTTTGGAAGAGCAAAGAGTTATTTGAAGAACTTCCAAAGGTTGAAGAGTTTTTTAATCTTGATGAGGGTTTACCTAGCAGTGGAGATTTAAGTCACTATATATACAGCTTAACGGAACATAAAAAAGGTGTTCTTTTCAAGAGACTGGGTATACTTGATGAATTAGATAAGTATATGTCTATGTTCTCAAATGCCAAGGTTCTTGAACCAAAAGAGGGGTATTGGAGTGAAGAAGAGCTAAGAGGTTTGTTAAAAGACTGTATTCTTCAGATTCTAATTCAGAAAACAGATGGTTCATTCTCAAAAATAATATGTACCAATAACGTGGGTATTCTGAAAGAACTTTATGGTGAAGAGTACTATAAGCAATATGAAGGATTTAACCCGAGATATCAGAAGTGCAAGAAACTTATATCCGAGGGTATGGATGTAAGGGAAGCATTGGAGAAGTGTGGGCTATTAAGTGAAACAACCTTAAAGGGTATGGATAATGATGAGGCTATGGAAATAGTTAATAACCCAGAAAAGTGGCAAGCAAAAGAGAAGTTGGCTGAGCTCAATAATACAAACATCGTTAGAACGGGCGATAATGGTAATATACTTGTAAGACTTTGCTTTGCGTCTATTGTTGAGGGTGGTTCTGTTAATTACTACAGGTCTATTAAACCAAAAAGAGTGTTGAAGGTGGTTTGCCTAAAGGATACTTTTTAGGTGAAAGAGAGTTAAAATGTTAAAAGACTATGCGAGCTTTTTGGAGCTAATAAGGGACAACTTAATACAGAATGGGATAAGTTTCCCTACCAAAAGTTTCGAAAAATATGAAGATTGTTTCTTCGTATCTGAGAGGCTCTCTTCTCTGTCTTGGTTTTTATTTGTCAACAATGTAAGTGGTTCATCTATCGGAGAGGGGTACGCATTATTCCCTCAGCAAACTTACAAGCAGAAGATAAGAAGTCTAGTCTATGCTGAGTATGTGGATGTTGGAAAAGACTTTGCTGGAATGATGTTGCCTAGAAGAACTGAAAAGGTAGATAGTAATTTCAACTTCTTAGGCAAATCTCAGGCAAGGGTAAGTCCTTTTGGAGAGCAGTATAGTAAAGTTGAAAGTGCTGGAAATGAGTTCTTGGATTTAGTAAAGAAGTCGCAAGAGACGGTTGAGGACAGTGATTTTGATAGCTGGGATGATTTTGATGTAGAGACTGTTGAGAGGGCTGATGGGGCAGCTGTAGAAAGTCAAACAGGTGTCGATATAGCCAACTTGGTTGAAGATGAGGATGGTTTTCTTGTAGATGAAGGCAGTTTGAAAGCAAATGGAGGCGATTCTAATGGGTTTGAAGGAGATTCTGATGAAAGTGAAGCTTGGGTAAGTGAAGACACAGAAGGTGACTTCGATGATTGGGGAAGTGGAGACTCAGAGGAGGATGGAGACGAGTTTGAGTCGTGGGATGACTCAGATGAGGATGACTCAGTTGAGGATGACTCAGGTAAGGATGAATCAGATGAGGATGACTTTGAATCTTGGGGCACAGATACTTCAGAAGTAGAAGACGACGCTGACTTCGATGATTGGGGTAACTCAGACGAGGATGAAGAAGACTTTGATGGTTGGGGAAGCCCAAGTGAAGAATCAGAAGATGACTTTGATGACTGGGGAAGTTCAGACGAAACAGACGATGCTGACTTCGAGGATTGGGGTAGTTCCGATGATTCAGAAGACTTAGATACCGAGTTTGAAGACGATGCTGATTTCGATGATTGGAGTTCAGACGAGGAAGATGGACAAGAGGAAGAGCTTGAGGATGACGCAGATTTTGATGATTGGGGAGACTCAGATGAAGGTTCTGTAGAAGAGACTGTAAAAGAAACAAAGGGTACGTCACCAAAACAAGTAAAACGCTCACCTGCATCAGAACTTAAAGCTGAAACTGAGATGATGGACTTTTTTGAACGAGGTGTTAATTCTTTATTTAGAAGCACCGTCTCTAATGGTAAGAAGTTTGGCAGACGGTTTGCAAGTTTGCCCGAAAATGAAGAGAAGTAGTTTTTGCTCTTAAAAAGGAGTATTTGTATTAAATTAAATTTTGTAACATATGCAAAAAGGAGATAAAAGATATGTATTTAAAGAAAGATGTAACTAATGTGATTAACCAGTTTATGGAAAATGTAGAAGTAAAGGTAGAAGAGTGCTGTACTGAAGATGTACTTGCACTTATGGAAGTTGAGGATTCTACTCTCATCAAGGAATATGTAGACAAGGTTCAGAATGTAATCATCTCTGCAATTCCAGAAGGTGTAGCAGTTCCAAAGATGTCTGTTTATGTAACAGCAACAGGATCAAAGGGTATTGAGGTAATTTCCCTAAGCCTAACAAACAAGATTAAGGCTACTTCAAAGTTCAAGTTCTCTCACGTAATCACAAAGGTTGATACTAAGGAGATGATTGTAGGTGCGTTCAAGGATGCCTATGCAACTCTTATCGTAAATCAGATGGCAGAAGCGAATATTGCTGAAGTTAACAAGATGCTTGAAGACCTTGTTAAGAGAGCTGGAGTTAATTATTCAGTAAGCTTTGTTTCTGCTCTATCACAGGGTGATAAGGTAATTGCATCTCTAACTGATGATGAGGTGGTATTCGTTGCAGATGAAGACAGAGTATTTGAACTAGAAGATATTGTACTTCTTATGGAAGAGAACATTCTTGTTAGTGCAGAAAGAATTGAAGAGATTAAGGAAAGAGAAGCAACAAATCTTTCAACAGCACAGACAACTGTACAGCTTGTGAGCAAGTGGGGTACGCCATTTATTCAGTATCTTGCAAACATCAGCAAGCAGGTTAAGCCTTTTAACATCATAAAGAAGGTTGTAACCAAGGATGTAACTAAGCTAAGAGGCGATAAGGATGCAGTAGGTTTCTATCAGGACGGAGATATCTATGCATTGGTAGCTAAGAGAGATGGAAACATGGAAGTAATTCTATCACCATTCGACATCAAGAACTACGACCCAGTAGATGCAGATGTACTTAAGTCACTCTAAAAGAAAATGTTTTAACAGCATACGCCTTTAGCCTTGTGCTAGAGGCGTATTTTATTGGAGGTTAAGAATGGAAGAAGATAAGACACAAGGAAAAGCTATTGGAAAGAAGGGTACGGTTTTAGCTATAATTATAATTTTAATAGTTGTAGCAGTAATGGCTCTAACAATAAGAAGTTGTACGATAACCAAGAAGTCTACTGGCGAACAGTCAACATATACAAATAAACTTCGAGAAGATAAGAGTGTGGACTCCGAGAAGAAACAAGTTGAAAATCAGGAAAATTCATCAAAAGTAGAAAAACAGGAACAGCCTACTGAGAAAGAGATTAAAAAATCCGATAATAATGCTGAAAACAAGGTTAATAGTTCTTCAAATTCAGTCAATATTGTTGGTGTTGAGTCTGAGCCAGCTATGTCAAAAGTATACAATACTTCTGTTGTTATTTTGGAGAAGAGGGTATATGTAATAGATAAAACATCTTACGCACATGCTTTTATAATGAATATGCTTAAGAAAGATGGTAGCGATACAAAAATAACATACTTCTGCTCTCCTGAAGAGTATGGAAAGTATCTTGTAGGAGATAAGGTGGGTATAACATTCAAAGTAGACTCAAATTCTACAGTATCTGTTCAAAGTATAGATACTGTAAAGTAGGCTCGTTAAAAAGGTACTCTCGTCTGAATATGGTTAAAATTCTTAGAATTGTTTCCGTATTTAGACAGTGTCTTTTTAGAATAATGCTTGCGTAGTGTCGCAGGTGCTTATTGGTGCTTGGTTGTGGGGTTTGTTGCTCTTGTGGGTGTGGATTGCCGTTCCTGATGTTTTGTTTGGTGCGTTTGCTCGCTGGGGCTGGAGCTGGGCTGGAGCTTGTTTGAGATTATTTGTTGGAGATTTTTCTCTCGGAAGATTGGAATTTTTCTAAGAAAAAAAAACTTAAAAAAAGTTTCGGAAATAACCTTGCATTAACAAAAAACTTGTGGTATTATAAAAATATCTTAAAAATTGTAATTTGAAAAGAAAGTAGAGGATTTCAAAATGCTAAAAGTTGGAAACACTCCTGAAGTTAAGCAGGACGAGAAAGTTAAAGTAGAGGCAGAGGCTAAGGCTAATGTAAATGTAACACCTGAAGATGCATCTGAGTATGGTGTAAAGTCAGATACTCTTGTATTCGAAGGACCTCTTGGTGACCCATCACAGGATGATGAATACCAGGGACAGAAGATTGCCAAGATTGTTGGTTATGCTTTTTCATCTAAGGAAGACATCGTAATTCCAGATTGTGGCACAAATGCTGGTTTCAAGCAGGACGCTATGAACTATGAGAATATCGAAGGAACAAGAAAAGTTAAGGCGGGAGAAAAGTTCTATCTAACTCCATTCGAAACAGCTCTCCTAATCTCAAGAAAAGAGTACAATGGTCAGGCAACAGGTGGTAAGGTACAGGTTTCAGCAAGATATCAGTTCAAGGGTAACAAGACAAAGTCAGGTGAAGTTGTTAAGGTAGCAGCTACTCCAAGAGTATCTCTCGTTGGTGTTGGTACATCAATCAAGGAAATCAAGATGACAGATGTTCTTACTTTCAAGGCTGTTAAGAACGAGAACGGTCAGACAAGAAAGGAAAGAACAATTGTTAAGGGATTCGAGAAGTGGGCACCACTTGCAGCAGCAGCTGTAAGAAAGCCAAGAGAGTCTGCTGGAACAAGCAAGGCAGCTGTAAACAAGAATGCACAGGCATTCATGGCATTCGTAGCAGGAAAGGCTACAAAGTAAGAAAATATTTCACGGTGCTAACATCGTTTAATATTCTCAATATGAGAGGGCGAAAGCCCTCTCTTTTAATTTGTATACGGGTTGATACTTGTCGAAGTTTTGTGCAATTGGGTACGCCTTATGAAGAAAAGTCTTTAGGTTGTAGGTGCTTGTTCTCGCTTGAAGTGGTGAGGCACGGGTAATAATTGGTAGAGGAGTAAAATATGGACAGCAATTTAAGTTTTGCAAGAAGATTTAGACCAACGAAGATGTCAGATTATACAGGTAATGCAGAGATTAAAGAATCTTTGTTAAGATACCTGAAGTCAAACAGACCACAGTCTATTCTTTTAACAGGTACGACAGGTTGTGGTAAAACAACATTAGCTAGGTTAATAATAAAGGAATACTTTTGTGAAGATAGAGACGAAGAAACAGGAGCTTGTGGGGTATGTGATACTTGTCAGGCAATTGATGAATACATTACTACTGGAGAATTGGATGCTTTACCAGATATTATGGAGATAGATATGGCTGACAACACGGGTAGGAAATCTTTAGACGCAATGTTTGAAGTCGTTGATTACCCATCTATGAGTGGTTGGAGAGCCTTTATATTGGACGAGGTTCACAAGGCAAGTAATGCAGCTCAGAACAGATTACTTAAGCTTTTAGAAGAGCCACCAGAGAATGTGTTATTTATTTTTTGTACGACTGAACCAGATAAGCTGTTGGACACCATAAGAAATAGATGTTTGCTGAAGTTCAATATAACGAAGCCTAGAATGTCAGAACTTGTGGAGTTGTTAAAAAGGGTATGCTATGAAGAAGGTAGAGAGTATGACCTTGAGGGGTTAAGGGCTATTGCTACAAGGTCAGATTTAGTAATACGAGACAGCCTGAATAACATTGAGAGAGTTTTCAACACAAGAGGTTCTGCAAAGGCAGAGAGTGTATTGGCTGAGTTTAAAGAAGTTTCTGAAACTCTGTTATTTGACTTCCTGAAGGCTTATATCAATAAAGATTATATGGCTTATATGACCTTAATGTACAGAATAAGAATGGAGTATGATTTTGGACAGTTCCTATCTTCACTTACAGTATTTGTAATGCGAGGGGTATATATCATCAATGGAATTGATGTAGATGGTATGTCTACTGAAGAAATTGGTACTTATTCTAAAGTATTTAAGGCTCTGTCAGTTGAAGACATTTCTTATATGCTCCAGGAGTTGAAGAGATTGAGAGTTGGTGATATCGAAGCGAACTTGATGACCTTTATCTATGGAGAACCTCAGAAGACAATGAGCTTGGGTACACCAATTAAAGATGATAGAGTTGTAGAAGTGAAAAAGGTTGATGAAGCTAAAGCAAGAAATAATAATCTAGAACGACTAGAACAAGCTAAGCAAGATATGGGTATGAAGTCACTTGAGGAGGTAACTAAGAATGTTGGTTTCGATGATGTTGCTGACTTGTTCAATCTGCAGGTAGTTGAGGAATAGTTTGTTGCAAGATTAATTATTTAAAAAGCTAATCTAGGAACTTGCTATGTTTTTAGTTAATAAAATAATCGGAGGTTCAGAGAATGAAAATAGAGGGTTCAAGTAAATTAAGAAAAGGATTGGCACTTTGTGGAATCGTTGGGTTAATGTTTTGTTATGGGGTATGTGGTGTGATAAACACTTATGCTGAAGAAGTAGAAAACAACGAATATGTTACAGAGGAGTCACAAAAGAAAGACAATACTCAAGAAAACATTGATAAAGCAAATAAAGCTTTGAATGGGGATAAGAGTGAGTCAAATACAGACTCAGCTATCAAGGGTAGCGATAAGAAACTTGAAACAAAAACAAATAAAAATGACGACTCAGGTATGGCAGACTACATAAAGAACAATGGAAGCATCGACCAGGAGTCAGTTAAAAAAGGACAAGAGGGTGCAGGTTTTATCAAATCAATTATTGGTTATTTAACTGGTGTAGTTACAGCCATAACAGCAGCTTGTATCTTCTTAATAACTGCTTTAGACCTAATGTACATAGCAATTCCACCTGTAAGAGGGTTCTTATATGCTGGAAATCAGCAAGGTGCTGGTATGATGGGTGGAGGATATGGAGCTCAAGGTGGTGTGATGGGTTCAGCCAAGCCTAGACAGTGGGTATCTGATGAAGTATTATCCATCACAGGTGCAGTAGAAGGTGCTGGTGGTATGATGCAACAGCAAATGGGTGGATACGGTGGTATGATGCAGCAGATGGGTCAAGGTCAACCTAAGAAAAGGTCAATGATTGCAACCTATTTTGTAAAAAGAGCTGTATTCATGATAATCTTCGTAATAGCTACTGTAGTTCTTTTAAGTTCAATATTCTTGGGTACTGGATTAAACCTTGCAGATTGGTTCATGAATTTAATTGTAAGTGCTAATGAACATATACCTCACTAGTTCAAGAAGCTGGAGTACGGCATGGAAAAGATAATTGAGTATTTGAAATTAAGATTCTTTAAGGCTAAGGTAAATCAGTCCTTAGACCTTAAAGAAAAAACTTCAGTTAGAAATGCTATCGCAGAAGAGTGTGAAAGGCATTTGAAAAACTCAGGAGATGAGTTTGTATTCGAAGTGCTGGGTAAGGATTTACCTTATGCCTTGGAAGTAGTTGGAGTTGAGCCTTTAACAAACAGATTTGAAATTTATCAAATCAGTGAAACTTTGTTTAGAGCCAGTTTAAAGGAAGTAGAGATATTTTAAGGAATATATTATGACAGAAGTATTTTTTAGAAAAGAACAGGTAGAGGAAATAAGTTCAAAACTAAATATAACTAAACTTTCGGTAGAAGAAATAGTATTTGCGTATGAGGACTACTTAATCAAGAGACTACAGCTTGGTAAGTCAGTTAAGTTTCTAAATATCTGTTTTCTTAAAAGAAATAAGGCAGATTCAACAATTGAAACTCTAGCTTATACAAGTACAGAAATCTCTAAAGAGTTTAATGGTCGCTATAGCTCAGAGATGATATTGAGAGTGTTAACAACATTTCAAGAAGTTATCGAAAGCAATCTAAAGAAGTTTAATGGCTTTAGTATTAAGGGGCTTGTAAGAATAAGATTGGTTGAATACGGGAATGGTTACAAGGTTAGAATTAAGAAGTCTACAACTCTAAATGGTGAAGATGTTAGAGTACAAACCATTGGTTCGTTTAGGAGAAAGGTAGAGTTTGCATAATGGAAGGTCAGACACATAGAGTAGGCGGAGTAGTAGCAACTTTAGGTGGGTACTTGATTCTAAAAGAAAAGGGTATGCTGATTGAAGGTGTTACTCCTTTGTTACAGTTGGCTGTAATGTACCCTTTTGGTATTGTTGGTTCAGTTGCTAGTGACCAAGACCACCATACGGACTCAGCTCCTCTGAAAGATGTGGTTTCAATGTCTTTTTGTAGGTTATTACATCTAACAACAAAAACAAGGAAAAGGTCTAAGATTGATAAATTAAGCCCACCTTTAAGCTGGTTTGATGCAAGGCATAGAAGTTGGCAGACACACTCAGATTTGGCACTAGCCTTGGTGTTAGGAATACTGATTTGGGTAATGAGAACTTCGTTCTTTACAGGTGCAGATGCTATAATCTTCCGATTAATAGCTACTGGTTTCTTGTTAGGATTAATTAGTCATCTTATATTGGATATGCTTACACCGGGAGGAGTTCACTCTTTATTGGGTATGTTATTACGTAAGCTGGGTTTAAAGAAAGCACCTGTGAAATTAAGACTAGTACCAAAGAGTGAGTTTTTTGCAACTTCAGGTACTTGGGAAAAAATAGTAAGACGGGTATTGTGGTTGGTATCAATAATCTTATTGTTGTATATAATATACACATATTTGCCATATGAAGTACATATTGGATTGTAATGTAAAAGGAGTAGTAAAAATGGGAAGCACATTAAAGAGAAAGCGAATGATTGGTGTATTGTTCATCATAGTGTCATTTATAATGGCATTTACACAGTTTTCATTTGCAAACACAAAAAACTATAGTGAAGATGCTCAAGCTAAAAAGAATCTAACCACCTATGTAAATGGTCAGATGGGTTCTAATGAATATGAGGTTGAAGGTGGAGGAAGCATAAAGGGTAATGAACTATTTAAGGGTAGCCCAACAGAGGGGTTCTCGTTAGATGCAGACAAGTTTTCTAAACTAGATAAAGACGCTCAACAGAGAGCAGTAAATGACATAGCTCAGTACTCAAACGAAGCTGTTCAGAGTGATAAGGCTAAAGGTGTAACAGAGTCCACAGTTCAGAATTGGTGGAAAGATTTGCAATCAAATCCAGGGGTAGGTTCTAAGTTCCTTAATGTAATTCTAGAACAAACAAAACCTGACTTTGTTACAGCAAATAAAATCTATAAACCATTTTCAGGACCAATAAGTACAGTCTTGGGTATACTGTCTATACTGATTATGGCATTTACTGGTTTAGTAATGGCATCAGATATTATGTATATTGCAGTTCCACCTTTCAGAATGCTTGTTGAGGGTGATAATGGTAAGATGAAGTCGTTCCTCGTTACAGCAGCAGCATTGAATGCAGTAAGGGCTGAAGAAAGTGCACAAGATGGTGGTGGAACTAAACAAGCTTTGGGAATTTACTTTAAAAACAGGGTAATAATGTTAATTATCCTTGGTATCTGTTTGTTCTACCTAGTACAGGGACAGATTTATAAGCTAGTAGGCATTATACTAGACCTTGTAAGTGGTTTCGGAATTTAACCTAGAAATAGGTTCTTTTGGTGAAGGAGAATTAGGATGGTGAGAAATTATAGAACAGCGGGAAAGAGAGGTTTTATGGTTATCTTAACCATCCTCTTTTTGTTTATAGGAACAGTTGGTTACTGTTTAGCCGAGGGTGTAGATGCAGTAGCAAATGTGGGTACGGGTAGAGGTGAGATAAATTCTATTTGTGCAAGGGCGAATAATGTAGCAGGTGTGAATATACTGAGCTATGATTCGAAAGAAGGGTTGTTAAGTTTTAGCAACTCTAAGTATGCAGAACTCAACAGAATTGAAAAACAAGAATTTATGCAAGCAGCATTAGACGCAACAAATGGTTCTTCCTTGGGTGTACAGGGTAGAAATAAAGTTTATAACTTTATTTCAGAACAAGATAATGCAACTGCTAAAGCAGTTGGGTATTTGAAGTCTAATGCTGGAACTGACCTTGCAGAGGCTGGGGCTTGGTTTAGACCTTTTGCTAGTTGGTTTGGAATAGCCTTTGGTGTGTTCTCAGTGTTTATTGTTGCTCTATTTGGAATATCTATTATGTTGGATATATGTTACTTTGGTATCCCAGCATTTGAGGCAGTTGTCTCGAAGGGTAATGGAAAGCCTATTTTAGTAAGTAAAGATGCTTGGTCTGTAAGGAAAGATATTGACAGTTCAGGTGTTTATCAGAATGAAATACTAGCTTATATGAAGCGAAGAATAGTAACAATCATTGCAGTAGGGGTATGTTTAGCTTATTTAATTAGCGGTAAAGTTTATGATATAATCTTGTTCTTTGTAGACGCATTCAGTAATTTTTAAGGTGGTAAGATGAAAAAATCAAAGTTTATAAAAAAGTTAATAGCGTTCTTATGTATGCTAGCTGTTAGTGTAACAACTTTATTTGGTAGTTTTATGGTTGCATTCGCTGATGATGACGATGGTGGGAGTCCTGCTGAAGGAAAAGCATCAGACAGTATACTATCTACCTATATAAGGATGGCAGCTGGGGAACAATCAACCAATATCAAGGGTAAGGAGTTAACAGCAGATACAACTAGATTTTTAGGGGTATATGTTAGTAACTTCTATGTTCCATTTGCAACAGAGCTAGGAATAGAGGGTACGGATTCGACTACAAAGACTACTAAGGCAGATATAAAAAGTGCTTTGCAGAAGAATTTGGCTTTTGATGACTCCTCTGCAGAAGCTTTGTCAGAGAATCTGATGGGTCTAATGAGAAGCAATAAAAAGAATTTAGTAGCTTATGAATCCGATGACCCATTGAAACTTGGTAAACCTTTAAATATAGATGTTAATGCTTATACATTTACACAGGCAATGTTAGGATTCTGTGAACCTTGTAAAAAGAAGTATATACAATTCGTAGCAGACAGTAAAGTTTACTTCAATGCGAGAGTAACAGATATAAAAGGCAGTAAGTTAGGGTCTGTAATTCCAGTACAGGAGCAGACACCAGCACAATTTGCTTTCATAAAGTGTATGGATAGGGTAGACCCAAATAATGGGTATGGTACTTCATTCTTTGATTTAACTCAGAAAGATGCAGATAATGATGCTACAGAAAAGATTTTTAAGAAAACAGACGGAGCAAAAATGGCATCAACATCTGTTTTAGGTACACAGGTAGCAGTTACTTGTTTTGGAGATATCCTATTTTTGGGTGGTAACCATCAGATTGTTGCAGTACCAGGCTGTATGAATCCTTTTACTTGGGTAGGTGTTAATGCAGATGGAGATGATACTATTGGTGCAGGTGGTTTCTTTAATGGTACAAATCTCATTTCTATGTCTATGAACTCTAGTTTGGCTGATACTTTTTCTTTGGTTGGTCAGACAGATTCTAATGTTGCTAGTGAGGTAAAAGACTCTTTTAAATTCAGAAATAATAAATGGTTAATTAAGAGAGCATTTGAAGCTAACCCAGAGGAGGCTATATCTGCTCTCAATAAAGCTATAGATCAAGCAGGTGGTGGTGCAACTGCAACAGTTGAAGAAAGTACAATAAAAATAAAAATAACCGACAAGAGTAGGGCATCAAAATTAAAAATAGATAATATTAGGAAACCAACCGAGAAAAGTGTAAGTAAGGAAGCTGTAAAAGAGGCAGTGAAGTACATCAAACAAGAAGCTGGAGAGCGTCTTGGAGAGGTAAGTAAAGCAAAGAAAAACAAGGATATCAGTGGTTCTGTAAACCTGTTTTCAGCAAGGGGTAAGATTGGTGCAACAAAAAATACTGTAGTAACTCAAACAGAGCTAGCAGGGTCTGAAAAGGCAAAGGATGTTCTACCTTATGGAGATGAGAAATCTATTACTTCTTCTTCATATATTCCTCTAAGAGAGTTCAGAGGTACTACCGATACAACCCTAAAAGATGGAACAAATCTGTTGGTGTTTAAAACAGCAGGAGATATGGGTAAGGCTACAACAAAGATTATTGAGCATCACAATAAGAAGAATAAAGCAAAATGTGTAACTTATCCAAGCAGTGCAGGAGGGTTTAATCCTTGTTATGTAATAGGAACTCCAATGGACACTGTTAACGGAATGTATATCAATGCTACAATGATATATGTAGATGATCTTGGTGCTTTTAAGGGTGGTGGAAAAGACTTTAAGACCTTGAATGCTTTACCTTTAATTAAAGACAGTGCTTGGAACACTGGTGATGAAAATGCAGGTAACGCTTTGAAAGACAGCTATGGCTCTGTACTTAAAGAGCTAGATAACCCAAAGTTGAATCTTAATGTTGAGACAGAGGGAGAAACTTTGGTAGGATTGTTCTTCACTTATGCTTTTGCAGGTGCTAATGATAACTCATCTAAAAAAGAAACTTGTGGTAAACTTGGTTTTAGAATAAATGATGATTTGCCATCAATAAATAAAACTCCTCTTCATTTAACTGGAAGCGAAGAGGATGAGATGACTGCAAGCATTAGAAGTTGGTTATATTATTTTCTACACCCAACAAAAGGGTTCAGATATGTAACTACTTTAATTAAGAACAAGATGAATGCTTTACTTGTTTCTTGGCATGAGGATATGGTTGGTTCTAATGGAGTAGGAAATGTAGTGGGTACGACTACTTACAGAAACACAACAGGGTATGTTACTTTACCTAGTATGGCTGACAGTAGCTTTGGTCAAACGATGCAAGGTATTTGGAACTCGGCTCTAATATATTTGGGTATTGGAATTGTAGTAATTGTAATTCTGTCTTGGATAATTGGAATAATGAGTCCACAGAAAGCATTCTCCTCTGCAGCGTTAGCTTGTATACTCTTGTTACTACCTGGATTAGTTCTTAACAATGTAATGTCCTTGGGTAATTCAGTTGCAGATAAGATTTACGGAGACAAGTTTACATACTGGGCTTTGGTTCAAAGTGAAAGTTACTCAGATAAGATAGATGAAGCAGCAAATGGAGACAGTTACTCTAACTACTTGAGAACATTATACCAAACAAACTCAGAGAGCAAGGCTAATCAAGGAAGTGAGTCGATTGTAGTAAAATGGCAGGCACCGAAGAAAATGACTTCTTTGATGTTAACTAATGGTGAAGAAAAGGCTCTACAGGGTGTTGAAGGCTTAATCAAAGGTATTATAAATAAAACTTATAGTGGTGAAAACTATGTTGACACTAAGGACTATGCTTACCTATATAGAAGTTACTTAGATATTCAAAATTTCTCAAGATACATCTACAGGGGTACAGCAGATGGAACAAAACCTGTTTATAAAACCATTAATAATGCGATGACAGGTAACTGGAATGCTGACTTAAAAGACTCTATTCAAAACTTTGATGTAAAGTATAAAGAGGATAGAGATAATGGTTACTGTAATCCTAATGGAGATGGTTCGGCAGTTTATGCTCCAAATATGAGGGGTACGACACCTTTGTCAAGTGGTGTAATCAACGATGCTTTAGGTCAGAAAGGTACTTTGAAAGATTTGAAGCAGGGACAGTTTGTTGGTGTTCCAAGAGATGCTTTCAAGTTCTCTATCCCGATGTACAACCAAGAAAATTTGAAATTTGTAACTGAGTTGGGTGATAGTGAGTTCTTCAATGCATCTAAGTATACAGAAGAGGATTTAGCAGCTCTTGGAGTTTACGGTTTATATACTGAATCTTCTTATTATTACTTCTCTTGGTGTTTCTACGAAATGGGTATGAGTCCTGAAACAAGTTCTACTGATGGGTTTAAAAAGGTTGTATTGAACAGTCCGAATGCGGGGTTCTTCTACAACACAAAAGGTAATGGTGAATTAAAAGACTTCGTAGATATGAGAACCTTGTTCACAAATATCATACCATACCTAAAACAAGGAAATGACATCGTTCATGAATGGGACGATTTATATGGAATTTACCTACACGATGGTGTGCCTTATGAGGAGGGTATGGGGGATGACCCAGATATTAAAGGGAATACTGAGTTAGAACAAAAGTATTGGCACAATGTAAATGTGGCTAGACTGTATGGACTGTATACACCTTGGGTAGATATAATGTATAATTGTAGTTATGCAAAGCCTGAGAAAATAAAAGTTATGGGGCACACAGTGACTGTAGATGACCCTATTAACCCAGCAAGCTACCCTAAAGAAAGACCAATGATATTCTCAAAAAGTGAGATGGTTGACTTTGGATTGAAAAAAGGTGACTTAACAAAAGTAGAGAGAAAAATAATAGAAGCTGAAGAGGGTATGCAGAAAAGATTGTTCGAAATGTTGAATTACCACTCGTTTAACGATGTTACATTAAACTCAGCAGCAGCTATGAGCTGTACATTTGAGTTTAATAAAGCATTTTCTGAGGGTTCATTAACAAACAATAATAAGGTTCTTCTTCCCCAGTCATTTACTTTATCAGACTTCTCATACGATGCTTATTTGAGAATGATACTATCAAATTCAACAGGAGAAAAGTTGTTACAGAAAGATGGAAGTTTCTATGAAAATGTAGTTAAAAAGTCAAGTACAACAACTGCAATCCTCTTGATTGTAAATGATATTTTGGCACAGTACGCTGTTCCAGGTGTGAAGCAGGGTATGATTTATGGGTTATTTGCATTATTTGCTCTGATGGTAGCAACCTTAGGATTCAGATTAAGGTCGAACAAGCAAGCTAGAGACAACTTTGTAAAGAATGGAATTACCCCTCTCATAAAACTGGTAGTTTACTCGTTAGTATTCTCGCTTGTAGTATCATGGTTTATGGGTAAGGGTAACGATGCAGTCACTCAGACTGGTGGAGAGTCTATAAAGGTTGGCGACCCAGCAAGTACATTATTGCTAATGGTAGTGATAAACACAGCGTTTGTAATCGTGATGGGTAAGCTGTTGATAAAGGTTCTTAAGGATATTAAAGTTGAGGGTAAGCTTGCAGGTGGATTTGTTGGTAGTGTTCTTCAAGGTGTTGCAGGTGCTATCGGTAAAGGATTTAAGAGTGCTACTAAAGGACTTCAAGGAGAATCACCAGGAAGTGGAGGTGGTTCTGCAGGTAGTGGAAAAGGTGGTTCAGCACCTAATCAAAGAGCTACAAGTAGAACACAAAACCACGCCTCATACGGTACTTTCGAACCTAGAGAAAAGAAATCTGAAGGTGAAGATAAAAAAGCTAGAAAAGTTTACAAGAGAAAAGATACTGTCGAAGATAAGACAGCAGACTCTAACCGTAGGCAGAGAGATATTGATAACAAGTCAAATGAAGGTATCAATCGTTTGAATAGACGAAATGCTGGAAAGACTAAAAGAGCTGAAAGGTCTGAAAGTGAAGAATAGGATATGTTAGCAATAATAATATGTGTTTGCTTGACAGCAATTACTTTTGCATTGAGAGTCTTGGTTTCAGGACTGAGACTCTCTCTGCTAACTCATAAGGTAGCAACTCGTAAAAGAGAAGATACTAAAGTTGAGAAGGCTGTTAAATTTGGTGTCAATACAGGGATACGGGCTATAAACTTCATAAGGTTTATCTTGTCAAGGGTACGGGATTTGATTGCAGTAACTGGGATAGTGTCTATCTTAATATTTACAATCTTCTTTACAGCTATTGTAGCTGGTGGAGCTTATATGGTACTTGAAGAGGATGCAAAACAGGTTGAACAGAAAAAAGAAGCTGGTGACAGCTCAAAGAAGAGCTCTGTGGATAAAGAATCAAATAAGGCTGATAGTAGTGATGATTCTGACAACAGTGTTAACAATGAAGATACAGTAGAAGAGGGAAATTAGTGATGGAAAACAAGAATGTTTCAAATATGCAACCTAAAAAGGGAGATACAACTATAAACTTGCCAATAACCTTTGACTTTTCAGGTGGTAGAAGAGATGCAATGAAATCGAGAAAGTTTTGGGGTATTGGATTAGCAGTTGTAGGTGTAATAATAGGATTGGGCATAATGTTCAGTAAAAGGCACTTTTTCTTAATAGATTGGGTACTTGGCTTGGTATTTATGTTCATTATTTGGAAGATTATAACGCTATTTATATTCCAAGAAAAGCGAGTTAGGAAAGAACAAGAGTGGGTAGACTCAAGAGATATGAAGCTAGATTGGAAGCCAACTTGGGGTATATTTGATGTAGAAGAACAGTTCCCACATATATGTAGATTTAGAAACAACCTATCAGGGGTATTCATTATGCTGAATAAAGACGTCATAATGGGTAAAATAGATGACGCAGAATATGAACACTATGAAGCAATTGCTGATGCGTATAACATTGCTGGTTCAAGTGATTTAAGGTTGTGTCATATTGACTTTATGGATGTTATTGGTTCTGATGAGAGATTGGCTGAAAGTAGAAAAGAAGCTAGTATGATAAAGAATCCCGATTTACAGGACTTAATGGCGGATGTGTTGAACTTCCTTGAAGACCAAATGCAACAGAGCGTTACATCTTTTGATTGTTATCTGCTCCAATGGAGTGGTAGTGATGCTAAGGCTTGGTATACAGTTGAGAAGGTGTTGGATTGCTTTATGGAAGCTAATTATTGTTCCTACTATATGATGGATTCAAGGGATTTACAGGAGATGCAGAAAGCCTTGTTTAACTTGCATGACTTCTCAGTAAAAGAGGCTTGTTTAACTTCTTTAGGTGGTGAAACCAGGGAAACAATAGTACCTATAAGTTTGAGAACAGCAGATGGTGAGTTTGTTAAGATAAATAAAACAAAGGCTGAGAAACAGGAAGAGGCTAGACAGAGAGCTATAGAAGAAGAAGCTAAAAAGAAAGTTAAAAAAGATAGAAAGAAAAACAAGAGGAAGCACCAGAGTGGTGAAGACATTGACTTATTTGGTTAAAGAAAAGGAGAATTGGGTATGGCTAATGGTAGAATTTTAATAAGAATCGGAAATAATGACGATAGAATAATTGATGCTCTGGAAAGAGAGATTGATAATATAGAGTTGAGTAGCTACCCTACAGTGGATGAGTTTCTTGCTAAAACAGAGCAGCAGCAATTTGTATGGAAACGACTTTGTGTTTCAAGAGAGTTCTTTGGCTCAAGCGATGAAGAGGTAAAAACAAATATGGAGAAGCTCAACTCTTATGTAAAGGGTAAGGCATCAAATACAACAATAGTGTATCTTGTAAATGGTCAAGAGAAGGAAAATGCTCTTAAAGATATTGATGACTTTAATAGTGTGTTTAAATCGCCAATGTATACTCCTTTTATTGCAATGCCAGGAAGTAATATTGTAGATATTACAGCAATGGTTAAAGAGGATTTGCCAATTATTAAAGCAGCTTACTACACAACCGTTTTAGAAGAACAATTCAATAAAACCACAGTAGCTGAAAAACTTGGTTTTGCAAATTTAGGTCAGAAAATCAAAGGTGTGACAGGTTCTTCAAAAGATGGGGAGTCTGAAACAGAAACCAGCTCAGAAGAGGTTATTGACGAAAGTTCTGAAAGTCTTATAAATAGTGGAAAGGTTGATTCAGCTTGGGATTCAGATGATTTTGAAAATTTCGGAGAAAGTGGAGAAAATTCTGATGGTTCGGAGTGGTCATCGCCTGAGAGCGTTAGCGATGATAATTCATCGGAAAATATTACAAGCTGGGAAGATTTAACCTCTGAGAGTGAAAATGATGAAGTTTCAGACGGGGTTTCTGAGACGGATGGAGTTGAAGACTCAGACGATGATTTCAATCTTTCAGGATTTGGAAATATGCATGCAGATACGGGCTTTTTAGGTGAAGATGAAGAGGTTGAATCACTCGAAGAGTTTGAAAGTGGTAATTCAGAACAGGGTACGGATTACCCTATAGGAAATGTTGATGTAACTTCTTTTGAAGATTTAAATGGCACACCAGGAAATTCTAAAGTAGAGATATATGTAGGGATAAGGGGTACTGGTGTTACCTCTTTCCTTGTAGGAGAGGCTCTTGACTTGGTTTCACAAGGAAATAATGTGTTAATAGTAGATTTAGATTACGATACACACGGTGTTCTCTCCTATGTGGATTTAAGTGCTTTCAACAATAGAGAAGGGAAAATATATAGGGAAGATGGTGTAAATATTCTATCAGTAGGGTTTGGTTCTGACGAAAGGATTTCTGTAAAGGCAATCATTGAAAAGATTTCACAGAGGTTTGATAAAGTATTTGTTGATTGTCCAATTGAGTTTGTTTCAGAACTAGAAGATACTTTAGGAAGTTGTGAAATATTTCTATGTTGTGCAGATAACATTGGGGCTTTAATGACAACACAAGCAATGTTAGAGAACAGAAAATATGTTCCTGTAAAAGTAGAAAAGTACCTAAACAAAAGAAAGGGTATGTTATTCTCAACAGGTGCAGAAACAGATTTTAAGGAGGATATTATAAAGGCTAACAGAGATTGGTCTTTGCCATATGGTAACTGGATAAGAAATTTGGAGTAGTTGTTTATGAGGGTAGTTGTTTCAACGAATGAGGTTAACTATGGGACAAGTTTCACAAAAGTTCAAAGTTTAAAGTCTTTGATGGGTGGAGTAATCGTGGGTGATATTGATATACTTGTTATTCACTCCACTAAGGATAGTTCCGTAGACTTAGTACAAGGTTTAGAAAAATTACAGAAGAGGGTACGCTCTTTTGTTTATATATATGATGGCACACCAGACCCTAAGATTGACGTAGCAGTGCATGGCTTAGGTGGTGAAAGTTATGACGCTGAGTTCTCCATGGGAAGTGGAGAGTTGCTTAGCGATTTTTTGCTGTCTAGAAAGAAAGCGGGCAGTCTTATTACAATGGGTGGTATCAATGTACTAGAGGGGTTCATTGATGCACAGTTGGCATCAGGAAGTAAATCTAAAATACCGAAAGGCTCTTTAAAAGCTTTGAAAGGTGCAATAACAACAGTTAATAACCAGTATACAGCTCTAATGGAACAAAAGAATGCAATGTCTGTTGGTGCAGTAGAGATGTTTACTGAGGTCAGCAATACGATGGGCTTGATGTCTAAGGAAATGAAAAGTATGCAAGAGAAGCTTGAGGAGTTAGAAAAGATGGGTAAGCCATCAAAGCAGAGAGGTTCTCTTGGTGGTACGGTAAAACAAGCTGTTACTTTTTTTCCAACGGTTACATATTTGAAAGAGAAGGAGATATATCGTTTCAAGGAGATTGGTCATTGTAGCTATATAACACACTTCATCTTTGCAATGAGGGACTTTTTCGAGAATGTTATGAATCGGAGACCAAAGGTCATATTTGTATACCCTAAGGGTAAGTTATATGAAGAGTTGTATAAAGATTTTAGTTGGGTGACTCAGGAAAGCGTTAGTGACATATCAAGATATTTTAACAAAATTGTATATACAAATCACCCTACCCGAGATGTAATAAACACTCTTTTGGACGATGCAAAGTTTGATGTCTTTATACTTGTCGATAGGTCGGTTTCAAGTAAAGATTGTATTTTAACATCTAAAGGGAAACCATTCTTCTTAAGTGAAAGTAAGTCTATAATAGAAAGATTAAAGTGTGATCAAAGTAGAACGATTTTCTTTGACAAAGTAGTTAAGGAATCTTTTGGTGTAGTAGGAGAAATCCCAGGGTACACCAGCGTTGATGATGATGAGAAAATAAGAAGATATATGTCGACTTGTGATGAGTTGTACAGAAAAATAGGGACAACTCAAGGAGGTAGAAGATAGTGGCTAAAGAAAAGCGTAATAAGAAAGAAAAAACAATAAAGGTCAAGAAGAAGAGAAAGCCTAAGAAACCAAGTTCTCTAGAAGTCTGGGGTAGGTTTCTTTTAGAGAATTATCACCGTAATAATAGTTTGTATCCTAAGGCAAGAGAGTATGAGTTCTATACTTGTGGAAATGCTACTATGTCAAAGAAGGACTTTATAACTGTTTACTATACAATAGACGGCTACCCAGGAAATTTAAACATCGATTTTAGAGATTCTATAAGATATGTTACAATGGGTGGTGTAAAGGTTTCATTTATCTCATCTTTTGAGCCAACAGCAATTGATTGGTCATCTCAAAGGGTTCAATCTAAAATTAAGACTTGGTCTACTATTGAGGATGAGTCGGTGGAAATAAACAACTATAACTATTGGGAAAACATTGCGAACATGGACTCAACCTCTCGAAGAAAAGAATCACTGGTATATTTAGCAGATGCAGAAATTAGAAGAATGAGAAAGCTGTTTAGATACAGAACAATGATGGTGGTGTCAGGGGTACGAGGTGATGATTTCGATACTACTCTAAAACGAATTGAAGAGGTGTGTAAGCAGCGTGAATTAAAAATAACAAGAGTTACACAACAGATTTTTAACTTTTTGAAAGCTTTTTCTCCGATGTCTATGGAGTTGGACAGTAAAGTTCTAAAACAGGTTGGTAACAACACTATACCAGATGAGATGATAGCTCGTATGAGTAGCTACGACCAAGGTAAAGTTGGTAAAACAGGAATTATTTGGGGTGTCGATATAAAGTCTGGTTTTCCAGTCTATAAGAAAATTAAAAAAACAGATGTAGATGCTGAAAATATACTAATTACTGCTGAAACAGGTGGTGGTAAGTCATTCTTCATTAAATGGCTTTTACTACAGTTGCTTATGCAAAATGAGTATAATGGAACAATCAACGATATCGAGGGTAAGGAGTATATGTATCTTGCTGGGCTGGTAGCGAATCATGACCCAGTTGTAATCTTGGACTTGTCGGATGGAAGTGGTAATTATTTCGACCCAGTGGCAATAAGGTTAAGTGGTAATAAAGAGCTTGATGAAGATATGTTCTCTCTTTGTAAATCGTACACTACATCAGTAGTAAATACCCTTTTGGGTACGAAATTGCTTGAGAAAGAGTGGACAGAAATTATTGTTGATACAGCTGTAGGTCGAGTTTATGCAAATGCAGGTGTCGTACAAGAAGATATGTCTACTTGGTCAAGAAGTAAAGGATTGGGATTAAAGGACATATATCTTGAAGTGAAAAAGCTGTACAGTGAAGTTCTAGAACTAGAAAAAACAGGTACGCTACCTGTTGGAGATAGGGAATTAATTTCTTTAAAGAAGAATGAAGATTACCGTAAGACTTTGGAGTTGGTGGTAGCTAAGATGACTTCTTATTTTGGAACATTAGCAGAGGGTGGTACAAAAGCTAATATGTTCGTTAATAAGGTTGGTCTTGAGGAGGTTGTAAGAGCTAAGTTGGTAGTTAACTCTTTTGGGTTGGCAGGTAAAGACCCATCTAAACTTGACCCAATACAGCTTGGTTTAAGCCAGTTATATGCCTCAATCATTTCACACTTAAGGTCTATATTCTCTAAAGCAGAGGGTAAATATAATTTTAAGGTATGGGAAGAATTTCAGAGGTGGGGTGCAATACCGGGTTCAGAGCTGGGTGTAAAAACTGCTATCACAGGTGGTAGAAAGTTAGGTGACATCAACATTATTATTTCTAACAATGTTAAAGAATTGTTAGATGAAGATAGATTTGGTATCTTCGGAAATATTACTTCCTTTGCAATAGGGGCTATTGATGATTCTGATGTTCGTGAGAGGTTATGCGAAAGGTTATCTATTCCTCTTTTAAAGGGTGACTTAGCTAAATTAGTAACAAAGAAAACGGATACAGAGAACAGTAAGGAAAGTACAAGCATTTATGACAAAGCTTTCCTTGTAAGGTTGGATAAAAGTGTAAGTACGATAATAAAAGTATCATTACCAAAGCACATATCTCAAAGTAACATATTTAAAACAGGTGTTAATCAGGATAAGGTAAATGAAGATGAACTCATCACGGATTTTGATGAGATATAAAGGAGAGGTAGTTGAATGGATTTATTAAGAAATATAATGGGTTTCTTAGAAGAACATAAGAAGTTGGTAATAATCGTTATAATAGTTGGAATCATCGGAACGATTGGGTATGTCACTGTTCAAGAAAAGAAAGCAGCTCAGGCTAAAAAAGAAGCAGATAAGAAAACGGAAGAAATGTTAAAACAAACCAATAAGGGTGGAGATGAAAGTGATAATATGCTCATGAAAATGCAAAAGGACTTAGAAGCATCTTATGGAAAGCACCCTAAAGGTTTTATTTGGGATGTAGATGGTACTTTGCTATCTCTTGGGGATAAGAAGATGAGTGCAGAAGATGTTGTTCAGGCTTTTTGTAAGGGTGTATCAAACCTTGATATTGATACTATGCAAAGATATAGTAGGGGTTCCTCTGTTGTAGAAACTTATTCAGGGTACTTCAATGAGAAGAATAAAAATACTGATTACACTGACCAATTTCTCCGTAAAATGTATAAAAATTGCATGAAGAGTGTTCAGGTTAAAAGTATTGAAAATTCAGGTGTATTTGCAGACAACAAAAAAGTTTTCACTGTAAAGTGTGAAATGCTTGACTTAACGAATAAAGATTTTTGGAGACAAGATACAGATGAAATCTTTGATAACCTATCTGCTTATGACTCAGGTGAATCGGATACCACAAAGGCTGACATCTATCTTTATAACTACATCAACAAGTATTACGAGAGTGCAGATGCAGCTACGAGAGAGGTTAGTTTAGATATAACAGTTCAAAAGTATCCTGATTTGGATAGTGGTTGGTTAGTAAGTGTCGATACTGACTTAAATAATGCTTTTCAATATAAAGATGGTAAGTTGGTTGTTTCTTATATTCGTGAACAGCACCGAGATAATGTAAGAAACAATATAAAAGAAAAATAACTAATCAGGAGTAAAGCAAATGGGTAGAACTTTAATTTGGTCAGTGTTAATAACATTTTATGTGTTGTTGATGACATATATTTGGAGTAATAAAACAAGAATGCAAAGCACCAGAAATGGTGTTATTGCTGTTTTAGGAATAGTGGGTATGCTATTCTTAATATTTGGAGTATTTATATAGAAGGTGATGTTGATGGGAATAAGTGATAAGTATAAAAATGATGCTATGGCTAACCGTGATTTTGCTAAGAATCCACCTCAACATCAACCAGGTATGAGTGGAATAAATTGGGACGAGGTATTAAGTTCTGATACAGGGGATACATTAAGCGATGGTCTTAGTGGAGATGTATTTCATTCTACTGGGGGTGCAGACAGTGATTTAGGCTCTGCATTAAGTAATTTACAGGGTGCTAGTGGTGATAATGTTCTTAATTCTGCTGGCTTGAATGGTCAACAAGGGAGGAATTTTGAGGATGTAGTGTATGATGGTGTAGCAGTTGCAGGGAAGCATGGTTGGTCTGCTATGAAGGAGTTTATTGAATCCTTGGCTGAGTTCTCTGCTTTAGAGAAGGCTAGATTTGGCAGAATGAATGTTAAAGTTGGAGCTGGAATGGTTGCATTTTCGGTGCTTTTATGGGTTTTAGGAATATTCGTAAAGGTCGACCATGCCTTTGATATCTTTTTATCAGGGCTTTGTGTAGTGGGTACGGGTGTTGCTTTTTTGGGCTTAAATATTGATAAAGCTAAAGAAGAAATAAGTGAAGTTTCTGAGGAAGAGATTAACGAATTAAAGGAAGCAGATTTCAACTTTGATGAAGAGGAAGACAGCGATACTTCTTGGGGAGATAGTTCGGATGACGATAATAATGACTCTTGGGGAGATATAGATGATGATGGTTCTGAAAGTGGTTGGGGCGATTTGGATGGTGACTCTCCTTGGGGAGATGATATAGAGGACGAGGTAGTAGATAACCCAGATCTTGATGACGAATACGGTAAGTTAAAAGATTTACCAGCGCACCAATACACTAGAAGATTTCTATTTGATACTTTCATGGGGGTGCTTCCTAAGGTTAATCCAAACTATGGAAAAATGGTAAAGGTTGAAGAGTGGCAAGATAAATTCGAGAAGATACAGGGTAATCTATCAAAAGTAGCGGAAGATGTGGGTATGAAGAATGCTGATGACCTTTTTGTAGAAGAGATTCGAGAGAACAAGTCTATAATTCAAGTTCGTTGCAATAGACCTGCTGGTTTGAAACCGAAGGAACTTGCAGATGGGCTAGCTCAGGCATTTAAGGTGGATGAATTTGGTATAGTAAGGGAAGGAGCTGAGGGTGTTTACGCCACTTACTCCTTAGTAACTGGTGGCTTTGTTGTCAACATTTTCAAGGGAGAACCTTACACAGTTTCACTTAAGGACTTGTATATGTCACAAGAGAATTGGGTATGCGATACAGACAACAAAATGCCAGTCTTTTGGGGTATAAGTGAATATGGAATACCTTGGAAGTTTGACTTATGGAAAACAAATGCTATGTTAATAAGTGGAGCACCTCGAGGGGGTAAGTCTTGGAAAGGGCAATCGCTTATTGCACAGATATGTATGTTTAAGTCGCCTAAAGAAGTTCAGTTCAGGGTTTACGATGTTAAAGGACCGACTTCAGATTACTATAAACTATCACAAGTATTACCTCACTTCAAAAGTTTTGTATCAGATGCTTATGAAATAGTAAGACACTTAAGACAGGTTCTTGATGAGGAGACAAAGAAAAGAAATAGTATCTTCAAAAATGAAGGTGAAGGTGCAGCAAACTATGATGACTTCAGGAAGATTTGTCCAGATTATGAGTTGCCGATTCTGTATATAGTTATCGATGAAGTAGTAACATTGGTAAGTACTTTAGACAAAGATACTAAGGCAGAGTACGACAGAATTATCAATGAGCTAGTAACAAAAACTCCAAACTTGGGTATAAAGTTGATAATGTTCCCACACAGATTAACTCAAGAAATCATCAAGAAAACTCAAAGAGATTTATGTGGTTTAAAGGTTGTTGTAAAAATGCCTTTTGAAAGTGTTAATGAGGTGAGAGCAGTAAAAAGAGATGAATTCCCATATAACTTAGTTACGGCAGGTGATATGGCAGTATGTGCTTTTGAATTAAATAAAGGAAATCCAGTATATTCTCACGCTGAAGTTATAACAAACTCAAATGAAGATAACGTAAAACTCTTCAAGTATATCGGAAAGGTTTGGGGTATGCTTGAGCCTGAGTGCAAGACTTTGCAAGAGAAAGCTGAAGAAAGCAAGATGAAAATAAAAGACAACACCGTAGAGAAGGTAGAAAGTGTAGGAAAGTGGGGTACTCCAGTAAAAGAAGAGAGTACCTCTATGAGTGGAATTGGAGATGACTTAGAGGATGAGTCTTGGTGGGATGATATAATAAAGTAGTGAGGCAAAGAAAGTGGTAAAAGTATGAACATATCGGTTAAAGGAGATGCGTCACAGGTTCAAAATTATTTAAGGCTATATGTAACAATGTCAGATGTAAGTGAGTACTCTTCACTCGATCAGATGAGAAAGCAGTTGATGAATGAGTTTATGAAGACTGATAATGAGCAATCTTTTGATTTGTTTTCAAGCAGTTCTGAGAGGGGTATCAGTCAGAGAGTAGATAATCCAGTTGAAGAATCTGATGAGGGGTTTGAGAGTGGCTTTGAAGACCTTGCTGAGGTTGATGACTTTGATGTAGATGATGTAAGAGACCCAGAAGAGGTTTGGGAAAAGACTTTTGAAGTAGAGGATGTAGATGATGCAGAGGATGGGGAATCTAATATTGATGAAGCAGAGTTCTTCTATGATAGTGACGGGTTCTTAACGATTAAGGGTACGGATTTGAAACTGGAAGAAACTCCAGCAGAGGATAACAGTGAACTTGAAGACAATGAAATTGAGGACAGTGATAATTTTGAAGATGTTGAAGAAGTAGTTGACGATGGAGAAGATTTTGACGACTGGGGTAGCTGGGGTGATGAGTCTGAAGATGAGGAATTCGAAGAAGACTCTGTAGAGGAAGTAAATGAAGAACCTGTAGAGGCTACCGAAGAAGTTATAGAAGAGGCTGTTGAAACAAGTTCAAGATTTCCTACAGATAAATCAGCAATGGGTGGTCTTGGTTATGTAAAAGATACTTACAAACTTGATGAGGTGCAAAGTTTGCCACCTATGAGGGAGTTTGTTAAAAAGAATCCTCGAATTTCTAAATTAGAAGTAATAGAGTTGTATGGCAGTAAAGAAGTGCAAAAACAACTAAAATTGGGTAAAGTATATGAAAGAAAGGGTAGATTATTTATTTAATCTAAGAATGTGAGCGAGAAGATGATTGTAACTAAAATTAACTATTTCCCTATTAATAGGGTTAAAGAAAGCCAGCCTTTGGCGAGATGTTCGGTGGTATTGGACAACTGCTTGAAGTTAAACGACATTAAAATCTTTGTAGGAAAAGACGGCAGGTATATTGTATTTCCTGACAGGGCTGACTTGACAAAGTATTCTTGTGAGTGTCAGAACACACTAAGTAAAAATAAAGGAAATGAGTGTTTCCACCCAGTAGGTAGGGGGTTTTACGAGGAATTAAAAGGAATTATACTAGATGGGTACGCTCGTTTCGAAAGAGATGGCGAGTATGTTTATAGACCTAACTAAAGGAGTTTAAGATGGGTAAAAGAAAAGAAGTAATTTATTTTGGTGAAAGGTTTAAAGGAAAATTACTTACAGATGAAGAATGCGAGAAGCTTGAGACAATAATTAAACTAGCTCATGAAGATGCTGAAATCTCTGATTTGAAAAATTGTGTTTATGATTTAAGTGATGAAGAGGTAGACACAATAATCGAGATGAAAGATGGCAGTATCCTAAAAAAGTATAAAGAAGGTGAATTAAGACCCAGTCAGACTACGGCAGTTGCTTTTTTGTATGTGTCTAAGCTTGCGTTATTAGCCGATAGTGTGGGATTGGGTAAAACTGTTGTCACGACTGGATTACTTAATCTTTTGGAGATGGAAGCTTATCAGAGTGGTAGGGAGTTTAGATTTCTATATTTAACTGAAAAGAATTTAGTTGACCAGACAAGGCATAAACTAATTGCTAGAACTGGAAATTATGTTCAGGAAGTTTTTGGTGAAAAAGATAAAGTTAAAAGGTTCGTTAGAGATAATGAGTTAGAGTTAACAGCGAGTGTTATCGGACCTTATTCTTTGCTCAACAGTGTAGATTTTCAAGAGTACATAAGAGCTTGGGAAAGTGAGATGGGTACTTGTCCGTTTGATATTCTCATTATGGACGAGCCAGCTGTTCTGAACAATTCGGCTACAAAGACTTACAAAAATGCTTTATTTTTCAGGAAATTTTTTGATCGTGTTGTACTGCTTGACGCAACTCCTTTAAGCAAGGAATTATTGTCAAAGTATAACAAGTTAAACTTTTTAGATGAAACTTTTATGCCTACAAAAACTAACTTTTCGAAACAGTATGAGGTATTTGATTATACAGGACCTTACCCAATGAGGTGTAATAAGTATAAAAATCAAGAAGAGTTTAGAGAACGAATTGCACTAAGAGCTCTAGGAAGAACAAGAAAGGGTATGGGTGCTACAATAAAGAACTGTTCTGCTAACTTGGTAGTAAGTAAGCTTTCAATGGAACAGCGAGCTTTGTTAAAGAGAACTTCTGTACCTTATATGGTTTATGACTGTCCTTGGTACATCGATTCAAGTATCGAGATGAACACTTTAACGACTCCTAAGTTGGCATCACTTGTTGAGTTATTAGATGGTGAGCTAAAGGAAGAAAGCTCAATAATCATCTATTCAAGGTATAAAGAATCCCAGAGAGGTATTAAAGCTGTTCTTGATGAACTTGGATTCTCTGCTAAAATAATGAATGGAGATACTGAAATTGAAGAGAAGAATAAGCTGATTGACGGTTTCAAAAAAGGAGATTTCAGAGTTTTGATAACCAATGTTCAGAAGGGTTTGGACTTTGGTGATTGTAATGTATGTGTCTTTTATAGTTATGACCCTAATCCAAGCAAGATGGTTCAGTTTGAGGGTAGAATTACTCGAAGCTTTAATATAGAAAATAAGCACGTCTATATATTGGTTTCAAAGGGTGATGAGTTAAGAACCTTGAGAACGGCTGTAGCTGATAGAGCTAAGGCTATGGATGACTTCGATGGTAGTGACTTCTCTTGTGTGATGACATTATTGTTAGACAAGGCAAACTTAAAGGAAAGTACAAGTGTAAAAATAGATGGTTAAGTAGGTGGTAAAATGGTTGAAAGGAAAAGAAGGGTAGGACAAATAATTACAATCCTAATGTTCATAGTAATGCTAGCAGGGGTATGTAATTTAAATTTAGTGTTTGCAAAGGATACTGGAGATTATAAAACTTTCAGCCAGAATGACCCAAGGTGGCAGTACAAACAAGCTGGAACAGCGCAGAGAGGTTTATATATTGGTGCAGCAGGTTGTTGGATTACTTCACATGCAGCATTGATGGCTTATGATAACCCAAAGTTGCGAGATGTTAATAAGTTTAACCCACATATACTTAGTACTTCAGGAGCAACAGATGAGAGTGGGGCTTGGATAAACAGTGACAAAGCTTTGAAAAAATTTACCCCTGAATTCACACTGATTGAGTATGCAAATGTAAGTGGTGATGCAGCAGTTAAGAAGATTAAAGAAGCATTAAAAAATGATTTCTATGTATGTATGTATGGAAGTCCAACTAATTCAACTGCAGGAATTCATATGGTAGCGGTGTTGGGTACGGATGGAGATGGAATAAAGTATTTAGAGGTTGGTGATGGAAGCATTCAAGGTGCAGATAGTTTTAAGAAAATTTGGGGTAATGGTAGAAGAATAACTCTTTTAATTATTTATAAGGGTAAAAATAAGTCAAGTGTAATGCTCAAAGGTGGCGGAGAGTCAGCTAGCTCGAAGGACAATAGAAAGGCATCAACTTTAATAAATGAAGAGTCGTTGGCAGGGATGCCAAAAAAACAAGAGATTGCAGATGGGGCTGTTACTTTCGATTTACCAGATTCTGAAGGGTTATCTACAGCGCAGAAACATAATGTAGATGCAATAAAGGAGAATATGAAAGCTGATTCTTGGAATTGGAAGAAGGCTGGAGGTACTTTTGTAAGTATGCTAGGGTTCTTATGCATGGGGTATGGTTTCCTATTATTGTTTGCATTATTGTTTGATAAGTCAGCAGACTTTTTAGGTATTTCGGTTTTGAGTGTAATTAGCCTTGGAAGGCTAAAGATTGTTGACGAGGCTGATAGTGGTGGAAATATTGGTAGAAAAGGGTTCTTAACTCAGAAACAAGTTATTTTTCGTATAGTAAGTCTTATAGTGATAGGTATGCTACTTGTTGGTGGAACTGTATTGTTTTGGTTGCAAGATGTGTATCTATGGGTTAATAATGGTATAAATGGAGTAGGTAGATGAGCGAGATAAAAAGTCATTTTGATGATTGTCCTTACGGATGTAATGACAAGGGTATGCTATTAGATGAAAGCACAAGAACATTTGTCAAGTGTCCTCATTGTTGGGAGAAGCGAAAAGAATTGATGAGGGGTTCGGTGGATGATACAGGTGTAGAAAATTTAGACTTAGCTGAGTTGAGGAAGAAGTTTGGTTCGGAAGGGTTATATCTGAGTGGGGAGTTTTCTTATGATGCTATTGTAATGGAAGGTGAGCGATTACTCTTAGATGCTGAATCATTAGAGTATCAGGAAGCTGAGATAAAAGAGTTGCTAAACTGTTTAAAAAGGAGTGAGTTGCCAAGATGCTCCTATTGTTTTGGAATAGAATCCAGAGGTAGGGTTGATAGGTTAGCTTTTCCTATTTTAGCAGATGCATATAAAAACGGATTGAGTGTATGCCGATTTATATCTGCCAATGAGTATGGTAGAATAGTAAACACGCTCGAAGACGAGATTGATGAGTTTTATGCTAACGATTTGGTTGTTATGCTTTTGAACGAGGGTATAACAAAATCAGTGATTTCTTCAGTAAAAGGGTTGATGCAGATAAGGGGTTTGGCTGGAAAGCCGACTGTATTTGTTACAACGATGGAGAGGTCAAGGGTTGAAAGCATATTGGATTGTGGCGAGGAAACTTATTTACTCTCAAAACCTGTATTCTTGAAAAAGAAGGGTACAGTGATTCAACAACAAAACTCAGAAGGTGACTCAGAAAAAATAACTTTAAGAAACCTAATGAGTTGCTAGGTAGATGAAAAGATTGAAAAGGTAGGTGACAGGAAGTGTAGGTCGAGTTAAATTATTAGTGGTGAGAATTAGAGGATTAAGAAAAAGAAAGGAAGTAATAAATGGCTAATAAAACTATTACGAAAAAACACCGTTTGTTTGCAATGTTTATGGCATTTTTGATGGTTCTTGGGCTTGGGAATTTTGTTAAGCCTATGACATCTAATGCAGATACGGTTAATGTTGTGGAAACAGTTATGAGCACACATAAGTGGAAAATGCAAGGAGGAGTATACCAGGGTACAGCAATGGTTAATTGGGATGTACCAAGTTGGTTTGTTTGTAGTGATGGGCATAAATCCCTATGTATAAACCCTTATATAACATTTCAAAATGGGGCAAAGACACGCTCAAACATTGTTCCTATAATTGGACAAGAAAGAACAACTTTTATAGCCAATGGTCTAGATTATATTAGAGGACAGTATGGTGAAGGAGAAGCTGGTGCAGCATTATCACAGATGTGGGTTTGGCATAACATGTCAGGTGTGGATCCAGAGGGTATATCTTGGACTGCAGATGTAAGAAGGACTTCGAACTGGATTTGGGGAGATATAGATACAATGCTAAATGGTGCTACTGCCTATGCAAATGCCCATGCAACTGATAGAAAAGGTAATGGGTATATGTATCAAGGTGCAGGTCAGAGTACAGCAGCATTTTGGACTGAAGAGGCTGTTGGTTATGCACACCTTACAAAGTCAACTGCCAAAACATTTGGTACAGACCTTATAAAGTGTTGCCCTAATGGGTATTCTCTTGAAGGAGCAGTATATGGGGTTTACTCAGACAGTGGTCTAACAAATAAAGTTGGCGAGTTTACGACTGGTGCTGATGGTTCAGCAAATACTTTAAAACTAGCCCCAGGACAATATTTCGTGAAAGAGCTAACTCCAGCAAAAGGGTATAGATTAGACCCTGAGGCGTACACAGTAACAGTAACTGCTGGTCAGACAACTGAGGTTGCAGTAAGTGATGAAGTTATCTTTGACCCTGTAAAGTTAATGCTAACTAAAAAGTCTGAGGAAGGTGCAGATAAGAATTTATCTGTGGCTGGTGCAGTTTATACACTAAAGTATTATGCACCAGAAGCAGATGGATCTTACCCAACAGAACCAACCAAGAGTTGGGATTTTACATCAAACGACAAGGGTATTGTTATAGCAACCACAAAGTTCTATGTAGAAGGTTCAGGTGACCCTACTTTCTTCAATAAGCGTGGAATGTTATATGTTCCTATTGGTAAACTAACTGTTGAAGAGAAAACAGCTCCAAAAGGTTTTGCTCGAACAGAGGGTGTTCTTGTAGAGAAAATATTTGATGGTGTTAATCATACAACTACAGAAGCTGATGTAGAGCTTACTGCAACAGATACAGAAAAAGAACAGAAAATTAAGATTCATGTTCAGAAGATTGATTCAGAAACAGGAAAGCCAGTTCCACAGGGTGTTGGTTCTTTCGAAGGTGCAGTATTTGGTGTTGCTAAATATGATAAGCTTACAGGAGAAGATACTGAAGTTTATGAGATTACTACAGACAAAGAGGGTAAGGCTGAAACTGGTGAACTAAAGCCAGGTCTTTACAAAGTGTATGAAAAGAAGGCACCTAAGGGGTACATTCTAAACACAGAAAAGCAGGATATTCGTGCAAGAATTACTGAAATCAATAAAGCTGTATTTGACTACACTGTAGAGGTTAAGGAAGATGCAACTACAACTGAAATTTACAAGATTGATAAGTCAACAAAGAAGAACCTCGTTGGATCAACCATTCAGGTTCTAGATAAGGATAACAAGGTTATCGACGAGTTTGTTTCAACTGATAAGAAGCATGTACTTAAGGGTCTTACAGTTGGTGAAACTTACAAATTAAAAGAAATTGCAGCTCCTAACGGGTATGTTGTTAACAATAAAGAAGTAGAGTTTACTGTAAAGGATACAAAAGAACCACAGAAGGTTGAAATGGAAAACGACTTTACAAAAACTGAAATTTCAAAGAAAGATATGTCCTCAGGAGAAGCTGTAAAGGGTGCTAAGCTACAGCTGTTAGACGAAAATGGTGCAGTTGTTGATAAGTGGATTTCTGATGGAAAAGCACATCTAACTGAAAAGCTAGAAGTAGGCAAAAAGTATAGAATTCACGAAGTTGAAGCACCTAAGGGTTACTTTATTCAGGAAAAGGATGTTGAGTTCACTGTTGAAAACACTACAAAGGTGCAGGCTCAGCAGATTGAAAATATGCCAGTTCCTGAAGTGCATACAACTGCTACATTCGAGAATGGCTTGAAAGACCATCAACCTAAGGGTATGGTTAAGGTATTTGACAATGTACATTATAAGAAGCTTGTACCTGGATTAAAGTATGAGATGCTAGCTAAGTTGGTAGACAAGGCTAATCCAGAAACTGTTATTGCTGAAAAGACTGTAGAGTTCACACCTGAAAAAGCTGATGGTACTTATAAGGTTGAATTCGAAGTTGACGCAAGTAAGTTGGCTGGAAAGAGAACTGTTGCATTTGAAACTGTTAGATATGAAGGTAAAGACCTTGTAATTCACGCAGACATTAACGATGAAGACCAAACAGTTAGTTTCCCAGAAATTAAAACAACTGCTACCAACATGAAGGGTGGTAAGGTTGTATATGGTGGCAAGGACTCCCAGTTCAAGGATGTTGTAGAATACAAGGGTCTAACACCAGGAAAAGAAAAGAGATTTGAAGGAAAGATTATCGATAAGGAAACAAAGAAACCAGTTCTCGATAAGGATGGAAAAGAAATCACTGCATACGCTCTTCACACTCCTAAGGAATCAAGTGGTAAGGCTGAAGTAGTATTCCACTTCGATGGTTCTGTTGTAGCAGGAAAAGATATTGTAGTGTTTGAAAAAGTATTCGACGGTAAAGTAGAGGTTGCAGTTCATGAAGACCCAACCGATAAAGGTCAAACAGTTTCAGTACCTAAGATTGGTACCCAGATGACTTCTAACGGTAAGAAGGTTGTTGATGCAAGCAAAAATACTCCATTCGAAGATAAAATCAAGTATGAGAATATTCCTGCAGGCGAGTACACTGTAAAGGGTAAAATCGTTTACGGAAATATCTTTGGTGTAGAGGTTGTTAAGGAAGTTGAAAAGAAGGTGACTGTTTCTGAAAAGAATGGCACTGTAACAGTAGACTTTAATCTTGATACAACAAACTTGAAGGGTAAGCAGTTAGTTGCTTTCGAAGAATGGTACGATGCTAATGGTGTTCTTGTTGCTGAACATAAGGACCTCAAAGATAAGGGTCAGACTGTTGAAATTAAGAATGATATTCCAAACACTGGAGATGTTTCAAACATCATGGGGTATGGTTCACTTCTAGTTGTTGCTGGAGCTTTGGTTCTAGTGATAAAGAGAAGAAAGTCTAACGAGCTATAATTAAATAGCTGGTAAAAATGGGTGGTAGTTTCGGCTACCACCTTTTTGTTTCTATATTATATAATAGAAGCTTTTCGTTCGTTTTCGTGTTTTGCGTTTTATTTCGGTGTAAATTTGGTAAGAATTTAAGTATTTTTAGAAAGTAGTTGAAAGAGGATTAGAGATTAGGTAAACTAGTGTTAAATCAAGGTTGAGGTCACAGTCGATTTCAACAAAGAAAGTAAATTTTCTAACAATACGTGTAAACATTGAAGAAAGAAATAAAAATTTTTACCTATGTCTTGCGAAGTATTAGAAAAAATGCTATAATTTAAGTAAATTCAAGCAATCGGCTTGTAAAAATTTAACATTTAATGAAATGAGGTAAACGAAAATGAAGATGAAGGAAATGATTAACAATCTAATCGCAAAGGTGAAAGAGAATAAGATTAAGAGTGGTATAATTACTGGTCTTTTAGTAATGACCCTAGTAGGGGGTACGGCTACAGCAATGCTGATGTCAGATAACACAGCTAAGGCAGATAATAACAAGACAACAACGGTTGCTAAGACAGTTAAGAAGGATGACGTTAAGAAGTCAAACTCTAAGAAGGTAGAAAAGGAAATTAAAGAGAATAAGGAAAGCAAGCCTGAAGAAGTAAAGGAAGCTGAAAAGAAATTGGAAGAGGCTAAGAAATCAGGTAATGTAGAGGCTATCAAGGAAGCTGAGAAGCTTGTGGAGACTAAGAAGTCAGCAGTTAAGGCAACAGCAAGTTCAAATTCAACAAGTAAGCAGTCAGCATCTACAAGTAAGCAGTCAGCACCTGCAAGTAACTCAAGTAAACAGTCAGTGTCTAGCTCAAATAACAGTTCGAAGAGTTCAACAGAGGCATCTAAGCCAGCAGCTCCTCAGAAGAAAAAGGTTTGGGTAGTAACTAAGCCAGCTTGGGATGAGCAGGTTCCAGATTATAATCTTCCAATTTACAAAAGGGTTGAAGTCGCTAGGTTTTACAATGGTGCAGGTCAACTCATATACACTATAGTAGATAATAGTGAAGATGTTAATGCTAAATATGAAGAACTTGCAGGAACAGTAAGAGGTCTATCTTTAGAAGAAGGGTACGAAAAAGTTCCTACAGGTGAATACCAGACTAAGACAATTCACCACGAAGCAGAGGGTGAGTATGTGTGGCAGTAAGGGGTTCTATTCCCCTTACGGACTGCCGTTTTACAATTAAATAGAGATATTACTTAAATTTACAAAAGGGAAGAGATAAGTCACAACGCTTATCCAAATGGAGGCATTATGAAAAAGAGGTATGTTATCACACTAGCAATTACTCTTATCTTCGCACTTATACCTGTAGGTGTATTTGCAGATGAAAATAAAGCTTTGGATGTTCAGCTAACAAGGTTAGAGTTACAGAACGATAAAGGAGAAACAATTACAGAAACATCTATTGGTAGTTCATTTAAGCTATTTGCAGATTACACAATCAAAGATACTACCCATACTGGAGATTACTTTGATATGTATGTTCCTGAACAGATTGACTTGTCGTCAGCGTTTACAAATTACAACTTTACACTGAAAGACAGTCAAGGTGAAGACATCGCAAATGTGACTGTAAAAGCCAGCGGTACAGCAGGTGGTGTACTACACGCAGTATTTAATGAAAGAGTAGATGGCAAAGCTAACTTACAAGGAAACTTATTTTTTTACGCTAAAGGCAATGAGAAAGGTGTTAAGTTTGGAGAGGCTACACCAATTAGAGTTGTACTAAACAATAACAATAAAAACAGCTACAACATTTACCCGCCAGTTAAGTTTACTCCTAATAAGCCTGTATCAGGCACAGAAGTAATTGGCAAATGGGCTAATCCTGCAAAGAGTAAAGATAGAGCTGATTGGAGAATTAGAATTAACAAGAGTGGTCAGAATCTTAATAATGTTGTTATAAATGATAAGATTAAATCGGGCAATGGTAAGTATCTTCCTGAGTTTAAGTTACAGAAAGTTACTTTTGCTCCTGACGGAAACATTACTAACTATGGCGAAACAGTTGATGTAACAAACAAGATTAAGTATAATGAAGATAAGACATCTTTTACACTAGAACTTGGTGAGATTGGAACTCAAGGTTATCTATTGTCTTATGCGACAACTGTAAACGATGAAGACCCTATTCAGAATAACTCTGCTGAGCTTACAGCGGACGCTATCGAGCCAAATAAAACTGCTGGTGTATGGCTCTACAAAGCAGCTGGTGGTGGTTTAAATACAGAGATTAACGGGAAGCTCAGAATTAGAAAAGTTGACTCTGAAACAGGAAAAGGACTTGCTGGAGCTAAGTTTAAGGTAACTAAAGGGGATAAGAGTTTTGAGCTTACATCTAATGACAAAGGAACAGCACTATCTGATAAGTTGGAGCTTGGTGAGTATAATATTACTGAGATAACAGCTCCAGAGGGGTATAAGTCTACTGATGAAGTATTTACTGTCAATGTAACAAGCAATGGTGGGGTACTTACTATCAAGAACATTAAAGAAAAGAAAGAGGAACCTAAGAAGCCTGAAGAGCCAACTAAGCCAGAGCCAAAGGAGCCTGAACAGCCTAACAAACCTGAGGAACCTAGTAAGCCAGAGCCTAAGAAACCTGATGTTCCGAATGTAGAGCAACCTAAGAAGCCTGAGGAACCTAAAAACTCAGAAACTCCAAAGGTTGAAGAACCTAAGAAGGGTACTCCTGAGATTAAGAAACCTGAGTTCCCTAAGCCAGTAGAACGTAGCACTCATGTTTTAACTGATACAGATAAAAACAGTGCACAAACAGTAAAAAAGGATGTACCTAATACAGGTGATAATGCCGATATTGTTTTTTACAGTATGTTGCTAATGTTCACAACTACTATGATTGTACGATTCAAAAAGAAAAATAACCAGTAAGGTATTTTATTAAACTGAAATTTACATAGAAAAGGAGAGAAAGAAATGAAGTTTAAGAAAATGTTTAAGGCGGTTGGAGCAAGCTTGCTAATAGCTTGCTTGATACCAGCAGCAGCTTTTGCAGGAGAAGATGTTACTGAGAACGCTGTTGAGAAAGAGGTAGGTCAGGAACTTAATATCCTAGACTCAGTGACAAAGCCAGATGGTGCTTTCACAAGGGTAGATGAGGCTGAGCAGGACTTTAGTCCTGAAAATGCTCCAGTAACATCAACTGTAGAGAACGCAGTTTTCTATAGGGGAGATGAAACAGCTATATACGCTATTGCAGACAACAAGGAAGATGTTAATGCTAAGTATGAAGAGCTAGCAGGTACTGTTAATGGTTTGTCTTTAGAAGAGGGTAGAGAGAAAATAGTGAATGGCTATGACGCTCCAACTGAAACGGTTGCTAAGTACCCAGTTTACACACCTAATGGTGATGGTACTTTCGACAAGACTTGGCATATAGTTCCTATCAAGGTAACTTATACTCCACAAATTGAAACAATCACAGCAACCTACAAGACAACAGAACCTATAGACTACCTATCTGCAGTGAAGAATATGCCTAATGGTGCTAGTCTAGGAATCACTGAACCTGCAGATGTTAATAAGCCAGGAAAACAGATTGCAAAGGGTAAGATAATCTTCAAGAATGGTCTTAAGTCAATAGATGTTGAGATCCCAGTTTCAGTGGTAATTAAGTGGGCACCTATCGAAGAGTTCCCATCAATTACAACAGCAACTGTAAATGTAATGAAGGATGCTAAAGCAGACTACTCAAATGCAATAACTAACCTACCAGAGGGTGCAAGAGTTGAGGTTTATGAAAAAGCTGATACATCAACTGTTGGTCTTAAGGATGCTAAAGTAAAGGTTATTCTAGCTAATGGGATGTCTAAGGTTGTTACTGTAAAGGTTATGGTACACCAACCTATGATTGGATTGGAAGAAATTCCAGAAGTTAAGACAACAACAGTATACGCTGTTCAGGGTACGCCATGTGACATCACTAAGGGTGTAGCTCTACCAGATGGTGCTACAGCTGAAGTAGTTGAAGATGTTGCTACAACTGAAAAGGGTGACTTTGTAGGAAAAGTTAAGGTTATCTTCAAGAATGGTATGACAAGAACTGTTAAGGTTTCTGTAAAGGTGGTAAAGGAAGTTCCTTGGGGTACAATTGAAGCAATCCCAGCAGTAACTCCAGTGCCACATAACTATACAATTGGTGACATCACACTGGAAGATTTTGCTAAGCTAGATGACAATGAGTTTTTCAAGACTGATGGTAAGGTTAAAGATTTTGAGATTCTGTCAATACAGAATGCTGAGGGTAAGGATGTTAGTATTGATAAGGTAGATTTCAGCAAGGAATTCGAACTCACACTAACATACAAAATAACATTTGAGAATGGTATGACAAGAACAGTTAAAGTTCCTGTAACAAATAAGGCTAAGGTTGTTCCACAGCCTCAGAATAATGGAAATGCCACAACTCAGAATGGTGATAACACAGCAGCTCAGAACACCCAGAACAGTGGTGTAGTTGCTAATAGCAATGTTCCAAACACTGGAGATAGCAACCCACTATACATTTGTGTAGGTGCTGGAGCTCTCGCTCTAATGGGTATGGTTCTTGTTACAGTAATGAGAAAAAGAAAAGCTAACAAGTAAGATTTACCTCTTATTGAATAGTACATGTTGAAGAGAAGGATACTCAGAACTGAGTATCCTCTTTTCATTAAGTGGTTTAATTTTCTAGTAAGTTGTCTAAATTTCAATGTAACTTATTGGGTTTTGGGTTAAGTTATGTTATAATTTAAGTAAATAAAAAGTTAGTGGCTAATACAGCCTTAATGGAAGGAATTATTTAAGATGGTAGATGAAAAGAAAAAGTATGACGACTCGTCAATTAACTTACTTGAAGGTGAGATGAGAATAAGAACTAGACCAGAATCTATGCTGGGTTCGAATGGTCTTGATGGTGCAAAACATACTGTAATTGAGATACTTGGTAATGCAACAGACGAACACCTCTCAGGGTATGGTGATAAATTAGATATAACGCTATTCGAAGACGGTAGTATTGGTATAAGAGACTACGGTAGAGGAGTTCCAATGGGTTGGAATGAGAAGTATAACAAGTGGAACTACTACCTAATCTATGAGGAACTGTACGCTGGTTCTAAGTACGATGACAACCAAGAGGTGTTGAGGAGCATTACTGATTGGTCAAACTTTGATTTTAGAGATTACCCTTACCTTATTACAGTAGGTCTAAATGGTGTAGGAGCAGCAGCAACTCAGGGTACATCAGAATTCTGTAGGGTAGAGTCATATCGAGATGGTGTTATGACTGCTATGGATTATAAAGATGGTAGACACTGCTATGAAGAACCAATTGTTGAAGCTACTGATGAGCCTAATGGTACTTTTGTAAGATGGAAGCCTGATGGCAGACCAAAGCCACTTGGAGTATTCTCAGATGTAAAAATACCTGAAAGATGGTTTAGAGACTTGGCTTATAACCAATCATTTATTGGTGGTTTCGACGTAACTTATAACAATCAAGGAAATATAATTCAGTTCCCTAAGAAAACATTGTTAGAAGTTTTAAAAGAGGAGCTTGGCTCTGATAGCTGTGCCTATGGAAAACATTTCGCACATACAGAGGAAGATGGAGAGATTTGTGTTTGCGAGGTTGAAGTTGCGATAGGAGAAAAAGGACAGGGTACGAGGTTTTTCCACAACAAAGTAGCTATTCGAGGGGGAGTACATGCTGATGCACTAAATACAGCTGAGTGGCAATTCTTTAAGAATAGAGGTACTGAGAGAGGTGTGAAAATCAAGACAGTTGACTATGCAGGTTCTCTTTCAGTATTGGTTTCTTCCCTAAGTAACAAAGTATCTTATCGTGGTCAAACAAAAGACAGCCTAGATAATAGATATGTATTTGATTGTGTAGAAGCCTCAATCACAGAGCTACTAGAAAACGAATGGGCAAAGGGTACGCCATGGTTGGTTGAAATAGTTGAGGAGGTTATTGAAACAGCTGAAAACAGATTGGCAGTTGATGAAATGTCAAAACAGCTGAAGTCAATTGCTAAGGCAGTAAAAAATCAGAAGGCGAGTGATAAGTTTAAGTCTTGTAAGACTTATGGTGTTGACCCCGCCAGAACAGAATATTTCATTGTTGAGGGTGATTCTGCAGGAAATGCAGTAAAGAATGGTCGAGACCCAGTATTCCAGTGTTTGCAAAAGTTAAAGGGTAAGTCATTGAATCTGTATAAAGCAAGCATTGAGAAGATGTTGAAGAATAAGGAAATTGCTGATATTGTAGCAAGTATTGGTTGTGGTATTGAGCTAAATATTGAGGGATATAAAACATTTGACATCAACTCTCTGAAAGTGGGTAAAATCATTTTTGAAACTGATGCTGATATCGATGGTAAGCATATAAGAATGCTGTTATTCCTAATCTTTTGGAAGCTTATGCCACAGCTCCTATACGATGGATATGTGTATATTGGCGAGACACCTCTATACATAGTTAACAAGGTAGATGGTACAAGTCTATTCTGCTATACTGAAGAGGAGTTAAGAGATTTGCAGGAAAGTGACGTGGCTATTCAGAACATTACTCGTTTTAAGGGTTTGGGTGAGATGAACTCAAAAGACCTTTGGGATACAACTCTTAACCCAGAAACTAGAAGACTAACACAAATTAAAATAAGTCCTAATGACTTGGAAATAGATTCTGTATTGGAGATCTTATTTGGTAAAAGCACAGACCTCAGAAAGAAGGAAATCTTGGGTACGCTTATCGGTGATGAGTATGCTGAACAATGTGAAACTTTGGAAGAATTGATGGGGTATATTGCTAGCCTCGATATGGAAGACGGTTTGGACGTTGAAGAGATAGAGTATGTAGGATAGAGTGATAGGGTATGGCTATTTGGGTTTAAAGCCTTGTAGCAAAGCTAATAATTACGGAAGTAAGTTTTGGTTTGGAGGGTTTTATGCTCGAACTCTATTTCTAATGTGTGTTTAATCCTCATTGAATAATCTTGTTCAGGTAAAAGAGTAAGTGTATAATAGAGGTAACAAAAAGAAAACTGCTTTGATAGTTTGGGAAAGATTTAAAGCACGAAGTAGACGAAAGGTAAAAGTAAAATGTCAAATTTATATAACGGTTCAAGTGAAGGATTTGAAAACCTTGTGAAAGGGTATATTGATTACGCAGAAGAAGTCATTACTGCCAGAGCTATACCTGACTTATATGATGGATTAAAGCCAGTTCACAGAAGAATATTAACTTCTGCACAAGGATTGAAGTTTAATAACGGGCTTTTGAAGAGTGCTAATCTTGTTGGTGCAACATTGGCTCTTCACCCTCATGGTGATGGTTCTGTATATGATGCAATGGTAAGAATGGCTGAGTCAAATGCATCATTTAACTTGCCACTTTTCGCATCTTCAGGAGAATTGGGTAGGGTTCACTCTTCTGATGTGCCTGCAGCTATGAGATATACTAAGATAATGCCAAACAAAAACATTGGCTACTTCTTTAGAGATATGAAGGTTTGCAAAATGAAACCAGCTGAAGAGGGTGATGGTCTAGAGCCAGTAGTTCTACCAGTAAGGTTTCCTAACATCCTTGTAAATGATATGGAAGGTATCGCAGTCTCTGTTAGAGCGAAATTACCAAGTTTTAACCTTGGAGATGTAATTGATTTAACAGTAAAGTATCTTGAAAGTGGAGAGTTGAATGACAGTGATGTAATAATTCCAGATTTCTCTACAGGTGGTGTTTTGGTAAAAAACAATATCGAGTTACTCAAACTAATGTTAACGGGTAAGTCTTCATTGAAGATTCGTGCAAAGGTTGAGATTAATGGCAAAGATATCCTAGTTAAAGAAGTTCCAGCTGGAAAGACAGTGGAAAACATTACTAGGGCGATTAATAATCTTGGCGATAAGAGAATCAAATCAGTGATGGACGCATCAGGTCATAAGTCAGACCACCTGCTTGAGATTAACTGTAAGAAAGCTAATGAGGTTGAATCCGTTCTCTTGATGTTGTATAAGGAAAGGATTCTACAGAATAACATCGCAACCAATATGATTGTTATTGAAAATGATAAGCCTGTAATTTTGGGTGTTCATGGAATAATACAACATTGGGTAGAGTGGAGAAAGTCTGTTGTTACTGAACTATTCCAAACTGAGTTGAGAGATGTAGAAGCTGAGTTAAATTCTCTTGGGTACTTCATCAGGCTGATAAGCAACCAGGAATGGAAAGAAAATTATATTGGAGAAATAACAAATAAAGGAAAAGCAGAGGGTAGAGCTTACCTTGAAAGTATTTTCGAAGATATTACAGCTGATGTAGTTGAGTGGGTATCGAACAGGACTATCTCAGCATTTAACAATGGTGGAAAATATAAGACTCGTTATGATGGTCTTATGGAGTTTAAGCAAGAGAGAGAAAACTATCTTGCCCACCCTGAAAAGTATATCATAAAAGATTTACTTGAAATTAAAGCTGAGCAAAAAGAGCAGTGCAAAAGAAAGACTTTTGTAACAGAACAGGATTATAAATTCTCTAAAATTGTAGAAGCTGAAATTATAGACGACAGCTACTGTGTTTATACAATCTATAAAAATGGTTTTATGATTAAGGGTAGAGATATCATTGAGGGTGAGGATGTGCTTGCAAGTATTCCAGCACAGGCTAATTCAACTCTTGTAGGATTCGATAACTTTGGTCGAATCTTGAGAGTATACGGTACGGAGATAGACTTCACTCCAATTGGAGAGAAGGGTGTTTACTTACCAAAATACTTTGATACTTATGTTGATGGAACTGATTTTGAGTATTACTTTATGTACTTTGGACTGCTTGATGGAAGCACAAGAACCTTGCTCTACAAGGATGGGTATGTTGGTTTCCTTAACACTGAGGAACTTATCTCAAAAAGAAAGCAGAGGATTATACCTAATGGAGTACCTGTAAAGGTTATCTCAGACTTGGTTGGTGTAATTGAAGAAAAAGATACTAAAGAGTTTATCTTGGTTGCAGACGAGTCTACTGGTAAAGCAAGATTTGGTTTGGCAAGGATAGGTGATATACCTGTAAGGTCAAGAACAAGTTCAGCTAAGGTATTTAGCGGAAATAAGATAAACATCAGATACTACAAATCACTGGATAATGTAGAGCTTTGGGAAACCTTTGATAACCCTTTGCAGTATGGAACTAAAATGCAAAAGTTGCAGGGTAAGTTTATTGGCGACCCATCAGAATTGATAGAAACGGAAAACAGTGAGGTTTAAGAATGTCCGAACAAAAGGAGTATAAGGGTTTAGGTATAGTTGAAGAAGCAAAAACAGAAGATAACATAGAACCTGAAGCTGTAACTCACGAGTTGGACTTAGGTGGTTTAGATTTTGTTATTGAAGACGATGGAAGTGATGACGATGGGGTTGACGAAGATGGTTTAACTCCTGATGAGCGTCTAAGAAGTTTCTCAGACACTATACTCAGTACCTTGGTAGTTGAAGACAGTGAAATAAAGAGTTTTGCAGTGAACAGGCTTTTTGCAAATGTCACGCCAATGCTTTTTAGAGATGAGAACTACATCATCTACTCAGTTCTCTATAACTATCGAAATCGTTTAAAGAGAATGGAAATAGATGAAGAGTTTATTTCCCTTTACCTAAACAGAAATAGGGATATCATCACAAAGGCAAAACCTTATATTGATATTCGAGCTTTTGGAGAAGTAGATGGCTCTCTTGAACTTGGGTATATATCAGGTGTATTAAAACAGTGGAGAAGACTAAAGGGTATGCCTATAATCAGTGAGGGTGATTTTGAGCTCTCATTGGAAAAGTATATTTTGGAGTTTAAGGCGATTGAAACCTCTAAGGCTTATGAGGTTGCAAATGTGATATTAAACAGAGGTATGTATGTTAATGGTAAAAATCTCTTTGGTTTTAATGACAGTTTTAACTATGTTAGAAGGAAGGTAGCTGAGATTGAAGGTGTTACAACATCCGACAAGGGTACAGGTTTCACAAAAATGACCGAGGTATTAAATGAAGAGAAAGACGATGGTAAAAAGCCATACAAAATCTCAGATTTTGATACTCTTGATGAGTTAAATAAACATTACGGTGGAATATACAGTGGGTTGTTTTATCAAGTAATCGCTCCACCGAAGGCAGGTAAGTCAAAGTTGTGTTGTAGAATTTGCCATACAACAGCTATTAGATACGGGAATAACATAACTGTATGGGCAGCTGAAGGTGGTAAAGAGATGTGGACAGCTCAGATGAGAGCTATTCATTTCGATTGGACATTCAACCAAGGTGTATCTGTAACAGAGAAGAAATATGGTGTAGACCAAAATGTTATCTTACACGATAAGTTCCAGACTGATGAGTTAAGGGATTGCGAGTTGACAAGTAAGCTAGATTTAATGACTAATGAAGGGTACGGCTCTATTGATTATATCGACCGACCTTTTAATGTAGAAACCTTTATTGACGACATAGATACCTCTGTTAAAGAGAATAACAGTCAATTAGTTATCATCGACTATTTGCAATTGATTGGTTCTGAAAAGGGTTTAGATGAGAGAAAAAGTATTGCTGAGGCTTATAAAAAACTGTTGCTTTATTGTCGTCAAGAGAATATTGCAGTATTAACACCTGCCCAGTATAAACAATCTACTTTTGATGAGTTGATAAAAAGTACTGATGCTGGAAACTTCGATTTGAGAACTGCAGGTGGTGGTTCTGCTGAGGTTTTAAGAACACCAGATATAACTTTTGCATTGTGGGCAACTACGGCAGACTTAGCTAACAATAGAATGAAGATATTACCAATGCCTTGTAGATTGGGTAAGGCTTTTCCGAAGATTGATGTAATTCATGATTTGGGTTCTTGCAAATTCTTGTCTGTTGACGGTGGGGGTACGGTTGGTTGATTTATCCTTGTGGCGATTTAACCTCGAAAATCTTCGATTTTACGGGGTTTTATCGTTTGGCGGTGTCCTTGAGCGATTCGCTTGTTTTGTGGCTCTGTGGCTCTGTTTTGGGGCTTGTGCGTTGTTTGTGTAAAATTGGGGTATCGTTGTGGGTGTGGATGCTGACTGGTGTAACTTTGAGGAGTGGAAGGTTCTACCTAAAAGTAAGAGAGTAAAATAAGAGACGAAGGAGAAGAGTAATAAAATGGAAATATTAGATATTAAACAATTTCAAACAGAACTTCCAGGTAAAAAGCTAACTGGGTATGCACTAATTAACAGTGTGAATGTTAGTGAAACAAAGAAAGGTCAACCTTTTTTAGTAGGAAAGCTATTTGCTAAGGGAGAGATTGATTTTAAGGTTTGGAACAACTCAAAGGCTTTTGAACAGCTTAGTGGTGGTGTTCAGGGTGAAGGTATTTACATTGTAAGTGGAGAGATTAATCTCTTTAATGGAAGTAGAGACTTGATACTCAATCAAGCCAATCTAGATGAAAAAAGCGGATTGGGTAAGGTTGATTTTTTGAAGTCTATCTATGATGGAGACAAAATGTATGCAGCACTTTGTACTCTGCTAAAAAAGTCAGTTTCAGAGAACTGGTATAAAGTATTTGAGCTGGTTATGTCAGGAAGAGAAGAAGCTTTTAGAACGGAATATGCAGCAGTTAATCACCACGACAATGTTCCAAGTGGTTTGGTGGCACATACTTACAAGGTATGCAGAATAGTAAAAGTAATGGGTATGTATAACGAAATCGTCAACTATTGTGGTATGGACTTATTAATGGTTGGGTCAGCTTTGCATGATATTGGTAAGGCTTATGAATACAATATGGGTGCAATGAGCAAACGAGGCAAGATTTTAAGCCACAGGGTAATTGGGTTAGAGATACTTTCCAAGCTAGAAGATGAAATTGTTGAACTAATTGGTCAAGAAGATTTTGATTTGCTTATAAGCATTATTGTAGGACATCACGGAGAGTATGAAGAGAAGCCTAGAACAGTTGCAGCATATGTCGTACATCTTTGCGATATGATTGAAAGCAACTTGCAAAGTATAAATCAGGAATTGGGTACGGCTCTAGAGTTAGATGGGTTAAAGGAAATAAGATATGCTGGAATGCATTTGAGGTAGGTTATGAATAAGCGTACAAAAGTAAAACTAGTATTTCTAGTAATTTTATGTTTCGTATTGATGTGTGGTTTCACTTCAAATAAAGGTGGTGTAAGTGGTGTTGAAACAGTTAACTTCACCTATATAGCAGATAAATCACCAAAGGGGGATGAAGTACTCTTAACAATGTACGAAGGAGAAAGCAAGACAAAATATAATGGTTTTGTAACATCAGATGGCACAAGTTCTCAGATAAAAGTTAAAGTTACTGCTGAGCCTTTTAAAAATAACATAGAGTTTATGGGGATAACATGGTATAATTGTCATGCTCTTGTAAACATAACGCCAGAATGCAAAGAGAAATTGAATAAAGGTCAACTAAGAGTTGAATTAGGCTCTAAAGAAAGTCAGAAAAGTGAAAATACAAATAAAAAGGACACCAATAAAATCGCAAGTGCAATTATCATAGGGATTATTAGTGCTTTTGTACTAAGTAAAATTACTAAAGAAGAAAAGAAGGAAGATTAGTTATGAAGGCATTTTTTAGAAGTAAAGTTGGAATAGCTTGTGTAGTAGGGGTAGTAGTCATAGTGGGTATGGCTTGTTTCTTTGGTGCAAGGGCTATCCTTAACAACAGCACAAGTGGTGAAGAGATTGTAGCTAGAGAAGAAACAGCAAAGAAGTCTGCTGATAAGAAAAAGGTTCTTGAAAAGAAGGAGAGCAAGTGGGTAGATGAGAAGTTTGGTCAAGGTGAAGAAAATTCTATTAATTACAGTCAATCTGAATTAGAAGATAAAGGTTACACCAAGGCATATAGACAACTTATGCACATCTACACAGATTACCCGAATGTAGATGATAAAAAAATGGTTGAAAACAGGAACAATATGTTTGCTGAACCAGAATTTAACAACTTCAATAAAAAGGATATTGAAGAGAACCTTGCTAAGATTCGTAAAGACTCTAAAAAGCAATTCTCTAAAATATACAAGAAATGTCCACCATCAATGGACTATTGGTATCTTTTAGAACCTGACTACAAAGTAGATAACAGACTAATTACGTTCTCTGAAGACAGTAGCTTGCGTATAATAGATACTCCAGCTTTTACTCAGTGCTTGTATGATACTCTTCAAATGGAAGAAGGAGAGGCGAAAGAAGGTAAAGGCAATGGGGGTATTTTAGATATTAGAGACGAATGTCTTGTGTTAGTGGACCAATTTGATACAAATAAGTTTGTGTATCAACTAACAGATAAAGATAATACAGGAATAGTAAATCTTGTCAAGGAAGAGAACTTTACGAATTTAAATGAGGTTAAAGGTGAAGATACAAAAATATTCATTTGTGTAGACCAATCTCATTTAAAAGAACTAAACTATATGTTCCCTAAAGATTGGTGGACAATTGGGCACAAAAATCAAGATACAAATAGGAGATTCGTGTTTGCTCCTCAAAATACAAGATTTAAGAAAGAAGTATCTAAAGACGGAACTAACTTAATATTTATTTATACGGTGAACTATGGTGGTTAATCTTAATACCTTGAAAAAGAAAAACAAAATAACACGGGTTATAGGTCTCATCCTCTTGGGTATGATGTTCTTTACTTTGGTTGCTGAAGCAGTCGATTTGCCTAATGATGGTGAATTTAAGAAGAATCCATATGGCGACACTAAGCTACCCAGCACTTTCAAAAGTTTGGAGTATTATGACTGTTTAATACCTTATCAAAGAACCTTTGAAGAGGTAGGTGGTATTGCATATAAAACAATATCAACTAGATACGAAGCATACAGACAACCTATGTCAGAAACTGTAAAGAAGTCTAAGATTGGTTCTCAAGTTATGCTTGAGAGTGATTTATCAGTTGAGGGTGCAAAAAAGAAACTCTATGATAAAGATGGTGTAAACATATTTGAAGATGCTAAAGGCAATAAATACTATGGTGGTGCACTGCCGAGGTTCTTTTGGAGTGTTGAACCACACTACTATGATTTCTCAATAATAAATCGAGGTCAGTTATTTGATGCAATTTTAACTGACGGTACAGTGCTACATTACTGTGTGATAGATGCTCACGCAGACCAGGACTCAAATTGTGATGATTCTGAAGGTGGTTCTAAGGATGTACATTGGGCTAAAACACCAATTAAGAAAAGGCAATACTATAAGCTGTTCCATGCGAGGGGTGGACATATAATAGAAATAGCAGCTCGTAATAATGCTAGTTTAAATGCTTTTATAAAAAGGTTTAACTTCGGTAATGATGGGAATAAGGTAGCAGCTATTCGAATGTACAATGCTAAAATAGGCGACTCCCCCGATAGGGTAGGTGGTAAAGAACCTTACTCGAAAATATCGGGTATGAGATTGGTACCAGGTGGTGCAGATGATATCAACAGTAACTCTAATGGTAGAAATTTAATTCCAAAAGAAGATGATTTAACTGGTATGCCACCAAAGTATGAAATCTCTGAAAGTGCGAATAAGATTACGTTACCAGACCAAGATAGTTTATCTATTGGAGAAAAGTATTCTGTTGCTATGATAAGAGATGATGTCCTTTTAAGCAGGAGAGCTATGTATAAGGACGCTATGCGAACGGGTATGGTTGGAATTGGTCTGTTTTTAATGGTTTATGCAGTGTTGTTTATGTTTGCATTGCTCTTTGACAGGTCGCAGGATTTCCTTGAATCTCCAATGGTTCAGGTAATAACTTTGGGTAGATTTAAATATACCGATGAACAAGATGGTGCAAGGGGCTATTTATCAATGAAGCGAGGGTTGATGGTTGCAATAACGATATTCCTTGCTGGAGTTTTCTTGGTGAACGAAGGGGTACTACTTCTAATTCAGAAGGTAATTTTTTGGATAAAAGTGGGTAGGTTTTATTAAAAGCTAAACTAAGAAAATGTTTTTAATGTGTAGTTTGTTTGCAAAATTGCCCTCGTTTTGGGGGCTTTAAATTGAAGGAGAAAGAAATGGAAATGGATAACAAAAATATGATTGAGCTTGCAGAAAAGTATGGCGAGGCTATGACAAAGAAATATGGAAGTATGAACTCAGCAGCTATTGGTTGCGTTACACCAAACATATTGGTTGGTGCAAACTGGGCTTTTCTAACTCCAAATGAAGGAAGAGAGCTTAAGCACGCCTTTGAAAAAGAAGGAGATAGTGGAAAGATTTTCGAGATGATTGATATTCGAGGTGGTGGAAAGTTACTTGTTATGACTTTTGACAAGGTAATTGAAGTTCTTTCAGGAATACCAATGCAGCTGGGTATTGTTAACAAGGCTGATGTAGAGGCTGGTGTAGCTCATAGAAACGAGTCAGCTCAAGCATTTGAAAAACTTTTGGTGAAGGGGTACAGTGGTACTATAGGTATTATGAATCTCAACGACTCAAATACAATAACAATCAAGGGTAAGAGATTCCCATCTTTTGCAATTGATATGACAACTCTGCTTGAAAAATGTAATAAGTATGGGTACTCAGTAATCTTGGGTGGGGCTGCTAGACCTCTTCAGACAGTGTATGATAAGAGATGGGAAGTCATAAAAAATCTTGAGCTAGCACCATCAGGAAATGCTATGCTTATCGAGATTAAGCAAAATAAGTAATAGTTGAAAGGTAAAATAGGTAGATGAAATGTTAACAACATTGTATATGGGTAAGGATTATTTAATTCCGTATTTAAGATATTTAAAGAGAAACAACATACCTGCTGTAAAGGTGGGTATGTTCTCTTTTAAAAAAACAGATAATGAAACTACACAAGAGGCACTAAGTGCTGAATTAGAAAAGAAGAAGTTTGTAGATAATTTACTTTGTATGGCTGAAAAAGCTATGGCAACAACTAAGACTGTTCCAGTGTCTGTTAGGGAAAATACTGCAATGTTTTCTGATGGAAGTGTTTGGGATTGTAGTGCGTTAACTTATTTGAAGAATATTCCAGGAACCAACATACAGTTGTTAGTGTTGACACACCCTGGAGAAAGACTGGGTACAACAGGTGAAAGAAATAAGTATAAGGTAACGGCTGAGGTCAGAGCTATCGAAACTAAAGGTAGTAAGATGTTACAATCATTTTTACCAGATGCTTGTTTAGTGGGTATGTAAGTATGGCAGGGGAGATAAGCAAACTCTTTTCTTTGAGAGAATACTATCGAAGGTATTTAATGAGCTTTAGTAAAAAGTATTATTTTTCCTCTGCAGGAAAAATGGTTTGTCCTTTACACGATGATAAGAAACCATCAATGGGTATAGTAGTTAAGTCAGATGGTACTGAGCTCTTTCACTGTTTTGGTTGTAACTCTTGGGGCGATGTGATAGATTTCCATATAAGAGTATCGGGTAGGCTCTTTGGAAAGAAGGGTATGTCAAGAGAGACTGCTCTTAAGGAACTTTCAAAAGAGTTTGGGGTACGTTACGAAGATGCCTTGAGAGCTGATGGTAGTGCTAGTGTTGAGGAGAGTAATATCTGTACTGATATGAAACTAAGAATGCTTGCAGATGATGTGGGTTCTTTACAGGATTTTAAGTACTCTTGGATGCAAGCGAGGAAACAGGGTATGCCTATTGGATACATGAATGACTTACTGATGCGTAGGATTGTTAGTGTAAAGAAGCTTGAAGATGAAGAAAAGGAATAAATAAGGGGCTTGACTTCTAACGAATGGGTATGTTTTCGAGGAAGTTAAGCCTTTTTGTATGAATTGAGGGAAGCTATGAGTACAAGTATGTGGGAGAAGATAAAAGAATCCTCTGCTTTTGATATTTTAACGATGACAGGAGATAATTTTCTTGCTTTGGATGTTTCTAAGACCTCTACAGGTGTGGCAGTTGTCTATGGTGATGAGGTGTGGGTTGCAAACATAACGATTGACACCCCAGAGGACAGCCAATTTTTCGAGGTTTTAAGTAGGCGAGAATTGAAAGAGAAACTTCTTAAACATTTGGGCAGTAAGCGTTGGTTTAGTTGTATATTCGTTGAAGATGTTTATAATGGAATTAACCCTGAAACAACTAGAAAGTTGTATGCGTTAAATACTGCAATTGACGAGCTAATCTTGGACGGTGAGATAAACTGTAACAAGTTTATTAGAAAACAGAGTGGCTGGTGGAAGAGTCGGTTATGGCAACTTGACATCTATGGTAGTTTCAAATATCTAAATGATAAATCTCGAGTAAGTGAAATCTTGAGGGTACGTGGTATTGAAGATTATTCTGAGGGAGCTCAGGACAGACTTGATGCTTTGGGTATGATTATTGCTTGTGTGATGGATAGGGTACTTAATGTCGAAGAAAAGGTTAAAATCACTTTAAAAGATATTGAGTGTGGTAGGTATGTAGACTTATCTGACCTTGTTAAGAGAGCTGATAACTTTGGTATAAAATCAAATAAAATAAAAGAGATAAAAGATGAGACTCTTGATGAAAGACGGCTATGTAAATACATTGAAGAAAATCCAGATTATTTCTTTTGGACGAGTGGATGCAAGCTTGGTTCGCTGGGAGATAAATTAAAGATAGAGTATAATAGAAAGGGTAACTACTGGTTTATTAGAAAGTAGTTTAGGTAATAATATGAGTAGGACAGCAGTGTTAGAAACAGTAAAACAGATGTTTGGAGCAAATGTAGTTGTTTGTGATGAGTTTGAGACGGACTTGGCTCGCCATGTATGTAGAACAGGAAACAGCAGTATGAAAATCTATTTGCTTACAAGGGTAACAATACCTGTGATTGCTTATGATGGTTCAAGGGCTGATGTAATGTGTTATAGATGCCCTCTGTGTGGGAAATCTTATGTTCTTAGAGAGTCTTTAGAGCCAATTCAGCAGATAGGTGTTGGTGGTATGCAGGGTGGCTCAGGTTTTAGAGGTGTGTCCCTGCCTTAGGAATTCTATGGGTATGATTTTAACCTTTGTATGTTCTAAAATGATTTGAGAAATGGTTTATGCCTTTTAACTAATTAAAAAGGTTTAAAACGGAATAGGTGGTAGTAAGAATGGAAGAATTAAATAATTTTAGAACAGATGGAAGTTATGAGTCTGAGGTTGAACTGGAAAGTAAAACTGTAGACGCATTGTCAATGAATAAAGATAGCTTTAACATTTCAATAGGAGTTGTTGATTTTAGGGACATCTCATTTTCTGAGGCAATGAAAAAGGGTAGGAAAGAAACTTATTTAGGTCTAACTAAGTCTGTTGAAGAACTCGGTATACTGAATCCAATTCACGTAATGAGTACTGAGGGGTATGCTGATTGGTTGGAATCAGGTGGCTCTGAGAATGATTATGAGGGTTGGAAGTATATTGTTATTGATGGCTTTAGAAGAATTTATGCTGGAGTTAAGAATGGGTTAACTCGTTGTAATGCTGTAATTTGGGACTTTAAGGATAAAGAATTGGGCAGTGATTTGTTGATGACAGTTTCTTTATACCTAAACAAAAAACAGAAGCATTCTTGGGGAGAGGTGTGGTATCTGTTTCAGATACTTGAACTTCAAAGTTCAATGACGCCAGCAACTCTTGAGTTCTTATTGCAATTAGAATCAGGGGAGGCGATGAAGTTAAAAGATATAATGCTAAGTGAGTATGAAGAGATTAAACAGGCTTTGCTGAATAATGAAAAAACAATTACGCAGGCATACAATATGCTCCAGAAGGAAAGAAAAGAAGAGAATCAAATATTTAAAGAAGACAAACAGGGTATTTCATCAGTTGAAGAAGCTGGAGATATTGTAGACGGAGATGGCAAAAATAAACCAAAGTTATCTGATGAAGATGTAAAACAATTACTAGATTTAGTTGAGAATGAAGAAGAATTCTCAGATGATGACTTTGGTGAGTGGTCAGGTGAGGAAATAGAAGACCACTGGCAAGATAGAAAAAATGGAGATAGAATTGACGAGCGTTTGAGACTAGCTATACTAGAAAGAGATGGGTACACCTGCCAAGTAAGTGGGTTTGGTAAAGGATTGCCTATTGCTCTAGTTAGAGGTGGATTAGCTGTCCACCATATAATTCAGGTAGCACATGGTGGTAGGGACTCTGAAGATAACCTAGTAACGCTCAGCAATGATTACCATAACCTTATTCATAGAGTTGCTGAGACAGGAAAACTTGGAATATCTAAAGAGGATTATGATAAGTTAGATGAGAGTCATAAAGAGATTTACAAGAATGTAATGAAGTATGTAAGAGCAATCACTAGAGGAAGGGAAGCTTGTGGTGGTAAGATAGAGAAGCATAAAATGGTAAGAAAAGCTTACTGGCAAGACTAGACTTAGGCAGAAGGGTATTTCTTTTGATTGCTAGATATGTTACAACAGTAATATTAAAATGTGTAGAACAGAAGTGGAGCGAGGAATAAATGAAAAATGTTTTAATTGTAATTGATTTACAGGTGGGATTTATAAACGATAAAACCATAAAGGTTGCTAATAACATACGTGACTTACTTGACAGCGGAGAATATTCTGCTGTTATAGCAACTAAATTTACTAACATGCCAGGAAGTTCTTTTGACTCATTCCTTGGTTGGAGGGGTATGCTAGATGAAAAAGAAAAAGAATTACTTCCATTCGTTGAGTGGTATGCTGACTATGTTATAAGTAAATGTTCATATTCTTGTGTAAACACAAACTTTATTCAGTCATTGGTAGCTTTTTGTGGAAGTTTACCTGAAGAGGTAACACTTGTTGGTGTAGATACAGATGCTTGCGTTCTAGCAACAGCAATGGACCTGTTCGAAATGGGTATTAGACCAATTATAATAGAAGATTGTGTTGGCTCAAGTGGTGGAGACGAGTGTCACAAAGCAGGAATGCTATTGTTAAAGCGTTCAATTGGTAAGGAACAGATAAGAAAAGGAGATTTAAAATGATAGATAAAACTCAATTTTTAGCATACCTTATGCATTTAGCTGATGAGTATGGAAATAGTGACACTATGTTTTCATGTTTTTCTTGTGGGAAGGGTTATGAAGATCAAATCCCCCTTGATAAAGTGACTTATCACTTGCTTGATGAGGCGAGAGACGGCTTGCCTGAAGATATCCGTCACCCAATGAACAATGGATTTATCTATGTGAACTCTATCGCAGATAGAATGGGTATGGATTGTGTTGAGTGGCAGATGGGTGACTTTGAGAACAACGATAAAATAAAACAGCAGCTGTATCAAAAGTACAGACATAAAGTTCCTAGAAAGGGTCTAGAAGAATTATTCAAGGAACTTGGTAGCGTTGCAGAGTATGTATTCAAGGAATTCTTGGTTGCGAAGGGTTTAGTTGAATAATCATAAGAAGGGTACACTATGATATTTGTAGATGAATTAAAACAAAATTACGGAAAATATAAACTTCCTTTACAGTTTGTAGACTGTTTGCCAGATGTATGTGATGATTGTGGTTCACCTTTGTGGATTGGAGAGACATTAACTGGGTTGTCCTGTTCTAATCCTCGTTGTACAGGCAAGATTGCAAAAAGAATTGAAGCTATATGTGAGAAGCTTGGTGTGAAGGGGTTTGGTGAGGCAAGAATAGCTGATTTTGTTAATTATTACAGCGTCACTAACCCACTAGCAATTTTTGAATTGCAAGAGGGTATGCCATTAAGTGAGAATATATCTCAGGAAGTTTCCGACGGTATAATCAAACAAATAAAAGCTAAAAATTCATTTTTGCTTTGGGAGTATGTTCAGATGGCACAGTTGCCTTTTATACAGACCTCTGCAAGAAAGATTTTTCAAGAGTTTGATTCTTTAGAAGATGCATACGAAGAAATAGAGTTTGGTGAAGGTTTATTCTTTATCCAAAATCGTTTGGGTATATTGTCAGGTGATGAAGTTTCAATAATGGCAAGTAAAATCTATACAACTCTCTTGGAATTCAAAGAAGACCTTTTTGAAGGGTTAGAGTTTGTAAACATTAGAACATTAGGTGATGTTAAAGAACTTAATGTTGTTTGCTCCGATCAGGTTGGGGGTAGGTTTGCGAAGAAAAATGACTTTTACGAGTTTTGTAAAACAGAGTTTGGTGACAGGTACCATATTAACTTCTTGGGTAGTGTGTCTAAATCGATTGATTATCTTGTTTGGGCTGGTGCTGATGGTTCTCCAGCGAGATATACAAACAAAGTTAAAACAGTTGAGAAATGGAATGATAAAGGTGAGAGGCAGATACCAATTGTAACTGCCGAGGAGTTAATTTCAATTTTAGAGGGGTAAGTTTATGTCAATAGATTACTTAATAAGTTTAATACAGGAAAAGTATACCTTGGTTGGACTTGAGAAGTCAGTTGTTAACAGCATCTTTAACGGTGATTTGGAGAGACCTGCTAAGTTGTTTATAACAAACACTAAACGAGCGAGCGGAGTGTATCGTGGTTGGGGTGTAAATGCTACAAATTTTTTTAGGTTTCTAAATTATGAGAGTGCTGGCTATCTTCCAGGAAAGGGAGACTGTAATACAGTAAAACACTTAAAGGCATTAGGTTGTAGAAAAGGTGTAATCACAGAGGCTTTAAAGCTTACTGAGAGAAGGATGGAGAACAACATATAAAATAAAAAGGAGTTTTCAAGAAATGAAGAAAATAGGAAAATTAAGTTTTGAGCAATTCAAGAAGTTTGCTTTTACGGATATGGAATTCAGTGAGGTTGCGTGTCAAAGTTACCCTGTAATACACTTTGGTGAGTTTAATGTGAGCCACCAGGAAGAGTCTTATGGCAACGACACTCACGGTTGGAATGGGTTTGTTAATGGAGAACATTTTTGTATAAAAGAAGCAAGTGGTCAGAAGGCAATTAGAGCAGCTTATGAGTGTTATATATATGATTGCTCTAAACTTGGTTATGAAGAGGCTTTAAGAAAGCTACTCTACCCGATAGTCCTTTACTCCGAGACTGTTATACCAGCAGATATGGTTGATGATGGCTCGGATATCGGTACATACCTAAACGAACTGCTGTGCGAGAAAATGAAGGCTGGGTATGGAGTTTTCCCAATTTTGGATGAAAGGGAAAGGATGTTCTATCTTGTTTTACCTTTAAGGGGAGATGCAACAGTACTTGGTTCGTCAAGCCCAGAGAGGTTACTTTCCGAAGAAAATCAAATGCGATTGGCACGAAATGCAAAGAAGTCTTTGCATGGGGAGAGTGTTGATTATTTAAAAGTGAAGGGGAGATTAGAAGGATTTACCTATTTTAAAGGTAAATTAGCAGATGTACTTCAGGAAGGTTGGGAGTAGATTAACCTGTAAGTAAAACTGTAGATTTACTGAGAGTTGGGTTTAAAGGAGACTTGTAGATGAAGAAAAGTAAGAAGTATAATAACAACGGTAAACAAAGGATACTTGCTTTTCTGTTAGTCATTATCATTGTCCTTGTAAGTAAGCAAGGGTACAGCATTTGGAAGTTAAAAGATGAGCAAAGCTTAAACCCAACTCAAAGTAAAGTAATGTATAGTGCACCAGTTTATAATGGTGAAGACATTACTACAAATATGCCAGGAGAACCTAATTTAAGTAATAAAGACGATTGGAAAAGAGGGTATGAGTTCTACTCAGAGCACGATAGACTTGGTAGATGCGGTTATGCTGAGGCTCTCGTTGGACCTGAAACCATGCCCACTGAGAAGAGGGGTTCTATTGGTATGGTGAAGCCAGTTGGTTGGCATACTGTACGATATGACAATCTCATATCGGGTAAATACTTGTATAATAGATGCCATTTAATAGCCTTTGAACTTGCTGGTGAAAATGCTAATGTGAAGAATCTCATCACTGGAACAAGATGTATGAATGTAGAGGGTATGCTCCCTTTTGAAAATAAAGTAGCTAGTTATGTTAAGAGGACTAAAAACCACGTAAAATATAGAGTCACTCCGTACTATAATGGAGAAGAACTACTTTGTAGAGGGGTACACATTGAAGCTAGGTCTATTGAAAATGATGAGATTAACATTAATGTTTTCTGTCACAATGTTCAGAAGGGTATTGACGTCAATTATTTGACAGGAGAAAGCAAGGTGAGTGACAAATAATTGAGAGTTGGCTAAATAAGTAATTTAAGAATATTTCTTTAGTGGTAGTCCTTTGTGGCTACTTTTTATTTTGATTGGATTGCTATTCTTTTCAAAATATGGTATAATAATTGTAATAAATTTGAAAGTGATGGAAAAAATTAAGAGGTATAAAAATGGGAAATAGTGAAATTAAAAACACCCTAGACACTGCCACTTTACTTGATAGAAGATGTGGAATTTATGCAGACTTTGAAAAGTTTTCGATAATGTATGATGGCAGGCGAGGTAATGAAGTTAAAATAGGTAAATTCAAGATTGTTCATGTAGAGGATAAGAGTCTAGTTAATGATATTGAATGGTGGTGGGAAGCTTATTATAAAAATGAGTTCATCATTCGAACAGCAGACCTAACTGAGGCTATGTGGCAGTGTTATACTCAACACATAAAGAATTGTCAAGAAGATGAGAATAAGAGCCTATTTACAGAAGCAGCTTACTTATGTGATATAGGTGACAGCCCAGCATATTTTATGATGGAGGCTCTCTATAAAGGAGCAACACACCTCACTTTAAGAAAAGAAATGAACAGCCTAAAAGCAGATGGGTATGTTATTTTCAATATGGTGCTAAAAGATAATGAACTTGGAGATGTACCTTTTAAGGTAGCCAGCAAAAGTCCAACAGGTATGCTTTCCTTGTTAGACTGGATTAAAATAGGAGCACAGAGGTAATTGAATTGAGTTTAAAGGTAGTGAGGATAAAATTATGAAAAGATTTACAATTTTTACATTTGACGACATTGAAGATGTTAATGATGCTTTTGGTTATGATTGTTTTGAAGATTTGATTCAGTCTGGAGATTACAATGCTCTTAAACCCTTTGCAAGGATATTAAAAGAGACAGACGATGAGAATGAAGTTGGAGCTGAAGCATTTAGATTCTTTGAAAACCTAGGCAGAGATGTTTTTATTTATGACTTGGAAAAAGATTTGCTATATAATTAGTGGGGCTAAATGTGTTTAGAAAGGTCGAAGGAAAATATGAATAACTTTAATTTAATTGTTGAAGATATGTTATCTAATTGGGATAACTTTGGTGTAGATGGTTTTGATAGTGATAAAATCGATGAACTCGAAAAGGCTATTCTAGAAGCAGAAAGGGGTATGTCATCGGGAGGAATAATTGAAGACTCGATCTACGATACTCTCGTAGGTATCCTTAAGTCTTTGAGACCCGAAAGTAACATCTTAAGAGAGCTTTGGGAAGACGATGGAGACATTACTGACTATACAGAACTTCTTAGAGTTAATCCAATGCAATCAATTGAAACTTGCAAAAGCTATACCTGTGATGAAATAAACAACTTCATTAAAAGAATGCCTGAAGAGCCTATAGACTACTTTGCAAGTTACAAGATAAATGGTCACGGAATTAGGGTAGTTTATCTCGATGGAGAGCTCGTGAGTGCTACATCAAGGGCTAGGGCAAGTGCAGGGCGAGACTTAACAAGGCAGATGAAAATAATTTTAGGAGATAGAAACGACAACTTAGATGGTCTTGGACTTGTAGAGATAAGAGGAGAGCTTTGTCTAAAAGAAGATAAGTTAGAGACAGCAAGAACATTCAATCCAACCATTAAATCTGCTTTTTCAGCAGTATCTTCGATGGCGAGAGACTCTGCAAGTGAGGAAGAGATAGCATTGCTAGACTTCTTAGCTTATGGTTTGCTGATGAAGGACTTCTCTTTTGAAACAAGAGAAGAGGAGTTCTCTCAGCTAACTGGGTATGGTTTCCAGACACCAGAATTTACTTATGTGGAAGATGTTGATGGAGACAATTTACTAGATGTAATTAAGTCAGTTGTAGAAGCCTTTGAAGAGAACTATGAAGAGTTTGGATATTTCTGTGATGGTGTCGTTTTTGAGGTTAATAACCGAGACCTCTTCAGAGAACTTGGAAGTGAGGGTAAGTATAACTTAGGAAACATTGCTTTAAAGGTAGGAGTTTGGAAACAAGATTTGTATACTGGGTACATTAATCACATTGAATGGACTCGAGGAAAAAATAAACTCTCTCCAGTTGCTATTATCGAAGATGAAGATGGTGATGGTGTGCTGACAGCTCAAGGGAATCGAGTTAGGAGAGTTCCTTTGTATGAACCAAGAAATATAATAATTCTAGACGCTTATGAGGGTAAGCCATTATGTTTTAAGTATGGTGGCGAAGCAGGTGTTGTTCCTTGTTTCCCAGATGGAAGGTTATTGAGTGAAGAAGTCGTAAAAGAAATACTAGTGGGGTAAAAAAGAAGGGTCACGTAGAGATGAATGTATTGTTGAGTGTGAATGCAAGAAATGAAAAGAATGGGTATGTATTTGGTTATGTTATTAAAAAACAAGGTAAAACAGTAGCGGAACATACCTCCATACGAACAGATAAGGGACGAGACAGTTTGAAGATTTTGCAGCTTGAAGAAATCATCGACGGCTTAGCAAAGTTAAGAGGTCTTGTAGAACACGATGATGTTCTAACAATTGAAATAGAGAATCGCTGGGTATACGAGTGGCTTGAACTTGAGAGAGAACAACAAAAGTATATACAGTATACCGACAAGGTATTTGATATACTTGACACCTTAGATTGCAAGTATCGTTTCTTACATAATGAAACTCCACAAGTAAATCTACTGCTAGATATGGGTGTTCAAAAAGAAAGAGTTAAGTTACTATCGAGTGTTGAGATGATGGAAGGTTTACTATAGATGAAAACGAGAATAATATTAGCAAGCGACTTAATGGGTAAAACATATGTAGAAGAACACTATAAAAATGTCTACGATTTTGATAAGCACATCGAGGACTATATGATAGATGATGAGGATTGCTGGGATGAAACTCAGTTCCCAGCTTTTATGGAAGCTTGGATAGATAAAGTAGAAAATGGAGGGTATGATGTAGTTACGGGCTGTTTGTCACTTGATACCATATCTTATTTAAAAGATAAAGGTTATAACCCAGAACTAGTTGTAGTAGCTCCCAATTTAGAGGTAATGAACGAACTCTTAAGAAGAAAGGTTCTTCAAAATGGTTTTGTTCACAGTGATGAACTTGCTGGTTTAACTAACGCAGTAGATCTTGAGTATAATATGTATGGCTCTATGCACGAAAAAGTCAGGGTATGGTACCTCAACAAGCCAGAGTATCTAAGTGAAGTGATAAAGAAAACGGGTACGCCATTAGTACGAAACGATGGTGGAGTTGAGGCTGATAGTGATGCTGTAGTTTACTACCGAGGAGATTGTGGAGAGTTCTTAGAATACGGAATTTAAAAAGTAGTAAAGAATTGTTTCTCAAAAAGAGAAATGTTATAATATGGGTAGATGAAAACAGTGTGGTAAAAGGAGATAAATATGAAATACGTAAAGGAAGCTGTAAGATACTGCCTTGAAACTATGGATATTGAGCCTGACGAACTGTTCAGGCTTTTTGAGTTTTCAAAAGGGTATAACGGTGATGATTATAGTACTTGGCTTGCAGGAAAGGTTGTAGAATTGGCTGAAAGCAGAGATATCGGAATGAGTAAGCTGATGGTTAAGAAGTTCCACATTCTGCAAGAACTCAAAGAAGAATATGTTGAAAACAATGGTATAAGCGATGAAGCTTGGAACTACATTGTAGGGGAGTTAGACAGTGAGTTTGGGAAGTATGTAACATATGAAATCTCAGGCAGGGAAGATGGTTTGGAAAGTGACGAAGAAGTAAACTGGCTAGAGGGTATGGATTATGGGCTAGTAAATGACTTCTTTGTGCAGGATAATGAATGGTTACAGGATAAACTAAATCTTCCTTTTGTATTTGACATATCTTCTATGTGTGAAGAGAAGGTGGATAAAAAGGCATCATCAGAGATTCTTGCATCAGCAAAAGAATTGGGTATATCAATAGAGAACAATGCAAGTTTAATGCTACATAGACTTTGTTCTATGGAAGAAAACCATGAAACTGCAAGGTATGGGGCTTGTATAATATTACCTGTAGGTTTCTTACAGAAGATGGAGAATTGGTCTGTAATTAAGGAACTTCTTTGGTTTTATGATGTAAGTGGTGTTGTTGCAAACAGTAAATTGGTCTATGGAACTCCCTTTAACTTGGGTATGTATGCAGTGCTTATTTTAAGAGAGAGGACAGATGCGAGTAAAACTGATGGAGTTTATTTGAAAAAGATTGATTCTTGGGACTGTATGGCTGATGTTAAAGCTGAGCAATGCTCTCTTTCCGAGATGTCACTGGAAGAGAAGATTGCAGAACAAGGCAATACCTTGAGAAGAGCAGTTGTATTGACGGCTCTTAACTCTGCATTTGCTGGGATTGAAACTGTAAAAGCACCTGTTGAGATGGGTGTTAGCTGGGACGAATTAAGCTTTAATTCTTTGGTATTGAGTGGGTATGTTCTCGAGAAAGATAGAGAGAAGTTGGTAAAAGTGGCTAAAGAACAGGGTATGCCATACCTCTGTTTCGAGGCGAAGAATCTGCTTGATGACTTAGAGAATATGCTAAAAGGAGAAGAACTCGATAAGCAGTTGGTTACACTCCATGTTGACAAGCTAAAAGATTACTTAACTAAGCTTTATAGAAAGCAGTATACTTATTAGGAGGAATAAAATGCCTTTTAAGGATTTAATGTCTGAAAATAAGAATGTTCATACTGTAGTTTCAAACTCAAGTAAGGCAGATATATTCATTTACGACACTCTGAGAAAGAAATGTACTTCGGTTCAAGATACTATCTTCGAAATTAAGACAAAGAAAGATTTTGAAGCTATGGTAGAAATAGTTTCAGTAGAAAGTATGCTTGCAAAGAAGTGGTTATTTGTCTTAGAGTATAAGAAAATAAGGGGTACGCTCATAAAGAAGAAAGGTGTTTTGGAGAACAGTAATTCCGAGTTCTTAATCAAATTTGAGAAGTATAAAGATATGCTAGACTTCAGGAAAAACTTTTCTGAGATTATGCCTTTAGTTAATGAGATGTATATACCTTATCTCCGTTGGTCAGAGGTTAGTTTTCTTTTATATGACAGCCTTGAAAAAGGAAAAATAAGCAGTGCAATGTTTCAGGTAGTTGCTCGTGGTTATGCAAGAGATGCAGAAGCAGTTTTCAAGATGAAAGACTATTTGGAGGCTGGATTTACAGTAACAACAAGAAAAGAAGTAGCAGAAGTATGTGGGGGTACGGTTCATACACTAAACGAATTCGTATTGAGTCTGCTCACTGCAAAGGTTAATACTGTTCAAGGAATTAAGACCTCAATGCGTTTGAAAGCCAATGAGATGAATGAGTTTTCGAAGATGTATGAACCGAATCAGCTGAGAGGAATATTAAGAGCTTGCTTAAGTGATATTTTGTTAATTAAGCAGTTGTATTTGAATGGTGTAATTTATGATTCTTTTGTGGGCACTCCAGAGGAACTAGAAGTAGCTAGACTAAAAAGATATGAAAGGCAGTTACCTCGAATAGTTAGTGAAGATTTACCTTATGAAAGAATTGTTAGAGTGTATAAACTAATAAATGAGGTTGGTGTTTGGAGAGATAATATTGATATAATGAAGTTCTTATACCTTTATTACGAACTCAGAAAAGAAGAAATGGTCGGTGATGTATAATGAAAATAATTGCAAGGTGCAGTTTAGAAGATGCAAAGAAATATAGTGGGAAGCTTATAATACCAACTGAAGAAGGTAAGAAACCTATTAATGTTGGTTTAAATCTTGAGGTAATGGGTTCAGAGTTAAAAGAAGCTATGGGTATGGTTTCTGAGTTTATAACTGTCAACGGTGAACTGCCAGAAGTTGAGATTCCTGAGAAAATGAGGGGTAAGGTGTTCAGAAAAGTTACTCTTGCTGAGTGTGAAGAGGAGATTACTTGTCCTGAAGGAGTTGTTCCTCTTTTGGAAGTAAGGAGTGACTATGCAGATATGAGAACCTTAATTTCTGCTTGTGAGAAAAATAAAAATCTGCGAGTAATTGGTGGCAAGCTACTTGGAATTGATGGAATCAACATTGGCAGATTTGATATTGAAGATAGAAACAAGAAGCTGGGTATTTACTACGATGGTATGTACGATCTGTTCAAAGAAGTTGAACTTTCAGATCTGGATAACCTAACTGAGATTGTAAAGAAAAGTGTTGAGAAGTTAAAGAAAACTACTGACGATACTGAAAAGAAGAGCAAGAACAGAAAGCCTAAGAAAGCTGGTTCAGGAAGCAAACAGCGAAGAAAAGAGGCTATGGGTACGCTATTTGCAACAGTTGAAGAGGTTGCATTCTAATTTAGAAGCTTATTGAAAGATGGGAATGTATTTGGTATGCTAGGATAAAGGAGAAAATAACAGTGAATTATTTTGACTATCAAGTAAATCAAAAAATGAATAATGTTTGGGACCTCTTTGAAGAATTGGTAAACCTGAGTGAAGAAGAAATACTTGACGACAATGCTCTAAGGTATTTACACACAACGGAGATAATCCAATCAGCAATGGGTAGAAACATCAACAAAAGTGAGTGGAATCTTGCAGGGTATGAAAAAATCTGCTCTGATAATGATATGAAACAGCAGTTTTCAGAAGTAGAGAAATGTGTAGCCATTTGGGATAGACCTGAGGACAGCAAGGGAGATGCACCTGCTTATGGAACAGTTGATGCCAATACATTGAAAAGCCGAGTTTCTGAGGTTGAGATAGAGGCTTTGGAAGATGATGACGCATTTCAAAGGTCTACAAAGGACTTAGAAACCATACGAAGTGTAATAATAATCAATAATGGTATTGATATTGTGCCTTTACTTTTGGGGGTTCTCGCAGGGTATAAGGAGTCTATTGAAGATTTAAAGTCCTTAGTTATGGAGAATAAGGAGTTATCAGACTTGGTTAAAAATCTTTGTGCTAAGGGAAATTCAAGTTTAGAAGGGTATTTAACTGGGCTGGAAGGTAGGTAGATGAATGAATTACTTTGATTATGTGAGCACCAGGTCTAACCAAGAAACAATGGAGTTGTTTGAAATATTGCAAGATTTAAAAGGGTATGCTTTTTCTATATATGGCGATAGGGCAGACGATGCAATTGACGCTACTTTTGAGCATGTAAATTCAAGGTACGATGAATCCTACGGAGAATTAGAAAACTATACGAAAAGTGTATTGAAGAACATCAACAGAAGTGAGTTTAAAAAAGAATCTCCAGACTCAGAGAATATCAATGGTGTTTGGTCTGAAAGGCTTACAGATATAAATAGCCCAGACACCATACTCGAGGAAAGGGTAGACCAACTAATAAGCGAGAATGAGATTGAGTGTGCGAAAGAACTAGCAAGTGGGTATGTTTCTGATTTCGAAGTCTTTAAGGATTTAGGGAGTATGAAAGTTTCATGCTTTGATAAGTATGATAAGGTGTTTGAGAAGTATACTAAAGCAACAATTATAAATGCTCTCTTTTATTTAAAAGACAATTACGATGAGGTTATTGAATCGTTCTTAGAATTTGGTAAAAAAATAAAAAACAAGAGGATGAAAGATAGTCAGATACAAAAGAGAGTTGAAGATAAAATTCAGTTTGTAAACCTCATAGACAAAACAGTACTTTATGATAAATTATCTAACTTCGAAAGAAGGTTTTTCTATGCAATCGACTGGATTGAGTTTGTTGAGGAGATTATATGTACAGATAAAAAAAGAATATCAGTAGAAGTTGAGGGAATAGATTTTTGGTTGAGACCTTTTGGTGGTGTTACGGAGAACAAGAAACTGTTAAAAACAGAGCTGGGTATGGCTTTAGTTATGGCAGTACTCGAATCTAATGAAAGTATTCAGTTAGTTAAGACTAAGGGTGATGTGTTCATAATTTGTTCAACTCAACCACTTAAAAGTTGTGAGATTTGTATTTATGGTATGAACTTTGGCGTAAGGCTAGAGAGGTTGAACTCGAAAGAAAGGAAAAAATTATGTTAAGAGGTCATTTAAAAACAGATGGGCACTTTATTGAATTGGAAGGTTACTCAGCTGGGAGTTTCTTAACTTTATATATGAGCTCTCCGACAATGTCAGGAGAGTCTTTTTTAGATAAAGGTTTTCTTGGTGTAGATGGGGAGGAAATGCCAGCAAGTTGGGCTGGTGAATCTTTATATTTAACTATTGGTGCTAACCAAATTTCAGTTTTTCAAGGTGTAGAGTTCTATGACGGTGTAAAGCTAAAATCAAGGTTAAATGAGGAGTTCTTTGTAGAGTTTGGTTCTGTTATCAGAGAAGTATTGAACCTTGCTGAGAATAACCCAACAACAAATATAAATTATGTTGGTGATTTAATTGGTGCAGGTGGCTTTAATAAAATTACAGAACATAGAATAAAAACTAAAGTCGGTGATATTGAGGCAAAAGTAAAACTATCTATGGGTACGCCTTTACTCTTAAAAATCACGGGTGTTGATGGTTATGAGCTCATTTTGGAAGAAGATGGGGAAGTAAGGAACATGGGTGTGTACCCAGCGAAGTCAGAGCTAAAAAAATTCGCTTTATTAAAAGACTTATTCCCTGAATATAGACGACAGCTGTATGAGGCAACATGGTCAGGTCAGACAAGTTACACCTTTGATGAAATTGTTGAAATGCACCCAGAGAAGAATTATTCTTGGTTGAAAGAACAAAATTACTTCATCATCAATGAAATGGATAAAGCCGAAGAGATATTGAAAGAGTTTTGGGAGCATGATGGCTTAATTGGTTTCGATACGGAGACTACTGGACTGAAGTTTAATTGCGATGAATCAGATTTGCTTGTAGGTCTTATTTTATGTAAAGAAGAGGGTACGGCTTATTACTTCCCATTCCGTCATAAGAATTTTAAGAATTTGTGTGAAGAAGGCAAAATTGGTTGGGTAATTGAGAACTATTTCAAGCCTATACTGGAAACCAAGGACCTAGCTACACAGAATGGTGGTTTCGATTGGAAAGTAATGTATTCGCTTGGAGTGTGCTGTAATATTGTTGAAGATACTCTTATCCTCATTAAAACAACATTATGGAATGACCACAGACATATGCAGCTTGGTTTGAAACCAATGACACATCAGTTTTTAGGGTTGGATACCTTGGAACTTAGTGATTTCGTTGATGGTAAGTTCGGTGATGGATTTAAGTTTTGGGATATGGGGTATGATGAAACTAGTCTTTATGCTTGCCCAGATGCTGATATGGTTTTAAGGTTGATAAGATTTGCCAAAGAAAATAAAATATTGGAAAGTTACAATGCTTTTTCAACCTATCAATGCGAGGTAAGATTTATGATAGTAATTGCTTACCAAGAGTATTATGGTCACTGTGTTGATGTAGATAGATTAGAAGAGTTGGTTCAAAGAATAAGAGAAACTAAAGAAAGAACTATGCGTGAGATGATAGATATTGTTGGGTATAAGTTTAATCCAAACTCAGCTCCTCAACTAGCAAAGATTTTCTTTCAAGAACAAGGTTACCCTATTGTAGAGAAAACGGATACTGGTAACCCATCAACTGGTAAGGGTACTAGAAAGAAGTTAATGTCTTATAAAAATGCCGATGGAAGTGATATGTACCCTCTTGCTCGTATGTTAAACGAGTACAGCGAAGTTTCACAGTTGGAAAGTAACTTTACAAACAATGTAGAAAAGTTCTCATCAAGGTCAGGGTATATGTTCTCTCAGGTTCAACAGTTTCTTGAGACTGGAAGAGTATCTGTTAAAGAACCTAACTATCAGTCCTACAATGATACAGTCAAAAAGTACATTGTGCCTAGAACTGGTTTTTATGCAATGGATGCTGACTATTCATCGGTAGAGTACAGAATTCTAGCGGGTATGGCTAATCAAGAGAATCTTGTAAAATGGTTCTTCAATCCTGATGGTGATTACCATAGATATCAAGCAGCTAGAATGTTCAACATTCCTTATGAGGCTGTTACCTCAAAACAAAGAAAGAATGCTAAAGGTATTAATTTTGGGCTACCATATGGTATGGGTGACAAGTCGCTGGCAGAAACTATTTTTGGAGTAGGGGATGCTCTCCACGTAGCTAAGGCTATAAAGCTGAAGAGGAAATACTTTGAAGGTCAGGAAAAAATTGAGGAATTCTTTAATAAGGCAAGGGCAGATGGTGTTAGAGATGGTTTCTCAAGCACTTACTTTGGTAGAAGAAGGTACTTCGATAAAACAAAAACTTCAGTTTCTAAGATAAGACGAGAGGCAGGCAACAACAGAATACAAGGTACAGCAGCAGATATCTATAAGAGAGCAATGGTAAGGCTCTTTGATTATTTGGTTGCTAATGATATGCTTGGAAAAGTATTGTTATCTGCTTTTGTTCATGATGAAATCTTCCTTGAGGTTCATAAGTCTATTGACCCAGCGAAGATGCTTGGTATCTTGTCTAGGGCGATGAAGCTTGAAATTGATGGTTGGTGTCCTCTTTATATCGGTTGTGGGTATGGTCGCAATTGGTATGAAGCTAAAAACACAGAAATACCTATTCAAGTACAGGACATCATTTTAGACCGTTATGAAGAGAGTGGTATTGATTGGTGGAATGGAGATACTGACAGGCTGATGAGATGGGAAGTTGCTCTTATTAATGAATATCGTAGGGACAGGATATTAGGTTTCATTCGAAATAAGGAAAACTGGGGTAAAGTTATTCCACCGGAGATCGATTCCGTTGCAAGAGATCTGTTGGGAGCAGTTAAGAGTGGCGAAACAGATGTTGATGTTGTTGACGGTAGTGACATCAAAACAGATTTATCTCTAACAGAAACAATGTTTGAGGTTGGGAGAGTGTTTGGTTGCTCTGAGGATGTCGAGAGGGCTGGATTTGTAGAGTCTCCAACACCTGTAGTAGAGGCTCAAGAAGAAGTAAAAGAAGAGGAAGAACCCGTTGATACAGGGAGAGTGGCTATTGATAGGGTAAAAAACTTTGGAGTGGGTACGTTATCGAGAAAAGAGGGTATGTCGTTGATATTCCGATTAGAAAATGACCCTGTTTTTATGCAGTCGGTTAAATCAACGCTGAAAAACTCGAGTGGTAACAACCCAGTTCTATGCTTGAAAGACGGGAAACTTTTTGATACTGGTTTGACTTGTAACTTGGGGGCTTGTTACTCCCAATTATTAAGAATGTATATGGTCGGAGGTAATTAAATGCTAATAAACTCAGAAGTTGCAACAGCAGAAAAAATCTACGAAGGTTATAGTGAAACTACTGCAGGCGAAATGGAGGAGCGTGTTTCAAGATATGCTAAAGCTGGTCTTAACTTCCCTTGTTTGGTAATTAAACAAGGATTTAATGCTCAGAAGCACAGATGGATGTTAATAAGTAATATCGTTAAGTCCTCTAAGAAGTCTGATGTCGGTCTGTATTTAGACAAAGGTGACAAGAAAATGAAGTTGGGTACGGTTGGTGGCTCTCAGGTTAGGACTTTAATTGAAATACTTGGTGAAGATAATTTGAGTGGCTATTATGATGATGGCAGAGAGTTGACTGGAAGTAAGTTGTTTGTTTTGGGTTGCTAATCTGCTTAAGTAGACTTGTCAAAACTCAAAACTTGAAAAACTCGTTCAATTTTCACAGTGTTGAAATTGCTGATGAAGAAGTCAGTTAGAGAATATGTAGGTTTTAAGGTAAATGTTATAATTTCAAAGGTAAAATTTGGGTGTGAGTTCTCGGTTGTCTGTTTTGGTTTAGATGTGGAATTTTCACCCTTTTAATTTGTTGAGCAGTGTAGAAACAGCTAGAAACTTGGGTATGGCTCTCACTAGAAAAATAAAAGATAAATAAGAGGAGATTGAAAAGAAATGGCTGATGCGAATTTATTGAAAGAACTTAATATCGGAACAAACAGAGACTCTGGAAGAAGTAGATACAGCAGTAAAAAACTATATAACATTGCCATCTATGGAAATGTCAGAGCTCTGATAAAAAAGCCCTCTTATTTCAATTGTGGAGACTTAACTGAGAAGATGTATTATGCCATCCTTGATGTATTTGCAGTAAAATGTCTCGAAGATAATGGATACTTTAAGGAAGAAGGGTATGTTTCCATTGGAGCACCTCTATTTAGCAGAGGAAGTTTGATAATCACACTAGACGATGAGACTTTAGTAGGTAAGAATGTAATTGTGCAATCCACTGCCAGGAAAGGTGCAACAATTGGTTTGGAATATGAAGAGGCTCAACGTGATGTAGAAGCTATTAAAGGTTTCGACAAATCAGGTTGGACGTTGAATTGTGTTCCTTTTAGAAAAGACTCCGAAGGAAATTGGGTAATGGGTGTGAACTATGTTCACCCATTGGAACAAGGAAACAGAGAAAACTTGGGTACGGATTTAGAATATAGGTTGTTTAACGGTGTTATGACCTCAGATGAAACTGGTAGGGTTGAATTTGATTTCCCTGAAAGTACTTTAACGATAGCTGAGTATGTGGGTACAAGGTATCCTCAGTATTTGGATTTGGGTGCGAAAGAAGTGAACAAGGCATCATCAGAACCTTTAATTCGTACTGAAAGTGGGAGAGTTGATTTAACACAAATAAAGATGGATTTAACAAAACATCTCGATGTACAGGAGGAGAGTCCTTTAGCTGAGGCTTTTTCAGGTGCATCCAAAGAAATACAGAAAGCATTACGCTCAAGTTCAATGGGTATGTCAAAATTTAGAGATATGGATACTGAAGAGTTATCTGAAATAAATAAGTTATTTAGAAAAATGTGTGAAGAGATTGCATCATCTTGGAACATTAAACTACAAAGTGGAAAAACAGGAAAAGAATTGGGTATGTCTTTGTATGACAATGCGAATGATTTATTTCAATACATTACTAAACAAGAGGAGATGAGAGGTGTTGCATTCTCCAAATTCTTACCAGATGAAGATGAAGTGAAGATGTCACAGGGTGTGGCTCTTAGAGAGATTGACTGTGTAGTGGGAGGCTGGTTGCTCGTATTGATATTGGGTACGATTTGTGGTGTTAGTGTAAAGGAGCTAGCCTCAAGTGTATATAATGCTGAGAGAAGAACTAAAAGCAGTGTTTCTCATTTGTTGGCATTGATGTGGTGCAAACCTTTTATAGTTGGTCATATAATTAAACTTCCATTTAGTATATTGGCTTTCCTTTACAGTATGAATGGTAGCTCTGAAAGGGAGGAAGGTATAGATACACTCATTGGGTACAGTATTATTGAATCGCTTACAGAGGAAAACAGTTTTCTTTTGAAGAAGACTGTAATGACAAACTGGTATGAAACACTTGCTAAGGTTACAAAAATAGATAAGCAGGCAGGTAACCTTTGTGAATTGCTACTAGATAGAAATTTAAATTTTCAGAAAGAAGTCTATTACAACGATGAATTAATGGAAACTCTTGATGGAATGGGGCTAATATTGATGCTAGAATTGGAAGATGGTTCTGAGAGAGTTTTGTTGGGTAAGGATGTAGTAAAACAAGTCCACATTTACAATACTTTAAGAAGATTAGGTCAAGAATCTACTGGCATTAACGAAGAAATGATAGCTAAGGGTATAGAAGCCTATCAAGAAAAAGTAGGTTTCAAGCTTGAAGCATTACAAGCAGAAAGTATACAACTGTGTAAGTTTAGAGCCTCAGTGCTAAGTGGTTGTGCTGGAAGTGGTAAGACAACAACATCAGAGTGTATGAAAATGGTTTTCGAAGAAAACCTAGAAGGGTATGAATACTGTTATGGAGCACCTACTGGAAAGGCTTGTAGAAGGCTGAGCGAGGTTGTAGGTGGTGGAGTAAAGACTTTACACTCCATGTTCTCTGTAATGGTTGGAGAGGAACCACCTTTAAAACCAATTTATCTCAAAGATGAGCTAGATTTCGAAAACAGAGAACCAAGGGTATATATCCTTGACGAGATGGCTATGTGCAATATTGATTTGCTCTTTGAGGTGTGTGCTAATGTGGGTGGTAAGGATATTATAATCTTCTTGGGCGATGTTAAACAGTTGCCACCGATTGGAAATGGATTTCCTTTTTATAGCTTGATGAAGTTATTACCTTGTGTAGAGTTGGGTGTCAGCAAGAGAGCAGCTGAGGGTTCTTTGGTTAATTATAACTGTTCTGTCATCAACTTCTTGTCAAATGGTTATGATGAGCCTTTAATTTACGATGTCGACTCATTTAGAGGAGTTCCTTGCCCAGATACTGAACTAGTAAGAAAGACTGTAAGTGAGTTTGATTATTGGTTAAGTAAAGGGGTTGCAGAAGATGACATTCAAATAATCTCAGGGTATGTTTCCGAGGAGAAGATGTCCTCTACTCGAAAGATTAACCCAATAGTTCAGAAGAAGTTAAGGGCTAATGACAGGGCTTTAGTAACTCAATATAAGAGATATGGAGATGCAGTAACTTTCCATATGAATGACAGAGTCATACATATAAATGTAAACCAATATGGGAAGAGAAGATTTAATTGGGACGGCAGAAATAGTTTCCAAGAAGTAATAACCTTGGGTATGGTGAATGGAGATATGGGTAAGGTTGTTGGACTCGTGCCTTGTTCATCAGTGAGATGCTCTTGGTTTAATGAAGCTAACGAAAATACAGCAGGTGGTTTATCTGCTGAAGAGGTTAAAACTCTGTTAAGCAAAAGGGACGAATACGCAGATAAGCTAGAAACTTATAACTTTGGGGTTGAAGCTAGTGATAATGAGTATGTAATGGTTGTCGAGAACTATGATGTGGACTTAGATAAGAATGTATATGTACTGTACTACTGCAAGTTCCTAGAAGGAAGGGGTACGGTTGCTATGGGACCAGACCTTAGAAACTTGGACTTAGCTTATGCCTTAACCTGTCATAAGATGCAAGGAAGCCAGGCTCAGGCTGTTATTATTCCTCTCGAGAAACGAAGTAATCCAAGTTTCATAAATCGTAATATGATTAACACGATGATTACAAGAAGTCAGGGTATGGTGTCTTTAGTGGGTAGTATTGGTAATGAACACTCATCAGCTCTTTCAAGGGGTAGAGGAGAAGTTGCTCTGAAAATAAAATCAGGACAATATAATGACTTGTTAGAGAAGCTTGTAGAAAGCAAATAGGTGTGGTAATATAATAAAACAGGACAGGAAGCAGTGCATTGGTTAGGAAGAAAGGCTTATTATTTTGGATATGAAAAGGTCAGAGAAGAAAGAATTAAAAAAGTCGATGAACAGGAAAGAATGGAAAGACTGGAAACGGCAACATAACAGGATTGACCACTCATCTTGGGAAGAAAGGGTAAGGCAATTAGATATGGATTCTTTAGCTGAAGATGAGATTGAAAAAGCTGAGAAGGAACTCAACTCAGCTCAGAGAAATGCAAGAAGGCGAGTAACTGGTGGAGTTTTATTGCTAGTGGTTGCTTTTGTCGGTTTAATGGTTGGTTTTAGATTCAGATAGGTAAGCGAAATGGGTATGTCATATCAGGAATATGTAGAAGTATACAACGCAGTATTTAGAAAGATAAAAACTCTTGGTGAAAATGAAGACGAGGTAAGAAGAGAGATAAAACGAGCAAGGGGATACGATTTAGAATCTTCTGTTGTTGATAAGGCTCTGAACTATGGAGATTTCATTTGGGTAGAGTCTGAGAAGCTAAAGGGTATGGGCTGGGAAGAAAATAAGAAGTTAAGAGAACTAGGTCTTTTTAGCGAAGCTGGAAGATGGTTGCTAGAAGACAGGTTCATATTCCCAGTAAAAGATATGCTAGGGAATGTTATTGCTCTGATTGGCTGGTATCCTGATGATAAAAAGTACATTACTACTCCAAGTGCTTATTTTTCTAAGAAGTGTCTATTCTTCGGAATGGAAATGTTGGGTATGCAGAATAGACCAAAAATAACTTTCATTGTTGAGGGTATTTTTGATAGATTAATGTTAGTTGCGTTGGGTTTTCCTTGCTTGGCTGAGATGGGTGTTACTTCATCTGCCGAGAAAGAGAGTATTTATGGATTCTTCAAAAGGGTATATGGTGTTCCAGATAACGACAAGGTTGGAAGAAGAGTTATGAATGAAGACGAATGGAACTTGCCGAGAGGTAGCTCTTATATCTTTTGGGAAGATTCGAGCGTAAAAGATATTGACGATATGTTTAAGAAGTATGAACCAGAGTCAATAAAGGACGTTCTACTTGAAGCTGTAAAGCAGAAAGAAAGAAAAATAGAAATTTAGAGGAGTGAAAGTAAAATGGCAGAGATGAAATTTACCTGTTTACCTTTAGATGTTTTAGTTGTAGACCAGTTCAACAGGGTTATGAGAAACCTTAATAAGGCATTAGAAGCCCTTTATGACCCAGCTCTATTGGTAATATCGGGTATGCTAAAAGAAGAGGGTGGAGATACATTCCTAACTCTTTATTGTGAAGATTCTAACATGCGAACAAGAGAACAGCTAATCTATGTAGACTGGAACAAGGGTATGGTTGAACCTACAAGTGACAAATACCTATGCAAACAGGGTAGGAATGCTATCTGTACAGATATCAGAAGAGAACTTGAAAATGTAATCAACTGGGTTAACAGCGGTGAGGTTGCTAGAAGCCACCCTATGGGTATAGATACCTTGTATTTCTTACTATCTAAGAACTATGACAGCGCAATCATTTATGGTTGTGGAACTGAGAGAAAAGCTGATGGTAGTGGTTGTAAATATAAGCTATATTTAACTGACAACGATATAGACTACGAGTTAGATCCTCGTTACAGCCCTAAGTCTTTACTACTAAAGGAACTCTCTAAGAGAGAGTATACTATGTTAAAAGATGAAAAAAGGTTAAAATGGTAAAGGGGTAGGTAGTAGGTTATGAACAAACAAGTTATAAATATTGGAAATCTGCCTAATGGAATGGTGCTAATTGAGATAGTAGCTGATGGTTCTGCAATGATTGATAGTTTAGCATCTCAGAGAGGTATTTCTATTGAAAGTGTAAGAATGCGAAGAGTTAGTCCAGAAAAGGTAGAGTTTTCTTGTATGAATAGTTCAAAAAGTTCACCAGTAGTTACTGGCTCCGTGAACTTGAGAGAGGGTATGATTCGAGATTTACTGTTATCTACTTTGACAACTATGTATCTTCAGTTATGTGACTTCTTTGGAGTGGCAGGAAACTTCGATGTGAAGGTAGGTTACTTTTACAACATGGTCACAATAACAGATAAAAAAATCTCAATAGCTTAAAACTTATTTTTGAGAGAGCTGGACTTTCGTAAATGAGTTTGTTAAACTATGAATGTGGTCGGGGGTCGGGTAGGTGAGGTTTAGGTGATAAAATATTTGGTTGTTGAAAATGCTTTGTATATTTTCAACAGCTGAGAGCTCAGGAATTAAAATTCGAAAAACCTTTTTTCGACGAATTGTAATAACTTAGTAATGATACATCTTTGTTTACACCCCCTTGTAAACAGAGGTATTACTTAACTCCCCTTGTTAAGAAATCTAACAATCCCAATTAATATTCAATTAAGATTCCTGAGTTCTCACCTGTTGAAAATTGTTTTAGACAATTACAACCAGGTAGAATTCTCTTTTGAGAGGGTACTTTGGGGTCTAACTTCAAAGTACCAAATAAATCTTGAGGTAAGCTACGTTAAGAGGGTATATCGGACTTTGGTTGGTGCTTACCTCATTTATAATATGTCTATATGGTGTAGTGGTGGCGAGGCATTCGGCATTCGGTGATTCTCCGTTATTACACCATATGTCCTCTTAGGAGGACTTAGAGCGAGTTAACTTTGGAATAATAAGTATGGTAGACTTTAAAATATCTAATGGGTAGGTTTTAAAGTAATGTTGTACGCTCCAGAGTTGAAAAGTTTGGCTGGGTATGGCTTTTGTGGTAGTTGAGTGGGGCTTGCCTAAAACTCACAAACCAGGCAACCATACTCGGCTAAACTCTCGTAAAATGGTTAAAGCATTTGAAGATGTGTAGATGTAAGTTGGAAACTTAGAACACTCAGAACACTCAGAAAAAGAAAGGAAAAAGAAAAATGCTAAAGAAACTTAAAGCAAAAGAATTCACAGCAGACCAGATGTCTGCACTACAGGAAAGTGCAGAAAAGCAGGAAATCAGCAGAAGAGCACCTAAGTCAACAGACCCAGTGAACTTCCCAGTATTTGATATTCCAGTTGGAAAGAAGGTAATGGTATATGTTCCTAACCACACTGTTGCCGATGGAGATAAAGTAGAGCTTAGAATGGATAAGCCACTAATCCATGCAGTGCAGGATGGAAACAGATTCCTAAACTTCAGATGTATTTCAGGTCTGCCAGAAGAAGCTGGTTATTCAGGAATATGTCCTCTTTGTGAGGGTACGTCAGAGCCTTGGGATTTGGCTAAGGAGCAGATTAGGGAAGCTTGCTCAAGGGCTGGTCTTTCAATGGACGATTCAGAAGATAAGTCCGTAAGGGCTATCAAGTCTGAATATTACGGCAACAGAGTTATTAAGGAAGCTCAGAGAAAGTACACATTCCCAATCGTAGTAATCGAAACAGTTAACGATGAGGGTAAGACTCCAGTTATCGAAGACGGTAAGCTGAAGTACAAGGTAATGTGGTACACAATTGGTGAACAGGCTTATGAAGATAAGTGGATTTCAGTTCTTGAGGGTATGGAAGATGAACCATCACATCCAGGTGGACATATCTTTATCCTAAACTATCAGTACACTCCAAAAACTGGCGAACAGAATGCAAGAGATGCAGCTAGAAACCTTAAGGTTATTCCTAAGAATGTTAAGGGATTCGAGAAGATTGCACCAATGCTAGACAAGGCAACTGAAGATTGGACTCCAGCAAAGGCTCAGCAGACTGTAATTATGAATCAGTTCTATGATGAAGCTGACCTTGAAGAGGTTACTAACACTCTTCTACAACCTACAAGAGACCTACTCGCTGTCTACAAGGCGAAGGCAAACGGTCTTGGTGCAGAAGCAATCGAATCAGGTTTCGAGATGAAGGCTCTCCCAGAGGAAGAAGAGAATATCGAACTGCCTACACTGGAGACAGATTCAGATTTCTAAATTGGTAGATGCGTAGCAACTAAATAAGTTGCAAGGGTATGGATTAAATAAATGATTGAGTTGAGAGCCCTTACTTGAAAGAGTAAGGGCTTTTTATTAAAAAGAATGCGGAGAGAAAAGATAGTATGGCATACAGTAAGATAACATCAGTCGAAATAAAGAATTTTATGGGGTACGAGAGTGGTAAAATTCAATTCGATGAGAGTGGTGTAATAAATATCAAGGGCTATAACGACTCAGGTAAATCTGCGATGCTGACAGCTTGTGCAGTTGCTATGATGGATGCCTATAAGCAGAAACAGGCGAAGTTCATTCGTTTTGGAGAGGATTACTTTGGAATAGTAGTATCTTTTGATGATGGGGTACAGCTTATTAGACAGAAGTATAAGAATGGTAACTCACTGTGGGAGCTTAGAGAGCATGGAAATGTGCTTTACACCAATAAAGCTGGAAGTAGGTTGACTAAGGTAACTGGTGTACCTGAGCCAATAAGGGATTATTTGGGTTTATGCGAGCTTGAGGAAGATGGTTCATATTTAAATTTCCAGTCCAATAAAGACCCTCTACTACTTGTTCAGACAACTGGAAGTGACAACTATAGAGTTCTTCACGAGGTTCTAAAAGCTGAAGAGATTTATAGAGCTAATGCTATGATTAACTCAGATAGAAATCAAATCAATGGAGAGATTTCAAAAACCGAGGGTAGAATTATGGCAATCGAAGAAGAACTTGAAGCTTATAAAGGCATTGATGCTGAGTTAATAGCTCTAATGGCTCAAAAAGATAGCGAGTCAGATAAAGTAATTGAGGCTGGAAGTTTAATAAAAGATGTGGTCACTTCAGGAAGGTCTGTGATGACCTGTGTGGATATACCTGAGGTTAGTGAGATAGATGTAACTAACTTGGAGAGTGTATCAAAGCTATTGGGTATGGCATCTGAAGTTTGTGAGATGAAAACTGCACCAGAAGTTTCAGAAATAGGTTCCATTGACTCTCTAAAACTGGTAGAATTTATAAAGAAGGAAGCTAAAGAGCTTAGTGAAATTGCTGACATTCCTGAGGTAAATGAGTTGGATTGTGAGGATTTGGTTGCTCTTGGTGATGTAATTAAGACTTTAGCCGATATTAATGGTAGAAGCAAGGAAATTAAAGCTATGAAGCTTGAAGAAAACTCTCTTAATAAGGAGTTATCTGCCCTTGTTGAAGAGAGTGGAATAGACTATAGAATCTGCAATAATTGTGGAACAGTTGTTGTGGTTTAGTGAGGAGAAATATACTACGGATAGGGGTATGTTATAATGGCAATAGAAAAGATAAAAGGTGGTAAGGTTCTTATCTTTGGAGACCTGCACCTAACAAGTGCCTTTGAAGGACAACATAAAGACTACACCCGAGAATGTTACGAGATTATGGACGAGATAACCAAAAAGGTTGATGATGCTGGTGCAAGTGCAGTAATATTCCTCGGAGATTTGATTGGTAGGACTGAAACCAACTTGAAAGATAGGCAATTCCTAATGAGGGTAATGCTATTCTTGAAGAGGCTGAATGTAAAAACAGGTGGTAGAGTCTATTCTGTAAAGGGTAACCACGATTTTGGTGCTTTTTCAGATTTTGATATGATGTGTGGTCTTGGGTATTTGAAGAATGTTAATGAGGTTGATTACCTAAATGACAGTGGGGAGCTTGAAGTCCGTTTCCACCTTGTAAATTACGGTGATGAGAAGAGAGAGCTTAAGTTTCCTAAAACGGAGAAGGGTGCAGTAAGCAATGTAGTTTTAGCACATGCAGACTTTCATATCGAGGGTACGGCTGATTGGTATATACCTACGGCTCAGAGACTTGACCTCGACAGGATGAAGAACTTTAGAGGTGTTGACTTAGTGATTTGTGGTCATATACACCACCCAAGTCAGGAAATACTGTATGGGGCTGATGGTATTGGTTTGTTTTATGTAGGTTCTCCAACACGTTCTGTTGAGAGGATTGAGGATTGTTGGGTTGTTTCTTTCGAATATGTGAGCAAGGATAGCTCAACAGAGTATAAAGCTGAGCCTTTTGGTTTGAAACCTGTAAGTGAAGTTTTTTACCCAAAGGAAGCATTTGACATCACTGGAATGTCTGAAGAAGAAATTGAAGCCTTAGAAGAACAGGAGAGCAGGCTACAGCGTTTAGAAGATATTGTCAGTGAAATTATTGAGGGTAGGCTTACAACGGGGGATATTTTTGCTCAGGTTAGGGCAGTACCTGTTGTTGAAGATAGAATAAAAGATATCGCTTGTGATTACTTAAGAAAAGCTATAGATGAGTAGAGAGGGTTAAAAATGGAACAGGAAAAGTTAATTGAAAGGGTATCCCTGCTAAACAAGAAAATCAAGAAAATCAATATGGAGAGAGTTGTTATTGAGAGTAAAAGGGAGTTGCTTGTTGAGACATTAAACAAGCAAGTTGCTGAGTACAAGAAGAAAACGGGAATAAACTTGGCTGGCAAGAGTGTCAAGGAGATTTATTCTAAGGCTACTGCCGAGTACAACAAGCTGTACGAGGAAATCAATGCTGAATACGAGACACAGAGGAAAGTTGTTGATTGTATTGAGAGTGGAGATATTGATGAAGCAAAAAGGCTCTTGGGTATGGATGTAGATGTAGAGTCAGAGGCTGAGGAAGAGACTGAATCAGTGGAAGAAGCCGTTAAAGAGTTGGAAGTTGGAGATGACTTTGAACTTGATGTTGAGGACTCTGATGAATCTGAGGACCTTGAGGATTATGAAGAAGAGACTCTTGAGGAAGAGGATTCCGAGGAAGAAGATGAAGATGAGACAGCCAAGGCAGAAGACGGATTTGCTGATTTGGAGATTGAGGAGATCGACTTGGATGACCTTAGCGTAGAGCCAGAGGAAGTTGAGGTCAAGGAAGATCCAAAGAAGGTTAAGAAAACAAAGAAGGGTATGGATAATCCTTTTGATAAGACTGATGACATCTTCGACTTTGTTGAAAAAGCCGAGAAAAAGGCTGGAGATACTGATAAGGTGAAAGCTGAGAAAAAAGTTAAAGCTGAACCAAAAAAGGTTGAAGAGGGCGTTGAAAGCCTAGCAGATTTCTTTGAAGACGATGATGAAATTCTAGATTTCGCAGATGGTATTGATGGTCTAAGTTTAGACTTTAACTAAAGGGTATGGGTTAGAATATGAAGGTAAAAGTAAAATTTCAGGAATTGGTAAAAGCAATAGGATACGTTAATTCTGTTCTCTCAGATAAAGCTTTAGACGATAAAATGAAGAACATCATTTTTCTCGTCAATAAGGATAAAGTCGAGATAGTAGGAACAAGTTCACTAATCTTTTCAAGGACTTTGTTGGAAGAAGCAGAAGTTGAAGATGTTGAAGAAGAGTGGTCATTCCAGCTGAAAGCAAATGACTTGAACGGCTTGGTAAGTTCATTTACAAACCTCTACAAAACTCATGTAGATGAGATTGAGTTGATGGAAGAGGGTGTAAAAATTAAAGCTGTTGTTCATGAAATTGCTAATGAAGAGAAAGACAGCTCATTAAACAATGACATTAAGTATCTATTTGATAGCTCTAAGATAGGTAAAAACACTTTTAATGAAATACATTCAGAGTTCCCAGAAGAGTGTGAATGCTTGAAGAGTGGAGAGCTACTTGTGTATATAGACAGCCTAATGCCTTTGATGACAGGTGGTGCAAGTGGTGGTGTTGCAAGTAAACTTTACTTTGCAGAAGACTATGTATTTGTGCTGAGTAGTGCTACAGCAGCATTTTTCAGAAATATGCTACCAGAGGATGTACTATCTGACGTTACTTTGGGTATGTCATCAGTATCGTTCCTGAAGAGAATGGCTGATGCGAGCGAGATGATTGAAATCTGTAAAACAGAAAACTTTGTTTGTGCAAGGACAGGAAATACAGTTGCTTTCATCAAGTATAAGCCAGTAAACATAAAATATAAGATTTATGTTGAGAAGCTTGCTAAGGATAAGGGTGTAGTTCTTGATAGATTATACCTAAAGGACGTCCTAAAAAGGCTGGGTACGGTTTCACCAGACTGCATTGTCGAGATTACTGAAGATGGTGAAATGCTTTTAAACAATGGAAGTATTGACCAGACGCTACCTTTGGTAAGTGAGAAGGAAGCAAAGGATGTTAAGTTCAAGATGTCAGTTCCTGTATTTGAGAAGTCTATTCTTGGAATAGACAGCATCTCAGATGAGAATGTATTCTTGTACTTTGTTCCTCGAAACAAGATTGGTTACACTCTATACCTTATGGATAAAACAAACACTTGGCTATCAAACACTCAGGTAAGAAGGGCTTAGTAGGAGATTAAAATGGGAATATATTCAAGAGAACTGGGTATGCTTACAGTTCACAGTAAAAAGAAAGCAAGTCTAGAGGCAAAATTAGCCTCTGAAAGACAACAGCTTTTGGAAAATCAGAAGATATATGTAGACCTTTTACAGGCTCAACAGTTGCTTACAACAGTAAGTGACGATAATACTGAATCAACTTTAACATTTATCACAAGTGTCATTAACAAGGCTCTTGCTGAAGTATTTAAGGGTGATGCAAGAAAGATTGAGCTGAAGAAGAAACTGTATGCTGGAAACAAACCTCACATTAATATTGAGTTAACAAACTCAGAGGGAAATACAATAGACTTGGCTATGCAGTCAGGAACGGGGTTACAGCAGATAGTATCGGTTCTCTTTACAATATGTTTGATTGAGATTCGAAAAGGTCGAAGATTCCTAATTCTTGATGAAAAACTTTCAGGTTTGCATAAGAGTGCTAAAAGAATAATGAGTGAAATTCTTCAGATATTTACTGAGGGTGGTTTTCAGTTCATCTTTGTTGAGTACTCATTAAATGATTTTGGTAAGATATACAATGTAGAGAAGCCAGGAATGGTGTCTAAAATCTATGACCTAGAGGGAGAGGATTACGACGATACAAGCGTATTCTTATTCTCTGAGGGTAAGGATTTGGGTTTTGAGCTCGAGGATGAGGAATAGGTTCTTGAAAACAGTGAGATGGAAGAGGTTCTGAAGAACCTCTTTTATTATGTGTTGAATTAAATTCCCTTGTTTTGGGTGTAAATAGAGGAGGTTTACAGAATGGCAGAACTTTATAGTGTTGTAGGTAAGGCTATTGGTAGAGGTGTTAAGGCTGAGGACTTCTCGCCTAACAATATAAAAGCACTTGTGATAAATGAGGGGTATGTTATGTGCATAAGGCACGTTAACAGCCCTAAAATATATCCTGTAGATGAAATGAAGGCAATTGAAGAAATAAGAAAGGGTACGGGTTCATCAGGTAACTTGAACAACCTTTTTGAAGGTGAGAGAGTGTTGAGTTGCTTGGAGGAGATTTATGTTTCCCCTTTTATAAATGAAAACAAACAGTTCTTTGATTTAGAAAGATTTGCAAATCAGGTGAGCAGTGTTAGCCGATTAAGAAGAATAGGTGTTTGCTCAGTAGATTATCAGTTGGCTAGAAGAAATGAGTTCATTCAGGCACTAAACGAGTTTTTCATTAATAAGTGGTCTTATGATGTGCTAATAAGTGACTTATTTAACTCTACTTGGGGAGATGGTCTAGTTAAATATGTTGAAATTGATAATCCAGACTGGTATCGAAAGTACAATCTAAGACCAAGCAAATATAAGAAAGACGCAGATAATGGTCAATTAGCCCAGTGGTTTAAGAAAGCTGAAAAGTCTATAATGGAAGGTGACTCAAGTAGAGTGTTTAGACTCGACTGTGAGATTGCTAACAATTTTATGGACAAGGTAAAGAATGTAATGGGTACGGATTGCGTTAAGATGGCTCTAGCACGAATGAAGGGTAGGTGTGCAAAGATTGGTATTCCGCCTTATTTGATTGGAGATAGTGGTAACCCATTTAAGTCCTTGGCAACAGACGGGAAAGTATTGAGTGTTGAGGAATATAACAATCAACTTAAGAAGGGAGAACTAACTTTGATACCAGTTGTATGGCAATATTGTCAGGCAGTGATTAGCTCTTTACCAAGGGACCTTAAATTGGCTTGGATTTTGATTGGTGGAGATGAGTTTAAAGTTGGACCAGATGTAGGAAGTTTGAATAAGAACGAGTGGTTAGGGTTTTTAAAATCATTTGAGCTAGTGTTAGATAGCTTACCTGTTAAGGTGAGAGAGAACTTATGGAAGAAGGTGAACTAAAATGAGAGATTGGAAACAAGAAGTAGTTGAAAAAGGTCTTAACTGGGCTGAGGTGCAGGTTCATTATTCTTCAATGCTTGTTATTGAAAGATTTTCAAAAGGAGAGAATGAACTAGATGGCAAGAAAGTTTGGATAGATGATGAGGGGTATTATGAAGACATATTGGCTCAAGCTGTAGAGATAGAAGAAGCTAAGGTTTCAGGTAGACCTGCTCAAGTTGAAAGCAGCAGGGTACAGAAGTATGTCGAAATGGTAACAGGTAAGCCAGTTGTGATGGGTAAAATCGAGAGTTCTGTTGGCGATGTCTTTGATGAGGTTTTAGATGACTTAGGGGGCGATGAAGATGGTTGGGATGATTGGGACTCGGAGGATAGTGAAGGTAGTGAGGATTTAGAAGAAGCCACTGGAGAACTCGAAGTTGAAGAGGCTGGGGAAGAAGAGTCTAATAGTGAGGAAGATGAACCTGAAGAGACTTCAGGAATTGACAAAGAGAAACTTGAGAAAATCAGCAAATACTATCAAAGGCAAATAGCACAGGCAGTTAATGAACTTGAAAAGAAGTGTGCAGGAATGTACGAGTCAGGGTATGAGGTTTTAAAACCAGTGGGTATGGTTACTTCTGAGGGGCTTATAAGCTTGTCAGGAAGCGAGAAGATAGTAAAAGAGTTTGATTCTGCAATACAAACAATTTACCGCATATTAAGAGATAAAATTGGCTTTGTTGAGATGGTTGAAAGGTCTAACAGTAAGATTGCTGAAAGGGTATATTTCGAATACACTTCAGGGGAGAGAAAATTACTTTACTTTCCTAATAAGCACCTTGAATTTGCCTTTGGAAGAGTGAAACCTGATGGAGATATGCAAGAGAGCTTGAAGACATTCCCTAAGCATTCTAAGAGTGCTAACTGGTCTGAATATGCTAAGAGTGAGGTTCAGGGTAGTTTAAAAAATGTGTTCACATGCTCTATTCTTAAGTTTGCAGATGGAAGGTCTAATGATGGAATAGAACTCTTTTCAGAGCAGATGGATTTGGAAGTTGCTGAATACGTTGAATATTTGAAGAGATGTTTGGCTTTTTCAATGCTTATGGTAATTTATAAAACTACTGATGACGGTGGTATTGACTCGTTTAAGCTGAGGGTATGTGATACGAATGGTGCTTTAGGAAGTTCGAACATCGTTAACGAACTTCTTGAGAAAGCCTTTGCTGGTGGTACAGGAAAAGACCCATTCTCTTATAAACCTCGTATTGACTTCGAAACAGGTGTTAAGGAGTACGCCCATGAGTTCGATCACTCTGCAGCTCAGGGTATGCCATTATTTGCATATAAGGCTTACTTAGCTCTAAAAGAACAGGGTATGCAATTGGATATAAATACTCTCATCTTGGGTATGCTGGAAGATGGCACTATTTTAAGAAATGGTAAAGACGAGTTCAATTTGGCTAAAACACTGTTACATTTTATCAATGCTGGTTCAAGAGCTGGTAAAGGTGTAATGACTTTAAACATCTTAATGGCAATATTGGCAAGTGGTATACCTTTATTCTATTTGGATAGAAAGCCAGATATGGCATCGATACTAAAACAGCTATTCCCAGAAATGTTTATCGTCAATGGTGCAAGTTTAAATCAGGCTGATGATAAGTACAATCAATTCATTGGAATAAACAGTAAAGTTGATTGGAGCAAAGTACCCGATTATGTTGGAGAGGTCTTTGGTACGAAGAAGACTTGGGAAGAGATGGGAGACTTGTTCTATTGCAGGGCTTTGAAGCTTATTTGTGGCATTATTCTAGCAAGGGCTAAGGGTTATGCCATGAGCGAACTTGGTGGAGATAGAGGTATATGCGTTGTAGTAGATGAATTTACTAACTTCCAAGACAATTTCTCAGCTTTATTGAAGAAGGCTCACGATTTAATGGCACCAATTACTTATGAAGCCGATATGGTTAAACTTCACGAAAGCAATATGCAGAAATCTGAGAAGATACAGTTTGAAGCTAAATGTAAAACCTCATATAATGAAGCTACAATGTATGCAACAGCTTGGGTTAAATCGCTGGCTAAAGACTTAGAATTGGTCGAGACAATGAGAAATGCGGGCTTTGCAGAAGCAGAAGTGGGTATGTCTAACATCTTCATAATAGGTCAGAATATCGAGAGAGGACCTATACAAAGGGGTAAGCTAACCATTTTAAGTAGTGATGGTACTGGTTCTGCAAGATATGGTCGAGCAGGTTTAACAGGAACTCTAAGGTCTGGTTCAGATAAAATTGACTGGACAAGAGAAAGCTATCCAATGTCACTAATAAGCATGAAAACAGCTGACATTATGATGGGAAATAATGAACCTAAACCACATTATATGGCTCAGGAAGATGTTAGGTCAAAAGCTAAGGGTAGACTTGATAGAGTAGCAAACAACTTTGCGTATATAAATTCTTTTGACGAGTCTATGAGGCAGAAAATCATAAACATTGGAAACACATCAGAAACTATTGAAATTGCAGGAAAGGCTGTTTATTTTAAGCCATTCCTTGTTTTAAACAATGCAGATATGGATAGTTCTTACGTTAAGGATATGTTCGACAGATGTGCTAAAGCAAATGTGGGTAGGGCTGAAATAATAAATGACAACCTTGGAGAAGTATATACAGATGCCAATGGGGAGCAGGTTAAAACTCTTCATAAGGGTGTTGGCTTTGATGGTTACCTTAAGCTTGTTGGTGCTGAAGGACTTCAGGCAATCACTGGAGAAAGTAGCAGGATTGCTAATACGGTAGTAGCAAGGTTAGGATATAAGGGAACTTGGTTTGAATTCATAACAGATTTAAGACCAGACTGGCTTTTCACTGTTGAGGATATTGTTAATGCTCTTGGAGGAAATGAAGTTGCTTTGAGAGACCCAAGTACAAACCCAGTAACAAGGGAAATGTACAGATTTGATAGGGGTATGTTCTCTGTAGAGAGTGTAGCATCTTTTGAAGACGGGTATGTTGAAGAAGATGGCGAGTTTAACGACTACTCAAGTGCTGGAGATGTTGAGAGACCTGAAATGTCCATTGAAGATTATGGAGATTTGATGGGGGTAAAAACAAGAGTTGATGCAGATATGGCTGGTGTCTTTAATGATGGTGGTGCAAGTGAAAACATCAACTTTTTTACAGAACCTATTCGAGATGGATTAGTAGTAGATAAAAGTCTTGAAGATGCTTTGGCTTTATTAAGAGCAAGGGGCTTTCAAGTTAGTAGTTCAGATGGGGAAAGTCTTGAAGAAGACTTTGAAGGTGGCTTAGCAGAGGATTACTCAGATGACTTTGATGCAACTGAATTCAATGAGAATAGTGTTATTGAAGGTCAGGAGATTGAGTCCTTGGTTAAGCTAGTAACTATGGACGCCTTGGAGAAATTTGGTGGACTTGGAAACATAGTATCTCTCAAGGTTGTTGGAGGAACTTTATTCTTGAATGGGTATGCTTATCGATGCTCTTTAAGTAGTGATTTGAGAAAGAGACTCAGCTACGACTTAAGAAGAGAGATATTGACGGGAAATGTCTGCAGGCTCTTTGACTATGGAAGCATTTTAGAGATGCCAAGACTGAGAGACCTCGAGTTTGATAGTGCTAGTTTCGTGTATGATTATGTGTCAATCGCCTGTGGGTATGGTTCTATTTTAGAACCAGGAATGTTCTTTAGGGACTGTCAAGCACTGCAATCTTTGAAGATAGCAGGAAGACTTTGGGGTAGAGATAGTGAAAACTTAGAAAGTGATGAAGTATTCGCAAAGGCTAAAAGAAGTACACAGATAGCTGACGCATCCGAACACTTGATGTCTAAGGCTTGTGGAAAAAGCTGGAACTTCTCTAAAGAGATTATAAAAAAGAAAGACTATGGAAACTTCGTAAGGGTAGGTGGTTTCTTATTAGGAGCTACAGCAGCTGGAGTAGCAGGTGGGGCTTTCGTAGGTTCAAAAGTTGGTAGAGGCTTGTTCAGAGGTGGAAAGAAGTTTGTTGGAGGCTTGAAAGATTTATGGAGTGAGTCTAAAGAATTCTAAGAGGGTATGGCTTTTGAGTTTAAAATAATGTAAACTATATGAGAAGGGTGGTGGAGTTTAAAGATGTTTGAAAGTGATTTAAGGTTACTTGGATTGGAAAGTGGTGCAAGTAACGAAGACATAAAGAGAGCTTTTAGAAAGAAAAGTTTAATCTACCACCCAGATAGGGATGGTGGCAATGCTGAAATGTTTCAACGACTGGTTGAAGCTAAGGAGAGACTTTTAGGAAATGGTGCTAGTTCAGGTAGAGTTGGTAGTGTTCAAAAAAGAAAAAGGTATGTCCATAAAAGTATTTTTTCTATAAAATTGGAGGATTAGGAAGTATGAAGGTAGTAAGAAATGATGTAGTTTCACTTAACTGGGATGCAGAAGGTTTTGTGCAACATAAGAAGGAAGGTTTCATCGGTTGTACATTTGAAACTGGTGGTGTAGATGTTCTATTCATTGACCAGAATGCAGTGCTGGTTGTTGATGAAGAGGGCAACCCATTCAGTAAGAATGAAATAGTAGATATGCTGAAGTCTGCAGTTAAGGACGGAGATTCACCTTGGGATGTGGTTGTAGAGCCAGGATACATTCCAATGGGTAAGATTTACATCGATGATGATGGTTCAATCTCAATCAGGATGGAAGAGAACCTCTCAGGGTATGACATTGATATGGATGAAATCAAGAAAAGACTTGAAGACCTTGCAGGGTATTGGACTCCGATATTTGAGTAACAGGAATTTGAACCTACACTGGGCAACTCGAGAGGGTTGCCTTTTTAATTAAAAAGAATTGGAGGAATGAGAAGTGTTAGTAGTTACGGTGCAGAATAGACAATTTATTGACAAATACTTAGCTGGCGAAGAAGTTGCACCTCACTGGGAGAGAAGTGTTTTTGTGGAGAAAGAGCTTGCAGTACTGGAGAGAACAATTATTCAGGAAGGCAAGAGAAAAGGAATAGATTTATCAAAGGGTATGTTTTGGGCTTGGGCAAGAAACCCTTTTTATGAGTTTCAGCAGAAGTCGGCTTTTTATGACGAAGAGGATATGGATGTATTAATATTGGATTTACCTGTTTCTGAGTTGGTTCTTTCGGATTTTGATGTTTGGAATGAAATTATGGATGATGTATTGTTGGGAAAAGGTGTTTCTTTTAAAGATGTGGCTAGATTGTTTAATGTCAACCTAATTCGTGATAAGCATTGTGTTCAGGCTTGTTTCAAAGAATTCAAAAAGGAACAAATTGTAGATAGGATAAGATATGTTGATTTCCTGAAAAGTTTATCCTTTGTGAGAAACTTTGGTGTTTATGATTGAGGAGAAATGGGTTACACTGCTGATACGGTGGTGGGGGAGATAAGAAAAGAAGCTGGGTACGGCTTTCAGAGAATTTAGGAAGATTTAGGAAGTTTGCAAAATGGAAAATCGTTTTAAAGGTGGAAAATCGCTCTTGTGGGCGATTTTTATTTTTGGGTGCTTTGTGGTAGCAGGGTTGGGTTTTTGTTGGTGTGTGCGTGTGTTTTGTGGGTTAAAATTGGTTTTGTTTTTCTTGCCCTTGTTTGGTGTGGGGTTTTTGGGGTCTGTGGGGTTCGGTGGGGGATTCTAAGGGAGAAATAGTGTTATTTCTTCCCCAGAAAAGTTAGAAGTGTAGAAATTTTTAGGAGATGGTTGTAGTTGTTTGTGAGAGTTTGTTATGCTAATTGCAAGGAGGATTTGGGTGGTTTGTGAACGACAAACTGGGTATGACTCTTAATGAGTTTTAGACAAATGCAAATTTAGAAATTGGAAAAAAATATTTAGATTAAGGAAAGAAAAAAGTTAGAAACAGACAAATGTAAATTTAGATTTAGGAAAATCACCTAAAAAGTAAGAATGAAATTAAAAATTGGTAAGAGGATATATCGTGCGAGGTTGCGATTTTGGTTCGTTTTGTTATTTGCTACTATTATAGTAGTGTCTAGCGTGGTTATGTGCCTTGCTGATGCGAAAGAAGGAAATTCCGTTTGGGGTACGCCTGAAAGTATAAAGGATATATCTCAGACGGTTCAAACTAGAGTGGTGGCAGATGAAAAAGTAGAGAGTGCTACTGAGGAAGTAGACGAAAGTCAAAATGAAGAAATGGAAAAACCACAAGGTACGGGCTTTGGCTTAACTTTTGGAGAGGAGAGTCGTGTAAAGCCTTATATGGATTTTAGATGTGTAACTTCTCCTGAGAGTGAGCAGTGGAAACTTTTACACAGTGAAAATTGTGTTAGTGTTGGAAATGGTTTGATGTGTGTTGATGGTTATTATTGCGTTGCAATGGGTCAGAACTTTGGTAGTATTGGAGACCGTTTCATTGCAGTTTTAGAGAAAGATAACGGAGAAAGATACGAAGTTGGTTTGATAATGGCTGATGCTAAGCAGATGTGTCATACTCGAAATTGCGAAGGCTGGGTAGGTGTTAATGGTCATGTATTTGAGATGGTTGTAGATACGGAACTTTTAAACCCATCTGCTAAAGTTATGGGTGATTGTAACTATGTTCCCGAGCTAGAGGGTAAGGTTGTTGAAATTAGAAAACTTTAACAAGATTGAGGTTGGACTTTTGGAAGGAAGTTCAACCTCTTTTAATTGTATTGTTTTAGGGATAGAAAACTGTTAAACTAAATTTAACGGGAAACGAAAGTAGTATTTATGGAGGTATTTAAATGATAAAGATGAAAGCTGTTAACCAAAGTAAAGAAGTGGTTAACTTTACAGAAGAATTGTTCAACAACATAACAAAAGATTGTGAAGTAGCGGTAAAACGCAGTATTGATTGGTTAATCTATTACTCAAGAAGAATCAACATCTTTACGATGGAGGCTCTTGAAAAGGGTAGGGGTGATAAACCAACTCTTATAAAGTATGTGGTATTCTTTAAGAATGTAGAAGGTTTTACTGGAGATATAACAGCCTATCTAGATATGCATAAGAATTCTGTTGTTCTAGTTGGAAGTTTTGAAGATGGTGAGATATTTAACAGTGGCTTTGAAGATATTAAGGACCTTAAAGAGGCTGAAAGCAAGTATGAGAAAATATTTAAGGATTCACAGGAAAAAGGTGTACTAAAACAGTATGGTTGCAGTTTTGCTTATGATGTGGAGGCTTAGATAGGGGAGTTTTAGAAACAGGAAAAATAAATTTAGAAGTAGAAAATTGTAAGAGGTCGATTTCTTTCGTGGGAAGTTTGTTTCTTGTGGTTCTTGTGGGTTTGTTTGAGGTGGCTGAGAACCTTGAAATTTGTGGGTTTTGAGGGAGTTGATAGATTTGGGCAGATTCGAATTTTTGTGGAAGAGTGTTTATCTGCTCAAGAAGTCGGAGAAGTATTGAAATTTATTAGAATAGGTTTGGACTTTGAATAGTAGATGCTAAGACGGGAAAGTGAGTATCTTTAAGTGGTCTTTGTTGAGACGGGCTATGTTAAGTTCGGAAAATCCGTTTGGGTATGGTTAGTTAACTGCATTTTTAGAAGATGACAAATGTAAATTTAGAAAATGGAAAAGAGTTTTGACTGAATGATGTGTATTGAAATACGCTGAACTTTGGCTCAAGGCTCTCTTTTAATTTATTCGTTTGAGTGATGTTCTTGGCGATTTTGAAGGGTTGCTTTGTGTGGTTGAAGTTGGTGGGAACAGATTGTTATTTTATTCTTCAAGTGTGTTGAGCTTTCGCTGTTTGTGATTTGTTGATTTCAGAAACAAGCAGGATTGGGTGTGGATTAAGTTTATTTAAAGTGAGAGAGATGGTTGTTAAAAGTTGCGTTTCTTTCCTTTGTTTTGTGAGAGTATTTATTTGTGGTTGAAATGGCTCGAAGTTTTGTTGTTGGTTAACCTTAATTCAGGTTGGTTTTTGGTGGGTTAAATGATTTGAAGTTGATTTTGAGAAGCAATGTTATTTGGTCGAGGCTTTTAATGTTTGAAATGGGTGCTTATTTTGTTGGATTTTTTGGTTTGAAAAAGTTGGCAGAATTTTGGGTGCGTGTTTCTTTTTCCTGAAATTCGTTATGTTTTGTGGGTTTGAAGGCAGAAAGAGAACTGTGTTTTGGCGATTGTTTGAGCCAGTTGTTGGGGTTGGTTGGTGAAATTTTCACGGTGGTTTTAAGAAGCTTTGTTTTGGTCTTAAACTCGGTTTTATGAGATGCTTGGTTGAAAAATCTTTGTTTGTTTCTCTTTTATGGTTCAAATTCTGTTTGATGGTTTAGGTTGTTGGTTGTTGGTTCTAAAATGATTTGTCTTTTAGACGGTGGTTTTGTTCCTTTGTTGAACAACTGTTGTTTTAGAAAGAGACAAATGTAAGTTTAGAAATTGAAAATTTGTTGTATTTGGAGGAAAAATGGTTAGTTTTTTTAAGAAGATGAATAGTGCTACTGCTGAGTTGAAGAAGTTGGGAAAGTGGAATCGCTTGGAGCTTGTTGAAGAGTTGAATGAATTTGTGAGAGGTTGTTCTTGGTCAAATAACAAACACCGAGTGGGTATGGTTTCAATGACTTTGGAAGGGTATGATGACGCCTTTATAGGTGCAAGTTTAGGGATTTCAGAGAGTACTGTAAGATATACCAGAGCCCAGCTAAGTAATCGTCTTTGGGACTTGTTTGGGATTGATTTCTTTGAACACTTGGTAAATGACTCGGATGAAATGGGTATTTGTCGTGCTAAATTGGATTGGGTTAAGTTGGTTCAAAATGGTGATGTTCTAAGAGATTTATTTCTTCCCAACATTGCAATTCAATTGGAGAAGGTGTATAATAATAACAAATATGAAATAAAGGACTGTAAGGAAGAGATAAAATTCCTTTTAGACTACTCAAATGCGAGAATTAAAGAAAGGTTAAACAGCTTAGACACTAACAAGTTAGCTTACATTGGCAGATTGCTGAGTGGTAAGAATGGTGCAAGCGACATAACTGAAAAAGAGATGAGCTTGTACAACCTATTTAAAAGTGGAGGAAAGAAGTGAAATGATTGCTAAGGTTTTATGCAAGGATGTTTTTAAAAGGGAGAAGTTTAACACTTACTCAGAATTGGTATTTTCTCTTGCTTTAGCGAGGGAATGCAATCGAAGGGGTATGGCATTTTCTTTTGAAGGAATGCATATTGACTTTGAACATATACCTGGAAAAGTATCTGAAGTCTTTTGGTGGGCTTGGAAGAAGAATTTAATTGAGGGTGTTGACAGTGAAATGTTAAAGTTTGAAAGAACTATTCTTGAAGAACCTTTTGATTTCAGGTCGATGGATTGGATTTCTTTGGTTGGAGATAACCTATTCTTTGAAGAAGGCGGTAAACTTATTTGGACTGAAAAGTGGGCGAGAGACCACTATCTGTTTGAAAATTCCTTGGATGAAATGGATATTTTTGATAGAATTGGTGCGTTTCCGTTAACTCTCTTGTCGGTTGTTGCAAAATACTTTTTAGACTTGCTTTTGGGTTTAGAGGGTCGAGAATTGGTTGTTAGATTGGATGGTTTTAAGGCTAAGTCACCAGTTAATTACATTAATCTTCTCCAACTAAGAAAAGAGAACAAGTGGGTATGCAAGTTTCTTACCTTTGAGTTAAGTGACCTCTCTGAGAAGATGGATTTGGAGTATACGATCTTCTGTAATGAGTCGGATTCGACAGGAAAACATAGAATTTATTCTGTCAAGGAAAAGAAAGGGATACTAGAGGGGTACGGCATTAAGGAAGGAAGTACTTTAGTTCTATGGAAAAGGAAAGGTATGAATGCTACAAATCCTTTTGGTAGACTTATAAGTGCGTCAATTGTTGTTGTTAGGTCAATTGGCGATGTAAGTATGGTAGTTGATTCCTATGCTTTGGCTAAAACTAATGAAGAGTTCATTGAAGATTATTATGATACCGATGAGCGGGTTAGAGATATTGAATTGAATGTAAAGAAGAATCTTCCTTGTAGGAGATTTGAACTCTCTTACTTTGGCTTGGGTATTGAGGAATGTTTTTCTACTGATGATGAGTACTTACTTTGTAAGCTAGATAAAACTGAATCAGTAATCAAACTCGTTAAAGTTGGTGATATGACAGCAAGACGAGTTATGAAGGCTTATGATGTTGTTCATTGGATTTTCTCTCAAAATAATGTTGATTTTGATGAAGAATGGTTTAAGAAGGAGTATTTTGGTACTGAGATGCCTTTATGGTCTTTAGCTACGAGTGGTTCATGCTAATTGCGTGGGTACGGTTTTAACGAGAATAATTGTATATTTAGAAATTGACAAATGCAATTTTAGAAAATGGAAAGGTTGGTAAAAGTGTCAAACGAAACTAATGTTTTTGATAAGTTGATGAATTACTCCTCTTCACAAACAAAAGGTGAAGTAAGTGAAAGAATAAAAGAGAAAAAGGCAATGAAGCCAACTGAGAGGCTCATTGCGAATATTATAGATGAAAAGTTTAACATGGACCAACTTGAAGATATACTGAAAGAAAAGAACGATATGTTAATCATTTCTTGTGCAGGAAGTGGTAAGACAACTTCTTTGAACTTTAAGGTTATTTATGATGTGCTGAGTGGCGATGCTACAAGAGAAGTTGGTGTTAATGGTAGGTCTGTTCGAGTACCAGAGAAGATATGGGTAGGCACATTCTTAAAAACAGGTGCTGAAGAGTTGAAAAACTCTATGAAGAAGTGGATAAGACAGTTTGGGATAACTGATTTTTCTGAAAGTGTTCAGTTTTCAACAATGCATGCTGAGTTCAGGAGAGCGTTGGTAAACTTGGGTGTAAAGCCCGATATTATCTCTTCAAAGGATAACACGGCTCTGTTAAAGAAAGTATGCAACGGGTATGCTATTCGAAATGAAAAAGGTAATAAACTGAATGCAGAGGATATAAGTAACCTTGAAACTGCTCTATCTTATACCAGAAATCGTCTTGACGAGAAGAGATATGAAAATCGTGTCTATGAAGATTTTCGTATGAATGCTGGTTTGATTGATTGGATTTTAAGGGATTGGAAGGCTGAAAGGGTCGCTAAGAACTGTATGGATTTCGAGGATTTGCAGGAGTTTCTTTATGAAGAGTGCTATGTGAAGGAGAATGAGAAGGTTGTTAACTATCTTGCAAGTCGCTTTAACTTTATCTATTTGGATGAGTTTCAAGATACATCACAGATTCAGTATGCTTTGATAAAGGTTTATGCATCACATTGCAAAAAGATTGTTGCAATTGGAGATGATGACCAGACAATCTATAGTTGGAGAGGTAGTGATAATAGAATAATTTGTGAGGACTTTAGGAAGGACTTCTCTCCTGTTGTGAAGGAACTTTCAGTTAATTATAGATGTCCTAAAGGGATTTTAGATGCTATCATTCCAAGTATCCAGAAGAATACTCAGCGTTATGAGAAGTCTTTAAAGGCTTTCAAAAGTGGTGGTGAGTTAAAGGTTGGTTATTTTCCAAATTATCGTACAATGTGTAACTCTCTGTATGAAGAGGTTAGAAAAGATGTTGTAGATGGTAAAAAGGTTACGGTACTTTGTAGAACCAACTCAGATGGTTTAGCACCTGCTTTATTATTCGATTTGAAGGGAGATATTAAGTTCTCTATATCAGGAAAAGATATGACTTTGAATAGTTATATCGGAAGGCTTTGTGTGGGTATGATTCGCCTATTCACAGAGAAATCTAGTGCCGATGTTAAAAGGGCATTGGAAGCTTTGACTTGGGAGACTTATGAAGTGGGTACGCTGATGAAGGCTTGCAAGCAGAGAAATATGTCATTTTGGCAGTTGCCTGAGCGTGATATTGCTTATTCTTGTCCAAGTATTGCTGATATTCTCTTGGCTTGGAAAAAGGTTCGGGAGACAAGTGGTGAGATTGAGTGTTTAAAGTTTGTTTTGAAATATTATAGAGATATGGTTTTTGTAAAACAAACTCAATTTAACACTACAACAAAGGCAGTAATCGATTCACTTTTGGTTATCTTGGAGAGTGTAAAGTACAGTTCTGTTGATGATTTTCTTTGGGAGATTGAAGAGATAGATGACAGATTACAGGCAAAACTGGGTAACTATGTGAAAGGGGCTAGGGTAAGGATTGCAACCGTTCACGAATATAAAGGTAAAGAAGCTGACTCAGTGTATGTTTGGAATGATAGTGCGGGTAATTTCCCTTATACAAAGAATGGTGAAATAGATAAAGATGAACTTGAAGAAGAGAGAAGAGTTCACTACATAGCTTGCACAAGAGCTAAAGAGAAGATGACAATCATGGCACAAGAAAGTGGTGGTCAGTTCTTAGCAGAAATGGATTTAAGTGGTGCAGGAAGAGTTGAACAGATTAGAGAGCTTAGTGGCAGTTTAAGAAAAGGTTTAGGCAGTGCAAGTTCAGCTTTCGAAGAAGTATCGTTGGAAGAGCTTGAACAAATGGGTATGGTTGTTGAGAGTCAAGAGTTTACAACTGGCGACGAAGTTCCAGACGAATTGCCAGAGGAAAGATGGCAACAGATGATGGAAGATGAGTATTTAGATTTTGAAAATATTGAATAGTGAGGTGAAATGGTGAAGAAGTACTATCATGCAACGAACTATGCTAACTTTTCAGGGATAATGGCTGAAGACGTTATAAAAGCTGGTATTGATGGAGGTGTTTACCTTTGTGATACTGCAAAAGATGCGTGTAAGTTCTTAGCTATCCGAGGAGAGAAGAGGGTATATGTTTTTGAAGTAGAAGTTAATGAGAGTCAAATGGTTGAAAGTTTTGACCATGATGAGAATTACTTTGGTTGTAAGGCATATCTTTATTTAGGAGATATTCCTTTTTCAAAAGTAACGCAGGTCTTGGTGTTTAAGTAAAAGAAGGGGTGGTATAAGATATGCTAAATGTAGGAAAAAACAGTCACGGTTTTGGAGAGATACTTGCTACGGTAAAGACTAATGAGAGTGGTTCTCCACTATACAAAGACAAATTTACAATGCTTTTTGGACATAGAAAGATGAAAGATGTCAAAAAGGATGGTGTTCTCTATATGCAAGATATTGAAACTGGAGAACTTATTGAGGGAGATTGGATTGACCTTGTTAAGGATTTGAATGAAGAGGCTGAAGGTAAAAGTCTAGAAAGTTATCTTTTCGGTGAGAAGAGAAGATGCATTTCAATAGTATCTAAAAACATTCCAAATGAACTAAACTCTGAGTTTATTGAACTGGCTCAGAATCGTGTTATATTTTGCCCAATGACAAGTAAATGGGTTGAGGCAACAAATAGACTTGGTCAAGGTTGTGATATGAGTGGAGAGCTTTATCTCCTTTTAAAAGGGTACAGCTTAGAAAAAGAAAGGTTATTTACAAGTGGGTACTTTTCCCGTGAGCAAGAGGGTATTGAAGAGCTCTTAAGTAACAAAAATGCTTACTTAAATCGTGCTTATTTATCACAATTGGTGGATTTGGACATTAATCATTCACCTGTTTACGGTTTTACAATATCAAAAGCAGGGGGAATTAAAGTGGGAAAAGTATTCAAACTAGAAGGTTAATTTAGAAGATTAAAAGGAAGTAATTAGAAACATAAAAGTTTTAAACAGAGGTGAACAGATTGGAATGGAACGGTAGAAAGATAATTCTTGACAATTTAAGAGAAGAATTAAGTGCATATTCAGTAGACATTCAAGACGTTGTACGAAGTGCTATTCTTGATGGCATAGAGTTAGGAAGCTATGTCGAAGAATGTAGAGAAGACCCTTGGAGATTGGAACAAATACGACTCCTAATCAAAGAAGATTTGAAGGGAGAAGTGGGTACGGATTTGAGTGGGGCGATGCTTTATAAAATTCGTTGCTTACATAGAGAAGGTCATAACATCGAAGGGTTGAAGAAGTTATTGGCGAGTGGAATGGAAGATGAGTATGCTGAGATAGCTCTGGATTGGCACTCAAAAGGGTATGAGCTTAAAGGTTTGAAAATCTCTTGGATTCCTAGACACCTGTTAGACATATTTGAAAAAGGTCTGATGGCTAAGATGGATATGCGAGAGTTTAATACGGGTGTAGCTTATGATAAAGAATATCTTCTTGCTTTAATGAGATTGCAATCCGATGGTAAAAGTTGTAAACTATTTATAGATGGAACTTGGGATTTGAAAGTTTTACAGTTAATAGAGGCTAAAGCTGGAAACCTAAGACCAAATGAATGGTTAGAACTCGAAAAAAGGTTAAGAAAAGATATGGATTTACAGCAAGTATCAGAACTTATTAACTGCTGTAAACAGGGTATGGGTTTAGCTTGGATAGGTGAAAATGAGGTTTACACAGCAAAACACCTTGGATATATCCGTAAAGCCTTTGAAAAGAAGTTAGATTGGAAGAAGCTTGTAGGAGCATCGAAAAGTCTTACAGAGGTTGAAGAAAGCTATAATTCAATGTTAACTGAAAAGGGAAGAGTTCTGTCAGGAAGATTACATAAATTTTAGGAGGTAAAAAGATGTACTTTTGTAACTTAGTTGGAGATGCAGGAATCGGGACGATAGAGCGTGGTAAGGGGTTGAAACCTTTTGTTAATGAACATACAGATGTTACCTTTAAAGGTGGAATTGTTGAAGAGGAAGACTGCATTCGAGTAGTTGAAGGTGTTGACGGACAGTTCGGAGAACTGGGTATCAGTGTAAAAGGACTGGAAGATAGCGAAGAAAACCCTCTAATTTGGGTACTTTGTAGAGAGGCTTTTCCTTGTGTAAGATTGGAGAACTATTTTAAGCACATTGTAGTTGGTGATGACTTAGTTCTCATCTGCTTGATTAGGGGAGCAATGGACTTTGGTGGAACAGTACTTGAAAGAGGCATCGGAGAAGGTGTTAAAGTTGAGATAGAGCATAGAGTACTGCTCGACAGCAAGAAGCTTGCTGAAATGTCTGACTTTGAAGACAAGGAAATAGGAGTAAGTAAAGAAGGGTACGGCATCAACGAAACCTCAATAAAGGTTTCTAAGAGTGCTGAAAGTCCTCTCATAAGTTCAAGAATAATTAGGAGTGGTTATGTTTTAATAGACCGTCAAGGTTTCCAAAATAAGCTGAAAGAAAAACAAGAGGCTGATAGAAAGGCACTTGAGAGGCAGAGAGAAAAAGAAGCCAAGGAAGAAGCTTTAAGAGTTGAGAGAGAAGAGGCTCTCGAAAAGGAAAGAGCTCTACGAGAAGCTAAGAGAAAGAAGAAATTAACTGAAGACTTGGAAAAAGCATCAAAAGCCGAGATAGATGAGAATGGTGCTAACTTGGGTGCAATGGCATTTTTAAAGTCAGTAGGAAAATAAACAAGATTGGAGTTGGATTTAAATGTGGCGAGCAGGCAAAACTAACAGAATTGCGAAGAAGACAATTAGACAGTTTACAGAGGGTAAAGGTGTAACTAAAGAAACAATTGGAAGTGTTGTATTGGAGATGATGAAGCCTCAAAAAGAAAGGGTTCTGCGTCAATGTCAAGAACACAACCAGTGGAAAATAGAACAAATCTACGGAAAGAAGAAGGGTAGGTATCTAACAGACGATAACTATTCCTTGAAATCACTGATGGTTCTTTGCTATTCAATGAAGTTCAAGAACGATGTTCTAAATGACCTCAATGGAAATATAGTTTGGAAAGAGTATGGGAGGGCTTATTCAGGAAGAACTCTGAAATTAATGGTTGAAAATGGTGAATTCGATTGGCTATTAGAGGATGAAGTCTTTATCGATATAGTCGGAAGACTGTTCGAATTGGGTAATTGTGGTGTTTGCCCAGCTGATAGGGAGAAATGGAAAAGGAAAAGCTATTCAATGTCAATGGACTTGCCGACAATTTTTTGGAATGCTGATAATAACATGGATATGTTGATGGAATTGCATTGGGAATTGGGAAAGCCTTTGGGTATGGAATTTAAAGAAGCTTGTTTATTCGAACTCTTGAGGGGAGATTATAAGGATTTTCTAAAAGATGTTTTAGCTGATTTGACAAGTAGAGAAGAATTCATGCAAAAACTGTTGGACGAAGCTTTAGAAGAAGATAAACAAAATATATTGGAGAAACAATGGCATTAAGAAGAGATTCTGTTAACTTAACAGCATGCGATAAGGATTTAATAAAAGTACCTCAAAAAACGGAGTATTGGGGTTTAGATTTGGTAGAGAGGGTTATAGCGGGCTTTAGTAAAGAGAAGCCCGTTTTAGTGTATTTTGACCCAGATGTAGATGGTTTGATTGCTGGTTATCTAGCAGTTAAGTTTTTTAGCAAGCTGGGTTTCCCAATTAGAACACACATCAATTCAAATAGAGAACATGGTTTTAAGTTACCAGCAAAGGCAGTTAAGGGGTATGATATTGTAGCTGTAGATTTTGATATGAGCAAGAAACAGATTGTAGAACTTGTTAACGAAGGTTGCAATGTTTTACTGATGGACCACCACGATAACGATGACGAACAAATTTACTACAAAGGTGAGAATGGTTGTATGGGTCTTTGCATAAATAATCAAGATTTAGTTAATCCAGAAGAAGGACGATTTCAGAGTGGTGCTGGGGTGACTTATGAGACTCTATGTCAGGTTGGAAATAAGTACTTCGATAATATGGAAGATTGGTTCGACTATGATGAGAATAGGGCTTTAGTGGGTATAACTTTACTCAGTGACAGTAGAGATATATCTAGTGAAAGAGCGAGAGATTATTTAAGAATACTTTACAACTATGAGGTTGAGCCATTTAATGCAAAGTCAAGAAAATTAGGAAAAACTAATGATAAGGTTAGACAGTTGCTATATTCTGCTTTACCTGAGAGAGATTTTAATTTTGGTATGCCGAATATGTGTAGGGAGTTTATTGACTTTAATTTAAGCCCAGCTCTTAACTCGTGTTTTCGTTTTGGAAAAGAGCGGGAGATGGTTAAGATGATACTAAGCAATCAGCTTATAAAGGTAAATCAGTTTCACCCAAAACAGAGAGAGTTCGTAAACAAGTTGGTTGAATGGCGAAACATTATTGAGAAGGATAATGTAAGGTTCGTTTGGCTTGATGAAGATAGCTTGGTTGGTGGTAAGAGTGGTGACCCAATTATAATGACAAACTTTATTGGTTTATTAGCTAATAAGAGCTTGGTTGTAGATGGTGTAAGGAAGTCTGTAATTTGTTATGTAAGAAAAAGGAATGAAGATGGCTCTGTAGAGATAACTCGTGGTTCTTTCAGAGGAAGATTCGACGGGGTACGCTATAAGGACTTCTTAGACCCGTTTATGGTTGCCGAAGGGCATCAGGGTGCTTTTGGAATTAAAAAGTTGGAATTTTCTAAGATGGATGAAATCTGTAAGGCTTGTGCAAAGGCAGAGAAGGGTTTCAAAAACAAGGTTAAGGTTGTAAAAGTTGAAAACCTTAAAAAGTTCCTGAGCAGTGATAAGGGTAAAAATCTTGCTCTTTTAAATGACTATTCAAAAAATAGAGAACAGATTGGTATTCTCTATACTGGTAGGAATGCAGTAGTAATCAAAAGAACTGAGAAGTTTCTACTCTTGGAGATTGATGGTGTTCATGTTCGTTGCTTTACACCTGATTTAACCGTTGATAAGGGTGTTATAAAAACAACAGTAAGTAGAGGTGTTATTGAGTGCACCATGGAACCTCTTCAAGGGTATTGAAGCCAAGGTGGGTATGGTGTATAATAGTATGTGAAGAAAAGGTAAAGTTGTTGGTTTTAAGACTTAAAATAAAATAGTACATAAACTGCAACTTTTGAACTAGACAAATGTAAATTTAGAAACAGAATTGTTATTTATTTAACTGTGTTTGTGCTAGTTTGGTTTAGTAGTGTCGCTTGTTCTTGTTTGTGGCAGGTGGAATGGAAGGAGTTTAAAATGAAGAGGGGAATTAGAGACCTTTTGTGCGTAGAGAATTTACTCGGTAGGGGAAAAGAGAGAAAAGAGATTTTAGACAGCAGAATAATCGGTGGCGAGAGGATTTTCTTAGTAGCTATTAGACGCTCTAATGGTTCTATTAAACAATATCAAATTGAGACAGAAGACGGAACGGTAATTTATAAAGAAGCCTGCTATATTTTCAAGGGATATTTAAACGAGAGGAAAATTAAAGAAATAGTAAGGCGGAATTTTAAAGATAACGAAGGAGAACTTTAGAAATGAGAAGGCTAATGCGAGGTAGTGAAGATATCTTCATAGATGGGTACGATTGCTTATGGTATGTAGAAGATGTTCGTTTGGTTGGAAAAGGAATAACCTTGGTTCTTGCACAACAGGAGGGTTCATTTGAACCTGATGATTTGTACTTGGAAGTAACTGAATATGGTGAAGTGCTGAGAGAGTTGTATGACTACGATGTATAATGGGTAGGGTACGGCTCAGAAAAATAACTTTTAGGTTAAGAATAATATAGAAATAGATAGGAGAATGTAAACGATGGTAGAGGGAAAAGCTAAGTTGGTAATTGATTTAGGAAACTCAGAAACGAGAGTAATCACCCAGTTTGGTGGTAAGTCTGTTTTAACAGTGTTACCAAACATGATGAGTGATTTAACTGATGGGGCAGTAGCCACCTTTATGAAGTCTGAGGACTATAACGAAGAGACATCTAGAATCTTTGAATATAAGGGTGTAAACTACTGTAATGGTGAGCTGTGTGAGAAGGAGTTCGGTGTAACTGCAATGACACCAACTGCTCTTTTGAAGAAGTATGACACCTTAATTTCTGAACTAAATATTCAGAATGCTTTCAGACAGGGTTTTGAATCTGTTTCAAGAATTGCAAATTGCGATATGCAGAGTGTCGATGTTGAGTGGGATGTAACTGTACTTCTTCCACCAGAAGATATTGAACTTGGAAGTAAGGTAATAAGCAAGAAAATACAGGGTATGAAAACTCTTAACTTCAAGATGCCAGAGCTGGTGAAAGTATTGAATGTTTTGAGTGTCAAGGTATTACCAGAGGGTTTTGCAGCTTTCATAGGTATACTATTCAAAAGTAAGTCAGCTATTAGAGCTGAGTACGGCTTTTTAAGAAATGCTACAACTTTAATTGTAGATATTGGTGCAGGAACCACAGATGTAATCATAGTAAAAGACGGTAAGGCTCTTCAGAGCTCAAGATTCACTGTTGAAATCGGTGGAAACAATGTACATCAGATTGTAAGGTCAAAGTTGAAGAGAAAGGGTATTGCTCTTCCAAGTTCTACAGTGAGAGAGGGTGTAGAAACTGGGGTAGTTAAGAATGGCTCCAGAGTGGTTGAGATTGCAACTGAAATTGCTGAAGCAAAGGATATGGTTGCAAGTCAGCTTGTAGACGCAATTCAGATGTTCTTTGAGGGTACGATGTATCCTGTAGGAATGATTGAATATGTCCTAACTTGTGGTGGTGGAGCTGAAAAAGGAAATGTTGAGGGTGTTAAACCTATGGCAGAATACCTAATCAGCTATATGAAGAAGCTGTCACCGGATATGGAACTTGTAAGTGACCTTGTTGAAGAGTACAAAGAGGTTGGAATCAAGGCAAAGATGCCTGAAGGAAGAGAGAAGATAAGCCCAAGAATGTACAATATCATTGGTGCAAACATTCTAAGCTAAGGCAAGAGGGTAGAGATAAAAGGAGACTTGTGTGAAAGCATATATTTCAGGACTTCCAATGGAGGCTAAAAATTTAATAGAGGAAGCTGTAGCCGAGGGGTATGGTGGTTTAGCAGAGGTTGAAGAGCTGAACAAATCTGAGCTTGTTCCATTAGTTAAGGCTGGATTAGAGAGTCCTGAGGTTTGCTTGATGATACTTGATGCCAGCTCTGAGAAGGCTTGTTCTGTTCTTGGTGATTTGAAAGTATTGGGTGGTGAGAAGTATCATTCTTACGGGACAGATGAGGACTTAGTCCTTTGGTTAAACGAGTACTTAGGTACGGAGTTAGTTGTTCCAGAAAAATTAGAAGTGAATGTTTCCGAGGAGATAGTGGGTGAGAACTTGGTTAGTTCTGCACCCGATTTCTCGTTATGGGAAGAGCGTTTGGCATCTAAAGATAGTTTAATAAGTCAGTTGAAAGCCCAGATTTCCGAGATGAGAGAGGTTGTTGAAAGCTGTTCTACTGGAAATACAGGGGAGTTAGAGGATGCTAAAGCTGAGATATTAGATTTAAAATCTCAAATCTTAGAACTCAAGAAAACTCAGGGTATGATATCAAATGATGCCGAACTTGTAAGAAAAATTGAAGAGTTGAAGTTGGATAACTCAGCGTTGAAGTCATCTAAAGATTCTCTTAAGAAGGAATACGAAAGCATTAAAAATGAGTTACTTGATGTAAAAGCTAACCGCAGTCAGATTGCATCGACAATTATAAGTAAAGATAAACTTATTGAAGAGCTTAAGGGCGAACTAGCAGTTGCTGGTGTTTCTGCAAGTGAGTTAAGAGAACTTAGAACGGAAAATGCAAGGCTTACAATAGACTTAAACCACAAAGCTGACCAGTTAAAGGTCAAAGATTCCGAAATCCTTGGGTATTTAAAAGAGCTCGATTCAATGAGAAAAAATACTGTTGGTCAAGATAAGATTAAACAGTATCAGGAGAGGGCTGAAGAATGGAAAGAAAAGTTTACAACTTTAGATAGCGAAGTTACTGGTATTAAAACGGAGTTAAGCGAATCTAAAGAGATGGTTGCTGAACTTGAAACAAAATTAAAATCCGTAGAAGCGAAGAAATTATCTTTGGAAAATGATGTGGCTCGGTTAAGTGATGACCTTGGAAAAGCAAACTCAATTAATTTGCAGTTGCAAAGTGAGATGGATAGCATAAAGACTGAATTTGGCGGTCAGGAGAATCTCGGTGAGGTTTCAAAGGAACTTGCAGGTCTGAAACATGAGTTAGGTAGATTGCGAGAGAGTCCTTTTGTTAAGATTAGTGAGAAGGCTTTTGTAAAGAGTTCAGTGGGTATGGTATTAGATTTTGGTAAGAAACAATATGAAAATGTAAGATTTGTATTTTCAGGTTGTGGTGCTTATTCGAAGGAAACCTACGGGTTCATAAAGAATATGGCATCCTTGAGTGGAAGAAGTAACCCAGTTGTTATTGTAGACCTTTATTCGGACTCTTCAATTGACTATGTAATGGGTATTGAGAAATTTAGGAATGCTGAAACTTGGTTTGAGAGTGGAGGTAGTTTTGACAGTTATCTCACACCAACAAAGTATAGAGGGGTTTCAGTTCTATCTTTTGGAAGTGGTTTTGTAAACGATGCTTACTTAATTTCTATTGATTGGAAGAGAAGATTGGCTGAGCTTGAAAGCAGCGGATATAAGGTAGTAATCTTTGGTGGTTGTTTAGATTCGCTGGTCAGCCGAGCAATATTCGAGAGTGGATATGGTTTAGCTGAAAAAACAGTATTTACAAGTGGTCTAGCAGTTCATCTAAGGGGTACGATGCGTTCACTAAAGGGCTTGAAAGGTGGAGCAAAAGATTGTGAAGTACTTATAACAAGTAAAGTTCCTCAGTTAGAGGGTTTATATAGAATGGCTGAAAGACAAATCAATTGTAGGTTTATTTAGAAGATGAGAGCGGAGAACTTAGAACTTGGAGTAAAACTCATATTAGTTAAGGAAAAGGTAAAATGAGCAGAAAAGTAAGTATTATGGTAGATGTAGATGAGGCTCTATACACGGAAGTTATTGAGCCACATAAAAAGAATAGGAGTTTTTCAAAGTTAATTTTGAAGCTATTAGAAGGCTACCAGCAAGATGAATATGTCAATGCTTATGGTAATGATGTTGTAGCTGAGTTGCAGGCTGAAGCAGATAACGCATTTCAAGCATCAATTGACAGTATGAAAGCTACGATGATAAATATGGAAATCCTTAAGGAAGAGGCTGAGATGACTTCTGAGGAGGGTATTGACTCTTTCAACACAGGAGAGTTTAGAGCAGGTAGTGAAGCAGGTACAGATGCAGGAGAGGAGCTTGGCTCAGAAAGACTTCAAAGGATTGAGGATGAGATATGCGAGATGAAGAAGTCTAATGCCGAGGTTATGAGTGCTTTAAACTTGATTTTAGGTAAGCTAGATGGTGTGGGTACGAGAGAGCCTGAAAAGGTAGTTGAAAAGGAAGATGAAAAGGAAGAGGTAATTGACCTCTTTGGACTACCTGCACCTGCTGAAGAGAAAACTAAAGAGCCAGTTGAAAACACTGATAAGGAAGAAGATACTGTAGATATTGAAGATGATATAGACAGTGTAGACAGCGGGGAGGCTGAAGATTTACTCAGTGGTTTAACAGACGGTATGGTTTTTAGCTATTAGGAAAGATTAATCTAGAAAGGTAGTTTTGCAGTGAAAGTAAATAATACTGGTAGAGCGCCAAAGAAAAAAGTTGAATATAAAATGAATGAAAGAGGTATAAACACCTCTTCAAGAAACGGTATGCATCGTAAAACAGAGTACTCAGGAGATGAAATGTGGCTTAAGGGTACGGATTATGATGCTAGCGTAGAGCCTATCAGCGATGGGAAAATTGGTGATGGTCATATGAGTCCTGAAGTTAGGGATATGATTGAAAAAGAGAAACAAGCTAAGGAGAAAGCTGAAGAAGATAAAAAGAAAAAACAGAAACCTAAAGGAAAAAAACAGATGCAAGAAAAGGTTAAGAAGGAAAAGAAGCCTTGGAGTAAGAAGAAGAAAATCTTCATTGGTATGTTTTTAGGTCTGTTAGTCTTAGTTGGTGTAGGTTTGTTTATGAGATTCTATCTCTTCCCAGGAGAGATGAAAATTGATAAAAAGACAACTGGGCTATATCGATTGAACAGTTGGAATTCTTCCGTAGCAAGCTTGAATGAGGACTCTTTGAAAGCAGATTTAGGTGGTGCTGAGAGTTATCTTGGTAAGGAGTTAGATTATGCTGGTGACTCTACAGATAGGGCTGATTTTATGGTTAATATGGCTGGGACGGTGAAATATGTACCTGCTAAAGTTCCAAAGAAGGACAAACTGGGTAGGGATATGAAAAGAAAAGGTCAAGTTATATTGCAGGACTCTTGGTTAACAAGTGAAAATGAACCTGTGGAGTTGCAGTATATTGATTATAGCAAAATCAAATTTAGTGACGATGAAATTTCTAAAGCTTTGAAGAAGGATAAAGTTTCAGTAGATGATGAAAACTATAAAGAGAAGCTAACAACAGTTTTCTGTAAGCTCATGAACAGCAAGGCAAAGAAAGGGTACGCCATTAAAACAGATAAAAAGTATGTTCCACACTTCAACAAGGTCAATGGTGGGTATCTGATGGCTGAAAAAGAAGATATAACAATTGATAGTCTGCTTTTTAGCAGTAAGGCATTTGACAAGTTGGTACGTGACTTCTCATTGAAAGCATTGGAGCTACAGGTTGGTGCAAGTGGAGGAAAAGAAGGTGAAGAGACTGAGGAGTGGAAGGCTTGGAACGAACTTTCAGCTGATGAGAAGAAGGACAAGGAAGAACCACCTAAGTACGCAGGAAAAAAGGTAAATACAACCAAAGAGTGGGAAGATTGGAATAAGTTAGATAAAGAAAAGAAAGAGAAAGTACCAGAACCTGAAAAATATGATGCTAAGTATATGATTGGTAAGGAGTGGTGTGGAGCTCATAGACTAATGACTGGCTTAGTAACAAAGACTGCAGGTGGTAAAGAGGTTAAGTTTAAAGTATCTGCTAAGGTTGGTGATGGATCTTTCAAGACTCCAGCTGGAATGTCTACAGAGGTTGTAAGCTATGCATCTAAGAACAGTGGAAAAATAAAAATAAGGCTTATTGACTTCGGTGTTTCTAAGGAAGCTATTGATTGGTTAGAGAGTAAAGATGTAAGAAATAAGGGTTTGGAAATCAAATCACCATTGCAGTATTGTTATGCAGTATTTGAAGTAACAAACCTAACAGGAAAAGACCTTAACTTGAAAAATAATTCTTCTTTAGCTGATAAGAATGGTAATCCAATGGAGAGCTCAGGATCAATGTTTGGCTTGCAGGATGAGTTGAACTTGAAACCAGATGAGACAGGTGTAATTGAGACTTGGGGAAGTTCAACAGAGTTAAACAAGCGTTATTTGATATGGGGTATGGATTTCGATGGAAAGAAAAAGCCAGTTTACTTCAGGGTATTGGCAGGTAATATCGATGACACCTCTGTAAGTAAAGGTGTATATGGTAAAGAAGAGAAACAAAAATAGCTGAAGAAGGTTGTATTTGAAGTTGTAATTGTGTATAATAAAAATAAGAAGTTTTAGAAGTGTGGTTGCAAAATATTTCAATGTGTGTTATAATAGAGATATAATCCTCTATTAAGATACCTGACGAGAGCAGTCATTTCACTTCTTGTGAGATGGCTGTTTTTATTTGTTTTAAAGAAGGAGATAGAAGTGAGAAGAAATTGGTTTAGTGAGTATGTAGATGGTGAAGTCCCTTATGAAGAGCTTGAGAAGATGGCATCAGAAGGAAGATTCCGAGAGTGGGAGTACGAGGCTTTCGACTTGGTAGAAACTGGGTACGAGGATGTAGAAGATGACCTAGCAAAGTATACTGCTGAGAAGTATCAGAAATCAAGTGAAGCTGAGCAGAAGCAGATGATTGAAGATGTATTGGAAATCTACCGTAGTAGAGATGTATTCCCTATCAAGTATTTTAACGAACTTGGTATGATGAATGAGGTTGAAAAGGTTATAAACTGCAATCTTGAATTTGAAGGTGATACCATTATGGGTGGAAGTGGTATTGGTACTGCATTGTGTAACTTCCTATTTCCAAATCTATTTGATACTCCATCACTTCATGATGTGGATAAAAAGGGTGCAGCGACTTGTATTGAGAAGTGGAATAACGATGAATATATGAGAAGAGCAATCGGCTTTTGTTTCTCTTATAAGAATGGTAGTCCGACACCTACAAGTATGTTTGCAGCTATAAGGTTGGTAGGAAGTTCCCCTACAAATTTCAATCCAGCGAGAGCAAAAGCACTTTATGAGCGTTTATGTCCACCAGGAGGAACTATTTGGGATATGTCAACAGGGTTTGGTGGCAGGTTATTGGGGTGTTTAACCTCTAAGAATAACTATAGATATGTAGGAACAGACCCAAATGTTGAGTCAATGTGGCATACTCATCAGCTTGCAGAGTTGGTAGAGTCTGTTACAGGAAGAGAAGACTCGTATGAGTTGCACTGTGTGGGTAGCGAAATATTTAGGGGCAAGCCAGAAAGCATTGATTTTGCTTTTACAAGTCCACCTTACTTCAACTTAGAGATTTATTCAGACGATCCAACACAATGTTACAACAAATTTCCAGAATTAGATGGTTGGCTAGAGGGTTTCGTAAGGGGTACAATTAAGAATGTTGCATATATGCTGAAGAAGGGTTGTCTGTATGCAATTAACATCGCCGACTTCAAGGATGCAGGAAAAGATGTAGACTATGTAGATGAGTGGTGCAGGATTTCAGCAGAAGAGGGTATGCCTTTATTTGATAGAGTATATCTTGGTGTTCCAGCAAGGGCTGGCTCAGCTCAGCAGAAGGCTGGAGAAGTGAAGAAGGAAAACATCTTAGTATTTAAGAAATTATAAAAGGAACAGATATGAGTCAGAATCTATACGATAACGAAAAGTTTTTTAACTTATACAAAGAGCTTAGAAATAAAAGTAATAGTGCAAATAACCTAGAAGAAAAGCCAGAGTTGATTTCACTTCTTCCAAACCTCAAAGGGAAAAGAGTACTAGACTTGGGTTGTGGTTATGGAGAGTGGTGCAAAATTTACTCGGAGATAGGAGCAAGCTATGTTAAGGGAATAGATATATCCTCGAAGATGCTAGATGTTGCAAAATCAGAATGCTCACAGTTTAGCAATATCGAGTTCAGCCTAATGGATATGGCAAAGCTTGATGAACTAAACGAAACTTTTGATGTTGTTGTGAGTTCTCTTGCAGTTCATTATGTAGAAGACTTCGAAAAGCTATGTAAAGATGTAAAGAAAATTTTAAATAAGGATGGAATTTTCTTATTCTCACAGGAGCATCCAATTTTTACTGCTACCAAAAAAGGCGTTACATGGCAAACGGATATAGATAACGTAGTAAAGGGCATGGTAGTTGAGGATTACCCAGAGTCTGGAAAAAGAAATGTATATTGGCTTGTCGAAAATGTTGTAAAGTACCATAGAACATTTAGCGATATAATAAATGCTCTTGTAAAAGCAGGATTCCACATCGTGAAGGTAAAAGAGCCTACAGTTTCAGATGAAGTAATAGAATTGAATAAATCACTGGCTAGATGTAAGCATGTACCAGATTACTTGTTCGTGCTTTCCCAAGCCTAATAGGCCTATTATGATGCAATAGGAGCGTCTAGTGATATAAGAATGCATCGGCACATAACAATTTATAGTACTCAAAAAGGAGAGCGTTTGCTCTCCTTTACGTGTTTCTTGCTTTATAGCTCATTCCAAACAGTACTAAGCTCTTGGAATTCATCGACTAGCATTTTGCCATTAACCTTTTTACACTTTGCTTCGAAAATTTGAGTCATTTTATAAACAGTACCATCTCGCAACTGGTAGCTTATAGCGATGTAGTCACCACCTGGGCCTGGTTTAACTTTGATGAATACACTGGATTTTTTATCTGCACCGTATATTTCCTCAATCTCATAAGGAAAATGCTCAAGCTTCATCATCTCTATGCAGTTTTTCGTTGCAACATCTTTAAATTGCTCATAGTATTTGTCTTTATTATCTATGTACTTTGTGTATCTATCCTTGTAGTTAAAGTTGAAAACTACATGTGCAAAATTTCTTATTGCCTGCTCCTCTTCGCTAAGCTTTATCGGTTTTAGATTCTGCTCCTTTGCTTCGTGGATATACAGATAGATTCGTCCTATTCCCGCCTTTTCATAGCCATCGCGAAATTCTACCAAAAGAGGTTTCAGGTCAGTGTGCCCACTTTCAAAGTAGATATCATAATTATCCTTATCGGAAAGTAGTTTTAGAGCCTTGTTGAACTTACCTTCCTGAATATCCGTTATGTAATCGATATAGAATTTAGCGGTTATATCCTTAAATTCGCCATTTTTACCCTTCTTACTGACAGTGACAAGCTCAGGATTTGTTTGAATTGCCTTCATAGAAATCTTGAGGTAGTCTTCGCGAAAATTGTTTGCGACTTTGGTCTTCGAAGGCTTGCTATAAATGACAAAGATTAAGATAGCTGCAATTACAAGGACTAAAGCTATAGAGAATATCTTTGCTTTGTTTCTCATGACCTATTTCCTCCTTACTATAAAATAACTGCATATAACCATGACTAAAGAAATGCCCCAGGCTATTATAGAGATAAAACATGATATGAACAAAATGTCAGGGTCAAAAGGTATCGGAAGCGAGAGCTCAGGGTGATACATGGCATATACAACGAATGCGAATGTAAATACATTTAAATCCAGCGCAATTAGAGAAGTTATAACCAAGGTTTTCCTTGCAGAAATATAGGTATTTATATTTTCCATAGTTTTATATTTTCGATAGCGATACATAAAATGCATTGATAAGATGAACATATAAAGTATTGACATATAAACGAAACAATGCTTATATATGAATTCTAGAATATCCCCAATCCATAAACACGCAATATATTGCTTGATTGTAGAGTATGTTAATATCAGTATGCTGAATATCACCGCTGACAGTGAATAAAACATGTATTTTACGATTTTTTCCGTGTTCATGACAAGTACCTCGCATATATAAAATCACATCCAAGAATCGTATTTAATTATTCTTAATTATATAATAACTCTTCGTGGAGGAGAATCAAGCCTAAATTTAATAATATATATACATTCCATCAAAACATAAAAGACGAGAACCACTGGCCCTCGTCTTTTACCTATCTCTTCTTTTGTTTATAGAACCTTCCGCTCAGCTCCTCAGTCTTAAGCGAGTTAATAAAGGCCTTAGGATCTATTTCCTTTATGATGTTAATTACAGTTGAAACCTGATCGCTACTTACAACCGAGTAAAGCATCTTTCTTTCGGTACCCTCGTAGCATCCCGTACCTACAAATAGGGTGGCATCGTGGTGTGTCATGATACGAATTTGTTCGTAAATCTCCTGCGTTTTATCAGTGATTATTAGCAGTGTATGCTTTTGATAACGTCTGTAGAAAAACTTGATGATTTGCGTGTTGCAGTACTGGAATATAATTGAGTAAAGTGCCTTTTCGAAGCCGAAAAGGAAGCCTGCAGTTAGCAGAATCATTGAGTTTGTAAGCAGTATTAAATTCCATGCATCCTTGCCCTTACGCTCTGACATAAATATCGATATGAAGTCCATACCGCCACCACTTGCACCAGCGAGAAGCGTAACGACAACTGCAAGTCCGTTGAGTATGCCACCGAATACCGAAATCAGGAGCATGTCATTAGTTATGATAAACTTAGGAATAGTATCGGTCAAAATACTGGTTAGTGTGATTACATAGAGGCTGTAAAGTGTAAACCTTTTGCCGATATACTTAAAGCCTATGTAGATAGGAATAAGGTTTATCGGAATATATAGGGCTGTGAACGGTATATCAAGTGCAAAGAACCTAGCGCTAACCCTTTGAATCAGAATTGCAATTCCAGAGAAGCCGCTCGGATATAGACCTCCTGCAGGAACAAAGCTACATAGGTTTATAGCAAATAGAACTGCTCCAAAGGTAATTGCAATAAACTGAAACAATGATCCTAATATATGGTTTTTTGGCTTTTCAATCTTCATTTTTTCTCCAATCGACGAATTATTTATAGTTTGCAAGTTTATATTTTCTTGGACTTGCTATTTTTCTGGGACTACCTCAATCCAGTATCCGTCTGGATCTTCGATGAAATAGATTCCCATATCCTCATTAACAAAGCAAATGCATCCAAGCTCCTCGTGAAGCTTTCTAGATGCTTCCATATCGTCAGTTGTCAAAGCGAGATGGTACTCGATTTCTCCTAGGTTATATGGCTCCTTACGGTCGTGCAAATATGTGAGCTCTAGCTGAAAATCAGTCTTTCCGTCGCCTAGATATACTAGGGTAAAGTCATCACCGTGCTTTTCTCTAACAGGCTTTAGGCCTAGTGCCTTGTCGTAGAACTCAAGGCTGCGCTCCAAATCCAAAATATTGAAATTAAAATGGTTAAATTTAAACATGATTTCTCCCTTGTACGGCTTTTGCCGTCTTTTCTATTTATATATTTCTTTAAATTTCTTTTCTAGGTAGTCGATATAGTCATCGGCTGAGAACTTCTCACCTAGAGCCTTTTCAAGTAGTTCATCTGAGCGGTAGAGGCTTCCGTGCTTCCAGATGTGCTCTCTGTTCCACTTGTTTATCTCTGAGAAGTCTCCCTTTGATAGAGCGTCTTTGACGTCGACTTCGGCAGCCATCTTTGATAGAAGCTGAGCACCGTAGGCAGATCCAAGTGCGTATGATGGGAAATAGCCTATTGCACCGCCAGCCCAGTGACTGTCCTGAAGAACGCCAAGTCTATCGCTAGGAACATCAACTCCGAGATACTCCTTGTATAGCTTGTTCCACTGCTCAGGTAGCTCATTAACAGTAATTTCGCCAGCCATAAGTTTTTTCTCAAGCTCATATCTTACTAGGACGTGGAGGCAGTATGTAACCTCGTCTGCCTCTGTTCTGATCAAAGAAGGCTCAACCTTGTTGATTGCGCGATAAAGCGCATCTGCTGTTACATCCTTTAGTGAAGGGAATAGTTCCTTTAGCTTAGGAAGTACAAGCTCTATAAACTCCTTGCTTCTACCTAGGAGGTTTTCGTAGAATCTGCTCTGGCTTTCGTGGATGCCCATGGAAACACCAGCATCTAGAAGTGTATATAGATACTTGTCATCAACTCCTGTATCGTAGAGAGCATGTCCGCTTTCGTGAATTACGCTGTACATAGAGTAAACGAAGCTGTCTTCCATATAGTGAGTTGTAATTCTTTCATCTAGATGGGAGCCTAGGCTTGTTGTGAATGGATGCTCGCTTGTTGAAAGTCCGCAGTGCGCTAGGTCAAGTCCTAAGAGCTTCATTAGGTAGTAAGAGAGCTCTTCCTGCTTAGCGATTGGGAAGTCGCCATTTAGGAATGAAGCATCAACCTGCTCGCTTGCTGAAATGTGCTTGATTAGTGGAACGATTCTCTCCCTTAGCTTGGAGAAGAACTCATCGCAGACCTCCATGGTGAGGCCGTCTTCGTACTCACCGAGCCAGTAGTCGTAAGGGGCCTTGTCTGGCGCACAGTACTTTGCAAACTTAATATTTGTATCAAAAATCTCCTTTAGGTATGGTGCAAAGGAAGCAAAATCATTGTTTCTCTTGGCATCCTCCCAAACATCCTCGGCCTTTACAATAAGCTCCTGATAGGCGATGTACTCGTCCATAGGAATGCTCTGCATGCGGCGGATGTCCTTTAGCATGAGCTGAACCATGCGGTTTTCTTCTTCGGTCAAAACAGCCTTGTTATTATCTAGAAGCTCGAGAAGAGCAACAGTTTCACTTCCTGTTTTGATTAGGTATTCTTCTTCGCTGAGCACAGCAAGAGCGTGCGCGCGGTTTTCGGCTGTGCCCTTTGGGGCAACGGTCTGTCCGTCGTAGCTGATGCTTTCCATAGCGTGTGCGTATGCGCTAAGGCGGCTCTGCAATTTAAGTAGTTTTTCTTTTACTTGACTTAATTCCATAGTTTCCTCCAATTTATT